>Ga0247713_1000215_pt1 | contig 41344 bp, 42 predicted proteins | sample 21E_NmetaG_FD_189936 | JGI IMG/M metagenome (GOLD analysis project Ga0247713, IMG submission 189936) | Soil microbial communities from hillslope of Landscape Evolution Observatory, University of Arizona, Oracle, AZ, United States - 2-1-E_N | ecosystem: Engineered > Artificial ecosystem >...
TCCCCCGCCCTCACGCAGCGCCTGCGCGTGCCGCTGCGCCCACCCCAGGCGGTCCCCCACAGCAGTGCGGTTCTGTGGGCGCCCCCCGACGATGGCGGAGGGGCCGGTCTCGTCCTCGGGCACGGCGCGGGGACGGACCTGTCGAACCCCCTGCTGCTCGCGGTGGGACGGGGCCTTGCCGACCGGGGTCACCCCGTCCTCGCCTTCAACTTCGCATACGCCGAAGCCGGCCGGAAGCGGCCCGACCCTGCGGCGCGCCTGGAGTCGGCCTTCCGCGACGCCATCGCCGTCGCGCGCGAGGCCATGGGAGCTCGCGCACTCGTCCTCGGTGGCCGTTCCATGGGCGGGCGCATCGCCAGCCGGCTCGCGGCGCAGGGCGAACCCTGCGCCGGCCTCGTCCTGCTCGGCTACCCCCTGCACCCCGCGGGCCAGCCGGAGCGGCTGCGCACCGACCACTGGCCGGCTCTTTCGGTGCCGGTGCTGTTCGTCCAGGGCGACCGCGACCGTCTCTGCGAACTCACGTTGCTCGACCGGGAGCGGCGGGCGCACCTGTCGGGCATCGACGCGCGGGTCCACGTCGTCGTCGGGGCGGACCACGGCTTCGCGGTGCGCAAGGCCGACGGCCGGGCTCCGGGCGCCGTCCTCAGCGAGATTGTCACGGTGGTGGCCGACTGGCTCGAACAGGTGCCCGCGCGCACGGAGCGGACGCGGTGAGCCGTGGCAACCTCGTGCGGCTCGGCATGCTCGCGCTCGCCTGGGGCGCGAGCTTCCTGTTCATCAAGCTCGCGCTCGAGGGCCTGAGCCCCCTGCAGATCGTGCTCGGCCGCGTGTCCGCCGGGGCCATCGTCCTGTGGGCGATCCTCGCGCTGCGCCGCCAGCCGATGCCGAGAGGCAGGCGGCTGTGGGCGCACCTCACGGCGCTCGGCGTGATCGCGAACATAATCCCCTTCTTCCTCATCGGCTACGGCGAGGAGCGCATCACCTCCGGCCTGGCCGGCGTCCTGAACGGCGCAACCCCACTGTTCACGCTGTTGTTCGCCCTGGGGCTGCTGCCCGAGGAGCGGCTGTCCCTGCCGCGGGGACTCGGTCTCGGCCTCGGATTCCTCGGCGTGCTCCTCGTGGTCGGGCCCTGGGACACCAACCCGCTGACGAGCTCGCTACCCGGCCAGCTCGCCTGCCTCGGAGCGTCCGCCTGCTACGCCGTGGCGTTCGTGTACACCCGCCGGTACGTGTCCGGCACCGGCTACCCGCCCGCGAGCCTGGCGGCGGGCCAGCTCGGCGCGGCCGCGGCGCTTCTGTGGCTCGCCGCGCCGCTCGTGGCCGGCGGCGACGTTGCGCTCACTTCGACCGTCGTCGCCAGCGTCCTCGCCCTCGGGGCGGTCGGCACCGGCCTTGCCTACCTCCTCTACTACCACCTCATCGCCGAGGCGGGGGCGACGAGCACCTCGATGGTGACCTACCTCATCCCCGTCGTCGCCGTGGCGCTCGGCGTGCTGGTGCTCGACGAACCCCTCGGCTGGAACCTCTTCGCCGGCGCGGCCGTGGTCATCCTCGGCGTGGCCCTCGCCGAGGGGCGGCTCGACGGGGTGGCCGGCCTGCCGCGGGCGCGCCCCCGGGGGACGCGGCCCGCCCACGGCGGCGACCCTGTCGAGGAGGGCGTCGCCCCGGGCGGATGACCTCGGCGTCGGTCCGCTTCGTGCCATACTGCGCGCCTGCAGTGAGTGGAAGGATTCAGGGCGCGGTGATCACCTTCGATGCGGTGACGAAGCGCTTCGCCGACGGCACCGTGGCCGTCGACGACCTCAGCCTCGAGATCGCCGAAGGGGAGGTCGTCGTCTTCGTGGGCCCGTCAGGCTGCGGCAAGACGACGACGCTGCGGATGATCAACCGCATGGTCGAGCCCACGAGCGGGCGCATCGTCGTGGACGGCCGGGACGCGGCGGCGACGAACCCCGCGGAGCTGCGGCGGCGCATCGGCTACGTCATCCAGCAGATCGGGTTGTTCCCTCACCGCACGGTGGCCGCCAACATCGCGACGGTGCCGACGCTGCTCGGCTGGGACGAGCGCCGCAAAGCCGAGCGCGTCGAAGAGCTGCTGGCGCTCGTGGGGCTGCCGGCAGGCACGGCGGGGCGCTACCCCCACGAGCTGTCGGGCGGCCAGCGCCAGCGCGTGGGCGTGGCCCGGGCGCTTGCCGCCGACCCGCCGATCATGCTCATGGACGAGCCCTTCGGCGCCGTCGACCCGATCGTGCGCGCGCGGCTGCAGGAGGAGTTCCTGCGCCTCCAGGCCACTGTGCGCAAGACCATCGCCTTCGTCACCCACGACATCGACGAGGCGCTGCGCATGGGAGACCGCATCGCCATCTTCAGCGAGGCGGGCGTCCTCGAGCAGTACGACGCCCCTCGCGACCTGCTGAACGACCCCGCGAACGCCTTCGTGGAGGAGTTCCTCGGCGAGGAGCGGGGGTTGAAGCGCCTCGGCCTCATCGCGGTCAGCGAGGTCGCCGCCGAGCCGGGCCCCGTCGTGTCCCCCGGTGACAGCGCCCGCCGTGCGGTCGAGGTGGCTCGTGCCCACGGCACCGACTGGGTCGTGGTCGTCGGCGGCGAGCGCACGCTGGAGGGCTGGGTGTCCCTCCACGAGCTCGATGACGACGCGCAGCGGGTCGGCGACGGCCTCGTGCGCCCTTTCGCCCTGCAGGTCGACGCGAACGACTCGCTGCGGGCAGCCCTGAACGCCATGGTCACGTCGCGCACCGGCGTGGCGGTGCGGGTGTCGGGGGGCGGCGTGTACGAGGGCATCCTCACGCAGGAGCTGATCTCGAAGGAGATCCGGTGAGCTTGCCCGCCGCGCTGCCCACCGTCGCCCAGGCCGGCGAGGCGCTCATCCGGTGGGACTGGATCGCCCGCAACACCGGACGGATCCAGGGTCTCGTCGTCGAGCACGTCGAGCTCACCGTCGTGCCCGTGCTCGCGGGCCTCGCGATCGCCTTCCCCCTGTCGCTCGCCGCGGTGCGCTGGCCCGGCTTCTACGCGCCCCTGCTCAGCGTCACCGGGCTGCTGTTCACCCTGCCGTCGCTCGCGTTGTTCGTCCTGCTGCTGCCCTTCACCGGCATCTCCCGAACGACCGCGGTGCTGCCGCTCACCGCCTACACGCTGCTCGTGCTGACCCGCAACATCGTCGAGGGCTTCCGCGGCGTGTCGAGCGACGTTCGGGAAGCCGCGGCGGCCATGGGCTACACCCGCCTGCGCCAGCTGCTCACCGTCGAGCTGCCCCTCGCGCTCCCGGTCATCGTCGCCGGGTTGCGGATCGCGACCGTGACGACGATCGGCCTCGTCACGGTCACCGCGGTCATCGGGCAAGGCGGCCTCGGGCGGCTCTTCCTCGACGGGGTCCGGCTGCGGTTTGCCACGCCGCTCCTCGTCGGCGTCGCGGGGTGCGTGGCGCTCGCCGTCGTCGCCGACCTCGGCCTGCTCGCCGTCGAGCGACGCTGCACGCCGTGGCGAAGGGCGGGCGCATAGATGGAGTTCCTCACCGACGCCCTCGCCTGGTTCGCCGACCCCGTGCACTGGCGGGGCACCGACGGTGTACCCGCGCGCATGCTCGAGCACCTCTACTACTCGGGCGTGGCCACCCTCGTCGCGGTCCTCCTCGCCCTGCCCGCGGGCCTCGCCGCCGGCCATACCGGCCGGGGAGGGGCGCTCGCGGTCAACGTCGCGAACGCCGGTCGCGCGCTGCCGACCTTCGGCCTCGTGCTGCTCGTCGTGACGCTCGTCGGGCTCGGTGACCTGTCGATCTTCCTGCCGCTCGTCGCGTTCGCCGTCCCGCCCATCCTCACGAACGCCTACGCGGGCATCCGGGCGGTCGACCCCGACGTCCGCGACGCCGCCGCGGGGGTCGGCATGACCGGCCTGCAGGTGCTCTGGCGGGTCGAGCTGCCCGTGGCCCTGCCGCTCGTGCTCGCCGGCATCCGCACCTCGGCCGTGCAGGTCGTGGCCACCGCGACGCTCGCCGCCTACGCCGGCTCTGGAGGACTCGGGCGCTACATCGTGAACGGCTTCGCCGTGCGGGACTTCCCGCAGGTCTTCGCCGGCGCGTTGCTCGTCGCCCTGTTCGCCATCGCCGTCGAGCTGGCCTTCGGTCGTCTCCAGGCACTCGTGGTGCCCAAAGGGGTGGCGGCGCGTTTGGCGGAGGCGAACGCGGACGCGAAGATGACCGCCGCCGCAGCATAGACCTGACGAGGACCCTGCGCTCGCGAAAGGAACGCATATGGGACATCGAACTGGGCCGCACCGCGTCCTCGGGGCGCTCGTCGGCCTGGCGCTGCTGCTCGCCGCCTGCGCCGGCGACGACCCGCTCGGGCAGGAGGCGCCCGGGGCCGGCCCGGACACCGGCGCGGATCCGGGCACGATCACCGTCGGCTCGGCGGATTTCCCCGAGGCCCTGCTGCTCGGCAACATCGCCGCCGGGGCGCTCGAGGCGCGCGGCTTCGACGTCGAGACCCAGCTGAACCTCGGCAGCCGGGAGATCTACTTCCCGGCGATGCGCAACGGCGAGATCGACGTGCTCATGGAGTACGCCGGGGCGCTGCTGTCCCACCTCACCGGGGGCACGGACAGCACCGACGTCGACGCGATCATGGAGGAGCTGCGCGCCGAGCTCGAGGACGAGGGCATCGCCGTGCTCGACCCCAGCCCCGCGGAGAACCGCAACGCGCTCGTGGTCACCCCTGAGACCGCCGAGCAGTACGACCTCTCGACGGTGAGCGACCTCGCCCCGGTCGGCGGCGAGCTCGTCCTCGGCGGGCCGCCCGAGTACCGGACGCGGCGCATCGGCCTGCCAGGGCTCGAGGAGGTGTACGGCATCGAGTTCGCGAGCTTCCGCGACCTCGACGCGGGCGGCGTGCTGACGATCGCGGCCCTCGAGCAGGGCGACATCGACGTGGGCGTGCTCTTCACGACGCAGGGCGTCATCGACGACAAGGGCTGGGTAGTGCTCGAGGAGGACCGCCCGCTCATCCCCGCGGAGAACATCATCCCCGTCGTGCGCCAGGAGGCGGCGACCGACGAGGTGCGTGCGGTGCTCGACGAGGTCGCCGCGGCCCTCTCGACCGAGGACCTCGTCGAGCTCAACCGCCGGATGGAGGTCGACCGGGAGGACCCTGAGGTCGTCGCGGAGGACTGGCTGACCGAGCAGGGGTTCCTCGAGTAGCCGGCGGGAGGCCGCGATGACGAACCCGCGGGTCCGGGCGGTGGCGGGCCTCGCCGTCGCGCTGGCGATACTCGCCAGCTGCGGCGGCGGCGTGTCGACACCCCCGGTGTCCATGGGGGCGTTCGACTTCGGCGAGAGCGTCGTGCTCGCCGAGCTCTACGCGCAGGCGCTGCAGGCCCGCGGGGTCGCGACGACCGCCATCAGCCAGCTCGCCGGGCGGGAGGGCACCTTCCCGGCCCTCGAGTCGGGCGAGATCGACTTCCTCCCCGAGTACAACGGCAACGCGCTCGCGTTCATCACCCAGGAGGAGATCGCCCCCACCGACCCCGAGGCGATCACCGCGCGGCTGCGCGCCGAGCTCGAGCCGCGGGGTCTGGCCGTCCTCGAGTCCTCGCCGGCGGAGAACCGCGACGAGCTCGTCGTCACCGCCGAGACCGCGGAGCGGTACGGCCTGCGGACGGTGAGCGACCTCGCCCCGGTCGCGGAACGGCTCACGGTCGGCGGCCCCATCGAGTTCTCCGAGCGTCACACCGGTCTGGTGGGGCTGCGGTCGGTGTACGGCATCGAGTTCGGCGAGTTCGTGCAGACTGACGCCGGCGGGCGCCTGACCGTGGCCGCGCTCGAGGACGGGACCGTCGACGTCGCCCGGCTGTTCTCCACCGACCCGCTCGTCGAGGAGAACAACTGGGTTGTGCTCGTCGAGGACCGGCCCTTCACCCTGCCGAACAGCATCACCCCGATCGTGCGCGCGGACGTCCTTACCGACGATATGGCCGAGGCCATCAACGCGGTGTCTTCCGCGCTCACCACCGAGGACCTCGTGGAGTTCAACCGCCGGCACAGCATCCACGGCGACGACCCGGAGGCGATCGCCCGCAGCTTCCTCAACGACCGCGGCCTCGTGTAGGGAGAGCTTGAGGGCGCGGCCGCAGGGCCCGCAGCGCCCCGACGAGTCCAGGGTCGGCCACCGCGATCGCGTCGTCCCACGCGAACCAGCGCACCGCCGGGCTCTCGCCGGCGGGTGGGCGGGGGGCCACGTCGCCGGCGTGCAGCAGGTAGCGCGCGTCGAGGTGGATGTGCCCCCTCGGGGCCGCGTGGACGTCGACGTGGACGAGCACCGGGCCGGTGTCGGGGTGCGCTGCGGCGATACCCGTCTCCTCGGCGGTCTCGCGGACCGCCGCCTCCCACGGGGTCTCGCCGGGGTCCAGGTGCCCGCCCGGCTGCAGCCAGATTCCCATCCGCTTGTGGCGATGGAGCAGGACGCCGCGCGGGCCGACGACGACCGCCGAGCCCGTCACGTGGGTCCTCGCGGCGTGCTCGTCGAGGGGGGACGGCAACCGGTCGAGGGCGGTGACGTACCGGGCGATCGCGGCCGCCTCGCGGTCGTCGACGGGGGCGCGCAGGGCGACGGCGGCCCGCAGGTCGGCCACGACGCGGTGCATCAGGAGCCGCTGAGCCGGGCCGCTCCTGTCGCCTCGGCGGCTTCCGCCACCGCGCGCGCCACCGCGGGCACGACGGCGCGGTCGAACGGCGACGGGATGATGTACTCCGGCGTCGCCTCCTCGCCGACGATGCCGGCGATCGCGGCGGCGGCCGCGAGCTTCATCTCGTTGTTGACCTCACGGGCCCCGCAGTCGAGCAGCCCCCGGAACAGGCCGGGGAAGCAGAGCACGTTGTTGATCTGGTTCACCTCGTCGCTGCGGCCCGTGGCGACCACGGCCGCGTGGTGGCGGGCGAGGGCCGGGTCGATCTCGGGGACCGGGTTGGCCATGGCGAACACGATCGCGTCGTCGGCCATGGGCGCGAGCTGGTCGACGGTGAGCGTGTCGCCTGCGGACAGCCCGACGAACACGTCCGCGCCCTCCAGCGCCACCTCCTTCGGCCCCTCGATGCCCCGGGGGTTGGACTGCCTGCCGAAGCGCCGGAAGATAGGGTCGCGGGCGACCTTGCGGCGGGGGGTCACGATGCCGCCGCGGTCGACGCCGACGAGGTCGACGACGCCCGCGGCCATGAGGAGGTTCGACACCGCGATGCCCGCGGCGCCGATGCCCTGCACGACGACCCGCAGGTCGGGACCGACTTCCTTGCCGACGAGGCGGACGGCGTTGTGGAGGGCGGCGAGGACGACGACCGCCGTGCCGTGCTGGTCGTCGTGGAAGACGGGGATGTCGAGGCGCTGGCGCAGCTTGCCCTCGACCTCGAAGCAGCGGGGCGCCGCGATGTCCTCGAGGTTGATGCCGCCGAAGCCGACCGCGAGTGCGGCGATGATCTCCACGAGGCGGTCGGGGTCGCGCTCGTCGAGGCAGATCGGGTAGGCGTCGACGCCGGCGAAGTCCTTCAGCAGCATCGCCTTGCCCTCCATCACCGGCATGGCCGCGGCCGGTCCGATGTCGCCGAGGCCGAGCACCGCCGACCCGTCGGAGATCACCGCGACGCTGTTGTGCTTGATGGTGAGCGTCCGCGCGAGGGCGGGGTCCTCGGCGATCGCCGCCGACACGCGAGCGACACCGGGGGTGTAGACGAGCGCGAGGTCCTCGCGCGTCCGCACCGCCACCTTCGTCGCGATCGAGATCTTGCCGCCTGCGTGGACCTCGAAGACCCGGTCGCTGGCGACGGAGGGGTGCGGGGGCTGCCGGGCGCTCACTTCGCGACCCTGCTCGGGCGCTCCTGCGGGAGCACCGCTCAGGACGTTGACACGTAGACGAGTCCGGCGACGGCAGGGGGGACCCGTGTGCGGCCGCCGTCGACGACGACGTTCCCGGCGTCGTCGTCCAGGGCGAGCTTCATGCCGGGCAACAGGTCGTGCTCGCGGAGGAAGGCGAGCGCGTCGACGTCGACCTGCAGCCGTTCGGAGATGCGCTGGACGATGACCTCGTCGCCCTGCTTGGCCGCGTCGGCCATCGTGATCAGCTCCACGGGCTCCGGCGGTGCCGTCGCGCCGGGAATGGGGTTGCCGTAGGGGCACACCGACGGGTCGCCGAGCACGGCGGCGATGCGCGCCTCGGCGTCGTCGGAGATCACGTGCTCCCACCGGCAGGCCTCGTTGTGCACGTGTGCCCAGTCCATGCCGATGACCTCGGTGAGCAGCAGTTCGGCGAGACGGTGCTTGCGCATGACGCTTGTGGCGATCTCCCGGCCCTTGTCGGTGAGTGCCAGGGTCCGGTCCGCCCCGATGCGCATGAGCCCCTCCTCCTCGAGCCGGGCGACCGTCTCGCTGACGGCGGGAGGGGACAGGTTGAGGCGCTCGACCAGCCGGGCGCGAATCGGCGTGATGCGCTCCTCCTCGAGCTCCCACACCGTGCGGAGGTACATCTCGGTCGCGTCGATGAGCGGCGTCATGGGCGGTCTCCTTGGGCAGGGGCTACCCCGCGCAGGGCTGCGGACACTCTAGCCGACGAAGCGCGTCAGCCGCCCGCACGGGCTGCGAGGAGCCGGTCGAGCGCGAGCTCGGCGTAGTCGTGGGCGCCCTCGGTCGGCACCTCACCGCGCTTGGCCGCCGACAGGTGCGCGCACGACGTGACGAGGGCCATGTGGGTGAACGCCTGAGGGAAGTTGCCGAGCGCCTCCCCGGTGGTCGGGTCGGCCTCCTCGGCGAGCAGCCCGACGTCGTTCGAAAGGCCGAGCAGGCGCTCGAGCAGCGCCTCGGCCTCCCCGAGCTCGCCCGCGTACGTCAGACAGTCGACGAGCCAGAACGAGCAGAGCAGGAACGCTCCCTCGCCGCCCGCCAGCCCGTCGGGTGTGCGGTAGCGGGCGAGCAGCCCGCCGTGGTCGAGCTCGGCGCGGACCCGCTCCATCGTGCGGCGGACGACGGGGTGGTTGGTCGGCAGCATGCCGAACGCCGGGGCCACGAGGGTGGCCGCGTCGGCGGCGTCGGCGCCGGGGGCCTGGCGGAGCCAGCCGTCGGGTGCCGCCTCGGTCAGCAGGTAGCGGCGGATGGCGTCGCGTTGACCCGCCCAGCGGGCGGTCGGCGCGGGGAGCCCTGACCGCTCGGCGATGCGCACGGCGCGGTCGAGCGCGAGCCAGCAGTTCAGCTTCGAGTGCGTGAAGTGGCGCGGCTCGCCGCGCACCTCCCAGATGCCGTGGTCGGGCTGGTTCCAGCGCTCCGCGGTGATCTCGGCGAGCTCGGACAGGAACGCCCAGTTCGCCCGGCTCAGGTGGCCCTCCGCGCGGGAGTAGAGGTAGGCGGCCTGGAGGATCTGGCCGTACATGTCGAGCTGGGTCTGGCGGGCGGCCGCGTTGCCGACGCGCACCGGCCGCGAGCCGCGGTGCCCGTCGAGGTGGTCGAGGGTGAACTCGGGCAGGAGGCGGCGTCCCGTGATGCCGTACATGATCTGCAGGTCGCGCGCCCGCCCCGCCGACGTGCGCTCGAGCCACAGCTTGAAGGCGTCGGCCTCCTCGCGGAACCCCAGGACGAGGAGGGAGATGAGCGTGAGCGTGGCGTCGCGGATCCAGGTGAAGCGGTAGTCCCAGTTGCGCTCGCCGCCGACCTCCTCGGGCAGCGAGGTCGTCGGGGCCGCGATCACCGCGCCGGTGGGGGCGTAGGTGAGGGCCTTCAGCACGAGCGCCGAGCGGCGGACCGCGTCGGCGTGGTCGCCGTCGTAGTGGCACTGCCGCGACCACGCCCGCCAGAACGCGATCGTGTCGTCGAGGCGGCGCTGCAGCAGGCCGACCGGGGGTCGGCTGGAGCGGCTGCGGAGGACGTTGGACGGGCTCCAGCGCACCTCCAGCCACTCCTCGTCGCCCGCCTGGAGGCGCCAGCCGGCGCTGAAGGCCTCCTCCTGCCACTCCAGCCGCCCGGTCGCGGTAACCCAGAGGGCGTCGGCGCCCCCGACGATCTCCCCCGTCTGCGCCGAGGTGAGGCGGAAGGACGGGACGAGGTCGCCGTACTCGAAGCGCGGGGCGATCGCGACGCCGACGTCGACGGTGCCCGCCGTGCACCGCAGACGACGCAGGATGGTTTCGTGCGACACCACCTTCGTGAGGTCGTCGGGGTCGAGCCGCCCGATCGGCATGCAGTCGGTGAGCTCGAGGGTGCCGCCCTCGCAGACGAACGTGGTGACGAGCACGTTCGTGTCGGGCAGGTAGGCACGTCGTGTCGCCCGCAGTCCCGCCGGCACGATCTGGAACGAGCCGCCGCGGGCCGAGTCGAGCACGCGCGCGAACACCGAGGGGGAGTCGAAACGCGGGAAGCACGCCCAGTCGATGGAGCCGTCGCGCCCGACGAGCGCCGCCGTGTGGCAGTCCCCGAGCAGGGCGTAGTCACCGATGCGGTTCACCGCCCGAGCATAGGGGGTGGCGGGAGGTTTCCTCACCGCCTGGCAGGATAGGAGTCACGTCACCGTGCCGACCCTCACCGCCATCTACCTCGACTTCCAGGACCCCTTCAGCCACCGGGCGTGGAAGTGGGTGTCGCTGCTGCCCGAACGGGCGAGCGTGGAGGTGCGCCCCTACTCCCTCGACGGGGAGTCGAACCCGTGGGACCGCGAGCAGCCGAGCACCGGGCTCGAGCTGCTCGCGCTCGGCGAGCTCGCGCGGGAGACCGGCCGCGACGTGCACCTCGCCTTCATCGACGCGGCTTTCGCGGCGGTCCACGACCACGAGGCCGACGCGTCGAGCGTCGAGGCCTGGCTCGCCCTCGGGTCGAAGGTCGGGCTCGACCTCGACGCGTTCACCGCCGACGCCGAGCGCTGGCGGGCGGAGGTGGGCCTGTGGCACGAGGAGGCCCGCGACGAGTGCGGCGTCTTCGGCGTGCCGACGACGGTGTGGGACGGTGAGCACGCCCTTTTCCTCCGCCTGCTCGACGCGGATCTCGACGCCGAGCGGGCCCGCCGCCTGCTCGACGACCTCGCGGACCTCGTCGTGCAGCCGGTCAAGGAGGTCCGCCGCACCGTCTGAGGCGTGAAGCGCCCGAGCGGCGCTACCCTCTCGGGAAGCGACCAGGGAGCGTGACTGTCTGTGGCCACCGATCACCGCGCGAGCCTCGCGCACTACGAGGCGAAGCTCGCCGACGTCAAGGAGTACCTTTGACGTCGACGCCAAGCGTCGCCGGCTGACCGAGCTCAACGCCCGCGCCGCCGCGCCCGACCTCTGGGACGACCCCGCCGCCGCGCAGCGGGTCATGGGGGAGATCTCGGCGATCGAAGACGACCTGCGGGTCGTCGAGGAGTTCTCCGCCCGCCTGTCCGACCTCGCGGTGCTGAACGAACTCGCCCGGGAGGAGGACGACGAGGCGACCGCCGTCGAGGTCGGCGAGGGGCTCGCCGACCTCCAGCGGGCCCTCGCCGACCTCGAGATCCGCGTGCTGCTGTCCGGGGAGCACGACGGCCGTGACGCCGTCGTCACCGTCCACGCCGGCGCGGGCGGCACCGACTCGCAGGACTGGGCGGAGATGCTCGAGCGGATGCTGCTGCGGTGGGCCGAGCACCGCGGGTTCAAGGTGGACGTCCACGACGAGCAGGAGGGCGACGAGGCGGGGATCCGCTCCGCGACGTTCACCGTCCACGGACCCCGCGCCTACGGGCTCCTCCACGCCGAGCGCGGCGTCCACCGCCTCGTGCGCATCAGCCCCTTCGACGCGCAGAAGCGCCGGCACACAGCCTTCGCAAGCGTCGACGTCGTGCCGCTGCTCGACGCGGTCGACACCGAGATCGTGATCGGCGAGGACGACCTGCGGGTGGACGTGTTCCGCTCCTCGGGCCCGGGCGGGCAGGGGGTGAACACGACGGACTCGGCGGTCCGCCTCACCCACCTGCCCACGGGCATCGTCGTCGCCTGCCAGAACGAGCGCAGCCAGCTGCAGAACAAGGCCACGGCGATGACGCTGCTGAAGGCCAAGCTCGCCGAGCTCGAGCGGCAGCGGCGCGAGGAGGAGCTTGCGGCGGTGCGGGGCGAGCAGCGCGACGTCGCCTGGGGGAGCCAGATCCGCTCCTACGTCCTCCACCCGTACCAGATGGTCAAGGACCACCGCACCGGTGCGGAGACGGGCAACACGACGGCCGTCCTCGACGGCGCCCTCGACGACTTCATCGCCGCGTACCTCCAGTGGAAGGCGCGGGAGGGCCAGATCGGCCACGGCGGCGGTGTGGAGCAGTAGCCACCACCCGGTGCTAGTCTTCCAGCCTGTGCGCCGCCCGCACGCGGTGTCCGCGCGGGCGCGCATGCCTGCCGAATCCCCCCGAACCCGCCGCGTCGGCGTGAGGCCCCTGTGATCCGACTCGACAACGTGACGAAGACGTACAAGAACAGCGTCGTCGCCTTGAAGGACATCTCCCTGGAGATTGCGAAGGGCGAGTTCGTGTTTCTCGTCGGCGCCTCGGGGTCGGGCAAGAGCACGTTCATCAAGCTCCTGCTCAAGGACGAGGATCCCGACACCGGCGACATCTACGTCGCGGGCAAGCGGCTCAACAGCCTGAAGGCCTGGCGCATCCCCGCGCTGCGGCGCGAGCTCGGCTGCGTCTTCCAGGACTTCAAGCTCCTCGACACCAAGACCGTCGGGGAGAACGTCTCCTTCGCCCTCGAGGTGATCGGCAAGCCGCGCAGCGCGATCCAGCGCACGGTCCCTGAGGTCCTCGACCTCGTCGGCCTCGCCCACAAGCACGACGCCATGCCCCACGAGCTGTCCGGTGGGGAGCAGCAGCGGGTGTCGATCGCCCGCGCGTTCGTCAACCGCCCGAGGATCCTCCTCTGCGACGAGCCGACCGGCAACCTCGACCCCACGACGAGCGTCGGCATCATGAAGCTGCTCGACCGCATCAACCGCACGGGCACGACGGTCGTGATGGCCACGCACGACCAGCACATCGTCGACTCCATGCGCCGGCGGGTGGTCGAGCTGTCCGGCGGCGTTCTCGTCCGCGACCAGACCCGGGGGGTGTACGGGTATGGGTCCTAGGCTGCGCTACCTCGCCGGCGAGCTCGGGACCGGGCTCAAGCGCAACACCCTCATGCTCGCCGCGACGATCGTGACGGTGACCGTGAGCCTCGCCCTGCTCGGCGCCGCGCTGCTCGTGCAGCGGCAGGTCGATCTCGCCCGGGACCTGTTCTACGCGCAGGTGGAGGTCTCGATCTTCCTCGAGGACGGCATCCCGGAGAGGACCCTGTCCTCGCTGCAGAGCGACCTCCAGGAGAGCGCCGTCGTCGACGACGTGATCTACGAGTCCAAAGAGGACGCCTACGAGCACTTCAAGGAGATCTTCGCGGGCGACCCGGTCATGCAGGACAGCGTGACCCCCGAGATCATGCCGGCCTCGTTTCGGGTCAAGCTCATCGACCCGCAGCAGTACGAGGTGATCGCCTCGCAGTTCGCCGGCTATCCCGGCGTGCAGGAGGTCGTCGACCAGCGCCAGGTGCTCGAGCGGTTCTTCTCGGTGATGGAGGCCCTGCGCAACGGCGCGCTCGTCGTCGCGCTGCTCCAGCTCGGCGCGGCGGTGGCGCTCATCTTCAACACCATCCGCATCACCGCCTTCGCGCGACGCGAGCAGACGGGGATCATGAAGCTCGTCGGGGCGACGAACTGGTACATCCGGTTGCCCTTCGTGCTTGAAGGGGTCGTTGCGGGCGTGCTCGGCGCGACGCTCGCGAGCGTCCTGCTCTACCTGGGCCTGCGCACCCTCGTCACAGGGCTGCGCCAGGAGCTGAGCTTCGTGCCCTTCATCGGGCTCCATCACTTCTGGAGCGTCGTGCCGATCCTCGTGCTCATCGGTGCGGGCATCGCCGCGGTCGCCTCCTTCGTGTCGCTGCGGCGCTTCCTCGCGGTCTAGAGGCCGCGGCCTTCAGGTCCCGGGCGAACCGGTCGAACCTCGGGGAGGACGTTCGTCCGCTGTGACTGTTGTGATTCGGGTTGCCCGTGGTGGCTGGAGGCCTCTAGGGTGTTGCGCGTGCGTGTGGTGAGGAAGGGGCGCCGCCTTGCGCGGCGGACGGTGACGCTCGTGTGCGTCGCCTGCTTCGTGCTCCCGGTGACGGGGGCCGGTGCCGCCGACCCAGGCTCCGACCTCCAGGCCGTCCGGCGTCAGCTCGAGGGGGCGCGCGGCGGTCTCGAGCAGATCGACGGGCGGCGTCAGACGACCATCGCCGACCTCACCGAGTCCCAGACCCGTCTCGCGGCGCTCGAGGACAGGCTGCGGGCGCTTACCGGCGACCTGACCCGAGCGCAGGGCTCGCTCGCCGCGGCCGACCGCACCCTGCAGGCGACCACGGGGCAGCTCGTCGCCACCGAGCAGCAGCTGGAGGACACCCGCACGGACCTCGCCGACGCGCGCGAGGTCTTCGCCGGCCGGGCCCGCGCCTCCTACATGTACGGCGGCACGGGACCGTCGAGCTCCTCGGCGCTGTTCGGCATGGACGACGCCAACCAGTTCCACCGGGCTCTCGGCTACGTCCAGCGGGTCGTGGCGAACGACCGCCAGCAGGTCGCGCTCGTCGCCAACCTCGAACGGCAGGTCGAGGCCACCGCCGTGGAGCTCGCCCTATTGCAGGAACGCCACCGCGCCGAGCGCGCCGTCGCCGAGGCGGAGCGCGACCGGGTGGCGGTCCTCGTCAACGAGCAGCAGGGCCTGCGCAACGCCGTCGTCGCGGAGACCGATCGCCACGCCGCGATCCTCGCCGAGCTCGACGCGGACCGGGCCGCCCACGTCGCGCTCATCGACTCCCTGGAGACGGAGAGCGCGCAGCTCGAGCAGGAGCTGCGCCGCCGCGCCGAGGAGGCCCGCCGGGCTGAGGAGGCCCGCCAGGTCGAGGACGCGCGCAGGGTGGCCGCCGCGAACGCGCGCCGCGCCAGCCGCTCCGCACCTCCGGCGGCCCTCGCCCCGCCCTCGCAGCCGACCGCCTCCGGCTGGCGCATGCCCTCGGACGGGCGCCTGAGCAGCGGCTACGGGATGCGCCGCCATCCGATGTTCGGGACGGCGCGCATGCACACCGGCGTCGACTTCGCGGCTCCGACGGGCACACCGATCTACGCGGCGACGGGCGGCGTCGTCGTGTCCGCCGGCTGGCGGGGTGGCTACGGGCTCGCGGTCGTCATCGACCACGGCGGGGGACTCGCGACCCTGTCCGCCCACGCCTCAGAGATCCACGTGTCGCCCGGGGACGTCGTGAGCCGCGGGCAGGTCATCGCCTCGACGGGCTCCACGGGGCAGAGCACCGGCCCCCACCTGCACTTCGAGGTGCGGGTGAACGGCGAGCCGCGCGACCCTATGCCCTACCTGCGGTAACCCGGCGGCGATGCGCGGTGCGCCCCGGCGCATGGCAGGCTTGGGGGCATGCGTAACCGTCTGCTCGCACTCGCCCTGCTGGTCGTGCTCATGGGCGGGCTCGTCACCGTCTCCTACCACCTCGGGGCCGAGTCCGGCGGGGCACCGGACCGCGCGGCGGGGCAGCCCACGGGCCTTCCGCCCGACTTCTCGGCGCTCGCCGACCTCTACGAACGCATCACGAGCGAGGCGGTCGACCCCCCGACCCACGAGGAGCTTCTCGAGGGCGCCATCCAAGGCATGCTCGAACGCCTCGAGGACCCCTACGCCGTCTACTACGACGCCGCGGAGTTCACGAGCTTCTCCGAGCTGCTCGACGGGAAGTTCTCGGGCGTGGGGGTCATGGTCGAGGAGACCCCGGAGGGCGTCACGATCGTCAACGTGATCGCCGGCGCCCCGGCGGAGGCGGCCGGCCTGGAGGTCGGGGAGCGCATCGTAGCGGTCGACGGGGAGGACCTGCGCGCTGCCCCCCTGCGGGCGGTCGTGCAGCGGGTGCAGGGCGAGGAGGGCACGACGGTCCTCCTCGGGCTCGAGGGCGGGTCGCAAGGCCCCCGGGAGGTGGCCGTCATCCGCGCCCAGATCGACCGGCCGGTGCTCGAGGTCGAGCGGCTCGACGACGGGGTCGCCCACGTGCGCCTCCTCCAGTTCACCGAGGGCGTGGGAGCCCGCGTGCGCGAGGCGGTCGAGCGCCATAGGGCGGAGGGGGGTCGAGGGGTTGTGCTCGACCTGCGGGGCAACCCGGGTGGCCTGCTGCGCGAGGCGGTCGCCGTGGCGAGCGTCTTCATCGAGGGAGGGACGATCGTGAGCGTCCAGGAGCGCGGCCGGGACCGCCAGACGTTCGAGGCGACGGGCGGGGCGCTGACCGACGTGCCGCTCGTCGTGCTCGTCGACGCGTCGTCGGCGAGCGCGAGCGAGATCGTCGCCGGGGCCGTGCAGGACCTCGGCCGCGGGCCCGTCGTCGGGACTCCGACGTTCGGCAAGGGCACGGTCCAGACCGTCCGGCCCCTGCGCGACGGGTCGGGGGTGAAGTTCACCACCGCCGAGTACTTCACGTCGTCGGGCGACTCCATCGAGGGCACCGGCATCGCCCCCGACCGGGTAGTGGCCGAGGTCGAGAACCAGCTCGCCGCCGCGCAGGAGGCGCTGCGCGCCGAGCTCGTCGGCGCGGCGCGCTCGTAGGCCGGGGGCCGCGGGGCACCGCGGCCGCCCGTACGATCCGGTCATGGCGAAGAAGACGGGCCCCGACACCATCGTCACGAACCGCCGCGCGCGCTTCGACTACGACATCACCGAGACCCTCGAGGCGGGCCTCGTCCTTACCGGCACCGAGGTGAAGTCGCTGCGCGCGGGCAAGGCGTCGATCGCCGAGGCGTTCGCCACCGTCCGGGGCGGCGAGGGCTGGCTCGTGCAGGCCCACATCCCCGAGTACGACTTCGGCAACCGCCACAACCACGACCCGACCCGCCGGCGCAAGCTCCTGCTCCACCGCAGTGAGATCGACCGCTGCGAGAAGTTCACCCAGGAGCAGGGCCGCACCCTCGTGCCCTTGCGGCTCTACTGGAAGAACGGCCGGGCAAAGCTGCTCATCGGCCTCGGCAAGGGCAGGGCCCGCCACGACAAGCGCGCCACCATCGCCAAGCGCGACGCCGACCGGGACATCCAGCGGGCGCTGCGGGAGCGGCAGAAGGCGTAGGCGGATAGACTGGTTGTTGCGCGGGTTCGTTGACAACTCCATGGTTCGTACGACCCGCTTCGCGGGGGTGACGTGGCATCGACGGATGCCGATCGGTCCCGGGAGAGCGAGCCGAGCACCTCTGGTCACCTCGTAAAACTGTCCAGGGAACCTATTAGGTGCCGACGACACATTGGCCCTGGTGGCCTAACTAAGCCGCCTGTCCGCCCTCACTCGCCTGGGGTGGGGGACCGGGCATCGCAACCAGGCTCCACCCGCCGGTCACCGCCACGGGCCGGTGGGGAAACTGAAGTGGCGTACGGCTGCTCACGTCGTCTGGTTCCGGGACGAGAGCGGCCCGACAATCCACCGGAACCTACGCTCGTAGCGCTTCCGGGGTTGAGGCATTCGGACCCGGGGTTCGACTCCCCGGCACCTCCACTGACGGCTTCGACGCCGCTGGCGCCGCCCCCTCCGGGGCGGCGTCGGTCGTTTCCGGCGGGAATGCTGCGGCGGTGGCTCCGCCCGGTTATGGCACGTCCAGCCGTTCGTCCCGATGGGGCATCAGCCGTCTGCCTGCTCGGCGCGCACGATGAGCGCGGCGCCCCCGGCCTGGACGGGGTAGGACTCGGCGACCGGCCCGTCGAACCACACCTCGACGGCGAGCCCCTCCCGCAGGTCGTCGAACGTGATGGGTTCCAACCCGTCTGCGGCCGCGCGGAGCAGCGCCGTCGACGTGCCGATGAACACCACCGCCTTGTCCCCGGTGTCCGTGTCGGGTTCGGCCTCGACAAGGGCGGTGCCGAGCTGGTCGCTGTCGGGCGCGGGGCAGACGGGCGGGTCGTCGCTGGACACGGTTCCCGCGGGGTCAGCCTCCGGGTCGGCCGGCAGGCAGCCCTCGGCCGGCCGGGGTGCGGGCGTCACCGCGGTGACGGTGCCGGCGATGTCCGCGGGCCTTTCGGGCGGAGCGGCACCGGCTCCCACGTCGGGCGCGTCGGCACAGGCGACGAGCACGAGCCCAGCGAGGAGCAGAAGCGCGAAGGTTCTCATGCGCTGAAGACGTCCGCCGCCGGCCGGCGGTTCCCGAGCGGGGGAAGCCCCGGGAACGGGGCGGCCGGGGCGGCCACCACAGCCGGGGGCGGTCACGGACGCGGGGTGTCACGAACGGCCCGGGCCCCCGGTGGGTCAGCCCGATGCCCGGAGCCGGGATGGAGGGTCGTGCTCGGCGGCGCAGCGCTCGGCACGGGCGCGGTAGCAGTCCCGCTCGAGCTTGTAGATCTGCCGGCGGATGGCGTTCCACTCCTCGGTCGACAGGGCGAGCTCGCGCAGCTCGGCGCACAGCGCGCGGGCGACGTCGGGGTCGACGTCCTCGCCGGTGTCCAGAGCCTGGCCGTAGGCGAGGATGCGGTCCTCGAGCGCCTGCGACGAGTCGTCCCAGGAGAAATAGACGTTCCGCTCGTCGAGCTCCTCGGAGAGCAGGGCCATGACGCAGCTCGTCTCCTCCTTGCGCCCGATCACCGAGATGTCGGTGGCGTGCACGGTGATCTCGAACCACCGCCGCTCGTCGTCGTCAAGGTGGCCCGACACCACCTTCATCCGCCGGGACATGTCCCGGCGGAAGATCTTGCCCTCGACGAACACGAGCCCCCTGAAAATCCAGAGGACCGGCCGCTCCGGGTCCCGGACCTCCGTGGCGATGCCGTGGCGATCGAGGGCCTCGCGGATCTCCTCGAGGACGGCGTCGTAGTCGTCCGGCGAGATCATGACCGCGATGTGCTTGAGGTCGAAGCGCCGGAAGATGTAGGAGACCTTGATCAACGGCACGACGAGCACGAGCGCGACGACGAGCATGCCGATCCCCGCCGCGTAGCCGTATCCGCACAACGCCTCGCGTGCCACCGACCGGACGTCGTCGCGGCGGTTCTCCATGCGGGTGATGACCACGCCGACGAGCGGCGGGATGGCGACGCTCCCGGCGATCATCACGCCCCGCAGAAGCCGCTCGTCGTCGGGCAGGAACGGCAGGAGAATCTCGGCAAGCGCCGGCACGAACGCCGCGACCACCACGGACAGCCAGGTCAGCGACAGCAGGCCGACGAGCCCGACCTTGTCGTCGTCGCGGGAGGGCGCCCGACCGAAGAACGTGATCGTCGCCAGGCCGAACAGCTTGCTGAACGTCTTGGCGAAGGCCAGCGTGACCATCCGGAACACGGGCATGGGTGCGCCGTCCTCTCGTCGCTCCATGGCAGTCCTACCCACGGTTGCCCGTTGCGCACGCCGACCCGCCGCCTCGGCGGACCGTGCGGGGCGGTCACCCGCCGTGCAGCTCCTGCTCGACGTCGGGTCCCGGTGGGCGGTTGTCGGGCGCCCCCTCCTCGCCCCGCAGCGAGAGCGCACAGCTCGTGCCGGCGAGGGCTCCCTTCGCCGCGGCCACCTGCACGAGCTGCATCCCGGGCGTCAGGTCACCTGCGGCGTAGACCCCCGGCACGCTCGTCTCCCCCTGCTCGTCGACGACGACGTAGCCGTCGCCGTCGAGGGCGCACCCGAGCTGCTCCGCGAGCCCCGTCACCGGATGGTGGGCGATGGAGAAGAACGCGAGCCGGCACTCCAGCTCGCTGCCGGAGCGCAGGCGCACCCCCTCCAGCTCCCCGCGGGCGCCGAGCAGCGCGTCGGCCTTGTCCTCGACGAGCTCGACGCCGTGGCGCGTGAGAGCGTCCCGCTCCGGTCCGTTACCCTCGAACGGCTGCCCGTTCGTCACGACCGTGACCGACTTCGCCCAGTCCAGCAGCTCGAGGGCGAATCCCGCGACCGCGGGGTCCCAGCCGAACGCCACGACCGGGAGGTCCTGCGCCTGGTAGCCGTCGCAGGTGGGGCAGTGGAAGACGTCGGCGCCGTAGTGCGTGAAGAACCCGTCGACGTCGGGGAAGGCGTCGACCACGCCGGTGGCGAGCACGAGACGCCCACCGAGGTGACACTTGCCGTCGACCTCCACCGCGAAGCCCCCCCGCGGCTCGGCTGCCGCGCTGCTCGCCTTGCCCTCGAGCATCTCCACCGTCGAGTAGGCGGCGAGATCGTGGCGCGCCCGCTCGAGCAGGGTGTTGGGGTTCATGGGGTCGGAGCCGAGGTAGCCGTGCGACTCGTCGACCCAGCGGTTGCGTGGCTCGCCGCCGTCGACGAGGAGCACCCGCCGGCGGTAGCGGGCCAGCCAGGTGGTGGCCGCCAGGCCCGCGGAGCCGCCACCGATCACGATCGCGTCATACATGGGCCCCTTCCTTGCCACCCTGGGCCGTGGTCACACCCGCTGCGCCCAATACGCGGCGAGCGTGCCGAGGGCGTTCGTGGCCAGGTGCACGAGTGCGGGGGCCACGATCCCCCCAGTGCGCAGCCGCAGGAGCGCGAAGAGCGCGCCGGCGGCGGTCGTGAGCGCAACCCCGCCGCCTACCGCCGCCGCACGGCCGGCGGCCGTGAGCGCGACGTCGTTCTCGGCGAGCAGAACGATCGTCGGGCCGATGTGCCAGAGACCGAAGAGCACGCTCGTGCCGGCCACGGCCGCCGGGACCGACCGCTCGCGCGCCCACGCGCCGAGCATCACCCCGCGGAAGGCGAGCTCCTCGAACAGCACGGTGCCGAACGGGATGCGCACACCGACGCGGAAGAGCAGCCCGCCGAGGGACAGCCCGGCGACCCGCTCGTCGGCGAGAAGGGGTGCCGCGGGCGGCCAGGCGAGCGCGGCACCGAGGCCGAGCGCGACGACGCCGGCGCCGGCCCCGCCCCAGCGCAGCCCCGGTGCGACCCCGGCCCTCGACAGCCCGAGCGTGTCCCATCCGTAGCCGTTGCGGCGCGCCGCGGCGACGAGCAGGCCAGCGGTCGCGAGGTTCACGGGGACGTACGCCGCGTCGGGCAGGCCGAGGAGGTTCGTCGCGTTGTTGTAGACCGCGAGGAATGATCCGGCCCCGACGAGGAACTTCACCGGTGCGCCACCTGGCCGCCGGCGAGCGCGACGAGCTCGTCGCGCGGGTAGTGCCCGGCGACGCCGGGCACCGGGGCGAGGTAGTCGGCAACGCCCCGTGGCGACAGGCCGTGCGCGGCGCGCAGGCCCGCCGCGATCGTGCCGAGGTAGCTCGGGCGGGGAGGCGCCGTCGTGGCCCCCCCCGGCATGCCGCTCAGGCTCATGACCGGGATCCCGTAGCGCTGGCCGCACGCGACGACGATCCCGTACGTGCCCGGCGCAACCCTGAACCACGGCGGAGCGCCCGCGCCGGGGGATGGCAGCCGGACGCGGTGGCGGGCCTCCGCGGAGACGACCGCGGCGAACTGCTCGTCGGTGACGAGGTAGAGCCGCGCCAGCGTCGAGGCGTCACGGCGGCGCACGTCGAGGAACGCGCTGCCTCCGCCCCACGTCCGCGACGTCCCTGCGAACAGCAGGGGGAAGGGCAGCGTCGTGGCAGCCTCGGCGAGCGGCGGCCGGCGGTCGGCGCACGGCGCGTGCACCCGGGCGGATCCGCAGGCCCGCCCGCCCTGCAGGTAGCAGCGGAAGCGCGGCCAGTGCAGGTTCGAGCCGTACGCGGCGTACCACACCCGGTGCCGGCCGTTGCCGCTGGTCACGTCGACGTGCCTCCTCGGGTTGCGGGGGACAGTGCCGATCCAGGCAGAGCCCGGGCAGCGGCTACTCTCGCAGGGTGAACCCGAAGACCCGACGCCTCACCGAGTACAGCCACGGCGCGGGGTGAGCGTGCAAGCTCGCCCCCGGCGAGCTGGCGCAGGTCCTGCGCCGCCTTACTCCCGTGCGCCATCCTGACCTGCTCGTCGGCGCCGAAACCGGCGACGACGCGGCGGTGTGGCGCATCGCGCCCGACCGCGCGCTCGTCGTGACGGTCGACTTCATCACCCCGCTCGTCGACGACGCCCGCACGTGGGGGCGGATCGCCGCGACGAACTCCGCGAGCGACGTGTACGCCATGGGCGGCCGCCCGCTCCTCGCGCTGAACCTCGTCGGATGGTCGGACGAGCTCGGCACCGACGTCCTCGTGGAGGTCCTCGAGGGGGCCGGGCAGGCGGGCCGCGACGGCGGCTGGGTGACGGTCGGGGGTCACACGATCGACGACCCGGAGCCGAAGTTCGGCCTCGCGGTGATCGGTGAGGTGGCTCCCGACAGGGTGCTCACGAACGCGGGTCTGCGCCCCGGCGACGCGCTCGTGCTCACGAAGCCGCTCGGCGTCGGGGTCGTCGCGACGGCGATCAAGCGGGGGGAGGCGGACGCCGCGGTCGTCGAGGCGGCGGTCGCGTCGATGCTCCTTCTGAACGACGTGGCGGCCCAGGTTGCGCTCGCCGCGGGGGCAGCGGGCGCGACCGACGTCACCGGGTTCGGGCTGCTCGGGCACCTGCGGAAGATGGCGGAGGCGTCGGGCGTGGACGCCGTCGTCGACCCGTCGGCCGTGCCGCTTCTGCCGGGCGCCCGCGAGCTCGCCGCGGCCGGCCTCGTCCCCGGCGGCAGCGAGCGCAACCTCGCCTGGGCGGCCGACCAGCTCGACGACGGCGGCGTCGACGCGACAACCCTGCGGCTGCTCGCCGACGCGCAGACGTCGGGCGGGCTGTTGTTCGGCGCCGCCCCCGACGCCGCGGGAGCTGCGGTCGAGCGGCTACGGGCGTCGGGGCACGACGCCGCCGTTGTCGGGCGGGTGGTCGCCGGCGACGGACGCATCCGCCTCGCGCCCCCCACCCCGTCGGACCGATGACGCTGGCCGACATCTCCGGACACCTCGAGCTTGACCGCGTCACCTACGACGCGCTCATCGCGCACGCGCGCAGCGACTTCCCCTACGAGGTCTGCGGCCTGCTCGCCGGCGAGGACGGCGAGCTGCGGGCGCACTACCCCATCCCGAACGCCGCGCGGTCGATGACCTACTACAACATGGAACCGAAGGCGCTGCTGCAGGCCATGAACGACATCGAGGACCGCGGGTGGGACCTCCTGGCGATCTACCACAGCCACACCCACACGGAGGCGTACCCCTCGCCGACCGACGTCGAGCTTGCCTTCTACCCCGAGGCGGTCTACCTCATCGTGTCCCTCCAGGACCCCGACGAGCCCGTCATCCGCGCTTTCGACATCCGGTACCGGGAGGTCACCGAGCGGGTTCTCACCGTTGACGGCGTGAAGGCTCCGACCGGCCCGCGTTAGGCTGGGCCAATGTCGATCGAAGTCCGCGTCCCCACCGTCCTGCGCAAGCACACCGACGGGCAGAGCAAGGTGAGCGGGGAGGGGGAGACGCTCGCCGACCTGCTCGACGACCTCGAGTCGCGCCACACCGGTCTTCGCAGCGCCCTCGTGGGTGAGGACGGCCAGCTCCACCGGTTCGTCAACGTCTACGCGAACGACGAGGACGTGCGCTTCCTCGGCGGCCTGCAGACGCCGCTCGACGACGGCGACACCGTGTCGATCCTGCCTGCGGTGGCGGGCGGCTGACCGCGCCGATGCGCACCCGCGACGTGAGCGAGGCCGTCGGCAACACCCCGCTCGTCGGGCTGCCGGCGCTGTCGCCGCCGGGCTACGAGCTCTACCTGAAGCTCGAGGGCCACAACCCGACCGGCTCGGTGAAGGACCGCGTCGCGAAGTACCTGCTCGACGAGGCCGAGCGGGTGGGCCTGCAGCCGGGCACGCGGATCCTCGAGCCGACGAGCGGCAACACCGGCATCGCCCTGGCGGCGCTCTGCGCGCCGAAGGGCTACAAGCTCACCTGCGTCATGCCGGAGAACACCTCGGAGGAGCGACGGACGCTGCTCGCGATGTACGGCGTCGACATCGTCTTCAGCCCCGCGAGCGAAGGGTCCAACGGTGCCGTGCGCGTCGCCGGGGAGATGGCCGCCGACGACCCCGACGTGTTCATGCCGTTCCAGTACGGCAACCCCGCCAACCCCCTCGCCCACTACGAGACGACCGGCCCGGAGATCGTCCGGGACGTGCCCGACGTGGCCGCCTTCGTGGCCGGCCTCGGCACGGGCGGGACGCTCACCGGCGTCGGCCGCCGCCTGAAGGAGCACAACCCCGACGCGCTCGTCATCGCCGCGGAGCCCGAGTACGGGGACCTCGTCTACGGGCTGCGCAACCTCGACGAGGGCTTCATCCCACCGGTCTTCGACGAGTCGGTGCTCGACGGGCGCTTGAAGGTCAACTCCTACGACGCCCTCGCCATGACCCGCGAGCTGGTCGCCACCGAGGGGATCTTCGCCGGCCCCTCGACGGGCGCCGCGCTCCACGTCGCGCGGCGGATGTGCAGCCCGAAGCGGTTGCCGGAGGGTGCGAAGGTCGTCGTGCTGTCCCCCGACGGCGGCTGGAAGTACCTGTCAACCGGCGCGTACGACCCCGGCGACGTCGGCACGATCGCCGAGCGGCTCGAGAACACGCTCTGGGCGTAGCGCCGGGCCCTCCGCGTCGACGCCGCCCCTCGCCCGTAGACTGCCCTCCATGTCCATCGCGCCCCCTGACCGTGGCGACCCGCGTCCCATCGGGGTGTTCGACTCCGGCGTCGGCGGGCTCACGGTCGCCCGGGCGCTCATGGACCTGCTGCCCGACGAGCGCATCGTCTACTTCGGCGACACCGCACGCGGCCCCTACGGCCCCCGTGCCCTCGACGAGGTGCGGACCTTCACCACCGAGGCCGTCGGCTGGCTGGCCCGTGCCGACGTGAAGCTCGCGGTCGCCGCCTGCAACACGGCGACCGCGGCGGCCGTGGAGACCGGCGCGACGGCGTTCCCCGTTCCCGTCGTCGGCGTCATCGCGCCCGCGGTCGCCGCCGCCGTCCGGGCGACCCGCAACGGGCGCGTCGGGGTCATCGGCACGGAGGGGACGATTGCCTCCTGCGCCTACGACCGCGCCGTCGCCGAGCGAGCCCCGGACGTCAAGCTGCTCAGCCAGGCCTGCCCGCGCTTCGTCGAGCTCGTCGAGGGTGGGCGGACGACCGACCCGGAGGTGCTCGCGGTGGCTGCGGACTACCTCGCTCCGCTCGTGGCCGGCGACGTCGACACCCTCGTCCTCGGGTGCACGCACTACCCGCTGCTCACCGGGGTCCTCGCCCACCTGCTCGGGCCGGGCGTCGTGCTCGTCTCGAGCGCCGAGGAGACCGCTCGTCGGGTTTTCAGCGACCTCGTCACACGCGGGTGGCTCGCCCCGCCGGGCACCGGCGGCCACCGGTTCGTCTCCAGCGGCGACCGTGACGCGTTCGCGCGGTTGGCCACGCGCTTCCTCGGCCCCCGGCTGCGCCCCGCCGACGTCGTCGCGCTCGGGTGGGAGGGCCCGTGCGGCCGCTGACCCTCACGGTCCTCGGCTCGTCGGGGACCCACCCCGGGCCCGCGCGCGCGTGCGCCTCCTACCTCGTCGAGCACGAGGGCTACCGGCTGCTGCTCGACTGCGGCAACGGCTCGCTCGCGAACCTCCAGCAGCGCTTCGACGTCGCCGACATCGACGCGCTGCTCGTGTCCCACCTGCATCCCGACCACTTCGTCGACCTCTACGGGCTCTACTACGCACGCCGGTTCCATCGCGACGGGCCCCTGCCGCTGCCGGTCTACGCCCCGGTGGGCGCCGCCGGCTTCATCGGCCGGCTGCTCGGTTCGGACGAGGAGTTCCGTGGCGTCTGCCGGTTCACCGAGTCGGCCGCCGGCGAGACGCTCGACCTCGGGCCGCTCACCGTGCGCCTGCACGCCGCCGACCACCCCGTCGAGACGCTCGCGCCCCGCGTCGAGGCCGGTGGGCGGGTGCTCGCCTACAGCGGCGACAGCGGCCCGACGCCCGCGCTCGTGGACTGCGCGCGCGACGCCGACCTCTTCCTCTGCGACGCGACCTGGCTCGACCGCGACGGTCCCCACCCGGCGGGGGTGCACATGACCGGGAAACAGGCCGGTGCGCACGCGGCTGCTGCGGGCGCCGCGTCGCTCGTGCTCACGCACGTCTACCCGACCATCGACCGTGACGAGGTTGCCGCGGAGGCCGCCGCCGTCTACGACGGGACGATTCTTGTCGCCCGTGACCTGGAGGAGCACCCGTTGACCGACGGCCATCCGCAACCTCGGGGCAGCGGCTGATGCGCGGCGACGGTCGCGCCAACGACGCGCTGCGCCCGGTGACCATCGATCTCGGCGTCCAGGAGTTCGCCGAAGGCTCAGCGCTCGTGAGCTTCGGGCGGACCCGCGTGCTCTGCGCGGCGTCCGTCGAGGAGGGCGTGCCGCGCTGGATGCGGGGCTCGGGCCGGGGATGGGTCACCGCGGAGTACGCGATGCTGCCGCGCGCCACCGACGAGCGCACGGAGCGCGACGCCACCCGCGGGCGGATCGGGGGACGGACCCACGAGATCCAGCGGCTCATCGGTCGGAGCCTGCGCGCGGCGGTCGACCTCGCTGCGCTCGGCGAGCACAGCCTCATCGTGGACTGCGACGTCCTCCAGGCCGACGGTGGGACGCGGACGGCGGCCATCACCGGCGGCTGGGTGGCGCTGGCGCTCGCGATCGACGCGATGGTGGCGCGAGGCGACATCCCCCGCTCTCCCGGCCTCCAGCCGGTCTCGGCGGTCAGCGTCGGGGTCGTCGACGGGGAGCTGTTGCTCGACCTGTGCTACGCGGAGGACGTCCGCGCGGGCACCGACATGAACGTCGTCATGGCGGGCGACGGCCGGTTCGTCGAGGTGCAGGGAACCGCGGAAGGAGCCCCGTTCTCCCGCGACGAGATGGACGGCATGCTCGACCTCGCGGCAAAGGGCTGCGCGGAGCTTGCGGCAGTGCAGCGCGGTGCGGCGGGGACGGTGTGACGACGAGGCTCGTCGTCGCCACCCGCAACCTCGGCAAGGCCGCAGAGCTGCGACGCATCCTCGCCGATCTGCCGGTCGAGCTGCTCGACGCCGACGACGTGGGCCTGCCCGAGGTCGAGGAGACGGCCACGACGTTCACCGCGAACGCGCGCGCCAAGGCACGCTCGGCGGCGACCGCGAGCGGCCTGCCGAGCGTGGCCGACGACTCGGGCCTCGTCGTCGACGCGCTCGGCGGCGATCCCGGCGTGCACTCGGCCCGCTACGCGGGGCGGCACGGCGACGACGACGCGAACCTCCGGCTCGTGCTCGAGCGCATGCGCGGCGTGGGCAACCGGCGGGCCCGGTTCGTCTGCGTCGCCGCCCTGGCCGCCCCCGACGGGCGCGAGTGGACCGCCGAAGGGGTGGTCGAGGGCACCCTCACCGAGGTTCCCCGGGGCGTGGGCGGCTTCGGCTACGACCCGGTCTTCGTACCGCTCGGCGAGACGCGTACGACGGCGGAGATGCCGGCGCAGGACAAGGACGCCATCTCCCACCGGGGGCGGGCGTTCAGGGCCTTGCGCGGGGCGGTGGAGGCGCTCATCGGCCACCCTCCCCCCGCCACGCGCGCGTGAGGGCGGACGAGGTCTAGGGCAGCGGAGCGACGCGCTCGACGAGCCCGGTCACGCCGCCGCTGTGGGCCCCGGAGGGCGCGGGTGCGGGGGCCGCCTCGGCGTTGAAGGCGTCGGCGGAGGGCACGGGCGCGGGTGGCGGTGCGCTCGCACGCGGCTGGGCGACCGGCGCGGGCACGACCGGGGCCGGTGCGACCGGCACCACGGGAGCGACGTGCGGGACCTTGGCGGGCGCGAGGTCGACGGTCGGCGCGGGGGCGCGCTCCACCGTCGCGATGTCCGGCAGGTCCACCACCGGCTGGGCCGGTGTGGCGTCGGTCTCGCAGGCGGTCGCCCCGAGGGCGAGCACCGCGATGAGCAGGAGCAGGGTCTTGGCGTTCATGCGCACAATCGATCACTCGTCGTCAGGGGTACGCCCTTCCGGCTACCCCCGGCTCGGCGTGGTCATGCGCTGGACGGCCGAAAAGAAGCCGGGTTCTCCGGCGAGCCCCTAGCGCGACCCGAACGGTGGGTGGTCGAGAACCTGTGCGGCGCCATGGTCGACGGTGGCGCCGGTGGCGAGGACCGCTTCCCGCAGCGCCGCGGCGACCGGCTCGCTGCCCCGCCAGAACGCGGGGTTCCACTCCGCCGTCGCCCCGGTGTGGTCGCGGAGTGACAGGGTGGTGGAGTGGCGGATCGGCGCGAGCAGGCCCTTGCGCCGCAGGGGACCTCGGCGGCTGACGACGCGCTCGAGACCCGCGAGGTCGATCGTGCGGACCCGCCCGGGCGGCCAGGACTGGACACGGAACCGGCCGTCCGGGTCGACACCGGCCCGGCTCTGCCCGGCCATGACGAGCCCCCCGAAGCCGCCGAGCGCGCAGCTCGTGAAGGCCGCGAGCAGCGCGAAGCCGATCTGGGTCACGGCGGCCATGAAGGGGGCGACGTCATCCGCCGATGTCGCCATGACGAGCCCCGCGGTGACGAAGACGCCGACGAGGCCGAGGAACAGCAGCGCGCTCGTGAGCGCGAAGGCCGCGACCGGCGCGTACGCGACGAGGCGGCGGGATGTGAAGAACGCCATAGGTGCCCATGGTGGCACGGCTTTTCGACGGGTACCACGGTTCTCCTACTGGCCGGAGGGCCAAGGCGCCCGGGCCCTCCCCCATCCCGGTGCGCGAGGGGGGACTCGAACCCCCACCCCCGAAGGGACCAGCACCTAAAGCTGGCGTGTCTGCCGTTTCACCACTCGCGCGCGGGTCCAGCATAGTCACCGGCACACGCCGCCCGGCCGGCGTGCTCAGAGCAGGCTGCCCTGCTCGGCGACCCTGCCACGAGCCGGCCGCACACCCCAATACCGGCCTGCCGAGGTCACGATCACGCGGGAGACCAGCGGAGGACGCCCTCGTGCCCCCGGAAGGATTCGAACCTTCGACACACCGGTTAAGAGCCGGTTGCTCTAACCAGACTGAGCTACGGAGGCGGGCCTGGCAGGCTGAAAGTCTAGCCCGCCGGGGGTCTGGTGCAATGCGGAGGGTGACCGACGGGGATCGAACCCGCGACCTCCGCGACCACAACGCGGCGCTCTAACCTGCTGAGCTACGGCCACCATGGGCCGCCGACCGGCGGCGACTCGCAAGTATACCGGCCTACCCGCGCGCCCGGGAGGGTTCGAACCTCCGACCTTCGGATTAGAAGTCCGCTGCTCTGTCCACTGAGCTACGGGCGCTTCGCGCCAAGGGTAGCGAGGTGGGCCATGGGCGGTCCATGTCGGGTGCCTCAGGCGCGGCGCCGGTGACGGTGCGCCGCGAGCGAGGGACACGAACAACGTGAGATGCCGACGATCCGCGCGAGCGGGCGCAGCGGGAGCCAGCCGGGGGTCGCACGGGCACGAACGCCGGGCTCGCGAACGGCCCAGGTGCGCCCGGCGACCCCCGCTGCGCGCTGCCACGCTCGCGCCCGACCACCACCAGCGCCGCCTCGAGGGGTCAGCCGTCCCTGCGGTCGGGCAGGTACTCGTCGTCGTCCGCGGGGGGCAGGGTCTCCCAGATCTCGGCGGCGTGACGGCGGGCGTCGTCGGCCACCGGTTCGGGGGTCGAGGGCATCTCCGCGAGCAGGTCGAGCAGCCCGGCGATCGCGGTGGCCGGCACCACCTCGACCTCCGGCATCTCCGCGGCCCGCCCCCGGTGGGGGACCGGCAGGCGCTCCTCGAGGTCCGCGGCGCGCCGGCGGGCCTCCTCGGCGACCGGTTCCGGCGTCGAGGGCAGGTCGGCGAGCATCGCGAGGAGGTTGGCGATGTCGCGTGCCGCCCCGGGGCTGAGCGCGATCATCGGCGGGGCTCTGGCGTGCTGGTCATCGGTGAGCGCATCGCCCTTGCGGTTGTGCCCGACTGTGCCCCGCGGCACACACCGGCGGGGCGAAATCTACGAGTTGTCCATCACCATCGCCTGATTGATGAGGAGCAGCGCCTCCTCCTTCGTCGCGGTCATGCCCTCGATCTCCTGCTGGGAGCCGTCCGGGGTCTGTTCGACAGTCGCCCGCAGCTCCAGGAGCTCCTCCTCGTCGAGGTTGTCGAGGATGGAGCGTAGCTTGTCGCGGTCCACGGCAGCTCCCCTGTGCGGTGTGGTGGTGAGGTGGTGCGTGCGTGCAGAAGCGCATGCTACCGCCTCCCCGTGGCGGCCTCCTCACACCGAGCCGCGTTCGCGCAGCGTGCGGTACACGAAGACGGCGGGCACGGTCGGCAGCCAGAACGCGAGGAGCCGGTAGGCCAGGACCGCCGCGGTCGCCGGGGCGGCCGGTGCGCCGGCGAGCAGCAGACCCCCGATGAGCACGGCTTCGGTCACCCCGACCCCGCCGGGGATGCGGCTCACCGCGCCGGCGGCGGTGCCGACGAGGGAGACGGCGACGACCGAGGCGGCGGGGAGGACGAGGCCGAACGCCGCGAGGGCCGCCGCGAAGCCCGCGACGGAGGCGAGGGTCACCCCGGCGGTCCAGGCGACGAGCGGCAGGATGCGCCGGGGGTGGCGCGCCATCTCCGCGAGGGGGTGGAGGGCGCCACGGGCCTGGGCGACCACGCGGGTGGCGGCGGGGCTGCGCAGGAGCAGTCCCGCGAGTGCGGCGCCAGCCGCGACGGCGAGCAGCAGCGGCCAGCCCCGTGGCGGTGTGGCCGCCCGCGGGCCCGCGGCGAGCGCCGCAGGCACGGAGACGGCGGTCGCGGCGGCGTGCACGGCGAAGCCGGCTGCCGTCGCGAGTCCGACCGCGCGGGCGGCGTCGGCAGGCGCGAGGCCGTTGCGCTCGAGGTAGCGCTGGTTCAGCTCGGCGCGACCGACCCCCGCGGGAGCGAGACGCGCGGGGAGGGGGGCGGCGAGCTGGGCCGCGACCGTGGGGCCGAACGGGAGCGGTCGCCCGCACGCCGCGGCGAGCGCACCCGCCGCGGCGGCGAAGCTCGCGGCCGTGGCCGCCAGCGTGCCGGCCAGCCAGACCCACCGCACGCCGGCGAGCGCCCGCAGGGTGTCGGTGAGCTGGGCGACGTGCGGCAGCACCACGTGGACGGTGAGGGCGGCCAGTGCGAGGACGGCAACGGTGCGCCGGCTGACCCTGAGGCGGGTGAGCGGCTGGGGCACCGGCACGGGGTCGCCGGTGCGGTGGGCGATCTCGGTCCGGAGGTCGTCGAGCAGCCCGGGGCAGCGGCGCACCTCGGCGCGGGTGACGCTCGAGAGGGCGAGGGGCTGGAGCAGCGGCACCGCGTCGCGCAGCCGGTCGGGGCCGAGGGCCTCCGCGGCGGGACGCACCGCACGCGCCGCACCGACGCGGGCCGCGGTGGCCGCCAGGAGCTCGGCGACGTCGCCCGCGAGCTGAGGGAGGCTCGCCGCCCCGGCCGCGAACCCGAAGTCGACCAGCCAGGGACGACCCTCGTCGTCGACCAGGATGTTGCCGGGGCGCAGGTCGCGGTGGGCGATGCGGCTCGCGTGCAGCCGTGCCACCTCGTTCCAGGTGCGGTCGAGCAGGCCCTCGTCGATCTCGGCGGGGTCGAGCTCGTCGAGGCCGCGGGCGTGGACCCGCTCGGTGACGAGCACGCCCGACCGGTCGGGTGCCGTCGCGGCGAGCAGCACTCCGGGCACGTTGGCTCCGCTGCGCGCGGCGAGGAGTGCCACGTACGCCTCGTGCTCCACCTGCTGTTTCGGGGTGGCGAACGGCGCCTCGTCGTGGACGTCGCGGAAGGCGAGGAAACGGTAGAGCTTGAACAGCAGGTCGGCGTCGCGCTGCGTTCGCCCGACGACCTTGACGAACAGGTCCCGCCGGTCCTCGGTGGCGGCCACGAACGGCGTCGAGCCCCGGGCGTCGGCGTGCACGGGGCGGACGTCGACGGGGCGCAGGCCGAAGGCGGTGAGCGCGGTCATGACGTCGACGACGCCGGGCCGGCGTGCGGGTGCCCCGCGGGTGAGGTGCACCGCCGCCCCGATCGTCCATCCGAGTGCGGTCCCACCGACGATGTCGAGGGGCAGGTGCGCGCCGACGAACACGCGAGCGAGCGCGACGGTACCGACGACGCCCCATGCCGCGCGGCGTGCGGGTCGGCTGAGGTGGGGGCCCGCGACGGCGGCGAGCGCCGCGGCGACCGTTGCGTGACCTGACGGGAACCCGAGACCGGTCTGCTCGGCTCCCCGGATGAGGACCTCCCCGACGAGGTCGTCGGGCCGCTCCCGGCGCACGAGCGCCTTCGCACCCTTCCCGAGGAGCCAGGCCGCCACGCCGCCCACCGCGAGATCTGTCGCCAGCCGCTGCCGACGTGCGGCGAGCGCCGCGGCGGCGCTCACGGGCACCGCGGCGAGCGACCCGGCCTGCATGATCGCCCCGAGCGGGGGGCCGAGCGCTGCGGGCAGGTCGTTGACGAGCCGGAAGACCGCGGCCTCGAGGCGACCGACGCCGCCGCGCACGGCCATGAGGGTGACGACCGTGAACACCACGCTGCCGAGGGTCAGACGCAGCACGTCGCCGGGGTGCCGCTGCACCGGCGGCTGCCCCGCGCGGCCGGCGCGGTCGGCGCTCATGCCCCCGCGGGGGCAGGTGCAGCCGACGGCGGGGCCGTGGTCGGCTCACGCGACCCGGACTCGTGCCGGCGGACGACCGCGTAGACCGTGTCACCGTCGACCGTCTCGTGGTCGAGCAGCAGGGCGGTGAGCTCGTCGAGCTCGGCCCGGTGGGCCTGGAGCAGCTCGAGGGCACGCTGCTCGGCGCCCCGGAGCAGGCGGGCGACCTCCGTGTCGATCACCCGCTGGGTCTCCTCGGCCCACGACCGATGACGGACCTCCTGGCCGCCGAGGTACATCGGCCCCTGCTCGCCGTAGCCGACGGGTCCAAGCGCTGGAGACAGGCCGAACTCCCGGACCATGCGCGTCGCGAGCTGCGTGGCTCCGGCAAGGTCGTTCGCCGCTCCGGTCGACCCTTCCCCGAGGACCAGGAGCTCCGCGGCTCGGCCGCCGAGTCGGACGGCCAGCGAGTCGTGCAGGTAGCTCTCGCTGTAGAGATGGCGCTCGTCGACGGGCAGCTGGTGGGTCACCCCGAGCGCCTCACCGGCGGGAAGGATCGTTACCTTCGCGACGGGGTCGGCGTGCGGGCAGAGCGCCGCGACGAGCGCGTGGCCCGCCTCGTGCACCGCGACCGCCCGCTTCTCGTCGGGCAGCAGGACGTTGGATCCCTCGCGGCGGCCGATGATGATCCGGTCGCGGGCGTCGTCGAAGTCCTGAGCGGTGATGCGCTCGCGGCCCGCGCGCACCGCGAAGATCGCGGCCTCGTTCACGAGGTTGGCGAGGTCGGCGCCGGAGAAACCCGGCGTGCCCCGCGCGATGACGTCGAGGTCGACGTCGTCGGCGAGGCGCTTGCCCCGGCAGTGTACGCCGAGGATCGCGCGCCGCTCGACCTGCGTGGGCAGCGGCACGGTCACCCGCCGGTCGAACCGGCCCGGTCGGAGAAGCGCCGGATCGAGCGACTCCGGCCGGTTGGTGGCCGCGAGGACCACGATGCCTTCCGCCGGGTCGAAGCCGTCCATCTCTGCAAGGAGCTGGTTGAGCGTCTGCTCGCGCTCGTCGTTCGACACCATCGCGCCGCCACCGCTGCGGCGCTGGCCGATGGCGTCGATCTCGTCGACGAAGATGATCGCCGGGGCGCGCTTGCGCGCTTCGGCGAACAGGTCGCGGACGCGGGCGGCACCGACGCCGACGAACATCTCGACGAAGCTCGACCCGGTGACGGACAGGAACGGCACGTGCGCCTCCCCGGCGACGGCCCGCGCGAGCAGCGTCTTGCCGGTGCCGGGCGGACCCGCCATGAGGATGCCCCGCGGCGCGATGGCGCCCGCACGCCGGAAGCGGTCGGGCTCGCGGAGGAAGTCGACGACCTCGGCGACCTCGCGCTTCACGCCCTCATAGCCGGCGACATCGGCGAAGGTCGTCTTCGGGCGGTCGCTGTCGAACACCTTGGCCCTGGACGCGCCGATCCCCGTCAAGCCGGCGAACTGGCCGCTGGCACGGCGGCCGAGGTAGAGGAAGACCGCGAGCAGCAGCAGGAACGGGGCGAAGGCGAACAGGACCCCTCCGAGCGTCATGCGCGGCGGCACGGCCTCGACGTCCACCCCCTGCTGCTCCAGCCGTGCGAGCAGCGCATCGCCGCTCAGCTGCACCGGGATCGCCGTGGTGAACGCCGTACTGTCGGCGAGCTCGCCCTCGGTCTGCCCCTCGGCGCCGATCGTCACGTGGGCGACCTCACCCGCGTCCACCGCGGCAAGGAACTCGCTGTAGGACAGCTCGGTGGCCGGCTCCTCCACCATGGGGCGGAAAAGCAGGAGCAGGCTGAGCAGCATCCCGACGGGCAACAGCCAGTCGCGCCAGGCGGGCGGCGGGGGCGGCGCTGGACCTGTCGGCTTGTCCGCCGACGGCCCCGACGCGGCCGGCGAGGTCGCGTGCCGGTCACCGCGCAGGTGGTGCTCCCTTCTCATCCGGCCCTTCCTCCTCCCTCGTATCCCTCAGCCTGCGCTCGGCGCAGGCCCGCGCAGTCTGGCGCGCTCGCGCACACCGCAAGCAGTGTTCCTCCGCTGGAAGCCATATGAAACCTACCGTCCATTCGCGCAGATGGCACGGCAGATCGAGAGACAACCTATGTACCGACAGGCATATTACCTGGAAAATCGGGTACAGTGCGGGGCACAAGACCACGACAACGACCGTCGGGAGGTGATGGTTATGCTCATGCGCTTCGACCCGTTCCGTGAAGTCGACCAGCTGCTCCGCCAGAACTGGGGCGGCACCCGGTCCAGCTATCTCGCCATGGACGCCTACCGCCGTGACGACGAGTTCGTCGCCGAGTTCGACCTCCCTGGCGTCGACCGCGACTCGATCGACGTGACGGTGGAGCGCAACGTCCTGCAGGTCTCGGCCGAGCGGGCCGCCCGCTATGGCGACGGTGCCGACGTCATCATCGCCGAGCGCCCGCAGGGCACCGTGACCCGGCAGCTGTTCCTGGGCCAGGGCCTCGACGCCGAGCACATCTCCGCGACCTACGACGATGGTGTGCTCCGGGTCGTCATCCCCGTGGCCGAGCAGGCAAAGCCGCACAAGGTCCAGATCGGCACGGGCGACGGCGAGCGTCAGGCCGTCGAGGCCGGGACCGCGAGCTGACCCAACCGACCGGTGCGCTCGCGCCGCGCGCGCCCCGCTTCCGAGCCACCCGGACCCTCCAGGGTTTCGCCCTGGGCCCGGGTGGCTTCGCTTCGCCGTCCAGGCGGTGTCGGTGACCGGCCCGGCGCAGTGGTCGCAGGCGGCGCGCTAGTCCGACCGGGCTCGCTTGCGACCGTTGGCCTGCGCCTCACGGGCGGACGCGAGCTCGCTCTCCAGGGCGAGGATCCGCCGTATGCCCGCCGTCGAGATGCCCTCCTCGGACAGCTGGAGGATGTGGGCGAGGCGGGCGATGTCCCGCCGGGAATAGCGGCGCTGGCCCCCCTGCGACCGGTCCGGGGCGACCATGTCCTCCTCGTCGTAGCGACGCACGACCTGCACGCTCACGTTGAGCAGGTCCGCGACCACGCCGATGGGGTAGACCGGCTCCTCCTCGTCCTCCAGGCGCTGCTGCCAGTCAGCCACCTCAGGCATCGAGCGAACCTCCCATTTCGTCCGCAAAGAACTTCGTTGTGCGGAGGTAGGAACATACTGCCCGAGGAGCGCGCGCCTGACACGTCGAGAATGCGTGGTGCACAGGGTTGTGCGGTGCTGGGGCCGGGTACTCGGCTCGCACACCCGAGCGACTCGTACGCGGGTGCTGAGCTGCACGACAGGAGAGCCGCCAGTGAACGAGAGTCTCCGGATCGGCGAGATCGCAGGCGTCCGCGTCGGGATCAACTGGAGCGTCCTCGTCATCTTCTTCCTCATCGCGTTCGGGCTCGCCGCCGGGCGGTTCCCCGCGCAGTTCCCCGACGAGACGACCGCCGCCTACGTCGTGGCCGGGCTCGTCGCGGCGGTCGTCTTCCTCGGCTCGCTCCTCGCCCACGAGATCGCGCACGCGCTCGTCGCCATCCGCAATGGCCTCGAGGTGGACGGCATCACGCTCTGGCTGTTCGGCGGCGTGGCCCGGCTCGGCGGGGAGGCGGCCGACCCCGGGGCGGAGTTCCGCATCGCCGGCGTCGGACCGCTCGTGAGCATCGGACTCGGAGGCCTGTTCTTCCTCCTCACGACGGCTGCGAGCGGGGCCGGGGCGCCGGGCCTCGTCGTCGGGGTCCTCGGGTGGCTCGCCGTCATCAACGTCATCCTCGCGGTGTTCAACCTCGTCCCGGCCGCACCGCTCGACGGCGGACGCATCCTGCGCGCCTACCTGTGGCACCGCAGGGGGGACCGGGTGGGGTCGGCGATCACCGCCTCCCGGGCGGGCCGGACGTTCGGCTTCGTGCTCATCGCCCTCGGGCTGCTCGAGTTCGTCGCCGGCGCTGGCCTCGGCGGGCTCTGGCTCGTGCTGATCGGCTGGTTCCTCGTCAACGCCGCGTCGGCGGAGGAGGAGCACGCCCGGATGAGGGGGACCCTGGGCGACATCCGTGTGGGCGACGTCATGTCGCCGGATCCGGTCGCGGTCCCCGGGTCGCTGAGCGTGCAGGAGTTCATCGACCGCTACCTCTTCCACCACCACTTCACCGCGTTCCCGCTCATGGAGGCGGACGGACGGGCTGCCGGTCTCGTGACGTTGAACCGCGTGAAGCAGGTGCCCTGGCAGGAGCGCGTCACGACGACGACCGGCGATATCGCGTGTCCGGTGGACGACATCCCGCTCGCCCGGCCCGACGAACCCCTCGCCGATTTGTTGCCGCGCATGTCCGCGGGCGCCGACGGACGGGCGCTCGTGGTGGAGGACGGCCGGGTGGTCGGCATCGTCTCACCGACCGACGTCGCGCGCTTGCTGGAGGTCGCCGAGCTGCGCAGCCCCCAGCGGACCGCCCGGATGTGACCCGACACCGTGACGACAAGGATCCGCGATCTGCCACCGGCGGTCGAAGAGTCAGGCCGGCTCGCGGCCAGCCTCGCGGGCCGGACACCGGCGGTGTTCCTCGACTACGACGGCACCCTGACCCCGATCGTCGAGGACCCCCGCAACGCGACGCTTCCCGAGGACACCCGAGCGGCCGTGCGTGACCTCGCGGCAGCGGTGCCGGTGGCGATCGTGAGCGGCCGCGACCTCGCCGACGTGCGCTCCATGGTCGCGGTCGACGGCATCGGCTACGCCGGCAGCCACGGTTTCGACATCGTCAGGCCGGACGGGGGGCGCCACGAGCTGGCGCCCGAGTCACTGCCGGCACTCGACCGCGCTCAGGCGGACCTCGAGGGCACCCTCGCCGGGGTACCCGGCGCCACCGTCGAGCGCAAGCGCTTCGCCGTAGCGGTGCACTTCCGCCGCGCCCGCCCCGAGGACCTCGGAGCGATCGAGCGCGCTGTGGACCGGGCCGCGGCCAGCGCCTCCGGCGCCCTGCGCAAGACGGGAGGCAAGAAGATCTTCGAGCTGCGACCCGCGGTGGACTGGGACAAGGGCAGAGCGTTGCTCTGGCTGCTCGCCAGCCTGGGCCTGGACCGAGCCGACGTCGTCCCCGTCTACGTCGGCGACGACGTCACCGACGAGGACGCGTTCGCCGCGCTCGCCGGGCGCGGCATCGGCATCGTCGTGCGGGGCGAGGACGACGAGCGTGCCACCGCCGCCCGGTACGCCCTCGCGAGCCCCGCCCAGGTGTGCGCGCTGCTGCGCGCTCTCGCGCGTCGGGACGACGCGTCCCTCGCCCGCGGGTGACGCGCACGCGCCGGGCCCTCGACCGAGTGGCCGCCCGTACCACCTGAGTCTCCCCGCCACCGAGCCGGAGCACGTCCGGCAGGCGGTGGACAACGGCGGGTTCCCCGACGACGCGAGCAAGTCCGGCGGCAGCGCAGCCAGCGGGGTACGCCTGCTGCCTGGAAGCGCCCCTCTACCGGTGGCAGAATCGCCACACGGCGTCCCGCGCCGCCTCCCCGAACACGCACCCTCGGCAGCCTCGCCGAACAGGAGTCTCATGAGGACGGCTCGGCCCGACGGCCCCCCGGGGAGCCCGGTCGACGACGGCGAGGAGGTTGCGTCGGCTCCCGGCACGCCCGGGGATGCGCCCCCCGCGGGGTTCCGCCACCCCTGGCTGTACCGGCTGCTCGTGGTCGTGCTCGCCAGCGCCTTGTGCGTCGCCGTGCTCGAGGCAGGTTTCCGGATCGCCGGCTACGAGCCGATCTACGCCGTCTACTCGAAGCCGGAGATCTTCTGGCAGCGCGACCCCCTGCTCGGCTGGTCCCTCGAGCCGGGCGCCGCCGGCACCTACGTGGGCCCCCGCCCGTTCCCCGTCGCCTTCCGCGCGGACGTGCGGATCAACTCCCTGGGACTGCGAGGCTCCGAGGTCGCCGGGCGCCCCCCACCGGGCGGACGCGTCCTCGTGCTCGGCGACTCCCAGGCGGCCGCATTCGAGGTCGACGAGGCGCAGAGCTACGCCGGGCTGGCCGCCGGACGCCTGACCGAACGCGCCGGACGCGCCGTCGAGGTCGTGAACGGTGGGGTGCGCGGGTACGGCACCGACCAGGCGTACCTGCTCTACACCGAGCGCCTGCGCCGCCTGCGCCCTGACGTCGTGGTCTTCCACGCCAGCGCGAACGACCCGGAGGACGACACGACGTTGCACCGGATGCGCCGGCCCTTCGGCAAGCCGGCGTTCGCGCTCGCCGACGACGGGTCGCTCGACCTCGTCGGCGCCCCAGTGCCGGACTACCCGTTCTGCTCGCTCTACCGGCTCGACGAGTCCTACAAGGTCCAACGCGTCGACGGGATGCGGGCGCGGACGCTGTGCTTGGTGCAGACGCGCCTCACCGACCACTCCGCGGTCCTGTCCTTCGTGACCGCCCGGCTGCAGACCAACCCCCGGCTCATCTGGCAGCTCAACCGGCTCGGGACGAGCGACCGGCAGGAGACCTACATCCCGCCGCCTCCCGAAGAGGGCGGGCCGTCGGTGGAGGGGCCGTCGGACGACGCCGCCCCGCCGGCCCCTCCGCCGCCCGGCGAGACGGCGCAACCGCAGGTGAGCCCCCCGCTCGACTCGGCGCACCGGCTCACGTCGGCGCTGATCCGTACGCTCGCCCGGGGGGTGCGGGAAGACGGGGCCTCGTTCGTGCTCCTCGGCAACGCCGCCGACCTCGCCGCGCTCGACGGGCCGGCGTTCGCCCGGGACGGCATCGCCGTGGTGCTCGTCGACGACGCGATCGGCGCGGACCAGACGGCCTTTCGCTTCGCGAACGACGGCCACCTGAACCCCGCGGGTCACGACCGGGTTGCCGCGCTGCTCGCCGACCGGCTGGACCTGCCATGACGGCGATCCTCGGCGTGTCCGCCTACTACCACGACGCGGCTGCGGCGGTCGTGGTCGACGGGCGGATCGTGGCCGCGGCGCAGGAGGAGCGGTTCACCCGGCGCAAGCACGACTACGGCTTCCCGCAGCACGCCATCGACTACTGCCTGCGCGAGTCCGGGACCACACCGGCCGACCTCGACTACGTCGGCTTCTACGACAAGCCCTTCGCGAAGTTCGACCGTCTGCTCGAGAGCTACCTCTCCTACGCGCCCGCCGGACTGGCGTCCTTCCTCCAGGCGGCGCCGTTGTGGCTGAAGCAGAAGCTCCACCTGGCCCGGGAGCTCCGCCAGGGTCTCGGCGGGGACTACCGGCGACGGTTCATCTTCGCGGAGCATCACGAGTCGCACGCCGCCAGCGCGTTCTTCCCCTCGCCGTTCGACGAGGCGGCCATCCTCACGCTCGACGGCGTGGGGGAGTGGGCGACGACGACTCTCGGCGTGGGTCGCGGCAACCAGATCACCCTCGACGCCGAACTGCGCTTCCCCCACTCGCTCGGCCTGCTCTACTCGGCGTTCACCGCCTACTGCGGCTTCAAGGTCAACTCCGGCGAGTACAAGCTCATGGGCCTCGCCCCCTACGGGGAGCCGATCTACGCCGACGTGATCCGCGACCGCCTGATCGACCTCAAGGAGGACGGGTCGTTCCGTCTCGACATGCGCTACTTCTCCTACGGCCACGGGTTGACGATGACCGGACCGCGGTTCCACGCGCTGCTCGGTGGTCCGCCGCGCAAGCCCGAGGCGGAGCTCACGCAGCGCCACATGGACCTCGCCGCGTCGATCCAGGCGGTCACCGAGGAGGTCATGGTCCGCTGCGCGCACCACCTCCACCAGCGCACCGGCCTCACCGACCTCTGCATGGCCGGCGGTGTGGCACTCAACTGCGTGGGCAACAGCCGCATCCTCGAGCAGACTCCCTTCCAGCGCCTGTGGGTCCAGCCCGCCGCGGGCGACGCCGGCGGGGCGCTCGGCGTCGCGCTGCTCATCTGGCACCAGCTGTGCGACAAGCCCAGGGTCGCGCAGCAGCCCGACGCCCAGGAGGGATCGCTGCTCGGCCCCGCGTTCCCGCCCGCCGATGTCCGCGCCGCCCTCGGCGGGGCGGGTGCCGCATACCACATCGTCGGCGAGGAGGAGTCCCTGTGCGCCCAGGTCGCGGCACTCCTCGCCGACGGCAACGTCGTCGGATGGTTCCAGGGCCGGATGGAGTACGGTCCGCGCGCGCTCGGGTCGCGGAGCATCCTCGGCGACCCCCGCAACCCGCAGATGCAGTCCCTCATGAATGTCAAGATCAAGTTCCGCGAGTCCTTCCGCCCGTTCGCCCCGTCCGTGCTCGCCGATCAGGCGGGGGAGTGGTTCGACCTTCCGGGCGGGGTCGACAGCCCGTACATGCTCCTCGTGGCCCCCGTCAGCGCGTCGCGCCGGCTGCCGGTCAGCGGGCACGAGCGGGGCCTCGACATGCTCCGCGTCCCGCGCTCGGAGATCCCCGCGGTCACCCACGTCGACTACTCCGCACGCCTGCAGACGGTCGACGAGCGCTTCGGGCGCTACCACCGGCTGCTCGAGGCCTTCCACGAGCGCACCGGATGCCCCGTGCTCATCAACACGTCGTTCAACGTCCGCGGCGAGCCGATCGTCTGCACCCCGGCGGAGGCGTACCGCTGTTTCATGGCCACCGACATGGACGTCCTCGTCGTGGAGGACTGCCTGCTGCGCAAGGAGGAGCAGGCCGGAGCAACGGTGCGCCGGGAGGACTACCTCGCCCAGTTCACCCCGGACTAGGACCGTCATGCACGCGATCGTGAAGGAGCCCACCCGCCGCGACTTCGTCGTCTTCGGCGCCCTCCTGCCCGTCTTCACGGCAGTCCTCGGCGGCCTCGTGACGAGGTTCAGCG
>Ga0247713_1000216_pt1 | contig 41285 bp, 36 predicted proteins | sample 21E_NmetaG_FD_189936 | JGI IMG/M metagenome (GOLD analysis project Ga0247713, IMG submission 189936) | Soil microbial communities from hillslope of Landscape Evolution Observatory, University of Arizona, Oracle, AZ, United States - 2-1-E_N | ecosystem: Engineered > Artificial ecosystem >...
CCGGTTCGGGCGCTGCAGCGGGAGCCGGTTCGGGCGCTGGAACCGCAGCCGGTTCGGGCGCCGGAGCCGCAGCCGGCGCGGGGGCAGCGGTCGGAGCCGGGGCGGGGTCGGCGGGCGCCGGCGCCGGCGCCGCGATCGGCTGTGCCGCCGCTGCCGGTGCCGCGGCGGCGGGCGCCTTGCTTCGCGCCTTCTGCCGGGCCGCCCGCGCACGCAGCAGGCAGCGCGTGCGTGTGGTGCGCGCGGCACGCGCCGCGCGCTGCGTGCGCCGCACGCCGCTGCGGGCGCGGACCTTCGGGCATCGCGGCGCGGACGCCGCCTTGCGCTTCTTGGCGGCGCTCGAGGACGGCGCGCCCGACGTGCGGGGCTCGGCGTCCGCAGGCGCGGCCGTCGCGAAGAGCGTCGTTGCAAGAGCCGCCGCGAGCACCGATGCTCGCAGCGACAGGTGAATCAGCCGGCACATGCCCGCACCACCTCCGGGTCGGGCGCCATCCCGGAGTTTCCCTTCGGTAGCCCGGCCGGCTCTGGGAGCCCCGCGGCTTTGCGGACCCGCCTCGCGGCGGGGGTGCTCTTATCGGGGGAGGCGCGTCTTTGAAGTTGCCTTCACCGTATCGGCAGCAGCCGGCGCGACCTTGAGCGGCGGGCTCGATCGAGCCCGGACGTGCGTCAGTACGCGCCGCGCCCCGCCAGCACCGCCGGCAGGGTGAAGCAGAGGATCTCGAGATCGCGCGCCAGCGACCAGCCGGCGACGTACTGGTAGTCGAAGCGCAGCATCGCCTGGAACGGCACGTCCGAGCGTCCGTACACCTGCCACGGCCCGGTGAGGCCGGGGCGCAGGTCGCTGCGTCGCGCGTGCCAGTCCTCGTCGAGCCATTCGGTCTCGGTCAGGACGAGTGGGCGTGGGCCGACGAGGCTCATGTCGCCGCGTACGACGTTCCACAGTTGCGGCAGCTCGTCGAGCGAGAAGCGGCGCAGGACGCGGCCGACGCCCGTGATTCGCGGGTCCCGGCGGATCTTGAACATCACGCCGCCCGGCATCTCGTTGGCGTCCTGCAGCTCGGCCTTGCGGTCGTCGGCGTCGGCGTACATCGAGCGGAACTTCACGAGCTCGAACGACCTTCCCCCCCGCCCGCCGCGGACCTGGCGGAAGAACACCGGCCCCCGCGACTCCAGCTTGATCGCGATCGCGATGGCGGCGAACAGCGGCGCGCAGACGACGAGGCCGGCGCCGGCGGCGACGGTGTCGAGCGCCCTCTTCGTGGCCCGTGCGGCGCGCGGAAGGCGCGGCACGCCGAGCGACAGCAGCGGCATCCCGCCGACGTGGTCGAGCGCGCGCGCGCCATCGAGGAACTCGAACAGCCGCGGCACGACATGGACCGGTACGCGGGCGTCGCGACAGGCGCGGATCGCCTTCAGCAGCTGGGTATGGCTCGCGCGCGAGAAGGCGATGATCACCCGGTCGACCTCGTCGCGGCGCAGCACCTGGGAGAGCTCGTCGAGCGAGCCGAGGCGGGGAAGCTCGTGGACGCTGCGGTGGTGCTCGGCGTCCTCGACGACGCCGACGGGCTCGAGCCCGAACTCGCGGTGCAGCCGCAGCGTCTGGACGAGCTCTGCGGCGACGAGGCCCGAGCCGACGATCGCGGTGCGCTCGCGCAGGACGTCGGATCGGTGGGCGATCGCACGCGCCACCGCGCGCCCCGACGCCACGAGCAGGAGCACCAGGATCGTGCCGATGACGGTGATGACGCCGGGATGCTGCACGCCGGAGCCGGACGCGAGCGCGAACAGCGGCCAGGAGAACACGAGCGTGGCGAAGAGCAGGCGCTTGAGGTCCGGAACGCCCGTCGCCCACGCCCGCAGGTCGTCCGCCGCGTAGAGGCCCGAGCAGAAGGCGAGCACGGGCATCAGCAGCGCGCAGGCGCTGCTGACGACGGCCGCGTCCGGGGCGCTCATGCCGGCGATCGTCGACGCGATCAGGACCGCGACGAACGCGCCGCAGAAATCTGCGAGTGCGAGCAGGCGGTGCAGGACGATCGCGCGACGCCCCCCTCGTGCGGGGACGAGATCGGGCTCCGCGCGAAGAATCGCGCGCGTCTGGACGGGGGCTGCCGTCGTGCTCATGTCGGGAACCTCGGCATTCGTGCTCTTATCGGCAGCCTGTGCATCCGTGCTTAGTCGCGGTTTTCGGTATATCCGATACTCCGGCCGAACATGCGCCAGTGCAACGGTTTCTGGTAGGAGGATCGCAGGTCGTGGGCGTCGATCCGTAACATCAAGCGCGACGACGACGCGGCGGCGAGCGAGGCCATGAACGGAAGCGAGACCATCCAGCTGCTCGACCTGCTGCGCGCCGTCCGGCAGCGCTGGCGCCTCGTGATGCTCGTCGTCGTCGTGACGACCGGCGTGGCGCTGGGCGTCAGCCTCTCCGCCGACAAGCAGTACGACGCCTCGGCGGAGCTGCTGCTGCGCGGGCAGGAACCGGTGAACACGCTGCTGGACCCCAATGCCGGCGGCGTAGCCAACGATCCCGAGCGTGAGCTCAACACCGCCGTGGAGCTCATCAAGGTGGCGGCCAACGCGCATGCCGTCCGCCGGCTGCTGAGGCTCGACCGCTCGGCCGACGAGCTGCTCGAGCAGGTCCGGACCGAGACGACGAGCACCTCGAACATCGTCACGCTGACGGTCCGCGACCGCGACCCGTTGATGGCGGCCCGCATCGCCAACGCGTTCGCCACGACGTACGTCGAGTTCCGCGTGAACTCGGCGCGGCGCCGCTACCTGCAGGCGGCCGATCTCGCGCAGCAGCAGCTTCTCGCGCTCAGCCCCGAGGACCGCCGGCGCACGCCGCAGGGCCGTGAGCTGCAGGCCCGCCAGCGCGACCTCGCGATCGCCGCGGCGCTGCAGACCGGCGGCGCGGAGATCGTCCGGCGCGCCAGCGTTCCCACGAGCCCCTCGCGTCCGCGCCCGAAGCTCAGCGCCGCGCTCGGGCTGTTCCTCGGGCTCGTGCTGGGGGTCGGCGCGGCGCTCGTGCTCAACCTCGTCGACCGCAGGCTCAAGGACGAGCAGGAGGTCGAGACGTTCTTCGACCTGCCGGTCCTGGCGGCGATCCCGCGGCCGCGCCGTGGCGCGCTGCTGGACGACCCCGCGCAGCGCGAGGCCTACGGGCTGCTGGCCGCCAACCTGCGCCTGTCCTCCTCAGGCCACGCGGTCTCCGTCGTGATGGTCACGTCGCCGGGCCCCGGCGAGGGCAAGACGAGCGTGACGATCGGCGTCGCGCGCGCGTTCGCGCGGCTGGGCCTGAAGGTCATCGCGATCGAGGCCGACCTGCGCCGCCCGGCGTTCAGCCGCTACGTCGACGTCGGCGCATCCGAGGGGCTCGGCGGCGTCCTCGGCGGCCGGCCGCTGGACGGCGAGCTCATCTGGGTGGAGCCCGACGACCTCGACGCGGTCGACCGGGACGACGCCGACGGCGCGATCGGGCTGCTGCCCGCCGGCCCTCTGCCCGACAACCCGCAGCGCGCGCTGTCGAGCCCGGACCTCGGCGTCGTCGTCGAGATCGCACGCTCGCTCGCCGACGTCGTCCTGATCGACACCGCGCCGGTCGGCACGGTCAACGACGCCGCGGTCGTGGCGCGCTTCGCCGAGGGCATCGCGCTCGTGGCGCGGCTGAACCAGACGACGAAGGACGCCGGGCGTCGCGCCAACCGGACGCTGCGCAACCTGCGGGTCGACGTCCTCGGCGTCGTCGTCACCGACGCCGGCGTCAGCGAGCGGCACCTGTACTACTCGACCACCCCTACGGGCCGGACGATGCTCGACGCGCGCAGCCGCGTGCAGGGCGGCGTCGACTGACCGACGTCTCCACAGGAGCGGCCGGCAGGCTGCTGGCGCTGCTGCCGGGCGTCGCCGTCGTCGCGCTCGCGTTCGCCTCGGGCGGCTTTTTGCCCGGGCCGGTCGCGCTCGCGGCGACGGCGCTGGCGGCCGTGCTCGTGGTGCGGATCACGTTGCCCGGCCGGCCGTGGGCCGACCCGAGCGTCGCCTACGTCGCCGGCGCGGCCGCCCTCGCGCTGCTCGCGGGCTGGACGCTCGCGTCCGCGACGTGGTCGGACGCCGCCGCGCGCGCCGCGACCGAGTACGACCGCGCGCTGCTGTACCTGTTGGGGTTCGTCGTGCTCGGCTCGCTCGGGCGCACGCCGGCGATGCTGCGCTGGACGGTCCGCGCGATCGCGGCCGCGGCGCTCGTCGTGTGCGTGTGCGCGCTCGTCACCCGGCTGGCACCGGACGTCTGGCCGACCGCCCCGACGATCGCCGACAACCGGCTCGGCTACCCGCTCGGCTACTGGAACGCGCTCGGGCTGCTGGCCGCCCTGGGCGTCGTCCTGTGCCTCGCGCTGACGAGCGACGACCGCGAGTCACCGGCCGGCCGCGTGCTGGCCGCCGCCGCCGTGCCGGTGCTCGCGACGACGCTGCTCCTGACGTTCTCGCGCGGGGCGATCGCGGCGGGAGCGGTCGGCGTGCTGGCGCTGTTGGTCGCGGGGCGCCCGCGCGCGATCGTCAGCGGGCTGCTGGCGGCCGTGCCGGCGGGCGTCGTGGCCGTCAGGTCGGCCTACGGCGCCGACCTGCTGGCGTCCGAGCAGCCGGCGACCGCGGCCGCGGCGGCCCAGGGGCATGACGTCGCGGTCGTCGTTGCCGGCTGCGTCGCGGCCGCGGCGGCCGTCCGCGCGGGGCTGCTGCTGCTCGACCGGCGCATGGCCGGCTGGAGCTTGCCCGGACCGCTGCGCCGGCCGGCCGTCGGCTGGGGCGCCGGCGCGGCGGTCGCAGCGGCGGCGGTCGGCGCCGCGCTCGCGCTCGGCGCGCCGGCCGCGATCGAGCGCCAGTACGAGCGCTTCGTCGAGGGCGGCGAGATCGCGGGCGCGCGGGGCGACCTGCGCGACCGGCTGACGGACCCGGGCAACAACGGCCGCCTGGACCAGTGGCGGGTGACGCTCGACGCCTTCCGCGACCAGCCGCTGCGCGGCGTCGGGGCCGGCACCTATGCGCTCGAATGGGATCGCCGGCGGCCGCAGCCCTACCAGGTCGAGGACGCGCACTCGCTGTACGCCGAGATGCTCGGCGAGCTCGGCATCGTCGGCCTGCTGCTCGCCGGCGCCGCCGTGCTGCTCGTGCTCGGCGGCTTCCTCGCGCGAGCCCGCGGCGAGGAGCGCGTCGTCGGCGGCGCGCTGTTCGGCGCCGGCCTGGCGTGGGCGCTGCACGCGGGGATCGACTGGGACTGGGAGATGCCGGCCGTGACGTTCTGGCTCTTCGCCGCGGGCGGGCTGGCGCTCGCCGCGCCGCCGGCGGCGCAGGGCGACGCGCCGGCCGCACGCGCGCCGGCCGGTCGCCGCCGCCCCTCCGGGCGCCTGCTCGTCGCGCTCGGCTGCCTGCTGTTGGCGGTCCTGCCGGCCACGGTCTATCTGTCGGAAGGCCCGCTGCGCGAGGCGGCGCGCGCGTTCGCGCGCGGCGACTGCGCCAGCGCGGTCGACCGCTCGCTGGACTCGATCTCGGCGCTCGGCATCCGCCCGGAGCCGTTCATCCTGCTCGGCTACTGCGACGTCCGCCTCGGCCAGCGCGAGCTCGCGGTGCGTGCGCTGCGCAACGCCGTTCGCCGGGACCCCGGCAACTGGGAGGGCCACTACGGGCTGGCGCTCGTGCGAGCGGCGGCGGGGCGCGATCCGCGGCCGCAGCTGCGCGCCGCGCGGCGGCTCAATCCGCTCGAGCCGCTCGTCGAGGAGACGCGGCGGCTGCTCGGCGACGACCCGCGCGCGTGGGAAAGGCGGGCGCAGCGCGCCCGCCTTCCCACGGACTGAGGCTCAGGACGCGATCGGTGCGCCGCGCGTGCTGCGGCGCAGGACGAGGCCGGAGGCCAGCAGCGCCAGGCCGATGAGCAGCAGCGGGATCGCCGCGTAGCCCGTGAAGGGCAGCCTGTCGGCCTCGGAGGCGGACAGCTGCCGCGGCGCCTGCGCGACCGCCGTGTCGCGCGCGGCCGCCGTCGTGCCCTCGCGGACGCCTGCCACGTCGCCGCCTCCGGCAGTCGGTCCGGAGGCCCGCGCGCCGAGCACGTTGCCCGCGCCGGAGCTCGACCCGCGGGCGTTCTGCCCCGCGTTGTTCGAGTTCGTGCCGGAGTTCTGCGAGCCCGGTCCCGGGTTCGGCGAGCCGGTGCCGTACTGGGCCGAGCTGGCGGTCAGGTCGGTCGAAAGGGCGGAGACGCCCAGCGCGGCGCCGCTGCCGCTCATCAGCACGCCGGTGGCGAGCATCGCGGTGATTGCAAGTCGGGACCTCATGAAGCCTCCTGTGGGGCGTGTTCTCGGTGTGGGGGCGGGGCCGGTCACGCGTCGCTTGATGCGCGCCAGCTGCGGCTCGGTGAGCTGTGGGCGGTGCTGCTCGAGCGCACGGGCGGCGTCGAGGATCTCGGGCGGGAGGTCGTCTGGATGGCTCATCACCTGTGTATACGCACGAGCGCGCCGGTTTCCGACTGCGATGATCCTGCGGGGATGCGCCGGGCCGACTTCGACCGCGTCTACGCGGAGCACGCGCAGGCGCTGTTCGGCTTCCTCGCGTACCGCACCGGCGACCCCGCGCTGGCCGAGGACCTGCTCGCCGACACGTTCGAGGCGGCGTTCCGCGCGCGGCGGCGCTTCGATCGCCGGCGCGGCAGCGAGCGCGCCTGGCTGACGACGATCGCGCTCAACCGGCTACGCGACCACGCCCGCCGTCGCAGCGCCGAGGCACGGGCGTACGAGCGCGTGAGCGCCGCCAGCGCCGCCGGCCGACCCGACGCCGCGCTCGACGCGGTCGCCGACCGCGACCTCGTCATGCGCGCGCTCGGAGCGCTCAGCGACGACGAGCGCGAGTGCCTGGCGCTGCGCTTCGGCGCCGACCTCACGCTCAAGGAGATCGCGGCGGCCCTCGACGAGCCGGAGAGCACCGTCGAGGGCCGCGTCTACCGGGGGCTGCGCAAGCTGCGCGGCGAGCTCGGCTGAGCGTCGCCCGCGGGGGCGCGTCAGGCGCGCGCCGCCAGCGTGCGCCGCGGGCGGTGCATCCGCGCCCGGACGTGCTCGCGCACCGACCGCGGCGCGCCGCCGACCAGGCGCCGGGCGCGCAGGCGCAGCAGGTCGACGACCTCGGCCGCCGGGACGAAGGGGTCTGCGGCGACGCTCAGATCAGACAGGTCGAGCGCCGCGCGCACGACGCCGTCGACCTCGGCGAGCAGCGCGCGACCGGAGAGCGGCGGGCGGCTGTCGAGCGCGGCGAGGTCGCGGAGCGCCGGCGCGTCGGCCGGCGTGGCGGGGCGGATGACGATGGTGGGCGAGAGGGTCATGGCACGGCTCCTTGCGTTGATGCGCTCAGGCTGCCAGCCGCGACCCATCAGCTCAAATGACATTTCGGCAGAGGTGCTATAAGGTGCGCTAATGCTTGACGTGAAGCGCATGCGGGTGCTGCGGGAGGTCGCGGCGAAGGGCTCGTTCTCGGCCGCCGCGCAGTCGCTCGCGTACACGCAGTCGGCGGTCTCGCAGCAGATCGCCGCGCTCGAGCGCGAGGCCGGCACCGTGCTCGTCGAGCGCAACGCCCGCGGCGTGCGGCTGACCGAGGCGGGCCGCGCGCTCGTGCGCCATGCCGACGTCATCCTCGCCCGACTCGCCGACGCCGAGGCCGAGCTCGACGCGATCGCGGGCCTGCGCGGGGGGCGGCTGCGGCTCGTGTCGTTCCCGACCGCCGGCGCGACGATCCTGCCGCGCGCGATCGGGCGCTTTCGGGCGGGTCATCCGGGCGTCGAGGTGCTGCTCGAGCCGCGCGAGCCGCGCGAGGGCCTCGCGTCGCTGCGGGCCGGCGACTGCGACATCGCCGTCACCGTCGAGGCGGCGTTCGAGCCGCTCGACGACCCGGCGGTCGAGCGCCATCACCTGCTCGACGACCCGATGTACGTCTGCCTGCCCGCCGGCCACCGCGTCGCCGGCAGGATCGGGATCCGGCTCGCCGACCTCGCCGAGGAGTCGTGGATCACCGGCGTCACGGGCAGCTGCCCCGACGGGGTGATCCTCGAGCGCGCCTGCCGGGCCGCCGGGTTCGAGCCGCGGGTCGCCTTCCAGTCCGACGACTACGCGGCGGTCCAGGGCTTCGTCGCCGCCGGCGTCGGCGTCTGCCTGATCCCCGACCTCGCGCTCGCCGCGGTGCGCGACGACGTCGTCGTGCGGGCGTTGGAGGGACCGCCTCCCTCGCGCCGGATCACCGCGGCGACGCTCGCGGGCGGCTACGTGTCGCCGGCGACGGCCGCGATGCTCGACATCCTGGCGGAGGTCGGGTCGGAGTACGAGGCCGGCAACCGCCCGCTCGCGCTCGCGAGCTGACGCGTGCGTGCCGGAGCGGCCCGCGGAACGCGACGGACGTCGCGTTCCAGGGGCTCCGCCATGCGCCGGAGAGGACTCGAACCTCCACGGGGGAATCCCCCCACAAGGCCCTCAACCTTGCGCGTCTACCAATTCCGCCACCGGCGCGGGGGCTCCGCAGTATAGGCCGCTTGATTCCGTCCGCCGCCCAGGCTACCTTGTACGAACAGATGTTCGCTTCCGCACATCCCGCGAAGGAGCCCGCCCGATGGACCTGCACCTGACCAAGCGGCAGCAGGAGATCTTCGACTTCATCAAGCACCACTCGACGAAGTACGGCTATCCGCCGACCGTTCGCGACATCGGCAAGGCGGTCGGACTCGCGTCGTCCTCGACGGTGCACGCCCACCTCGCGAACCTCGAGAAGCTCGGGCTGCTGCGACGCGACCCCTCCAAGCCGCGGGCGATCGAGTTGCTCGACAAGGCCGTCGAGCAGGTCAAGTCGATCGTGCGCCCGGACGGCCTGCCGCTCGTCGGTCACGTCGCCGCCGGCTCGCCGGTCCTGGCCGAGGAGAACATCGAGGACTACGTGCCCGTGCCGCCGCTGGCCGGCGGCGAGGAGGGCGAGTACGTCCTGCGCGTCCGCGGAGACTCGATGGTAGAGGCGGGGATCCTGCCCGACGACTACGTCGTCGTGCGCCCGCAGGAGACCGCCGCCGACGGCGACATCGTCGTTGCGCTCGTGGGCGAGGAGGCGACCGTCAAGCGCTTCTTCCGCGAGCCCGACCACGTGCGCCTGCAACCCGAGAACGCGGCGATGGAGCCGATCCGCACGCGCGACGTGCGCATCCTCGGCCGCGTCGTCGGGCTGTTCAGGAGCGTGCCGTGATGGCGACGGCGTCACTGGAGCGCGATGCCGCTCTCACCCCCGTGCCGCGCGACGGTCGGACGCTGGAGGAGTTGCTCTCCCGCGCCTGGGAGGACCTGAGCGCGCACCGCACCGCGACGTGCCCGATCTGCGACGGGGCGATGGAGCCCCGCTACGGATCCGGGCCGTCCGCGGTCGGCGGGCGCTGCCGCGACTGCCGGACCGATCTCGCCTGAATCGTCCGCCGGCGCTCAGCGCATGACCTGCGCGAGGATGTCCTCGTCCTCGGGGCGATCGCGCGGCGGTGGCGGCGGCGCGGCGTCGTCGGCGACCACCTTCGTCCTCGCGGCCAGGTCGCCCAGCCGCCGGCGCCGTGGGCCGGTCGCGAAGACGGCGACCGCGCCCACGACGTAGAGGATCGGCAGCCAGTCGATCACCCGCACGAGGTTGCGGACGAGCGCCGGCCCGGCCGACAGCTTGCGCCCGTCGTCCATGACGACCCGCAGCTTCATGACGCGCTTGCCGACCGTCTGCGCCCAGGCGAGCTCGGTGCCGAAGAAGTAGGCGAACGCCAGCAGGAAGAACACGGCCCGCGGGCTTCCGCTCGTCTCGGCCCAGATCGAGCGCCTCGTCGCGCCCTCGTCGCCGAGCGTCTTCGCCACGACGATCAGCAGCAGCAGCACGATCGCCGCGTCGATGGCGGCCGCCGCGACGCGTCGCCCGAGGACGTCCTGAGCCGGCATGGTCGGACCCTATCTGTGCTTGCGCTCGTGCGGCGCGGCGCTAGTCTGGACATGCAGGCCAAGCAGCCGCGGAGGCTCGCCCTTCGAGGAAAGTCCGGACATCACAGGGCAGGGTGGTCGGGAACCCGACCCGGGGAAACCCGCGGGAAAGTGCCACAGAAAAGACACCGCCGATGGCGCGCCCGCACGTGCGACGCGCACAGGCAAGGGTGAAATGGTGCGGTAAGAGCGCACCGGCGTCGTGGCGACACGGCGGCCAGGCAAACCCCACCCGATGCAAGGCCAAGCCGGACCGCTCGCAGGCTGCCCGCCGAGGTCCAGGTCGGCCGCACAGATGGATGGCTGCTCAACGACAGAATCCGGCTTATCGGCCTGCTACGGAAAGAGCCCCGGCGACGGGGCTCTTTCTATGCCCATCGCACGGCCGCGGCGGCGGCCCTCAGGTGACGCGCTCCAGGCGCGGGTTCGGGCGCTCGCGGCGTCCCACCTTCGCGCACGGGCGGCCGTCGACGCGCACGACGTCGGCCGTGAAGTCGTTCTCGCCGCGCAGCAGCGACGAGCCCACGCCGTAGGCGTCGACCGGCGCGCCCTCGTGCTCGAACGCGGTGATCCGCGCGGCGTCGAAGCCGCCCGAGACGACGATGCGGACGTCCGGGTGACCGGCGTCGTCGAGCCCCGCGCGCACGCGCCGCGCGAGCTCGACGCTGACCCCGCGCGGCGCCTCGTCGCCGAGATCCTCGAGCGTGAGGTCGACGAGCGACTCCGAGGTGTCGAGCCGCACGCCCCAGAGGTCGGGCCCGAGGGCGTCGGCGACGGCGACCGCCGTCCGCAGCGAGTCGTTGTCGAAGTCGACCAGCACGGTGATGTTCATCTCGCCGGCGAAGCGGCGCGCGAAGGCCCGCGCCGCCGCGACCGTGTCGCCTCCGTAGGCAGCGATCAGCCCGTGCGGGACCGTCCCGACGCCGCGCCCGCCCCACCACGACGCCTGCGCGTCCGTCGAGACGCCGATCGCGCCGGCGACGTGCGCGGCCCAGCCGTCGCCGGTCTGCACGAGCCAGTGGTCGTGGCGCGCGGGAAAGAAGAGGATCGGCTTGTCGCCGGCCGCGTCGACGACCGCGCGCACGTTGCGCATGATCCGCGAGCGGCGCGCGAGCGACCCGAGGTAGACCGTCTCGAGGTGCGCGAACAGCCCGTAGTCGCCCTCGATGGTCAGCACGGTCTCGTACGGCTCGATCGGGTCGCCCTCGTAGAGAGCGCGCACGTCGAGCTGCTCCCAGCCGGGCACCCAGACGCCGTCCGGCCCGGTGCGGCCGGCGCCGACCTTCAGGACGGCGATCGCCTCGTCGATGCCGCCGAGGATCGACGTGTGCCGCTGGAAGACCTGCATGAGCACGCGCGGGTGGCGGTCGTCGTACTGGAGCAGCTCACGCGTGAAGTTGAAGTAGGCGTCGCTGTAGTAGCCGCTGCGCAGGCGCTCCGCGGGCAGCCGGAAGACGCTCGGGTCCAGCCGCCGACGCGCGTCCGGCGTCACGCGCTCAGGCCGGGCCGCCCGCGCTCGAGCCCAGCTCCGCGAGCGCGGCCTCCAGCGAGTCGTGCATCGGCGCCGCGCGCGAGAACTCGACGAGCTGCAGGGTGCGCAGGACCGTGCTGCCGCCCGGCGTGACGACGTGGACGCGCTGCCGGCGCTCGCGCAGCCGGCTGGTGAGCGAGAAGAGCTTGCGGATCGCCGTCGAGTCCAGGAAGCCGACGCCCGTGAGATCGAGCACCGCGCCGTGCGCCTCAGAGGGAACGGCGGCCTCGATCGCGGCCGCCATCTCGGCCGCGTTGAACACGTCGAGCTCACCGGCGACGCGCACGACGACCTGGTCGCCGTGGCGCTCGGCTCGCATCGTCGCCGGCGCGTTCATGCGCGCGCCGGCTCCGACAGCTTGCGACGCAGCCGGACGACCGTGCCGCTCGGCGTGGTCGTGAGCTGCACCTCGTCCATGAGCGCCTCGATGAGCTCCAGACCGCGCCCCTGGTCGCTCGGCGGGCGCTGGTCGCGCCAGCGCCCGCGATCGCGCACGGTGACGTCGACCTCGCCTTCGCGCAGCGTCGCCCGAAACCCGATCGTCTCCTGCGGGCCCGCGCCGGCGTGCTCGATCGCGTTCGTGCACGCCTCACTGCATGCCAGGTTGATCGCGTAGACGTCGACCTCGGTGGCGTCGGCCTGCTCGAGCCAGCGGCGCAGCAGCGCGCGCAGCGAGCGGAGCGCGCTCGGCTCGCTCGGGAGGTCCATCTCCAGATGGGCGCCGAACGGCACGTGGCACAGCGCGAGCACGGCGACGTCGTCGCTGGACGCGCCCGTCGGGACGCCGGCGACGAGCAGCCGCTCGCAGAGCGCGTCGGCGTCCAGCGGGCCGTCCGCTGCCGCGCGCAGGATGCGCTCCGTCCCCTCGTCGAGATGCCGGCCGCGACGCTCGATGAGGCCGTCGGTGTAGAGCACGACGGCGCTGCCGCCCTCCAGGCTGGTCGTCGCGAGCTCGTAGTTCGGAAACGGCTCGACGCCGAGCGGCACCGAGCGTCCGCCCTCCAGCAGCCGCGCATGGCCGTTCGCGTCGACGATCAGCGGCGACGGGTGCCCCGCGTTGATCCACGACAGCTGGCAGCAGACGGGATCGAACTCGGCGAGCACGAGCGTCGCCATGTGGTCGAGCCCGCGATCGGCGAGCACGAAGTCGTTCAGCCGCTCGGCGATCTCGGCCGGCCCGTGGCCCTCGAGGGCGTACGCGCGGATGGCGTTGCGCAGCGCTCCGAGCGTCGACGCGGCCGCCAGGCCCTTGCCCGAGATGTCGCCGAGCACGAGCAGCGCGCGGCCGCCCGTCAGCGCGATCGCGTCGTACCAGTCGCCGCCGATCTCGGCCTCGGAGGCCGCCGGCAGGTAGCGCGCGGCGAGCTCGACGCCCGGCAGCGACGGCAGCTCCTCCGGGAGCAGGCTGCGCTGCAGCGTCTCGGCGATCCGCAGCTCGCGGCCGAACGCCCGCGCGTGGTCGATCGCCAGCGCGACGCGGTCGGCCGTCAGGCGCAGCAGGTCGACGTCCTCGAAGCCGAGCTGGCGGGGCGCGGTCACGCCGATCTCGATGACGCCGATGACCTCGTCGCGGGCGATGAGCGGGACGCCCAACACCGAGCTGATCCCCGCGCGCAGGATCTCGGGGTCGGCCAGCTCGCCGGGCGCGGGGTCGTCGACGATCACCGGCTCGCGCGCGGCGAGCACGCGCCCGGCGATGCCCGCGTCGGGTGGGACGACGCGCTCCTCGTGCTGCTCGGAGACGGCGTCGGAGCTCACGAGCGACAGCATGCCGTGTTCCTCGAGGAGCAGCAGCGCCGCCGCATCGGCGTCCATGACCTCGCGCGTGCGGTCGAGGATCGCCGGCCGCAGCGCGTCGAGGTCGCGGTGCTCGAGGGCCGCGTCGGCGACGGCCTGCAGGCGGCCGATCGTGGCCGTAGCGCGCTCGGCCTCGGCACGCTCGGCCTCGGCGCGGACGCGTCGCTCACGTTCCTTCTCGTCGCGCACGCGATCGCCGATGTCGGTCAGGCGGGCGTTGAACATCCACTCGCCGTCGCGCTCGACCGCCCAGATCATCGTCTCGCCCTGCAGCTGCGTGCCGTCGGGCCGGTCGATCGTCACCCGCAGCGCGAGGTGGCGCATGCCCTCCTCGCGCGCGCTCTCCAGGAGCGCGCGCCGGCGTTCCTCGAACTGCGCGCGCGCCGCCGGCGGGATGCCGAGGTCCGCGAAGCGCCGGCCCAGCATCTCCCCGCGCGTACGGCCGAGCAGGCGCTCCGCGGCGGCGTTGACGTCGGTCACGCGACCCTCGGCATCGGTCGAGATGAAGCCGTCGCGCGCGCTGTCGACGACGAGCCGCGTGCGCCGCTCGCTGCTTCGCAGCGCGCGCTCCTGACGGGCGCTGTGCTCGATCCCGGCTCGCACGAAGGCCAGCAGCCGCGAGATCAGCAGGCCGACGACCAGCGGCGTCCCGAGCACGAGCACGAGCCGGATCGTCCTGTCCATCGTGCCGTCGATCGCCAGCACGGTCCCGTAGGCGACGCCGATGAAGGCGAGGTGCGCGACCGCGATCGTCGTCGAGAAGAAGAAGAACGCGAACAGCGCCGGCCACATGTAGATGAGCGGATACAGGCCGGCGTGGTTCGTGATGTGGACGACGAGCGTCAGGGCGACCGTCACGAGCGCGAGCGCCGCGTGCACGAGGCGGTCGTCGATGCGGCTGGCGAAGCGCAGGCAGACGAGCGCGAGCACGAGGCAGCCCGCCGCGGTGGCGAGCAGCGGTGAGGCCGCGATCGTCTCGCCCTGTGGCAGCACGATCGTCAGCACGCTCACGAGCGCTCCGGCGACGAACAGGAAGGCGAGCGAGCGCGCCTTCGTCCGGCTGTCGAACATCGCTGAGCCGCGCATCGCCCCAGGAGCTTACGATCGCACTGCACCGGTTTCCAGCGCTTGCGCGTCCGCGCGCCGTATGCGAACATGCGTTCGCATGATCGTCTGCGTCCTGTTGGACCGCCTCGAGCTCGCCGTCGCCGCCGGCGGCCGCGCCGGGCTGCTGCGCGCGCCGGCCGCGCTCGCGCCGGAGCCGGGCCGCGAGCTCTTCGTCGGCGAGGTGTCGCCGCCCGCGGAGGCGCTCGGGATCCACGCCGGGATGCGGATGGGCGAGGCGCTGGCGCGCTGTCCCGGGCTCGTGCTCGTGCCGCCGGACCCGATGGGCGTCGCGGAGGCGTGGGAGCACGCGCTCGGACGGCTGGAGGCGCTCGGCGCGGCGGTCGAGTCGCTGCGCCCGGGCGAGGCGTGCTTCGACGCGCGTGGGCTGCAGCGGCTGCACTCCGGCCGCATCGTGCGGATGCTCGCCGACGGCCATCTCGCCGCTCAGGGACCCGAGCGTCTGCGGCGCGTGCTCGCGGGGGCGCGGGTCGGCGAGGGGCCGACGCGCTTCTGCGCGATGGTCGCCGCCCACGGCGCGCGCGTCCGGCGCCCCGCCCGCGTCGCAGGCGCGGACGACCTCGCGCAGCGATCGCTGGCGCTGCTGCGCCGCCGCAGCGAGGTCGCCGCGCTCGTCGAGCCGCTCGAGCGGCTCGGCGTCGCGACCCTCGGCGCGCTGGCGGCGCTGCCGCGCGGTGCGGTCGCCGATCGCTTCGGGCCGGCCGGCCTGCTCGCGCACGACCTCGCGTGCGGGCGTGACACGCCGCTGCGCCCGCGCCGGCCGGGCGAGCTGCTGTCGGAGGCCCTCGAGCTGCCCGAGGCCGGCTCGGGCGAGCAGCTCGGCCGGGCGCTGGGGCTGCTCGTCGACCGCCTGCTGGCGCGCCGCGAGCGGCGCGGGCGCACGCTGCGGGCGGTCGTGCTGTCGGCGCGGCTCGTCGAGGGCGGCACGTGGCGCGAGCGCGTCGTCTTCCGCGAGCCGCTCGCCGACGCGGAGACGATGCGCCTCGTGCTCGGCGGTCGCCTCGCGCTGCTGCCCGCGCCCGCCGAGACCCTGCTGCTGACCGTCGAGCGCTTCGGCGCGCCCGCGCCCGAGGGGCGCGCGCTGTTCGACGACGGCGTCGCGCGCCGCGACGAGCGCCTGCGCGAGGCCGTCCGCCAGGCCCGCGCCGCCGCCGGCCCCGACGCGGCGCTGCACGTGCTGGAGATCGACCCGCAGTCGCGCGTGCCCGAGCGCCGCTTCGTGCTGACCCCGATCGACCCGTGAGAGAGGTCCTGAGCCCGGGGCCGCGCCGCGTCGGGGAGCCGCAGCCGGTGGCCGTGCGCGCCGATCGCGTCGGCACGCCGCTCGAGGTCGAGGGGCGGACGGTCGAGGCCGTGCGCGAGTCGTGGCTCGTCGAGGACCGCTGGTGGACCGACCGGCCGCTGCGGCGCCGCTACTGGGAGGTCGTCACCGCGTGCGGGCGCGACGTCGTCGTCTTCCGCGAGCTGGGCGAGGGGCGCTGGTACCGCCAGCGCTGACACAGCTTCGCGCGCCGCCGCCGGCAGACGCGTGTTGTTCGGTCACACGATCGCCGCCAGCCTCGAGGCATGCGATCCCCGCGCGCCGAGGCCGGCCAGGCGACGGTCGACTACGTCGCCGTCGTGGCGCTGCTGGCGGTGCTGCTGGCCGCCGCCGCGGCGGTCGCAGCGGTCGGCGCGCCGGGCGTCGCGAACGCCGTCGTCGGCGGGCTGCGCCAGGCGCTGTGCGTCGTCAGCGGCGCTCCGTGTCCGCCACCGGCGCGGCGCCCGTGCACCGTCGCCAGCACGCGCGAGCTGCGCCACGTCGCGCTCAGCGTCGCGCTCGTGCGTCTCGACGACGACCGGATCGTCCTGCGCGAGCGCCTGTCGGACGGGACCGTCCGCCTGACGCTCGCCCAGCGTGCCGGCGGCGGGGTCGAGGTCGGCGTCGGCGCGCGCGCGAGGCTCGACGTCGGCGGCCGCCCGCTCGGCGTCCGGCGCGAGGCGCGCGCCGGCGTCCAGGGCGTGCTCGGCCACGGGAGCGTCTTCGTCGCGCGCGACGAGCGCGAGGCCGACGCGCTGCTGCGCGCGCTGCGCCGGCCGGAGGGCGGCGGTGGCGGCCCGCCGGCGCACGAGATCTTCGTCGAGGGCGGGGTGCGCGGCCTCGGGCGCGTCGACGGCGCAGGGCGCCGGGTCGGCGGCCAGCTCGAGGGCGTCGCCGACGCGATGCTCGGCGCGCGCCGCGACCGGCGCAGCGGCGAGCTGACGATCTCGCTCGCCGCCGGCACGGCCGGCGCGGCGCTCGTCGCGATCGCCGTCGGCGGCAACGCCGGCGCGCTCGACGGCCAGACGGTGCTCGGGCTGACGCTCGATCGCCGCCGCCGGCCCGTCGAGCTCGCGCTGTCGGCGACGGGGACGGTCGCCGCCGGCGTCGTGCTGCCGGTCGGCGTCGCGCGGCCGCTGGAGCTCACCGCCGACCCGGCCGCCGCGGTCAAGGCCGCCGGCCGGCGCTGGGAGCTCACCGCGCGCGCGAGCCTGCTCGATCCGGCCGTCGCCGCCGCGTGGCGCGCCTTCCGCCGCGAGCCCGGCAGCCGGGCGGCGATCCGCGCGCTCGGCGAGCGGCTGCGCAGCCACGCGCGCGTCGACGTGCGCAGCCTCGGCATCGACAGCGCCTCCGAAGGTGTCGGTCTCGCGGTCGGCGTCGGCCTGCGGTTCGGCGGCGAGATCGAGCGCACGGTCGACCGAGCCAGGCTCCTCGCGGCGGCGACGCGCCCGCCGCGCGGGCTGTGGGAGCCGCGGCTGGACTGCGTGGCGTAGGCATGCGCCCGCGGCGCCGGCAGCTGTGCGAACATGTGTTCGTCCGATGCCGTACGTCGAGCTGCACTGCCACTCCGCCTACTCGTTCCTCGACGGCGCCTCGCAGCCCGAGGAGCTCGTCGCCGCCGCGCTCGCGCGGGGCCACGACGCGCTGGCGCTCACCGACCACGACTCGCTGTCGGGCTCGATGGAGTTCGCGCAGGCCGCGAAGGCGCTCGGGCTGCGCGCGATCCACGGCGCCGAGGTGACGCTGAGCGACGGCCGCCACCTGACGCTGCTCGTGCGCGACGCCACCGGCTGGCGCAGCCTCTGCCGGCTGCTGACGCGCGCGCACGCGCACACCCGCGACGGGCCGCAGCGCGACCGCACGGCGCCGGCCGTCGGGCTCGACGACGTCGAGGCGCATCACGCCGGGCTCGTGTGCCTCAGCGGCTGCGCGACGCGCGGCGTGCGCGACGAGCCGACGATGCGCCGGCTGCTGGCGGCGTTCGGCCGCGACGCGTTCGGCGTCGAGCTGCAGCGACCGTTCGCCCGCCACGACCGTGCGCTGAACCGGGGGCTCGCGGCGCTCGCCGCGCGGCTCGGCGTGCCGGCGGTCGCAACCGGCAACGTCCACGCGCACGCCGTCGAGCGCGCGCGCCTGCAGGACGCCTTCGTCGCGATCCGCGAGCACACGACGCTCGATGCGTCCGAGCCGCTGCGGCGCGGCAACCACTCGCACGTCCTCGCGACGCCGCAGGCGATGGCGGCCCGCTTCGCCGACCACCCCGAGGCGGCCGCCGAGTCCGCGCGGCTGGCCGAGACGCTGACGTTCGACCTCACGAGCGACCTCGGCTACCGCTACCCCGGCGCGGAGGACGCGACCGCGATCCGCGCGCTCGCCGAGGTCTGCCGGGCGCGCTTCGAGGAGCGCTATCGGCACGACGGCGGCCGCCGCGCCGAGGCGCTCGGGCGCCTCGAGGAGGAGCTGCGCGTCATCGACGAGCTCGGCCTCGCCGGCTTCTTCCTGCTGCACCGCGACCTGCTCGAGCTCGCGCGCGAGATCGCCGTCGAGGTTCGCGGGCCCGACAGCGCGCGGTCGCTGCTGCCGCCGGGGCGCGGGCGCGGCTCGAGCGTCTCCTCGATCGTCTGCTACCTCACCGGCCTCAGCCACGTCGATCCGATCGCCAACAAGCTGCAGCTCGGGCGCTTCCTCAACGAGGAGCTCACCGCGCTGCCCGACATCGACCTCGACTTCCCGCGCGACATCCGCGAGGTGCTCATCCCGCGGGTACACGAGCGCTACGGCCGCGAGCGCTCGGCGCTCGTCGCCGCCTTCCCGACGTACCGCGCGCGCGGCGCGATCCGCGAGCTCGGCAAGGCGCTCGGGCTGGCGCCCGGCGAGATCGAGCGGGTGGCGCGCGGCAGCGAGGGCTGGTCGGCGCGCGACGTCGACCGCGACATCGACTCGGCGCTCGGACCCGGCCGGCGGACCGGCCGCTGGGCCTGGCTGGCGCGGCTGGCCGAGGAGGCGCAGGGGCTGCCGCGCCATCTCTCGCAGCACTCCGGCGGGATGATCGTCGCGACGCGCCCGCTCGTGGACTGCGTGCCGCTCGTGCCGGCGGCGATGGAAGGCCGCCAGCTCGCGCAGTGGGACAAGGACTCGTGCGCGGACGCGGGCTTTCTGAAGATCGACCTGCTCGGGCTCGGGATGCTGTCGGCGGTCGAGCGCTGCGTCGAGCAGATCGCGCGCCGCCGCGGCGAGCGGATCGACCTCAGCCGGATCCCGTACGACGACCCCGCCACCTACGAGTGCATCCAGAGCGCCGACACGACCGGCGTCTTTCAGATCGAGTCGCGCGCGCAGATGGGGTCGCTGCGGCGCACGCGCCCGGAGAACCTCGACGACATCACGATCCAGGTCGCGATCGTGCGCCCGGGGCCGATCGTCGGCGGCGCCGTCAACCCGTACATCGAGCGCCGCCAGCGCCTGCGCGCCGACCCCGGCTACGAGGTGCCATACCTGCACCCGTCGCTCGAGCCGCCGCTGCGCGACACGCTGGGCACGATCATCTTCCAGGACCAGGTGCTGGAGGTCGCGCAGGCGTTCGCCGGCTTCAGCGTGGGGGAGGCCGAGGGCCTGCGCCGGGCGATGAGCCGCAAGCGCTCGGCGGAGGCGATCGAGGCCCACCACCGGCGCTTCGTCGAGGGCGCGATGGCGACGCATCCGGACGTCACCGAGGAGCTCGCCGAGCGCGTCTTCGAGATGGTGTCGGGCTTCTCGGGCTTCGGCTTTCCGAAGGCGCACGGTGCGGCGTTCGGCCTGCTCGCCTACCAGTCGACGTGGCTGCGCGTGCACTACGGGCCGGAGTTCCTGTGCGCGCTGCTCGACGAGCAGCCGATGGGCTTCTATCCGCCCGACGCGCTCGTCCACGAAGCCCAGCGGCGGGGGATCGAGGTGCTCGCGCCGGACGTCAACGCCAGCGAGGTCGGCTGCACCGTGACGGCCGCCGGCGCGGTGCGGATCGGCCTCGGCTACGTCCTCGGCGTGCGCGCCGACGAGGTCCAGGGGCTCGTCGCGGCGCGCAACGCGGCGGGGCCGTTCGGCTCGCTGGAGGACCTCGCCTCGCGCGCCGGCGCAGGTCGCGCGGCGCTCGAGAAGCTCGCCTGGTCGGGCGCCTGCGACGCGCTCGCCGGCGGCGATCGCCGCGTCGCGCTGTGGCAGCTCGGCGTCACGGCGCCGGGCCACAGGCTGCCCGAGGGGACGCAGCTGGCGCTCGCGCTGGACCTGCCCGCCGCGCCGGCGCTGACGTCGCTGCCGGCGTGGGACGCGATGGTCGCCGACTACGCGACGACGGGGCTGACGGCCACCGGCCATCCGCTGGCGCTGCTGCGCGAGCGCCTGCGGGCGGAGGGCTCGGTCGAGGTCGGCGCGCTCGCCGAGCTGCCGCACGGCGCGCCGGTGCGCGTCGGCGGGCTGGTCATCGCCCGCCAGCGGCCAGGGACCGCCAAGGGCATCACGTTCCTGCTGCTCGAGGACGAGCAGGGCACCGTGAACGTCATCGTCTCGCCGCAGGTCTACGAGCGCGACCGGCTCGCGGTGCGCACCGAGCCGCTCGTGATCGTCGACGGCCGGCTCGAGCGCCACGCGGTGGCAGGCGGCGCGATCAACGTCGTCGCGCGGCGCGTGACCCGCCTGCAGGTCTCCGACCGCGTGGCCGCGCAGGTCAAGGACTTCTCGCCGCTCGACGCGATCGAGCTCGCCCGCCAGCAGGCGCAGGCGGCCGCCGCCACGGGCACCGACGACTTCCGCGCCGTGGCGCCGCCGGTCATGAACTTCGCCGCCGGGCGCCGGCGGTGACCCCCCGGCACGACGTGAAGTAGATTGCGCGCCCCATGGCACAGGCTGTCGTCCTCGGCTTCTTCACCGTCCTCGGGCTCGCCGTCGTGCTCGTCGCGATGCGCGGCGGCCCGCGCGGCGTGCGCACGAGCCTGGAGGCGGGCCGGCGGCGTCCGATGCGCGTCGGCGAGTTCGCGGTGGCGGCGATCATCATGCTCTTCGGGCTCGTCGTCCCGGCGATCGTGCTCATCGGCGGCCAGGCCACGGCGGGGCCGGGAGGCACGACGCTGAGCGCGGATCTCGCCGAGGGTCGCCAGCTGTTCAACGACCGCTGCGCGACCTGCCACGCGCTCGACGACGCGAACGCCGTCGGCCGCGTCGGACCGGACCTCGACGTGCTGGCGCCGACTGCGGGCCTGACGCTCAACGCCATCCGCGAGGGGCGCGCGCGCGGCCAGGGCCAGATGCCCGCCCGGCTGCTCGACGGCGCCGACGCGCGCAAGGTGGCGCGCTACATCGAAGAGGTCGCCGGCCGCTAGCCCGCCGACTCGCGCCCGGCCGCGCGGACCCCGCAAAGTGGGGGAATTCCGTCCGCAGTCTCCATAACACTGCGCATATGCAGGGAAATCGAACGCTGCTACGATGCCGCCGTCAGATCGCCGAGTTCCGGGTCGCAGGGCCTCGGAAGCGGGGGACCCACACGCAGGGGCGAGTCGTCCTCGGTTGAGGACGTAGCGCAGCTCTCTTTCAGCGCGAGCCCGTCAGCTAACCCCGTAGGCCTTCAACGAAAGAGGACCAGATACGCATGTCACAGACGGGGACCAGCGCCTGGTGGGCAGATGTCCAGCATCTTCGCGACGCCGCCGAACGCACCGACGAGGCGCGCCGGCGCGCCGACCGCGCCGAGTTGGCCGCGCGTCGCGCCGGCCGTGAGCGCCGTCGCGTCGAGGAGCCGGCACCGGCCGCGGCGCGCCGCGGCGAGCATGCCGACGGCGCGCCACATCGCAACGGACACCGCGACGGCGCCGGCCTGCCCGGCCGCCGCACCGTCGAGGTCCGCGGCCGCACCGTGCCCGCGCCCGCCGTTCCGCGATCGGTCGAGCTCGACCGCCGGCGCCCGCCGCGACGCGCCGCCGAGCGCGTCGGCTCGCATCCGGACCGTCTCGCGTTCTGGGCGCTGCTCATGGGGCTCGTGCTGATCCTCGTCGCCGTGAGCACCGCCGACGCCGCCACCGTGGCGGGCGTTGCGGCGCTCTGAGCGATTCGTCACACAAGCGCGCACGCGCGCAATCTTCCGATTGACTCCGAGGCCCGCGGGGCATCCTGCGGTCCGTGCGCGGCTCCCGGATGAGCCGCAGCCGCATGCCATGCGTAGTAGAGGGTGTCGATGCGCCCTTGTGTGCACGCCCTTCCGGGCTTACACTTACCTCAGGTAAGCAATGGGCCAGAAGTAAGCACCGGCACCGACGCCGTCCCAAATCGCCAGCTAGAAGGCCACCCATGAAGACACCGATGAGCAGGTTCCAGATCCACGACGACCTCACCGCGCCGGAGGGCTCGGTCCCCGTCCTGCGCGGCGCGCTCGCGACCGGCGGGCAGCTGCCGAACTTCCTCGGCGCGCTTGCCGGCTCGCCCGCGGCGCTGCGCGGCTACGCGCGCTTCCGCGCCGAGCTGCGGCGCGGCGCGCTCGACGTCGCGATGCTCGAGCGCATCTCGCTCGCCGTCGCCGAGCACCACGGCTCGCAGCCGGGGATCGCGCTTCACAGCCGCACCGCCCGCCAGGCGGGGCTGCCCCTCGACGAGGTCGCCCTCGCCCGCGAGTTCGACTCCCGCGACGAGCGCGCCGCGGCGCTGCTGCAGTACCTGAAGGCCGTCGTCGAGTCGCCCGGCCGGCCCCCCATGCACCTGCACGAGGAGGCCCGCGAGGCCGGCTGGTCCGACGAGCAGATCCTCGAGGCGATCGCCTACGTCGCGCTCGAGCGCTTCACCGCCATGGTCAACGTCGCCGGCGACGTCCCCGTCGACGGCTCGGCGGAGGAGACGCGCACGCTGCGAGCCGCGTAGCACGGGATGGGCAGAGCGCAGGAAGGTCGGCAGCCGGCGCCGCAGGAGGGCGCGCCGGCGCCACCGGCCGCCGAGCGGAACCGCGAGGAAACCAGCGAGAAGCCGGTCTGCTGCCCGTACTACCACCAGGCGGTCGAGCTCATCGGCCGCCGCTGGACGGGCGCGATCGTGAGCGTCCTCATCCATCGCACGACGCTGCGCTTCTGCGAGATCGCCGAGGCGGTACCGGAGCTGTCGGACCGGCTGCTGTCGGCGCGCATGAAGGAGCTCGAGGCGCGCGGCGTCGTGCGCCGCACGGTCCGTCCCGGCCGGCCGGTGCGCGTCGAGTACACGCTCACCGAGATGGGCCGCGAGCTCGCGCCGGCCGTTCGCGAGCTCGAGCGCTGGGCCCAGCGCTGGCTGGCCTGACGTCCGACTTCGCGTGGGTCGGACCCGGGCCGTGCGGACGGTGGCCGTGATCTAGGCTGCCCGTTCATGTCCGCCGATCGCCCGCAGACGCCCGACGACGTCAAGGCGCTCGTCGCAGAGCGCGACATCCGGTTCATCCGCCTGTGGTTCACCGACATCCTCGGGCAGCTCAAGTCGTTCTCGATCAACAGCGCGGAGCTCGACGACGCCTTCGAGGGCGGCATGGGCTTCGACGGCTCCTCGATCACGGGCTTCAATGCCATCGAGGAGTCCGACATGGTGGCGATGCCGGACCCGACGACGTTCGCGGTGCTGCCGTGGCGCCCGGACGAGCAGGGCGTGGCGCGGCTGTTCTGCGACGTGCTGACGCCCGAGAAGACGCCGTACGAGGGCGATCCGCGCCACGTGCTGCGGCGAGCGCTCGAGCGCGCCGGGACGATGGGGTTCGAGACGTTCAACGTCGGCCCCGAGCTCGAGTACTACCTCTTCCGCGACGCGAAGGGCACCGAGGTGCTCGACGAGGGCGGCTACTTCGACCTGACGACGCTCGACGCCGGCTCCGACGTTCGGCGCGAGACGGTGCTGGCGCTCGAGCAGCTCGGCATCCACGTGGAGTACACGCATCACGAGGTCGGCCCCAGCCAGCACGAGATCGACATGCGCTACGCCGACGCGATGAAGATGGCCGACGACTGCATGACGTACCGCATCACGGTCAAGGAGTACGCGATGAAGTACGGCTGGCACGCGACGTTCATGCCCAAGCCGCTGTTCGGCGAGAACGGCTCGGGCATGCACACGCACATGAGCCTCTTCCGCGACGGGCGCAACGCGTTCTTCGACGCCGACGACCCGTACTTCCTGTCCGACGTCGGCAAGGCGTTCATCGCCGGCCAGCTCAAGCACGCTCGCGAGGTCTCGTCGATCTTCGCCCAGTGGGTGAACTCCTACAAGCGGCTCGTGCCGGGCTTCGAGGCGCCGGTGTACGTGGCCTGGAGCCGCCGCAACCGCTCGGCGCTCGTTCGCGTGCCGCTCTACCACCCCGGCCAGGAGACCGCGACGCGGATGGAGCTGCGCTGCCCGGACCCGGCCTGCAACCCGTACCTGACGTTCGCGACGCTGCTGCACGCCGGGCTCGAGGGTGTCGAGAAGGGCTACGAGCTGCCCGAGCCGATGGAGCAGAACCTCTACCACCTGTCGCCCGACGACCGCCGGCGGCTGGGCATCGAGCAGCTTCCCGAGACGCTCGGCCAGGCGATCGAGCTCACCTCGGAGTCCGAGCTGGTGCTGCGCGCGCTCGGAGAGCACGCGTTCAACCGCTTCGTGGAGATCAAGCGCCGCGAGTGGGAGGACTACCGCGTCCAGGTCAGCCGGTGGGAGCTGGATCGCTATCTGCCGGTGCTGTAGCTGACGGCGCGAGCTGCGTGCTCCCGCGCCAGATCGACGTAGCGGTAGCGCGCGACGAGCAGCAGCGCGTGGTCGGTGCCCGCGCCGAGCACGAGGATCGACAGGAGCCTTCGAGCTGCCGCGGGCCGGGGTGGCGGTTCAGCGCCCGGGCTTTACAGGTACAACCCTGCAGGCTCGAAGATGACCAGCCGCCGACACAGCCACCCTGCCGCCACGCGCGCCATCATCGGCCTCAGCACGTCCGAGATGCGCCGGCCCGAGCGGGTCGACCACATCGCGCACAGCGAGCCCGCCCGCATCGAGCTCGCGCTCAGCCTCACCTACCCGGAGGCGGTGTTGCGCGCGGGCGCCGTGCCGGTCGTCATCCCGCCGCTCGACGTCCCGGCGATCGAGCCGCTGCTCGACGGTCTGTGGGGGGTGTGCCTCTCGGGCGGTCCGGACGTCGATCCGGGCGCCTACGGCGCCGAGCCGCATCCCGAGCTCGGGCCCACCGAGGCGCACCTCGACCGCTTCGAGATCGCGCTCGTGCGCGCGGCCGAGGCGCGCGACATGCCCGTGCTCGCGATCTGCCGTGGGCTGCAGGTCCTCAACGTGGCGCGCGGCGGCACGCTCGTCCAGGACCTGCCGTCCCAGCGCCCGTCGGAGGTCGCGCACCGCCAACCGGACCCCGGGTCGACGGCGACGCACGACGTGCGGATCGAGGCGGGGAGCCTGACGGCCGCATGCCTCGGCGGCTGCGAGCTGCGCGTCAACTCCTTCCACCACCAGGCCGTCGACCGCCTCGGGCGCGACCTGCGCGCGGTCGGCTGGGCGCCGGACGGCGTCGTCGAGGCGCTCGAGGCCAGCGACCGCACGTTCGTCGTCGGCGTGCAGTGGCACGCCGAGAGCATGGTCGGCGCCCCCGAGCAGGCGCGGCTCATGGAGGCGTTCGCCGATGCCGCCACCTCCTACGGCAGCAGGGCCGCGCGTGCCGCCTGAGCCCTCGGCCGACGAGCGGCGGACGTGGTCGAAGTGGGCGCACGCGCCCGGCGACCGCGAATACACGATCGGCATCGAGGAGGAGGTGATGCTCGTCGACCCGCACGCGGGCTGGCAGCTCGCGCCCGCGATCGACGAGGTGCTCTCGGCCTGGCCGGATGCGACCGCCGACCGCGTGAGCTCGGAGACCCACAACAACACGGTCGAGCTGCGCACCGGCGTTCACTCCGGCGTCGGCGCGGCGATCGCCGAGCTCGCGGAGCTTCGCGCCGAGCTCGTGCGCGTCCTCGAGGGCCTCGGGCTCGCCGCGGGCGGGTCGGGCACGCACCCGTCCGCCGTGTGGCACGACATGGCGATCTCCAAGCGCGATCGCCATCAGCGCGTCTACGGCTCGATGCGCGAGCTGGCGCGCCGCGAGCCGACCTTCGCGCTGCACGTGCACGTCGGCCTGCCATCCGGAGAGGCCGGCATCGCGGCGTTCAACCGCATGCGCGCGCACGTCCCGCTGCTGCTCGCCCTGTCGGCGAACTCGCCGTTCTGGCAGGGCCGCGACACCGGTCTGGCGTCCGCGCGCACGCCGCTCTTCCAGGCCTTCCCGCGCGTCGGCATCCCGCGCGCGTTCGGCTCCTACGGCGAGTACGTGCGCGCCGTCGACCTGCTGCTGAACTGCGGCGCGTTCCCCGATCCGACGTACCTGTGGTGGGACGTGCGCCCGCAGCCGGGGCTGGGGACCGTCGAGGTGCGGATCATGGACGCACAGACGACGCTCGACGCGACCGCCTCGCTCGTCGCCTTCGTGCAGTCGCTGATCCGCCTGGAGATCGTCGAGGGCCACGCCGACTCGATGGTCGTCCATGCGCCCGAGGTGCTCGACGAGAACCGCTTCCTCGCCGCCCGCGACGGCGTCGACGCCGAGTTCGTCGACCCGGTGGCGGGCCACGCGGTCGGCGTGCGCAGCATCGTGTCCGAGCTCCTGAGCGAATGTGCGCCGCACGCCGCCGAGCTCGCGTGCTCGGCGCAGCTCGAGTCGCTTGCCGACCTGCTCGACGATCCGGGGCCGGCACGCCAGCGCCAGATCGCCTCGCGCGACGGCCTGGAGGGCCTCGTCGCCGCGCTGGCCGCCGACTTCACCGCGCCCGTGCGGCGGTCCGGCGACGCGACGAGCGACCGCGGCGAGGGCGTCGCCCCGGCGAAGCCCGGCGATCAGGCCGCCGCGTCGAGCAGCGCCTGAAGCTCGGCGGGGTCCGTGACGGGAGCGCGGCAGCTGAAGCGCTCGCAGACGTAAGCGGTCGCACGGCCGCCGATCGTGGTGCGCCCCTCGAGCAGCGGCACGCCGCGGTCGTCGACGCCGTCACCGCCGGCGAGCACGAGGTGGGGGCGAAACCGCTCTCGCACGACGCGTGCGAGCTCGCTGGTGTCCTCGCCGACGAGCGCGACCTCGCGCACCGGCCCGAGCTGGAAGTCGATCGCCTGCAGCAGATGTCCGAACGCCAGCGGCGCGCGGCGCAGCAGGTCGGCGAACAGCCGGACCACCGACGTCGCCTGCTCCTCGTAGCGCGTCTCGCCGGTCAGCGCGGCGAGCCGCAGAAGCCCGAATGCGGTGCTCGACTGGCCGGAGGGGATCGGCGCGTCGTCGATCTCCTTGCGGCGCGTGACGAGCTGCTCGTGATCGCTGGCGGTCTGGAAGAAGCCGCCGTTCTCCGGATCGCCGAAGCGCTCGATCGTGTCGTCGGCGAGCTCGCAGGCGGCATGGAACCAGCGCGGCTCGAAAGTGGCCTCGTACAGCGAGACGAGCGCCTCGAGCAGGAACCCGTGGTCCTCGAGGTAGGCGTTGAGCTTGGCCTCGCCGGCGTTGTACGTCCGCAGCAGGCGGCCGCTGGCGTCGCGCATCTCGTCGAGCACGAAGCCCGCGGCGCGGCGGGCGGCGTCGAGCAGGTCCGTTCGCTCGAGGACCGCTCCGGCCTCGGCCAGCGACCGGATCATGAGCGCGTTCCAGGCGGTCAGGCGCTTGTCGTCGAGGCCCGGCCGCACCCGTTGCTCGCGCGCGGCCAGCAGCGCCGCGCGGATGCGCTCGCGCACGTCGGGCTCGGGCTCCGGGCCGCGCGACTCGAGGATGTTCGCGCCCTCGAAGTTGCCGCCCTCGGTGGCGCCGAACCACGCGATCGCCACGTCGGCGTCGGCGCCGAGCACCTCGCGCAGCTCGTCCAGCGTCCACACGTAGAACTTGCCCTCGACGCCCTCCGAGTCGGCGTCGAGCGCGGAGAAGAACGCGCCCTCGGGGCCGCGCATCTCGCGCAGCGCCCAGTCGAGCGTCTCCTCGGCGGTGCGGCGCAGGACCGGGTCGCCGCTGACCTGCCAGCCGTGCAGGTACGCACGCGCGAGCAGCGCGTTGTCGTAGAGCATCTTCTCGAAGTGCGGCACCGTCCACGTGTTGTCGACCGCGTAGCGCGCGAAGCCGCCGCCGACCTGGTCGTTGATGCCGCCCGAGGCCATCGACCTCAGCGTCTGCAGCGTCATCGCCGTCTCGCCCCGGCGCAGCAGGAACTCGATCGTCGACGACGCCGGGAACTTCGGCGCGCCGCCCCAGCCGCCGTCGACGGCGTCGAAGCGCTCGCGCAGCGCCGCGACGGCCTCGTCGAGCACGCCGGGGTCGACGGGCTCGGCGGCCGGCCTGAGCTGCGCGGCGCCCGACAGCCGCTCGGCGAACGCGGCGCTGTTGGCGCGGATCTCCTCGCGCTTGGTCCTCCAGGCCTCGGCGACCGCCGTGAGCACCACCGGCCAGCTCGGCATCCCGCCGCGCGGCTCGGGCGGGTAGTAGGTGCCGGCGTAGAAGGGCACCTGCTCGGGCGTGATGAAGACGTTCAGCGGCCAGCCGCCGTGGCCGGTCATCGCCTGCACGGCCTCCATGTAGATCGCGTCGATGTCGGGGCGCTCCTCGCGATCGACCTTCACGCAGACGAAGTGCTCGTTCATCAGCGCGGCGATCTCCGCGTTCTCGAAGCACTCGCGCTCCATGACATGGCACCAGTGGCAGGCCGAGTAGCCGATCGAGACGAGCAGCGGCCGGTCGAGCTCGCGGGCGCGCGCCAGCGCCTCCTCGCCCCACGGCAGCCAGTCGACCGGGTTGTCGCGGTGCTGGAGCAGGTACGGCGACGTCTCGTTGACGAGGGCGTTCGGCATACGGGCGCGGCTACCCGGCGTGGCGCAGCCGGAAGCGACCCAGCAGCGCGTCGAGCGGCGGGTCGCTCGCCGCCTGCTGACGCGCGCTGCGCGCGACGAGCTCGATGCGCCTCCCGCCGAGCCGTCCGGTGATCGTCGACGGCGTGATCGTCAGGCTGCCGCGCGCCGCCCGGCGCCCGCCGACGCGCAGCAGCTGAGCGCCGCTCGCGTCCAGCGGCACGGTGCCGGAGACCTCGACGCCGGGGACGTAGACGACGCGCGAGAGCGTGAGCCGGCCGCCGCGCCCGACGGTCGCGCGGCCGCCGCGCAGACCGCCGACGCGCCGCGGCAGCCGCCCGGCCTCGAGCAGGTCGCCGATGACCTGCCGTCGGATGTCGAGGGCCGTCCGCAGCGCGGCGGTCACCGTGCGCCCGACCTTGCCGCGGGCACCCGTCGTCGGCAGCCGCTCGAGCCGCGTCGCGGCGACGGGCGTCGGTGAGAACGGGTTGCCGGTGGCCGCGCACGGCGTCACGGGCTGGCCGGCGAAGAACCGCGCGACGGCGCGCCGGCCGCACTTCTCGGGCGTGTCGTCGCTCGCGAGCGCCGAGTGGCCCGTGAACGGGATCGCGACGACATGCGTGGCGGGGATCAGCGACGCGACCGAGGCCGCGTCCTCCAGCGGCGTGCGCAGGTCCGCGCTGCCGTTGACGACGAGCGTCGGGACGTTGGGCAGCGGCCCGGCCGGCAGCGGCGGCGCCGTCATCGCCGGCCAGCCGAGGCACAGCTCGGTGATCTCCGTGCTCAGCGCGGTCGCGCCGTCGAACGGGTAGAAGGGCGCGTCGCCGAGCCGGCGCACGATCGCGCGGGCCTGCCGGGACCGCGCCGCCGGGCCGGCGGCGCGGTCCCACGGAAAGACGCCCTCCTCGCAGAGGGTGGCGGCGAAGACCGCATCGTTGAAGTCCCCGCCGGGGGCCTGCCGGCGCAGCTCGATCAGCCCGGCGGAGCGCGCCGCGAGGCGGATGAGCGGCGCCGAGTCGCCGCGCCGAGCGGAGGTCAGCGCGCCGGGCAGCTCCGCGCGCAGCGTCGGGTTCAGATCCCCTGTGAGCAGCACCCTCAGCAGGTCGTCGCGCGTCATCGACACCGATCGCCGCCGCCCGCGACCGTCCGTGAGCCGTCCGCGCAGCGGCCCGCGCGCGAGGCGCCTGACCTGGCTGCCGAGCTGGCCGACCGGGTCGCTCGAGATGCCGGCGCAGCGGCCGTCGGCGCACAGGTCGCGCAGCACGCGGCGCATGGCGGTGAACGTCGAGCGCTGGAGCGTGTCGGGGCCGGGCGGCAGCACGACCGAGTCCAGCACGAGCGCCTCGACGCGCGCCGGATGGCGCGCCGCGTAGTCCAGCGCCACCTTCGTGCCGTAGGAGACGCCGTAGAGGACGAGTCGCTCGTAGCCGCTCGCCGCGCGCAGCGCCTCGAGGTCCTCGACGCTCGCCGCGGTCGTGAACTGGCCGCGACGGGGGCCGAGCTCGCGGGCGCAGCGGCCGGCGGCGTCGGTCAGCGTGCGGCCGCTGAGCCGGCACGTCAGCCTCGTCGAGGCGCCGGTGCCGCGCTGGTCGAAGACGAGCAGGTCGCGCGTGCCGAGCGCCGGCGCCATGATCGCGGCGAAGTCGGCGGTCAGCGGCGTCGCCGCCTGGCCCGGGCCGCCGGCGAGCGCGACGACCGCCGTCTGCGCCGGGTTGGCCGCGGCCACGCGTCGCACGGCGGCGAGCCGGATGCTGCCCGACAGCCGGCCGCTGCGGTCCAGCGGCACCTCGAGCGAGCCGCACTGCAGCCCGGCGGCGCGCGCGCACGGCGCGAACGAGACGGCGGCGCCGGCGGACGGAGCCGCCGCCGACAGGACGCACGCGGCGAGGAGCATCCCGTACACGGCTCGTACGCGCATCCGGCGTCTCACGCTAGCAGCGCGATACGGTGGCGCCAGCCGCACGTCCCCAGCGATCGAGGAGCGAACCACTTGTCCAAGCACCGCGAGCCCGTGACCGCCTTCGGCGCGCCTGCCGCCCTCGGCCCCTACAGCCACGCCGTCCGCGCCGGATCGCTGCTGTTCTGCTCGGGACAGATCGCGCTCGATCCGGACTCCGGCCAGCTCGCCGGCACCGAGGCCGCGGAGCAGACGCGCCGCTGCCTGACGAACCTGGGAGCCGTCTGCGCAGCCGCCGGCGCGACGCTCGCGGACGCCGTGCGCTGCACGGTCTACCTGACCGACCTCGCCGCCTTCGGCGACGTCAACGACGCCTACGCCGAGTTCTTCGAGGGCGATCCGCCGGCGCGCGTGACGGTCGGCGTGGCGGCGCTGCCAAAGGGCGCTCAGGTCGAGATCGACGCGATCGTCGCGCTGCCGGGATAGCCGCGCTCACCGCCCGCGCAGCAGCGCGCGACGGATCTTGCCGCTCGCCGTCTTCGGCAGCTCGGCGGCGAACTCGACGACGCGCGGGTACTTGTACGGCGCGGTCTGTCGCTTGACGTGCTCCTGCAGCGCGCGCGCCAGGTCGTCGGACGGCGTGAAGCCGTCGCGCAGGACGACGACGGCGCGCACGACGGCGCCGCGCTCCTCGTCGGGCGCCGCCACGACCGCGGCCTCGGCGACCGCCTCGTGCGCGACGAGCGCCGACTCCACCTCGAACGGCCCGATGCGGTACCCGGAGGAGATGATCACGTCGTCGGCGCGCCCCTCGAAGTACAGGTAGCCGTCCTCGTCCGCGCTCACGCGGTCGCCGGTGCGCCAGACGCCGGCGGGCGGGTGCTCGCCGCGGTAGCGGAGGAAGAACGTCGGCACGCTGGCGGGGTCGACGACGAGCTCGCCGTCGTCGACCCGGATCCGCATGCCGGGCAGCGGTCGCCCCATCGAGCCGGCGCGCACCTGGTCGCCGGGCGCCGTCCCGGTCAGCTGGCCGGTCTCCGTCTGGCCGTAGCCGTCGCGAATCTGCAGGCCGGTCGCCTCGTGCCAGGCGCGCAGGACCTCGGGGTTCAGCGCCTCGCCGGCCGCGACGAGGCCGCGCAGCGACGCGACGGGCCGCAGCGCCGAGCGCTTGGCGACCAGGCGGTACTCCGTCGGCGCCATGCAGAGGACGTTGACGCGCTCGCGCTCGAGCACCTCGAGCCGCTCGTCGGGATCGAAGCGCGCGTCGTGCAGGAGCGCCGCCGCCCCGCGGATCCACGGCGCCACGAACGCGTTGCGCGCCGACTTGCTCCAGCCGCTGGCCGCCGTGCACCAGACGAGGTCGCCCGGCACCGGGGCGAGCCAGTGCCCCGCCTGCACGCGCTGGCCGGCGAGGTAGCGGTGACCGTGGACGACCGCCTTCGGCTCGCCCGCGGTGCCGCTCGTGAACGTCACGAGGCAGGGGTCGAGCGCCGAGACGGCGGCCGACGGGGGCGGCTCGGCGTCCGGCCACCGCGCCGCGGCCGGCACGAGGATCGTCGGGCCGTGCCAGCCGGCGGCCGCGAGCACGTCGGCGTTGCGCCGCTCGCATACGACGAGCGCCGGAGGGCAGGCGTCCAGGCGCAGGCGCAGGTCCCTCGGGCGCAGCTGCTCGCTGCAGGGAAGCGCCACGTACCCCTGGCGGAAGCAGGCCACCATCGTGACGACCCAGTCGGGCTGGTTGCCGACGAGCGTGAGCACCGTGTCGCCGCGGCGCACGCCGCGCGCGTGCAGCATCGCGGCCAGCGTCCGGCTCGTGCGCGCCACGTCGCCGAACGACCACTCGCGGCGGCTGCCGTCGCGCGCCAGCTCGACGAGCGCGAGGCGGCCCGCGGGGGCGGACTCGACGACGTCGACGGCGAAGTTGCCCATCGCGGCGCGCAGTCTGCCAGGCGCGCGCCGGGCGACCGGGCCGCAGGTAAGCTCACGGAACGAGTTCGCGAGTCTGAGACCCGGAGAGCACCATCGCCATGGCCGTAGCCCCCGCGTACAGCGAGTACACCGACGAGCAGAAGGACATCCTCGCGATGGTCCGCCAGTTCGTCGACGAGCAGATCCTCCCGAAGGCCGAGCACTACGACCGCGAGGACGAGTTTCCGCAGGACATCGTCGACCAGATGAAGGAGCTCGGCCTGTTCGGCGTCACGATTCCCGAGGAGTACGGCGGGATGGGCCTGGACCTGACGACCTACTGCATGATCGTCGAGGAGCTCTCGCGGGGATGGATCTCGATCTCCGGGATCGTCAACACGCACTTCATCGGCTCCTACCTGCTCATGAAGTACGGCACCGAGGAGCAGCGCCGCAAGTACCTGCCGGAGATGGCGACCGGCGAGTGCCGGGCGGCGTTCAGCCTCTCCGAGCCCGAGATGGGCTCCGACGTGCAGGCGCTCAAGGCGACGGCGCGCAAGCTCGACGACGGTGCCTACGAGCTCAACGGCCAGAAGATGTGGGTCACCAACGGGCTGCGCTCGAAGATCGTCTTCGTGCTCGTGCGCACCGACCCCAAGGCCGATCCGCCGTACAGGGGGATGACGTGCTTCATCGCCGAGAAGGAGCCCGGCGTGTCGGAGAACACCGGCGACTACGCCGGCTTCGTCGTGCCGCCGCCGCTGAAGAAGATGGGCTACAAGGGCGTCGAGTCCACCGAGCTCGTCTTCGACGGCTACCGCTGCCCCGCGGAGAACGTCCTCGGTGGCGAGGAGGCCGGGCTGAACCGCGGCTTCCAGCAGATGATGGACGCGCTGGAGGTCGGGCGCGCGAACGTCGCCGCCCGCGGCGTCGGCATCGCGCAGCGCGCGCTCGAGCTCGCGCTGCGCTACTCCCAGGAGCGCCGGGCGTTCGGCAAGCCGATCGCCCAGCACCAAGCGATCCAGTTCAAGCTCGCCGACATGGCGACGCAGATCGAGGCGGCCAGGCTGCTCACGCGCAAGGCGGCGCGGCTGAAGGACGCCGGCGAGAGCTCCGAGCTGGAGGCCGGGATGGCGAAGCTGTTCGCGTCGGAGGCCGGCAAGAACTGCGTCGAGGAGTCGTTCCGCATCCACGGCGGCTACGGCTACTCCAAGGAGTACGAGATCGAGCGCCTGTACCGCGACGCCCCGCTGCTGCTCATCGGCGAGGGCACGTCGGAGATCCAGCGGATGGTCATCGGGCGCAAGCTGCTGAAGCGTCACAAGATCTGACTGCGGCTTGCCAACGAGCCAGAATTTAGGGTAATAGTCGCCCATGCACGCGCGCAGGTGGCTGGCCGTGGTCGTGGCCGTCTCCCTGGCGTTCACGCTGCTGGTCAGCGTCACGTCCGTGGTGCACTTCGCATACCGCAGCGCGTCGCTGCATGCGGCCGCCGAAACCGCGGCCGCGCTGATCTCGCTGCTGGCGGCGCAGCTGATGTACGGCCGCTTCCGGCGCAGCCTCGATCGCCGGGACCTGCTGCTGACGGCGGCGCTCGTCCTGTTCGCGGCGGCGAACCTCTTCTTCTCGGCGATCCCGGCGGTGACGACGTTCGACCGCGGCGCGTTCCAGACGTGGGCCCCCGCGCTCAGCCGCGTCGTTGCGGCGGCGGTGTTCGCCGCCGGTGCTTTCGCCGTTTCGCGGCCCGTGCACCGGCCTACGGCCGCCGTCCGGCGCGTCATGGCGCTGTGCGCGCTGACGCTGCTCGTCATCGGGACAGGAACCGCGCTCGCGGGTGACGCGTTGCCGCGGGCGATCGAACCGGGGCTGTCTCCCGAGGCGTCGTCCCGGCCGCGGATCGTCGGCGAGCCTTCGGTGCTCGCGCTGCAACTCGTCGTCATGATCCTGTTCGCCGCCGCGGCGGTCGGCTTCGCGCGCGCCGCCGATCGCACACGCGACTCGCTGATGCTGTGGTTTGCGATCGGCGCCACGCTTGCGGCCTTCGCGCGGCTGAACTACTTCCTGTTCCCGTCGCTTTACTCGGAGTACTTCTACGCGGGCGACGTGCTGCGGCTCGGATTCTTCGGCGCGCTGCTGATCGGCGGGACGCGCGAGCTCAGCGTCGCCCAGCGAGAGCTCGAGCAGTCGGCCGTGCTCGAGGAGCGCCGGCGGCTCGCGCGCGAGATTCACGACGGCATGGCGCAGGACCTCGTGTTCATCGTGCAGGAGGCCGAGCACCTCGCCCGGCACAACGGCGGCAGCGAGAGCGCGGCGGACATCGCGACGGCCGCTCGCCGCGCCCTCGACGACTCCCGCGGCGCGATCTCGGCGCTCGTGCGACCGACCGACGAGCCGCTCGCCGACGCGCTTGCACGCGTCGCCCAGGAGACCGCCGGTCGCTGGGGGTCTGCGGTCGACGCGCACGTCGCCGTCGGCGTCGAGCTCCCACCCTCCACGCGGGAGGCGCTCCTGCGGATCGTCGGCGAGGCCGTCGCGAACGCAGCGCGCCACGGGCGGGCGCGGCGCATCCGCGTGGACCTCGCCGAGTGCCCGAAGCTCGAGTTGCGGATCGCCGACGACGGTGTCGGGTTCGACCCCGCGTCGCTCGACGAGCGCAGCGGCCGCCACGGGATCAGCGGCATGCGAGAGCGCGCCGAGCGGGTCGGCGGGCAACTGCGCGTGGAGTCGCGGCCCGGGGAGGGCACGCAGGTCGTCGTGGTGCTGCCGTGACGCAGGCCGCCCGGGTGCTCCTCGCCGAGCCCGATGCGCCGACGCGCCTGGGCATCAGGATGGCGCTCGAAGCGGCGGGCTTCGAGGTCTGCAGCGAGCCGCACGACGCACCGGCTGCGATCGGCGACGCGGCCGCGAGGCGGCCGGCGATCTGCCTCATCGACGAGCGGCTGCCGGGTGGGGCGCTCGTCGCGGTCGACGCGATCTACCGCTCTGTGGCGGACACCAAGGTGCTGATGCTCACGCAGTCGGAGGAGCCCCCGAGCCTGCTCGCCGCGATTCGCGCCGGCGCGTCGGGGTACCTGCGCAAGGATCTCGATCCCACGCGGCTTCCCGCGACGATCCGCGGAGTGCTCGACGGCGAGGCGGCGCTGTCTCGCCGGCTGACGTTCCGGCTCATCGAGTCGCTGCGCACGCGCGAGCGGGGCCGCGCAGCGCCCACGACGCCGGGGGGCCCGTCGTTGACCGATCGCGAGCTGGAGGTGCTCGAGCTCATGGCCGAGCAATTGAGCACGAGCGAGATCGCGGCGCGGTTGAAGATCGCCGACGTGACGGTGCGCCGCCACGTCTCGTCGGCGGTGTCGAAGCTCGGCGTCGCCGACCGCGACGCGGCGATCGCCGTGCTCAGCGGTCGTTCACGCGTGTGAACGATTCAGGAACTGCCGGCCCATTGCGGGAATGCGCACCGCAGCCCACCCTGTTCGCATGCGTCCTGACGTCGAGACGGCCACCGCCCGAGTCATCGCCGTGTACGCGCGGCTGACCGAGTCGCCCGGCGGCGTGCCGCTGCAGAAGATCGAGGACGAGCTCTGCGTGGGATACGCCCACGCGCTGGCCGGCGACGCCTGTCTGGCCGAGATGGAGCAGCGACTGCAGGCGCTGGTGTCGGACCCGTCGCTCGGCGCGCGCCGTGACCTGAACTCCATCGCCGGCGAGCATGCCGAGCTGCAGCGCGGCGTCGTCGCGCTGCGGCGCGAGCTCGCGAGGCTGCGACGCGAGCATGACCGCCTGCGCGCCGGCGCGCGCGCCGGCGCGCGCGCGTCTGCCTGACTCCGCGCGCGGCGTCAGCCCACGCCGGCGTCCCGCTCGTCGACCAGCCCGCGCCGGACCGCGAGCACCGCGGCCTGGATGCGGTTCTCGACGCCGAGCTTCTCGAGGATGCTCGACACGTGGTGCTTGATGGTGCTGGGGCTGAGGTGCAGGCGCCTGCCGATCTCGTTGTTGTCGTGGCCCTTGACGAGCAGCCGCAGGACGTCCAGCTCGCGCTCGGAGAGATCTGACGGCGGCGGCGACTCGTCCTCGCGAGGCCCGTGGCGACGCAGGCGCTCGAGCAGCGTCCCCGTGACGCTGGGCGCGATCAGCGACTGGCCGGCGGCGGCCGCGCGGATCGCGCTGACGATGTCGGGCAGGGTCGCGTCCTTGAGCAGATATCCCGACGCGCCGGCGAGCACGGCGTCGAGGACCTCGTCGTCGGCATCCGAGACCGTCAGCATGAGAACGGCGGTCCCCCGCGTCGCCTCGAGGATCGCGCGCGTCGCCTCGATCCCCGACATGCCCGGCATGTTGACGTCCATCACGATGACCTGGGGTTGCAGCTCGGTCGCCCGCCGGACGGCCTCGTCACCACGTCGCGCCTCGCCGACGACTTGGAGCGCGTCGTCGGCATCGAGCAGCCGGCGCAGACCCGAGCGGAACAGATCGTGGTCGTCGACGACCATGACGCGGAGGGGGGCGTCGGCGTGGGCGGTGAAGGTCGGCGTGTGCATCGGGCGCCATCGTACGCCGACGGCGATCGCAGGCGGGAAAAGCGCCGAACGCGGTTCGCCACGTTCGCCTTCGATCTCGGGGCCCCTGACCGCCACAGTGTCTACCTCGACCTGATCGTTAGCTCGTTGGCCATTCGAGTTGTGGCCGTTCACATCGATGAACGCCCGGGTGGCCACGCGGGCCATTGCACCGGAACTTGGCCGCTGGGACAGTCGCCAAAAGGCCCGACGGCCGTAGGAGTTTGTGGCCCGCCGCCGCCGTGGCAGGACGCCGAACAGGAAGGCACCATCATGAGTTTCAGAGGTTTCGGGCGGTTCGGGCGCGGGGCGTCGTTCGCCGGAGTCGTCATCGCGGCCGTGCTGCTGGCTCTGCCGGTGACGGCGACGGCGGCGCCCCCGGCGGCGTTCACGACGGTGAACGAGACCGTCGACGGCCCCGATCGATGCAAGAACGGCAATCCCGCCGTCAACTGCAACGTCTACACCGGCAAGGAGTTCGTCTGGCTCAACGGCGGCCCCGCCGCCGCAGCTCTCGGAGACGGCAGCTACTTCTTCGCCGTGCTCGAGCCTGGCGGGCAGGCCGACCCGAACGACGGCACGGCGAAGAACCTGTCGAGTGGTTTCGACAGCTACGCAGACCGGACGTTCAGCGTCAGCGGCGGCACCCTGAGCTACACCGGAACGCACGACTTCGACTCGAACAAGATCAGGCTCGCCGACTACGCAGACACGGCAAACCCGGGCGGCGTGTACATCCTGGCGATCTGCGAGCTCAAGGGCGGCACCCCCTACCCGGTGAACCCGAGGAACTGCAAGTACGACGCCTTCAAGGTCTCAGACGATGACACGCCGCCGCCCATCGGCTCGGATCTGACGGTCACGAAGGACGCCGCCGGCGCCTACAAGACCACCTACAGCTGGACCATCGACAAGTCGGTGGACCGGACGGTCGTCAAGCAGGTCGGCGGTTCGGCGACGTTCAACTACACGGTCACGGTCGAGCACGGCACGGGCGTCGTCAGCGACGTCAACGTCAGCGGCACGATCACGGTCTTCAACCCGAACGTCGATTCGGCTGGCGACACCGTGCCCGTCTCGGGCGTCGATGTCGAAGATCAGCTGTCCGACGGCACCGCTTGCGCGGTCACACAGGGAAGCGACGTCACGCTGACGGACACGGAGACGACATTCGCCTACAGCTGCAGCCTGCAGTCGCTGCCGGCGGCCCGTTTGGACAACAAGGTCACGGTGACGTGGCCCACGCAGTCGCTCGACAACGGCGCGTTCCTCGGCGGCGACTCCGCGGACTTCACGTTCGTCGGCGAGCCCCCCGCCAACGCCGGCATCGCGTTCAGCGAGACGGTGGTCGACGACTGCGTGTCGGTGACCGACGCGTTCAACGGCGGAGCTCCTGCGGCACTGGCGGGCGGCAGCGTCTGCGTCGGAGATGCCAACCCGACGGCGCTGCACTACAGCCGCGTGATCGCGGTTCCGGCCTACGGCTGCGCGGGCTACAACAACACGGCGGTGTTCACGACGAACACGACCGGGACCACCGGCTCCGACGGCCAGGCCGTCACGGTCTGCGGGCCGGCAAGCACCGGGGCGCTGACGATCGGGTTCTGGAAGGGCCCGAACGGCAACTCGCTGATCTCGGGCTACTGCGCTCCGCCGAGCGGCAAGACGAGCCTCGCGGCGTACCTCTCGCGGCTCGGTGGCGGCAGCGGCCCCTTCACGGGCGCGTCCGGCAAGGCCTGCAAGGACCTCGTGACGTACGTCAACGGGATCATCGGCGGCGCCTCGTCGACGAACATGAACACGATGCTGAGAGCGCAGATGCTGGCGACGGCGCTCGACGTGTATTTCACGAGCCCGAACCTCGGGTGGACGACCACGGCAGCCGGCAAGATCAAGCCCCCGTCGGCGTTCCTTCCCGGCACGCCGCTCGGAGCGTTCGCCGTCGACCTGACGGCGGTGTGCCCGATGGTCGCCGACACGCTGACGGGCACGGCGACGTGCAAGAACGGCACGCCGTCGACCGACGGGTTCGCCTCCGGCGCATTCCCGGCGGCCTCGCTGACGGTGCAGGCGCTGCTCGACTACCTGTCGACGACGCCGTCGCCGTTCAGCGGTACGGGCACGAGCCCGGTCTGGTACGCGGGCGACCGGGTGAAGCAGGAGATCGCCAAGGACGTCTTCGACCAGATCAACAACCAGAACGCGTTCGCCGCTTAGCGGCCATACGCGTAGACGCGGCAGTCGATCGGGGGGCCCTCGGGCCCCCCGATCGTCGAATGCCGGTGACGCGCGTCAGCGGCGCTAGGCAGGCTGCACGCTGCGGATTCGCCAGCGCCCGCTCTGCTTGACGAGGAAGACCGTCGACCTGTTGCCGTTGGCCTCCTTCACGGTGGCCGTGGCGTTCGCGGGATCGTTGACCGTCACGTCCTCGACGGTGAGCCGCGCGCTGGGAGAGAAGACGTTCGCCCTGACCTCCTCGGCACAGCTCCCGCTGTTCGCCGCGCGTGTGACGGAGTCCGCCAGCTTCGGCGTGAAGATCTGCGTGCAGATCCGGTCGCCGTCGCCGGCGCGGCTCGCCTGCTGGAGCTGGCTGAGGACATTCCTGACGGCCGCCGTGTCGGTGGCCCGGGCGTCCTGTTGACCGCCGTTCGAACCGCCGCAACCGGCGAGGCCGGCAGCCAGCAGGCCCACGACCGCTAGGACGGCGGAAGCATTGCTGGCGCTGCCCTTCCGTCTCGTGCCGGGCATCGCCTAGGACCCTGCTCCCGGCGTGACCCGGTCGATCCTCCAGCGATCGCCCTGTCTGACCATGTGCAAGGTCGACGTGTCGCCGTTCTGCTCGCGGATGACAGCCGTCGCCGTGTCGCCCTCGACCATGATGCCGCGCTGTACCGAGATCGTCGCGTTCGGGCGGAACAGGCGCGTCCGCACCTCGGTTGCGCACGTCCTCGTCGAGGCCTGCTCGATCGACCGCACGAGCTGAGGCGTGAACAGGCTCCTACAGATCTCGTCACCGGCTCCGCGCCGGCTCGCGGTCTGCAGCGCGTCGATGGTCCGCAGCACGCCGCGCTGATCGGACGCGACCGTCGCCTGCGTCCCCGTCTGCGCGCCGTCGTCGTCGCCACCGCATCCGGGGAGCGCCGCGGCCGCGAAGAGCAACGCGAGTCCTCGCTTGCCGGCAAGCATCGTCCGTGTTCCTGCCCGATGACGTGATGTTCCAAAAGCGCCGGATCGCCGGAGCGCGCGCCGCCGCTCTCCCGCGCGGCGGAGCGCTCGCCGGCGTTCGATGGGTCGACCGGGCGGCGGCCCGTTCATCCGCGTGAACGATGACTGCCCTTCCGGTCCATTGTCGCCCCCGTGTCCCCACAAGACCATGCCGGCAAGCACTCGGAAGGTCATCGACCGAGTCTCATCTTCAACCAAGGGAGTCGTTGTGCCTGGGATCAAGACAAAGGGCCTTGCCGGTATCACCGCCGCCGCGCTGCTAGCTGCAGGTGCCGGTCCGGCGGGCGCTCAGTCCGAGTCGGTCATCTACGCCTGCATCCCGAAGGACACCGGCGTCGCGCGCATCGCGGAGCCGAAGACCGGCGCGCCGGTGACCGCTGGCACGCTGTGCGCCAGGAACGAGTTTTCAACGAAGGTCTTTTGGAACGTCAAGGGTGATAAGGGCGACCAGGGCGCACAGGGCGTGCAGGGTCTCCAGGGCCCCAAGGGCGACACCGGCGCTCAGGGCGAGAAGGGCGACACCGGTGCCGCCGGCGCGGCTGGTGCTCAGGGCATCCAGGGCGAGAAGGGCGACAAGGGCGACAAGGGCGACAAGGGTGAGACCGGCGCGCGGGGCGACCAGGGCCTGAAGGGCGACGCCGGCGCGCAGGGCGAGCAGGGCATCCAGGGCATCCCGGGCATCCAGGGCCCAAAGGGCGACACCGGCGCTCAGGGTGAGCAGGGTCTGAAGGGCGACAAGGGCGAGACCGGCGCGACCGGCGCGACGGGCGCGCAGGGCGTCCAGGGTGAGAAGGGCGACAAGGGCGACCAGGGTCTGCAGGGCATCCAGGGCGCGACCGGCGCGCAGGGTCCCAAGGGCGAGCCGGGTGAGAAGGGCGAGCAGGGCATCCAGGGCGAGACCGGCGCGAAGGGCGAGACCGGCGCTCAGGGCATCCAGGGCGAGCAGGGCATCCAGGGCGAGGTCGGCGCCAAGGGCGAGACCGGCGCTCAGGGCGCTCAGGGCATCCAGGGTGAGAAGGGCGACAAGGGCGAGCAGGGCATCCAGGGCGAGGTCGGCGCCAAGGGCGAGACCGGCGCTCAGGGCGAGCAGGGC
>Ga0247713_1000217_pt1 | contig 41285 bp, 31 predicted proteins | sample 21E_NmetaG_FD_189936 | JGI IMG/M metagenome (GOLD analysis project Ga0247713, IMG submission 189936) | Soil microbial communities from hillslope of Landscape Evolution Observatory, University of Arizona, Oracle, AZ, United States - 2-1-E_N | ecosystem: Engineered > Artificial ecosystem >...
GTTACGTAGACCAGCGGACGGCTGCGGGGTTCGGTTACCCAGCCGGGCAACCCGCCGGCGGGCTCGTCGAAGGGGACCGGCCGCATCGGGAGGCGGTGGGGGAACCCGAGGGCGGAGGCATCGCCGATGGTGGGGGGTGAGATGTCGATGTAGATGTTGCCGTGGATCGGATCCTCGGGCGGGTCGCTGACCCCGTGGTCCCGCCAGAGCTGCTGGAGGTTGGCGGCCATCGGGATCGCCATGAACGGCGGCCAGGGGATGCCGTAGGAGTGGATCGCGGAGGGGATGCCGGCCAGGGCGGCGGCCAGGGGAGCGCCCAGATCGGCCTGGTCGAAGATCACCAGACTCGGCTGGATCTCGGCGATCAGCGGCACCAGGTCCTCGACGGTCCGGGGAGGCAGCACGCGGGAGAACATCTCCTGGCCGAGCTTTGGCTTTTCCTGAGGCGCCAGGCTTCCGAGGGCGGGGTTGAGGCGGATGGCCTCCTCCTCGGCCCAAAGTATCGACCTGCCGACGGGACGGGCGGCAAAACCGAGATCTTGGAGCTTGGGGACGAACCCGCTGCCGGTAGCGAAGGTGACGTCGTGGCCGGCTTCCCGGAAAGCGAAGGCGAGCGGCATCAGCGGGTAGATGTGCCCGTAGGAAGGCCGGCCGCTGAAGATGACCTTCATGGTCGGGGCCGATTATAGGGGCGTTTGCGGCAACGAGCTTGGGCTCACCGGCCCACTGGCTGCCTGATGAATGCCTGATTTTTCTTCCCGCACGTTTTCCCGAGATTCTGCCGGCGGTCCGTCGTCACGCTGGGCGAACGGCGGGCCGGGGTCCTGGTTGCAGCCGATGTGGAGACTCGCGACCGGCGGCTTGCCACTTTGGGGCGCGCGCTGGCGCTGGCGCTGCAGCCATTCGCATCGACCAGGCGGTTGCCGAGGCGTGGCCAGGCTGCGGGTGCTGTTGCGGGATAGGGACCAGCGCATGCCGGTTCCGGAGACCGCCGCTGGTGGTAGGCATGATGAGCAAGCGAATGGCCGGGAGCGACCCCACCCACGAACATGCCGAAGTCCTCGGGTGATGAGTAGGATTCTCCCGACGAGTTTGAGGAGCCAGTTGGAACCACAAGGCAGTATGGTCCACAGGCTCGCCGGCCGGACCCCCTGATGAAACCCCTCACGGACTGAGCGAACAATGGATGTCAGGTATGCGTTGAGCGGCGACGTGGCCATCGCCTACAACGTCACCGGGTGGGGCCCCGACCTGGTACTGGTGAACGGTTGGGTTTCGCACCTCGACTACCTTTGGTCGCACCCGCTGGTCGCGCAGAGCCTCGAGAGAATCGCCTCGTTCTGCCGCCTGATCAACTTCGACAAGCGGGGGACGGGGCTGTCCGACCGGGTTACCGACCTGCCGGACCTGCAGACCCGGATGGACGACGTCCGGGCGGTGATGGATGCCGCCGGTTCGGACAAGGCCACGCTGTTCGGCGTCTCCGAGGGCGTGCCGATGTGCCTGCTGTTCGCCGCCACCTACCCCGAGCGGGTCTCTCAACTGGTCCTGTACGGAGGGATGGCGCGCTCCACCGCCACCGAGGACTACCCGTGGGCCCCCTATCCCGAAGGCCTGGAGATGAACCTCAGCTTCGTCCACGAGTGGTGGGGCAGCGGGGTTGCGCTGGACGTCTTCGCCCCCTCACTGGCCGAGGACCCCGGCTTTATCGAGTGGTGGCAGGGGTTCGAGCGCAACGCCGCCAGCCCGGGCGCCATGATCCAACTGATCAAGATGTTCGGCGAGATCGACGTCCGCCCGGTGTTGCCGGCGATCCACGTTCCGACCCTGGTGATCCACCGCAAGGGCGACCGGGTGGCCAACTACCGGGGGGCCCGATGGATGGCCGAGCAGATACCGGGCGCCCGGTATGTCGAGCTGCCCGGGTTCGATCACCTTCCGTTCGCCGGGGACACCGGGCCGCTCTACGACGAGATCGAAGAGTTCGTCACCGGAGTGCGCCCCAGCGCGGTCCTGGACCGGGTGCTTGCCACCTGCCTTTTCACCGACATCGTCGGGTCGACCAAGCGAGCGGCCCAACTGGGCGACGCCAGGTGGAGCGAGCTGCTGGCCGGCCACCGCGCGGCGGTGCGCCGGCAGCTCGAACGCTTCCGCGGCCGGGAGGTCAAGACCACCGGCGACGGGTTCCTGGCCACCTTCGACGGTCCCGCCCGCGGCGTTGCCTGCGCCCAGGCGGTGGCCCGGGAGGCCGCCACCCTCGGCCTGGCGGTGCGGGCCGGTCTGCACATCGGAGAGATCGAATTGCAGGCCGACGACGTGGCCGGTCTGGCGGTCCACATCGCCGCCCGCATCTCGGCACTGGCCGGGGAGGATGAGGTGCTGGTCTCGTCTACCGTGAGGGACCTGACCGCCGGTTCCGGCATCGCGTTCGAGGACGCCGGGTCCCACGAGCTCAAGGGCGTGCCGGGTACCTGGAACCTGTACTCGGCCCACTAGCCGCCAAGGTCGGCCGGGGGGCGAGTGTCCTGCTGGGGCCCCACACCACCCGCCGCCGAGTCGGGGCAACCGGTAATTTTGACCAACATGCGAGGTTGCCGTAGCGTAAGCAGCGAGGTGGAGCAGCCCGGTGGCGCCCCGCTGAGTCAGCCGTACCATCCGGTAACCGCGAACCAGGGAGGGGACACCTTTTGACTGATTTCGATCCGCGTGCCGAAACAGGTATTCCGACTGAGCCGGTGGGCTCGTTGCCCAGGCCGAACAAGCTGCAAGCAGCCTTTGCCGCTTACGACAAAGGTGAGATAAGCAAGGAAGAGCTGGAAGCCGAACAGGATGCAGCCGCCCGGGAATCGATTGAGCGGTTCGAGGCTACCGGTTCGCCCATCATCTCCGACGGGGAGCAGCGCTGGTCCAGCTTCGCCACCTACCCGTTGGCCGACACCCTGGCCGGGACCGGCCTGGCTCCCAACCTGGGCCCGGGCGGCAACTACTTCGCCATCTTCGCCGACGGCCATTACCGGCAGCTTCCCAAGCTGGTGGGCCGCCCGTTCAAGTACAACTTCTACGCCGGCGACACCCTGGCCAAGTCCATCGGCTACGCCACCAAGCCGATGAAGCAGGCGGTGATTGCGCCGTCGATGCTGGCACTGCTCTACCCGCTGGACGTACCGGTCGATGGTTACACCCAGGAGGAGTTCGAGGCCGACCTGGTGGACGAGTGCGAAAGGGATGTTCGCCGGGCATTCGAGGCCGGCGCCAAGCGGGTCTCCATCGATTTCACCGAGGGCCGGCTGGCGACCCGGGCCGACCCCCGCAACCCGTGGACCGGTATGGGGATGCTGCCGCACTTCATCGAGCTGAACAACCGGGTGCTCGATCGCTTCGGCCCCGAGGAGCGGGTCAACATCGGAATCCACGTCTGTCCCGGTGGCGATCGGGACTCGGTGCACAGCCAGGACGTTCCCTACGAGAACCTGCTGAGCGAGCTTTTCAAGCTCAACGCCGGTTACTTTCTCATGCAGTTCAAAAGTGAGCGGGAGAAGGCCCCGGTCTACGAGGCGATCGGCAAGTACAGCCGGGACGACGCCAACGGCGTACCTCAGATGGTGTACCTGGGGGTCATCAACGGCCTGAACCCCCGGGTGGAGAGTCCGCAGGAGGTTTGTGATCTGCTGGTGGAGCTGGGCAACCACATTCCAAAGGAGCGAATCGGCTCCACCGACGACTGCGGGTTCTCGCCGTTCTCCATCGACGAGAAGCCCCAGCACGGATCTCCCGATTACGCTCGGGACGTCGCCTTCCAGAAGATCACCAACCGGGTAGAGGGCACCCGGATGGCGGCGGAGAAGCTGGGAGTCGGCTAGAGGTATCCGTCCGTAGCAGCCGCCGGCCCGTCACACGACGGCCGGCGGTTGCGGTGCGCAAAGCCGTGTGCCTGGCCAGGATGTCGAAGCATCGAGGTGTAGGACTGCGGCCGATGCAGCGTCCGCCCTGCCGGCCACCGGGCTGCCGGTGTCGCTCAGGAACTCGATCCAGGCGGAGGCCCGAAGGTGGCGGCGGTCAGGGCCTCCCCGGTTCGCTCGGGGTCAGTAGCGCCCCGATCATGGAGTCCGCCAAGTACTGTCGGTAGCCCTCGGGGGTCCAGCCGCGCTCGAGTACCAGCAGTTCGTACACCTCGGTGGAGTTGATGGTCCACAGCAGATCACGAGCCGTCTCCGGCGTCAGTCCGGGCCGCAACAGGCCCTCGGCGTTCAGCGTCCGGGCGAGAGACTCGAGGCCCGCAAGTTGGTCGTCCCGCCAACTCCTCAGCAACGTGGCTATCTCCGACTCCGAGGCTGCCGCATCCCGCGCTAAGAGGTAGACCGGAGCGGCCCGGGGCATCGACTCAGACATGTGTTCGGCGAAGATCTCCAGCTTTGTCCGGGGGTCGGGCTCGGACCGCATGCGGTTGGCGAAGTCGCGGTCGATCATGGGAACCGGCTCGTCGTCGCCGGCTACCGAAAAGTCGAACACCGCCTTCAGAAGACCGGGCTTGTTGCGGAACGCCTTGTAGATCGTTTCGATCGACACCCGGGCGTCGGCGGCAACGGCAGGCAGGGTGGTGGCGGCGTAGCCGGATTCCAGAAAGCGACGCCGCGCGGCCGCAAGAATTCGCAGCCGTTGGGCGGACGCCTGCTCCTGCCGTCTAGTCGAGTTGTATCGCCGGCGTTTCGGCTCTTGACTTTCCAACATTTCTAATACAGACTCCTGTATTGAATACGGGTGGTTGTAACGACTATAGCGAGGAGGCAGGCGATGTATGCGGTTTCTTACGAAGTTCCCGGCAACGAGGCAATTTACAACCGAGTCAAGTCGATGTTGGGGACCGAACCAGAAGGCCTCGTCGTTCACCTTGTCGACAAGACGCCGGGAGGCCTCAGGCACCTCGGCGTATGGCAGTCTAAGGACGCATGGGAGACCTACCGCGACGGCACAGTGCGCCCGGTGGTGAAAAGTTTGCTGTCCGAGATGGGCATCCCGGAGTCGCCACCGCCGGCCGAGGAGACGCTGGAACTTGTGGACGTCTACAGCCGCCAGACGACCTGAGTCTCGTCTTCGATCCGTCGACTGCAGAGGCCACAGCCTGCTCATGGGCCAACGTTCCCGGACCAATTCGACCGGCTGGCCAAGCCCGGAGCGTTCCGGCCGGAGCCGAACTAGAGACAAATAGCTATCGGCCGAGCGGGTTTTGTCGACATACATTCCAGGAGCCGCTCCGGAGGGGGGTCCGGCTGTCCCACGGTGAGGCGGGCGGCGGTACCGTCGGGGAAGACCGCTTCGATCCTGAGGTACCCTCCCATCGCACGAACTGCGGCTTGCAGGGTGGACAGGCGGACGTCGGGCCGCCATTCCAGCTTTGATACGTCGGATTGAGTGATGCCGAGCCGCTGTCCCAACTGAGCCTGGGACAGCCCCCGGCTCCGTCGAAGCGCGGCAAGGCCGACCGTCTCTTCGCCCGCCCGCGCTCCCGGCTGCCTTAGCGCCGCGATCCATGATTTCCACAGCGTGCTGGTGCCGTACATCGGATGCGCTTCGCAAAGGTGGATCACCGATTCTGCCAGCTGCCCGAACGGGTCGGCCGCGACCGCCCGAGCCAGCGGCGCCCAGTCGGTCAGATCGCCCCGATCCAGCAAATTATCGAGGGCAGCCAGTCCCAGGTCCTCGACCTTGGTGTCTTCCGGAACGTCCAGGTGACGGTGAATCACGGCGCATCCCGGGCAGTGCGATCCAGGATCAGGGTGGCCAGTTCCCGGCAACGGGCGGCGACGGCCTCCCAATTCTGAAAGCGCCGGTCCAGCTTGCGGTAGGTGCGCAAGTTCGTCTCCGAAATGGGGACTGGTGTACCTGCCGGCGGGCATCGCCGGGACGCTGGCGGCCTCGGTGCTGTTATGACGCTGTTTCTTGCATCGGCGCAGGGGCTGGAGAGAATCACCCTGCGGGGTCTGGCCGGCGGCGCCATCGCGATGGCGGGGATCGCCGTCATGCTGGGCGCTCCTGCGACGGCCGGCGTGGCCATCGGACCGGTCCTGTCGATCCTGGCGGCGGCCGCCTGCGACGCGGAGGCCAACGTCGTCGTCAAAAAGCTCCCGCTCGGGCACCCGGTGTCGACAAATGCGGTCGGGATGCTGGTCGGTTCGTTAATCCTGCTGGCGCTTTCGACGGTCTTCCGGGAGAGTTGGTTGCTGCCGGGCGACGCTTCCACCTGGTGGGCGCTGTCCTACCTGGTGACCCTCGGCTCGGTGGTGCTGTTCGTGCTGTTCCTTTGGACGATCAAACGGTGGACCGCCTCCGGGATGTCGTACATGTTCGTGCTAGTGCCGGTTGTGGCCTCCGTTCTGGCCATCGTCATCCTGGACGAGCCGGTCACCGCAGCCGCAGCCGCGGGCGGCTTGCTGGTCCTGCTGGGGGTATATGTCGGTGCGCTGAGCGGCCGCCGGGAGGCGCAGATTCAGGTACCGCCACAGAAGTGGACTGCCGAAGCCGGAGACAAATAGGACTTCTTCTAGACGCCGGGGGTGGACGGCCCGTCGAGCCCGGTGGCTGCGATGCCGGCGCTTAGGCAGGCTCGTTCCAAACGCCGGTCCGTGGTGACCAGAGGGACTCCGAAAGCTTCGGCGGTAGCTGCATAAGCGGCGTCGTATGCGCTCATGGATTCGCGTAGCTCCCATATTCGCCGGGCTCGAGGAGCAGTCGAATCCAGTACCAGCTCAAGAGCGCAGAGCCACCCCACTGCGGCTGCTCCGTCCTCACCAGTTAAATCCTTCCGCGCCACCAGGCGGCGCAGGGCACCGATAGCTTCAATGAGCCCGTGCGCCGCAGAAACCAGGGTGAGCTTCGGAGAGCGTTCATAGCGGGTTAGTAGGGCTTCTGCACCACGGCGGTGGTGGCCCTCAATGACCAGCTCCACCAGAACCGAGGCGTCCAGGACCACCAGTTCGTAATCAGTTTGCCCGTTCAGAGCGCTCCTCAGCGATCAACCCGGCGACATCGACAGAAACATCTCTGCGGCCCCGGCGGATCTGCGAAATCAGCTCTGACCGCTCCACCTGGTCCAGGCTCAGGCCCCGCCGGAGAGCCTCGATCGCCCGGCGATTCTTGGAAATTCCGCGGGCCTTCGCCTCGGAAGCCAATGCAGCATCAAGCTCGGGAGGCACATTGCGTAGGTGGAGGGTGGCCATGACAGATGCTAGCAAAATGCAGCCACGTCCGCAGCCACAGGCCCATGCCGTTCGGCGTCTGCGGTCATGGGACGCACTTCTAGCGAGGCCCGAGGGCGAGGTGTACTCTCTCAAGTAATGTCCCTGGAAGTTGCTTACTGGATCGCTCTCGGTCTCGGTACTGGCTTCTTGGTGCTGTCGATCATCCTGGGCGATGTCTTCGACTTCTTCGACTTCCTCGACTTCGGCCTGGGCGACGGCGTCGCCGCGACCCCGGTTCTGTTCACCGGCCTCGCCGCGTTCGGAGGCGGGGGCCTGCTGGCGCTTAACGCCTTCGGGCTCGGCGCCGGGGCTTCGATTTTTGCCGGCCTCGGGTCCGCGATCCTCGCCGGCGGGGCGGCGGGTGCTCTATTCGTAGCGCTTCACCGCCAGGAAGCGGGTCCCGGCTTCACGGTCGACCAGCTTGTCGGCGCCCGCGGCCGCTGCACCCTGGCGATCTCCTCCGGCAAGGAGGGCAAGGTGGCGATCCTTTACGACGGCATGACCCGAACCCTTTCCGCCAGCAGCCGGCACGAGATCGCAGTAGGGGAGGACGTGGTGGTGGACGACGCCGTCGGCAACTCACTGAGGGTCTCCCCCGTAACCCAGCCCTGAAGCCCAACCCAATCAAGGGGGAACAAGATGACTGAGACCGCCATCGTAGTTGCGGCCCTGATCGCCGTCGCCGTTGCACTGCTTGCCTTCGCCGCCAGCCGGTACAAAGTTGCCAAGCCCAACGAGGCTCTGATCATCGCCGGCTCCCGCAAGCACGCCGGAGGAATCCGGGTGGTGATCGGCGGCGGCGCCATCGTCTACCCGCTGATCAACGTCGCCAAGCGGATCTCCCTGGAGATCCAGTCGATCAACGTGGCGTTGATAGGAGCGGTGACCACGCAGGGGGTCCCGGTGGCAGTCGAGGGCATCGTCAACGTCAAGATCGCCGACGACCAGGACTCCATCCGCCAGGCGGCGCAGCGGTTCCTGGACAGCCAGGCCAAGGTTCCCGAGATCGTCCGCAACGTCATGGAGGGGTCGCTTCGGACCATCATCGGCCAGCTGACGGTCAGCGAGCTGATCCGTGATCGCGAGGTGTTCGCCGCCCGGGTGCAGGAGGTCGCGAACGGGGACCTGCAGGGGACCGGCCTGGCCATCGACGTGTTCACCATCCAGTCGATCTCCGACACCGAGCAGTACATCGAGAACCTGGGACGCAAGGCTGCCGCCGAGGTGCGCCGGGATGCCGAGATTGCCGAAGCCGACCTGCATCGGGAGGCCCGGGAGCGCCAGGAGCTGGCCCGCCAGGCGGTGCTCGAGGCGGAGAAGGTCACCCGGCTGAAGGAGCAGGCGGTGCTGCAGGAGGTTGCTGCCGCCGAGGCTCGGGCCCAGCAAGCGATGCCGCTGGCCGACGCCCAGGCCCGGCGCGAGGTTGTGCTGCAGGAGACCGAGGTGGCCGAGCTGCTCGCCCAGCGCCGGGACAAGGAGCTGGACGCCGAGATCCGCCGGACCGCCGACGCCGAGCGCTACGCCGCCCAGCAGCAGGCCGAGGCCAACCGCTACAAGGTCAAGGCGGACGCCGAGGCCTCTCGCGACCGGCGCCTGCTGGAGGCGGAGGCGGAGCGGGCCAACCTGGAGGCGCTGGCCTCGGGCCGCGCCTTCGAGCAGCGAGAGATCGGTATGGCTCGGGCCGACGCCGAGCGGGCCAACCTGGAAGCCGTGGCAACCGGGCGGGCGTTCGAGGAACGGGAGCTGGGGTCGGCCCGGGCGGGCGCCACCCTGGCGATAGGCGAGGCGGAAGCCGAGGCGATGAGCAAGAAGGCCGAGGCCTACAAGCAGTACGGGGAGGCGGCCACCCTGGAGCTGCTGGTCTCCCGGCTGCCCGACGTCGCCCGGGCGATCGCCGAACCGCTGGGCAATGTGAACGACATCACCATCATCGACACCGAGGGCGCCAGCAAGCTGACCCGGGTAACCGCCAACACGGTCAAGCAGGTGGATGCGGTGCTGGAGTCGTTCACCGGCGCGAGTCTCAGCGACCTGGTGGGCCGGCTGCTTAACAACAGCAACCGGGGCAACGGTAAGCCGAACGGTGATTCACCGAAGAAACCGTCCGGTCCGCCCAAGGGGGAGTGACCCGGCGGCCAAAGACTTACGGACTACCGGCAGAGGCTCGAGGGGTCAGACGTCCCTGCGGTAGGTCTGCCCCAGGCGAAGCAACTCCTCCTCGGGGATGGCGTGTTGAATGGCGGTGAAAAGCTCACTCTCTTCAAACCTCACGTGCTCCTTTAGGATTTCGGCCAGCTGCTCGAGGGTTCCGGGGGCGATTTCACCGGTAGCCAGTTCCTGCTGTAGCCCGTGTGTCTGGTGGTACATCGCCAGATGTGCTGCCAGAGCCCTAAGGACCAGCGACCTGGCCGAGTCGCTGGCGAAGAACGTGGCGGGGAAGAACAGCTCATGTTCCTCCCGCATGTTGCGCAGACCCTTGCCCAGGTAGAAGCTGAGGTAGTCGTCGGCGGCTAGGCGCCGGGCAGCCGAATCCTGGGTTGCAGCCTCCTCCATCCGGACGGCGTGAGCCAAAAAGTGGTGGTGGTCATGGGTGAGCGGGACTAGCGCCTCGTGCCGGGTCATGGTTCCTCCTCGGTAGCTGCCTTGGCTTCCACCCTAGACCACAGCCGCGGGCCCGGAGCCCTAAGCGACTTGGCCGGTGAGCCCATTTGGGAGATCCTGATAGACGGTGACCCCTACGGCGAGGAGAATGGCCGTCATGGACATTCCGGGGCAGGCAGTTGCCGGTAGCTGAAGAGGGTGGTTCGCCCGGCGAGAACCCGGCCGCCGAGATGCCGTCGGGCAAGGTGCGCGACGAGTACATCGATCTGCTGCGAGCTCTCAGTCTGTTTGTGGTTGTGACCTGGCATTGGGCCTTCTCGGTGATCGTATGGCGGGCCGACGGGCCTCACGCCTCCAACCCCATTGCCACCACGCACGGGTTGTGGGCGCTTACTTGGGTCTTTCAGGTGCTGCCGGTGTTCTTTTGGGTGGGGGGCTTTCTCCACCGTGTCACCTGGGAGTCGATCGAGCGCAAGGGCGGAGGCTACCGTGATTTCCTCCGCCGGCGCTTGACCCGGCTTCTCGGGCCCGCCCTCGTCTGCCTGGCGGTTCTCGGAATCCTGCGGGTCGTGCTCCAGGTGGCGATGCCCGAGGTCGGCTGGGCCGGCCGGGGTCTGATTCTGCTGGTAAGCCCGCTTTGGTTTCTGGGTGTCTATGTCCTGCTGATCCTGCTCGCTCCGCTCACTATCCGGGCCCACCGGGCCGGCGGCGAGGTGGTCGTGGTCGTAATGGCCGGGGCGGCGATGCTGGTGGACCTGCTCCGGTTCCGCTACGACATCGCAGGAATCGCCGTGCTCAACCTGGTAGTGGTGTGGGCGCTGGCGCACCAACTGGGTTACTTCTACGAGCGGCTCGTCGCGGCCCCCCGCCGCTTCGCCTGGAGCCTCACCCTCGGCGGCCTGTTCGCAATGCTGGGGCTCACAAACATGGGCCTCTACCCGAGATCGATGGTGGGGGTGCCGGGCGAGAGCATCTCCAACATGGCCCCGCCAACTTTGTGCATTGTGGCCCTGACCTTGCTTCAGGTAGGGCTGGCTTTGCTGATCCGGCCGGCGGCCCTGCGCTGGATTGAACGATCCCGTCCCCGCAGGCTGGTCGCCTGGACCGGCGCCAATGCGATGACGCTGTTTCTCTGGCATATCACGGGTTACGCCATTGCTTATGGCCTGTTCGAGCTGGTGGGGATCCACAATCCGGAAGAGACGAACTTTGCCTGGTGGGTACAAAGGCCGCTCTGGGTGATAGGCCCCGCCCTGGCGACCGCTCCGCTGGTGCTTGCCTTCAGAAGGTTCGAGGCCGGCAGGATCCGCACCGGCTCCTGAAGGACAAACGGACGTAGAAGCGGTCCAGTAAAAGCAAGCACCCCCTCTCGCGAGAACTCAGCTGCGATCGTCGACGCAGCGGTCACACAGCACTTCGCCGCCCAAGGAAACGGTGGCCCCAAGGGGCGCCACACTGCTCGCAGGTCACAGACAATCTTCAGGTCTTCCGCAGCTTCAGCCGGAGGATTGACCCAAAAGACATTTACGAATCGTCTGTTGGAAGCGGCTGTTGCGGATTTCCCAACGCCTCATCAACGCTCACCTGCAGGCTCGGCAGTTGTGGAGTCGAGAGCGTGCCCGGTGAGTAGACCAGCGCGGGAGGGCCGAAGGTGCCCGCGTCGAGCCGGTAGATCTCGACTCGCTCGGCGTCAAGGTCGACGAACCAGTACTCGGGAATTTCGAATCGTGCGTACAGCCCACTTGGGACCTCCTGATCGCATCCGTGGATGCTAGGGCGGGGCTATGACTAGTCTAGCGGGCGGGCGCTGGCCGCCCTTCTCGGCAGCATCGGCGACGCCCTGGAGCCCTTCCGTGCGCTTGATTGAGCACCGGCGCAGACATCGCTAAAGCGGGCGGCTTGCCGGTTCCGGCCGGGGTAATTCGTCGGTGCGCCGACAGAAACCACCGCAGCGACTGGTTGCTGCGCGAAAATCCCAGGCAATGGAGCCGTTCGTCGTTGCACGGAACCCCGAGCCGGACAGCAGGCTTCCCTACCTGGTGCGGCTGCCCCTGGATGGCGGGATGGTGCTCAAGGTCAAGGACACCTGGCCCCGGGCCTCCCGGGTCTACTGCTATCAGATAGACGAGGAGTGGGACCCCTCGCTCGAGGTGGTCGACGAAGCCTCAATCCTCATCTGCCGCCGCCGTGGAGCGGCCATCGACCTGGTGCTCGACCGTCCCGCCCTGTCCCGGTCGCAGTTCATCTTCACCGAAGCCCGCGGGCGCCCGGCAATCTTCTGGCAGACCCAGAAAGCGGTTCGCACCGCCAACCCGGGGGCGAGGGTGCCGAAGGGCCGGACGGTCGAAGGCATTGCCATCGTGGTCGACACCCGGGAGAAGTACGGCTACAAGTTCGCCGGAAGGTCGGTCGAACTGCAGCGGGCGGCGCTGCCCGCCGGGGACTACGGGCTGATGGGGCCATCGGGGCTGGTCGCCAGCGTCGAGCGCAAGACGCTGGAGAACCTGGCCGCCTCCCTGTCGGACGGGACGCTGGCGTTCCAGATGCAGCGCCTGGCGGAGATCCCCCGGGCGGCGGTGGTGGTGGAGGCCAACTACCCGGACCTGTTCCGCCTGCACTCGGGCCGTGCCGCCTGGATGGCGGTGATGCTGGGCAGACTGGCCGTCAGGTACCCGGAGATCCCGGTGATCTTCGCCGGCTCCCGCAAGTTTGCCGAGGAGTGGTCGTACCGGTTCTTGAGCTCGGCGGCCGAGGACGACCTCGGCGGGTGACCCGAACGGGGCCGTTGGCTCGAAATCGTGCTTGCCGATTGAAAAGGCCGTCGCTCGAGACCCCGGCGAGCCTGCCTACGAGAACCTGCCGGTAAAGCTTGGGCAACAGGCCCTTAACCTGGATTTCATCTCGCCGTAGCAAGACCGCAACCGTTGCAAACCTATGCTGCGGCGATGGTATTCGAGATTGTATCCAATCCCCCGGGGCGTCCTTGTGGCCAAGGAACTGCTCGTTTTAGTGCCCTCCAGGCGCCGGTGCCGGTGGCATGAGTACCGGTATTACCACCGCCACCGACCCGGTCAAGCAAGTGCCGTGGCCCCGCTTTGTGATGCGTCCGCACACCCACATCCACATCCGGGGGCTCAGCAAGGCCTTCGGCGAGAAGGTGCTCTTCGACGACCTGGACCTGGACATCTTGAAGGGCAAGATCACCTGCATCTTCGGCCCCAACGGGTGTGGTAAGTCGTCGCTGCTCAACATGATCGCCGGCCTGGTCCCCATCGACCAGGGGTCCGTTTTGTTCGACGGCAAGACCTTCGACGAGACCCGCACCGGCTACGTCTTCCAGAACTACCGGGAGGCGCTGTTCCCCTGGATGCGGACCGCGGAGAACATCGCCTACCCGCTGAAGATCGCCGGCTACAGCAAGGCCGATCGCAGGGCCCGGGTGAAGGAGCTGGCCGAAATCTTCGACATAGGTTTCGACCTCACCGGCTACCCCTACGAGCTGTCAGGGGGTCAGCAGCAGCTGGCTTCGGTGATGCGGGCGCTGGCTCCTCACCCCGAGGTGCTGTTCCTGGACGAGCCCTTCTCAGCCCTCGACTACGAGATGACCTTGGTCCTGCGGGACAAGCTGCAGGAGGTATTCCAGGCCACCGGGCTGACCATGGTAATGGTGTCGCACGATCTGGAGGAGGCGGTTTACCTGGCCGACGAGATCCTCCTGCTCACCAAGCCTCCCACCACTGTCGCCGAGAGGCTGGTCTTCGACGCCCCCCGCCCCCGAAACACCGAGACTTTGACCAGCGAGCGGTTTGTCCAAACCAAGGCCCGCAGCCTGGAAGTGTTCCAGCGGGAGGTTAGGCGATGACCCAGTCCCCGGTGTTGGAGGACGAAGCCCGGCTGATCGACTCCCAGGACCCCATCCACCCGCCGCCGCCGGGAACCAAGACGCGGCGGCGGGTGAAGGTTCCGCTGGCTCTGACCGGACCGGTGCTGTTGCTGGCGATCTGGTGGGTCGCCGCCCAGGCCGACCTGGTGAGCGAGAAGCTGCTGCCGGGCCCGGTCGAGACGCTGGGTGCCCTGTGGACCAGTCTGCTGAGCGGCGACATGATGCTCGACATCGGTCCCACGCTCCTTCGGACGGTCTACGCCTTTTTGATCGCGGCCGGGATCGGGATTCCCATCGGCATCGTCCTGGGCTCCAGCCCCAGTCTCTACCGCACGATGGAGGTCGTGATCGACTTCTTCCGGTCGACCCCGGTAACTGCGGTGTTCCCGCTGTTCTTGCTGATCTTCGGCATCGGGGACGCGGCGAAGATCTCGGTCGCCGCCTTCGCCGCCGGCCTGATCGTGCTGTTCAACGTGGCTTACGGCGTGATGAGCGCCCGCCAGACCCGCATCATGGCCAGCAAGGTGATGGGGGCTTCGAGGCCCCGGATCCTGAAGGACGTGATGTTCTTCGAATCCCTGACCCAGACCTTCGTCGGCCTGCGCACCGGGGTGTCGATCGCGCTGGTGGTGATCATCGTGGCCGAGATGTTCATCGGGTCGGACAACGGCATGGGCCACCGGATCATCGACGCCCAGCAGGTCTACGACCTGACCGATATGTACTCGTCGATCCTGGTAACCGGCGCCATCGGCTATGGCTTCAACCGGCTGTTCCTGGGCCTCGACAAGCGACTCATCCACTGGGCCGGCCATTGAGCGGCCGTTCGCTGCCCACTTCGAACAGGGGGGGAACTCTTTGAACGCTTCAATCAAACGCCCGATTGCTGTGCTGGCCTGCCTAATGCTGTTGACCACCGCCTGCGGCCGCGCTCGTTCGCAGGAGGGTATGGAGAAGGTGACCGCATCCTGGCTGCCGATCATGCAGACGACCGCCTACTACGTCGCCCTCGAGGAGGGCCTGTTCGAGAAGGCGGGCATCGAGATCGAGTCGGTGAAGTTCGGCAACCCGAACCAGATCATCGACTCGCTGGTTTCCGGCCAGGCGGACTTTGGACCCCCGGGTGCCGCCGCCGGCATCGCGATGCTCGCCGAGTCGGAGTTCCCCGGCACCTTCAAGGTGTTCGGCCTGCAGGGTGGCGGCATCGAGGTCGACCGGATCAACGACGGGCTCATCGTCAAGAAGGGGTCGGACATCAAGTCGTTCGCCGACCTCAAGGGGCGCACCATCGGCACCGTGCCCGGGGTCCAGTGGAAGACCATCACCCGCTACCTGGTCCGGCAAAACGGCCTGGACCCGGACAAGGACGTCAATGTCACCGAGGTCGGGGTGCCGCTGCAGGTGCCCTCCCTTTCCGCCGGAACCGTCGACGCCACTCTCTCGCTGGAGCCGGTCGGCTCGATCGCGGTGGCCTCCGGTGAAGCCGAGCGGGCGATGGTCAACCCGGTGGCGCAGTTCATCGCCGACCCCTTCTACTCGGGGGCCGCGGTGCTAACGCAGAAGTTCATCGACGAACGGCCGGAGGTCGCCCGCAAGGTCGTGGAGGTGCTGGACGAGGCCACCCGGCTGGTAAACGCCGACTTCGAGAAGTACAAGAGCGTGATTCCCAAGTACACCGCCATCACGCCCGACCAGCTCGATGTGCTGGCCCAGCCCTACCTTCGGGGCTTCGAGGACCTGAACGAAACCGACCTTGACTCCTACCAGGCCTTCGTCGATGTCCTCGTCAAGGAGGGCGTACTGAAGGAGCCTATCGACGTGCGCAGGAAGATCCTCAAGGCCTCGGACTTCGAAAACTGATGGGGACCGGAGACGGGGCCGGGGTGCTCACCGGACCATTTAGACGGCGGACGACGGCAAGCAAGGGGATTGAGTTTCGGGCCGCGGTGGTCCAAACCCTTGCCGCCCTGGACGACCTGGACGCCAACATCGCGCTGGTGCGCCGGTACACCGCCGAGGCGGTAAGGATGGGCGCCCGGCTGGTGGTGTTCCCCGAGTGCATGAACAGCGGATACCTGTTCGACGACGCCGAGCACTGCCGCAGGGTTGCCGAGCCGGTTTCGGGACGCTACGTCGCCGCGGTGGCCGAGCTGTGCCGGGAGCAGGGGATCCTGATAGCCAGCGGTTTCACCGAGCGGGACGAGGAGTCGGGAAGGATCTTCAACAGCGGGCTGCTGCTCGATGCTCAGGGCCGGCTGATCGCCCACTACCACAAGCAGTTTCTGGCCACCCACGACCAGAACTGGTTCAGTGTGGGGGAGCGGGGGTGCCCGGTGGTGGACACCGAGCTCGGGCGCCTCGGCCTGCTGATCTGCTTCGACGGCCGGATCCCGGAGATCGCCCGAAGCCTTGCCCTGCAAGGCGCCGACGTGATCGTCGACATGGCCAACTTCTTCGCCATGGACCAGGCGGACATGTGGGTCCCCGCCCGGGCCTACGAGAACGGGACCTGGATCGTGGCCGCCACCAAGTCCGGGGTCGAGCGCAGCATCTACTACCCCGGGGGCAGCATGATCGTGGCGCCCGACGGCGAGGTGGCGGCCCGTGTGCCGAACGACACCCACGGGGTTGCGGTGGCCGACATCGCTGTCGACCGGGCCCGGGACAAGCGGTGGTTCCTCTTCGGCGACCGGATGGAGGACCGGCGGCCCGAGGCTTACCGGATCATCGGCGATCCCTTCGACCGGACGCCGGTGGCGGCGATGCTGGCCGAGCCCCTGGTGCCGGAGAAGGCAACCGCCAAGCTGGCGGCGGTCCAGGCCCACGCCCTGGCGAGCCCGGGCACCCTGGACGCCGCCCTCGACATGGTGGACCACGCCGCCAAGCTCGGGGTGAAGGTACTGGTGCTGCCGCAGTGCTTTGCGATGCCTTCGTGGCTGCCCGGACCCGCCGAGGTCGCCGAACACGCCGGAGCCCAAGAGGCGGCCCGGGACCGGGTGGCCGGCATCTGCCGGCGCTACCGCTGCCTGGCGGTGATGCCGATGGTCCACGAGCAGCAGGGCGGGCTGGTCCAGTCGGCGCGCATTATCGACGAGTCCGGTAACGAGATCGGAATCCAGCACCAGGTGCATGCCGAGCCGGGGCTGCTCGGCGTACCGGCGGGAGGGGAGTTCGAGGTTTTCGAGACCTCGTTCGGCCGGCTGGGGGTGGTGATCGGCTACGACGGGATGTTCCCGGAGAGCACCCGGGTGCTGGCGCTGAAGGGCGCCGATGTCATCGCCTGGCCCTGCGCCTGGCGATCGCCCCGGGACCGCCGGCTACTGGCGGTTCCCAAGGCCGAGGACAACCGCTGCTTCGTCGTCTGCGCCAACCGCACCGATTGCCCCTACCCGGGCGGCTCCCTGGTGATCGGCCCAACCGGTTTCACGCTGTGGGACCTGGACGTGGTTTCTCCCCCGGTTACCCGCCACGGCGCGGTGATGCCGGCGTTTGCCAACCTGGCGCTGGCCAGGCAGAAGTCGATGATTCCCGGGGTGGACATGCTGAGGAATCGCCGGATCGAAACCTACGGCGGGCTGACCGGCCGCGAGCTGGTCTCCGCCCTTCCGAAAGCCTGCTCATGACCCTGCTGAGCGACGAGGTCTACGACCAGCTCAAGCGGCGGCTCACCTTGTGGGAGTACCTGCCGGGAACCCGGATTCCAGAAGAGGCGATTGCCACCGAGTTCGCGGTGAGCCGGACCCCGGTCCGGGACGCCCTGCGCCGGTTGGAGCAGGAGAGGTTCCTGGAGCGCCAGCCCTGGTCCGGTTACCGGGCGATCGTCCCCAACATGCGCCGGATGGAGGAGCTTTACGAGGTGAGGCTTGCCCTGGAGGAGACTGCGGTCCGCCAGCTCGCCGCCCACCCCGAACAGGCAGGCATCGGGGCCCTGGTGGCCGAGTGGCAGGGGATCGCCTCCCACCCGGAGCCCAATCCGGACCTGGTTCACGCCGACGAGCGCTTTCACGAGACCCTGGCCGGGCTGGCGGGAAACCAGAGCCTGCTGGAGTACCTGCGATCCATCAACGAACACATCCGGATCATCCGGGTCAACGACTTCGGCACTCCCAAGCGGATATCCGACACCTGCGAGCAGCACCTGGCCCTGCTCGACGCGATAGCCCACGGCCGGTCGGGGGAGGCGATCGGCCACCTTCAGCACCACATCCGAGAGAGCCAGTCCCTGGTCCGCCAGGCCGCCGAGCGAGCCATGTCCAAGCTGCTGCTGAACTGGGACCAGCCGGCCATAGCCCCGAGCAGGATATGAGCCTGGCCCGAAGGGCGTCGGGAGCGGCGGCGGCGGTCGTCGGATCCCGGCTCCTGGAGCCGGACCACTCCCCGGCGTTCGACTTCGTCCCCCGGCCCCGCGCCAACCCCGCCCGGCTGGACCGGGCGGACCGGCCGGCGCTGGGGGAGCTCGGCCGGGCGGCGCAGCGGGTGCGAGCCAGGGACATCTCGTGTGCCGAGCTGCTGGAGGAGGCTCTGGCCGCGGTCGAGCTGCACGACGGTTCGCTGAACGCGTTTGCCGAGCTGCTGGACGGGCCGGCTCGGGTGCAGGCGAAGGCGCTGGACGAGGAGCTGGCGGGGGACGGCTGGCGCGGGCCGCTTCACGGGATTCCGGTGAGCATCAAGGACGTGATCCACGTCGCCGGGGTGCCCACCCGGGCCGGCTCCGGCGTCTACCGGGTGGTACCGGAGCGAGATGCATCGGCCGTCGCCCTGCTGAGGGCCGCCGGTGCGGTGATAGTGGGCAAGGCGACCACCCACGAATTCGCCCTGGGCGTGACCACTCCCCAGAGCCGCAACCCCCACGCCCCGACGCGGATCCCCGGCGGGTCCAGCGGCGGGTCGGCGATCGGCATCGCCACCGGTATGTGCCTGGGCTCTTTGGGGACCGATACCCGGGCCTCGATTCGAGTCCCCGCCGCGCTGTCGGGGGTCGTCGGTTTCAAGGGCACCTTTGGTCTGGTTCCGGCCGACGGGCTGGTGCAGCTCAGCTGGTCGATGGATCATGTCGCCCCGATGGCCGGTTCGGTCGCCGACGCGGCAACCCTGTTCGATGTCCTGGCCGGGACCCGGCTCGGCCGCTTCGGCGGCGGCGACGTATCCAATCTCCGGGTCGGCGTTCCGGGCGGGGGGACCGAAGGGGCGGACGACCAGGTGCTGGCGGCCTTCAACCGGGCCCTCTCGCTGATCGGCGAGTTCGCCGGTGAAGTCCGCCCGGTCGACCGACCCGATGCTGCCGACTTCGAGGCCGCCAACGCCGCCGGCCTGCTGGTTAGCCGCTGCGAGGCGGCCGCCTACCACGGCCGGCTGGGCCTTGACCGGTCGGGGTACTGGCCGGAGACCCGGGACCAGCTCGACGCCGCCGACCAGGTTGCCGCCACCGCCTACCTGGACGCCCAGCGCCTGCGCAAGATCCTGGCCCAGCAGATGCTGCGGGTCCTCGACGACGTCGATGTGCTGGCGATGCCGACCAGCCTGGTTCCGGCTCCCAAGCTGGAGCAGGCCGACGACTACCTGTTGATCCTCTCCCGCAACGCCATCATGTGGAGCCTCACTGGGTTCCCGGCGGTGTCGATCCCCTGCGGAACTACCTCCGACGGCCTTCCCATCGGGTTGCAGCTGGTGGCGCCGCCCCGGGAGGAAGCCAGCCTGGTGGCGCTGGGGACTGCTTTTGAGTCCGCTCTCGCTCCCGTGGGTTAGCCGCGAGAGCGGGAGCTACGGGAGCTAAAGGGTCGGGTCCCGGTTCCTCCCGGCACCGGAGGAGGCAGCTTCACCGGGGGAGGATCGGGTGGGAGTTCTCCGCCCCCCTCCTGGGATCTCAGAACAAGTGCTTCGACGTCCTTGCGGGCGCGAGCGCGGATTTTGGTAACTCCCATGAGCCGGGCGAGAACCGTCCCCTACTGGCGTAGGTTCCGGTGCCACCCTCAATCGGCGGAGGGAGAATTCCTCGCTTGTCTTCGTCCATTACGCCTCCGCCCGGAAGATCTGCCACCGATGCCGGCAGTTCACTGGGATGATGCCTGTGGAAACCGCGTGGGCTCAGGTACGGGCTTTCCCGTGGCCCGGGCGGTTTCCAGCCAGGCCTGCTTGGCGACCACTACCTCCTTGACCGCCTCTTCGGGAGTGCTGCCAAACGCCGAACAGTATTTCAAATCGGGGATGTCGGCGACGTAGCACTTGTCTTCCTCAGACCAGAAAACGTCAATTCCGTGGTACTTCATTCAGGTGCGCCTACCGTGCCTGCCGGGGCCTGATAGCGCCTAAGCGGCGGCCACCCTTGCCTCCCGTGCCGGTGCCGCCCGGCACGGGAGGCGGCAGCTTGACCGGAGGAGGATCCTCCGGCAGTTCTTCGACGCCTTCTTGGGACCGCAGAACAAGCTCGTCGACTTCCCTGCGAGCCTGTGCCCGAATCTTGCGATCGCCCATCAGGCGGTCGATGAACCGCCCCTGGCTGGCGTAGGTGCCGGTACCGCCTTCAACCGGGGGAAGAAGGACTCCCCGCCTGTCGTCGTCGTCCATTTGACCTCCAACCAAAAGCTTCGTCGGATAACTGCGATTCAAAAGAACTCGTACACCAAGTATCCGCCGATATCCAGAATCAGTACAAGCAGGCCCGCCATGGCCACTCTCAGATAGGTGACCTTAAGTTCGAGCTTGTGGTCGTTGACCGCGATGGCGTCGGCAAGATTGGGCAAGAACCTCCATTTCAGCCAGGATTCCGTGCTCTTGGTCCGTGCCGTGACTGCGGTGAACTCGGGTGCTCGCGAGTATCTTGCGGTCCAGAATGACCTCAGCGCAGTGACTAGGGACATGAGGACACTAAGGAAGGCCACGAGGATCACCGTCCTAGGCGCGCCTTGGAACGGACTCTGAAAGAGAAAGCCGGCGAGCACTCCGACCACGGCCATGACTACCGCGGCCTTGGTGTCTATTGCATCAGCGCGAGCGGACTGAGCGGCGAGGATGCGTTCGCCCAGGTCGTAGGCGAATCCGCTTCCGGGTGGCAGCTCGGTCTCTGGCATGGCAAGTAGTGTAGGGACGGCCCATGACAAGACAGAGTCAGGCGGGGGAGGGTCCGATCAAGCCCGGAATCTACGAGCAGCTGGTCACCGAGGAGCTCAACCGGCTGCTCCGCGGGCTCGACGACGACCTGGTCTCCCGGGAACCGCTGGACCGGGCCGACTCCCACGAGGTCCTGGCCCGCCACATCGGGTTGCTCGTGACCCGGGCGCTCCGATCAGTCCCCGCAGGTTCCGACAAACCGCTGCTGGAGCAGGTGCGACTGGCCAACCGCATCGTCGAAGCCATCGCCGGCGCCGCCCAGGACGACCACCTGCACGACCTGGTCGCCGAGTCCGCCGACGTCCTGCACGCCATCGCCGCCCGCACCGACACGCCGGCGTCGGTCCGCTTTCCCGATCGCCCCGAGATCCCCCTGTCGGCCAGCGCCCTGCTGGTCAACGGCCGGGAGCAGCCGGGCATCGGCACCGAGGTCCGGCGGGAGCTGGCCTCGGCCGACCGGGTCGACCTGCTCTGCGCCTTCGTAAAGTGGCACGGGCTGCGGGTGCTCGAGGATGCCATCGAAGCCCTGACCCGCCGGGGCGGGCGCCTGCGGGTAATCACCACCACCTACATCGGCGCCACCGAGCGCCGGGCCCTGGACCGGCTGGCGGAGCTGGGGGCCAAGGTCCGCATCTCCTACGAAACCCGCACCACCCGGCTGCACGCCAAGGCCTGGCTGTTCGAGCGGGACTCAGGCAACTCCACCGCCTACGTCGGGTCGTCGAACATGTCGAAGGCGGCGCTGCTCGACGGGCTGGAGTGGAACGTGAGGCTCACGGGCGTCACCCAGCCGCACCTGCTGGACACCTTCCGGGCGACCTTCCACCAATACTGGGACAACCCTTCCTTCGAGCCCTACCGCCCGGAGGACGAGGCGCACCGCAACCGCCTGGACGAGGCGCTGGCGATGGAGCGGGGCGGCCCCACCGACATGCCGATCACGCTGACCTCTCTCGACGTCCGCCCGTGGCTCACCAGCGGCAGCGCCCGCCGGGCGCAGCGAAGCTGCCAATCTCTGAACCCAGTCGCTTTGTAAAACTCATAGTTGACTAGGTATTTGCGGAAACGGCTCGTAAGAGCTGAGGCGCGGGCGGCGAGCGATCGATCTCAACCCTCACATTGACGCCAATGGCGAGCTCTAGACTTGCCTTTACCTGCTCGGCGACTGCGAAGGCCAATAAGGGCGGGACCGCATTGCCAATCTGCCTAAATGCAGGATTCATAGTCCCGGCGAAACGAAAGCCGTCAGGAAATGACTGGAGTCGGGCGGCTTCCCGGACCGAAATAACCCTTGCCTGCGCGGAGTCGTAATGAATGTGGCTGTACGTGTCCCTCCCTATGTGTGCCATGACAGTCCGGACGGGCTTGTCTGCTTCGATCTTCCGCCATTTGTTCGGAAATTTCGATGCGTCGTAAGGAGGGACGTACGCCCTTCTCTCGATGATGCGTCCCGTGTCGGAAGATCCCTTAGCATGAGCTTGAGCTTCTTCAAGGAGCCTCTCCGCCAACTTCACGGCAGCTGGATAGTCGTCACCTGGCTGCATTGCGGCGAAAAGTCGGTAATCACGCAAGCTAAGTGATCTTGTGACGTGATCGAGGAGAATGGAACCACCTTCGTGACCTGGCCACTCCCTCATTGATCGGACGTAGGAAGAGGCAGATTTGGGTAGCGCGTAGGGAATGGGCTTATCAAAGCGGCGGGCCCCTCGCTTGTCATTCCCTTGAAGATGCTCGACGAGCACCGGTAGATCACCAATAGCCTCCTTCGCGGTGACCGCCGGAGTTGCTGAATCGCAGGCCAGTGGTGTTTCGACGAAATGGCCTCCGAGTGCAAGTTTTCGCCGAAGTCCGCGAAGGGCAACGTCTCGTACGCCGGCGTAGCCCACGGGGAAGTCAACAAAATGGCTAGCGGTGGGGAAGGTGGGGCGTACGCCGAACGATTGGTGAAGTCCGACCAGGAAGCACCTTTCGCGAAGTTGCGGTACGCCGTACGACGCGCTGTTTAACAGCGAATACGCGCAAGCGTATCCAAGTGAGCTCAATCGTTGGCAGATCTCTTCGCCTACGTTGTATCCACCCCAGTTCAGGAGGTCGGGCACGTTCTCCATAACGACCGCTAGGGGCTGGAGGACTTCGACATGGTCTAGAAATGGCTCGAAAAGTCGTGCTCTCAGGTCATTCTTGTACGCCAGTGGCATTCCTTGAACTGCACGAAGCTTGGCACGACCAACGCGAGCGAATGCTGGGCAGGGAGGCCCCCCCACCAAGACATCCACCGTCTCTACGGGCGACTCGTATCCAAGCCATCTAAGAAGCTCTTCGGACGAATATTTGCCGATCTCTTTAGGTGAAGACAGAGCTACAAAATTGCTCGACGTCTTGTGGAAGTTCTCTGCATAGGAGAGGGCCGCATGCGCATCACTATCGACGCCAGCAAGGCTACGGAACCCAGCCTTTTCAAAGCCTAGGGAAAGGCCCCCACAGCCTGAGAACAGATCCAGCACCCGAGGAGCTTCTCCATTCCCCAGTCGGTCCTTCTTCGAATCAAGGATCTTCACCGGACTATCCATTTCTTGGTTGTGCGCTGCTGAACCACTACTGATTCGTCTCCCGAACGTAGCTCCGTAATGACTCGTCGCTCGGTGCCGTTGCCGCAATCCTCTACGCTAATTACTCGCCAGAATTCTCCGGAATTCCTATCATCGGCATTGTTTAAGAGTGCAATGACTCTATGGATAGAACTCTCGAGTTCGGTGAAGACTTGGTGTTCCAGAAGCCTCATTACACGCCAGCCCGAAGCCTCAAGGTCGGCTGTTTGCCGTCGGTCTCTTAGGAGGTTTTGTTCGAGTTTCCCGCTCCAAAATTCCTGATTCGTTCTCGGGAAAACGTAATGCTCTGGACATCCATGCCAAAAACAACCGTCTACGAAGATGGCAAGACGTCCTCTGGGAAAAACAATGTCAGGACGACAACCTAAGCCCTTAAGCGTCGTCCGATAGCGAAGCCCGGTTGCCCAAAGCGCCTTTCGAAATAACAGCTCCGGCTCCGTGTCCTTGGATCGGATTCGGGACATAACCGCTGAGCGAGTTTCGGTTTCGGTGGGCATCTTGCGGCTACCTTAGATAACAACCAATGCGACGTCCACAACAGGAATCTCTCGTATGGAAACAAGGCCCGACGACATTTCTCAGCATTTGAGTCAGGCTGAATCCACAAGTTGCAATTTGTTTGGGCATAACCCTTTTAACTTGTTCGTACGTTCCTAAATACAGGTAACCCTGGCGCTGATGAATCTGACGTCCAGAGATAGAAAAAGAGCGGGGGCTCAACCACCATGGCAGCGGAGTTAGTCGAAGGAGCTGTTGTCAGGTGGACCGGCGGCGATGGATTAGGTTCGGTCAAGCGAATCGTTCAAGGTCGAATTGAGGTGACCTGGGATTCCCCAACGGAGATAACACCCAAGTTGTTCTCCGCCAAGAGCCCACCCTTGGTAAGGGTCTCGCTGCCACCTCAGGTCCGTAGGATCAGCACCGATCAAGTCGGGATTTTGGGTTCAATAGCCAGCGAAGATCCGCCGCGATGGCGAGTGACGATCCTCAGCCCCACGGGCTTTCTGGAGAAGGTCGTTCCCGAGTCAGATCTACGTCCTGACCACCAGCTCGACCCTGCGGCCAGGATGCAAAACGGGCAGATCGGGTTCCCGCGCCAGTTCAACCTGCAGCTTGCAACCCGGTTCCTACGGTTGGAACACCTCCACAACGACCTAGTATCGCTGGGCGACGCTCGGGTCGACGTTAAGCCCCATCAGGTCGGAGTAGTCCATCGAGTCGTCACCAATTACCCACATCGCTTTCTGCTGTGCGATGAGGTCGGGCTGGGGAAGACGATCGAAGCGGCCATGATCCTTACGGAACTTCGCGCCCGGAAACAGGCAAACCGCGCCCTGATCATTGTGCCGCCGAACCTCATTCGTCAGTGGCAGTTCGAACTCAAGTCGAAGTTCAATGAGGTCTTCGCGGTACTGAACACAGCAACTGTTCAGTACCTGAAGTCCCAAGGGCACGACACCAATCCCTTCGCACATTTCGACAGCGTGCTGGTTTCAGCTGACTGGGTTTCAAATAGGAAATGGGCTGAACTAGCGCTTGAGGTGGAGTGGGACATGGTGATCGTCGACGAAGCCCACCACGCACGGCTGCGACGGTGGGGCAACAAAACCCAAACCACACAGCTATACAACCTGGTGAGGCAGCTCGCATCGCCGGCACACTTTGCCAATCGAGCCCTGTTGTTTCTGACTGCCACTCCAATGCAGCTTGATGCTGGCGAACTCTACTCACTCGTCGAACTGATAGATCCTGCGCTGTTTCCCACACAGGAGCATTTCGAGCGAAACCGCAAGAGCTCTCCAGGCCTTAACCGCTTGGTCGAGCAATTGCGCCAGGAGGGCTTTCCTCCCCCGGAAGTCGATGCAGCTCAGGTTGTTTCCCAGGTAGCGAAATGGCTTTCCATCGACCACGATCTGGCTCTCAAGCGGCTATCAGAGGGCCGCGATGAGGTCGACATGCTATGCGAAGAGCTTTCGTCGCATCACCTGCTTAGCGAGGTCCTGATCCGCAACCGAAAGTCTCTGGTAGGTGGTTTCATGCCTCGCAAGGCGATCCGTTGGGAGGTGAACCTACGCGAAGACGAACGCCACGCTTTGGCCGCGGTGGAAGATTACGTCCTTAACGGCTTCAATCTGTCTGCTCAAACCAGCAACAACGCCATTGGGTTTGTCATGGTCATCTTCCAAAAATTGATGGCCAGCTCCATTCGGGCTTTGAGGCAATCGTTGGCAGCTAGGCGGGAGAAACTACTTAAGAAAGCAGCGGATACAGGAGCTTCCGTAGCTGACCTTGAAGCTTTTGTCGAGGACGACATGGATCTAGATTGGTTACTGGGCTCGGCAGCATCAGCGTACGCAACCGAAGCAATGGAGCTAGGGCACCTCGTCGAACTTCTTGACAAGATCGATGTCGACAGTAAGGCCGAAGCTCTTCTGAATAATCTTGGAGTCATCCTTGATCACGACGAGCATGCCAAGGTTCTGATCTTCACGGAGTTTCGGGAAACTCAGCGTTATCTCGCGGAGCGGATTGCTGAGAGAGGTTTCCAGGTTCACATCTTCCACGGTCAGCAAAGCGCGTTGCAGAAAGACGAGTCCGTCGAACGGTTTAGGGCTACGGAAGGTCCGCAGGTACTGATATGCACTGAGGCCGGTGGCGAGGGTCGCAACTTCCAGTTCTGTCATCTTCTGGTCAACTACGACCTTCCGTGGAATCCGATGCGCGTGGAGCAGCGAATAGGGCGAGTTGATCGAATTGGTCAAGACCACCTGGTCCAGATATTCAACCTTTGGGTAAAGGGGACTATCGAGGAACGTGTCCTTAACGTTCTGGAGCAGCGGATCAACATCTTCGAAGAGACCGTCGGCGGCTTGGACCCGATTTTGGGCGAGACCGAGAAGGATCTTCGCAAGATTCTCCGCATGGCGGACGTTGACCGGGACCGCGCCCTGAGTAGCCTCGAAACCGATTTAGAAGAACAGGTGAAAGGTGCGCGTGCAGCTGAAGAGAAGCTTCGGGACTTCATCATGGATACGAAGAGCTACTCGAGAGAAATAGCCGAGAAGATCACCGGCCAACAATCGCCAGTCAGTAGTGACGATCAAAAAAGATTCATGAAAGCACTACTGAGGGAAGTCAGAACACACGTCATTAGCGCGGGTTCCGAGTACCAACTAACTTTTAATGATCCCTTTACCAGCGATTATCCCGAGTTCTTTAAAGAGGGTCGCAAACGACGAGCCGTGTTTCGGGCGGAGGAGCGTAGGGATACCGAATTAGTCGAGTACTTCGCTTTCGGACACCCCATCATCGAAGCGATCGTGGAGCGGGTTCTGGATAGCCGGTATGCCGGTTCAAACGGTACCTTGCGCATTCCAGAAGACGCCAGTTCCAACCTTCCAGCCACCGAAGGCTGGCTCTTTGTTTACCTTCTCACCGTCCCGGGTCCCGGATCCATGTCGCAGTTGTTGCCAGTATTCGTTTCCGACGATTCGGTCGTTAGTATCGAGATCGGTCAAGCGCTGGTAGCGCGAGCCACAACTTTTTCACAAGATGGCGTCTCGGCCATACCTATAGAGAACATCGACTTTTCACATTTCAATGAGGTGCGCGCTGTTGGGGAGGGCTTTGCTGGCGAAGCAGCGGCAGCTCTGGAACGGAACGCTCGAAATGAGGCTCATGGCCGAGCTGAGCGAGAGCGCGCCAAACTTGAGGCCTACTTTTCGTATCGTCAGATTGCGGCGACCGACCGTTTGGCTGCAACTGCCGGGACGCTTCGATCATTGGAAGAGAACCCTGACGAAAACGTTCGACGAATCATCCCCGTGTGGCAAGCGAACCTCGAACGTGACGAACGATTGGTGCAGGAGCTTGCCGACGAGCGGGCCCGGCAACTGGCGCAGCTGGACACGCTTCTCGACCCTGTCGTCGACTGGGAGCTCGTGAGCGCAGGACGTATCGAGATAACGGCATCAGCGGATCTCTAGTCTGAGGCGTTCATATGACGTCCTGGAGAAGTCTGGCATTATGGGACGAGCTGACGGCTCGAAAGAGGACGGAGGCGAATGGTTGAAAGGTCTCGCTAAGCGGCAGGCGGATGCGCGCACGACGTTAGTAGATGCCCTACGCGACGAGCTTCTTGGTCCCTCCGGCGGTGAAGATGAAGAGTTGAATTCGTGGGAGCGTCCGACGCTTCGCTATCTTATTGGGCGCTTGGCGCCAGCTAACACTGAAGTTCCTCAGGAGGAAGACGAGGGCTCAGCCGAGGCCGAATCGGATTCTGAAGATGCAGATACCGGGTACGCCTCGCCGCTTTCGATGGCAATGAACCCCTCATCCATCGGGATTTCCTTCCTGACCGAACCCGGAGTCAAGAACCTCGAGGTGACGATGCGCTGGGGAACCTACGAGCCGTCTGTTAAAGAAGAGCTCGGTAAAGACGACGTTCCGAAGGCGAACAAAGTTCACCGCCGGGTGCAGAAGGAACACATCCTCAATCTGGACCTGACAGCCCCGAAGCCGTTTGAGAATCTTGACGCTGGGGTTCGTGGTGAGTTTCTGGTTCGGCGACAGTCGGATGGCCGAAGTGCAGCTTCAGTATTTCTTGTCAACCGTATCGAGTCGGTTTCGCCTGAGCGTCCGGAAGATCATGAGTGGCTTTTTCAGCCGGAGATTCTGGTTCGAGCCAGCGATGGCAAACCGGCCTTTGCGCCTCGGACACTGGAGGATGTCGTCTCAAGCGATCCAGACCTGGTTGCTAGCGAATTGCTTTACTGGAACAGGCCAGAATTTGCAGTTGGTCACGGATGTGCGGCTGAATGGATCTCAACGGAGGGAAAGAGGGAGCCCGCAACGGAGGTAAGGACCGAAATCCTCCCATCGTACGAACTGGCGCGAATAGACCCTCGAAGCAGCGATGCTCCGGGCTTGGATATGCGGATTCTGGGGGGCTCAGGACCTCAGGGGGTCCCCGTCCCAAAGCTCCACAGGCTGCTTATGCCGATGGTGGAGAACTATGAAACCTGGATCGGGAGCCATCTGACGAATGAACTACTTCCCGACGTTCCTGTGCAGCTCGTGGACCAGGCCAAAGATCACATTAGTGCGTGTGAATCAGCTCATCAGCGCATGATTGAGGGCATCAACCTGCTGCTGAAGGACGAAGACGCGCAGCGTGCCTTCTGCTTCGCAAATCGGGCCATGGCCCTGCAGCGCGAACGTTCGATCAAAGCCCTGGCGCGGAGGCGTGGCGAGTCCGATCCGAAAGAGGTGATAACCCGTTGGCGGCCGTTTCAGCTCGCCTTCATCCTCATCAACCTTCCTCCTATGGTTGATCGTCTCCATCCACATAGGGATGTCGCCGACCTGCTGTGGTTTCCCACTGGAGGAGGAAAGACCGAGGCTTACCTGGGATTAACCGCATTCGCCCTAGCCCATCGACGGCTGAGAAAACCGATCGAGGGCCACCAGAATGGGCTTGGCGTAACTGTCTTGATGCGGTACACGCTCCGCCTGCTAACCGTCCAGCAGTTTCAACGAGCAACCGCACTCATCTGTGCATGCGAATTCCTCCGGTTCAATGAGAAGGCATGGGGAACGGAGCGCTTCACGATTGGCCCATGGGTCGGCAAGAGTGCGACACCTAACGTCTACAGCGATCGCCAAGAGGACTGGGGGGCCAAAGAGGCTTTAGAACGCCTGGCCCGGGGTCAGTCACCTAGACGAGATGGGGGAAGCCCCGTCCAATTGCTGAACTGTCCGTGGTGTGGAGCAAAGCTTACTCACAAAGAACCTGGGACAAGTTCAGAAAAACCAATTCCAGGGACCTACCAGGCGGACGATGACTCAGCAAGCATCAACATATTCTGCGCGAACGAGGCCTGCTATTTCTACGAGGACAGCATTCCGGCTCACGTCGTCGATGAACAGGTGTACCGGAACGTTCCTTCGCTTGTGATAGCGACCGTCGACAAGTTCGCACAAATGCCCTTCAACGGGAAAACGCAAGCGTTCTTTGGCCGTATTGACCGGTACTGTCCTCGCCATGGGTACCTTACGGCGGGTGAGAAACACGAAAAGACGCATTATGCGTCAAAATCCGCTCCCCCGGCCAAGGTGCAAAAGGTAAAACCGTTGGAGCCTCCGGATCTGATCATCCAGGATGAGTTGCATTTGATTTCGGGCCCGCTGGGCACTCTTGTTGGCTTGTATGAGACCGCGATCGATCTCCTTGCATCGGTCCAAATCGCCGAGGAACGAATCGGACCCAAGATCATCGCCTCGACGGCGACGATCAGACGTTCAGAGCAGCAGATGAACGCCCTTTTCGGAAGGAAGGTCGCGGTCTTTCCTCCTTCGGGAATCGAATCCACCGATTCGTGGTTCGGTACGGAAATCTCGCTGGAAGAGGAGCCCGGACGACTTTACTTGGGTATTTCTGCGCCAGGGAAGTCAGTCAAGACGGCATTGGTCCGTGTTTACGCAGCTCTACTGTCCCAGGCGAAACGTCTTCACGACGAGGACGCTGAAGCCGCAGATCCGTACATGACGCTCGTCGGTTACTTCAACAGCCTCCGGGAACTCGGCGGCGCGATTCGGCTTGTTGAGGATGACGTCAACGGACGAATGAACGTTCTTCATCGAAGAGACGCTTCAGTTTGGCCCCTGCGAAATCTCTACGAAAGAGAAGAACTTACGAGCAATAAGCGGGCTGAGGAGGTTCCGAGAATTTTGGACAAGCTTGAGAGGCGATTTCTCGCAGAGCGTCCGAAGGCAGGGCAGTATCCAATCGATACCATTCTTGCAAGCAACATGATTTCGGTGGGAGTCGACATTGACCGGCTGGGGCTGATGGTTGTGAATGGTCAGCCGAAGACAAGTGCTGAGTACATCCAGGCGACTAGCCGAATTGGGCGTCAATCGCCTGGGTTGGTTCTCACGGTCTTCAACTGGACCCGTCCCCGGGACATCTCCCATTACGAACGTTTCCGTTCTTATCACGGGAGCCTGTACCGGTTCGTCGAGGCAACGTCAGTCACGCCCTTTTCTTCCCGGGCTCGTGATAGGGGCCTCGAGGGGGTTCTTACCTCTCTCCTTCGCCTGGGGGACTCGAATCTGAATGGGGAACAAGATGCTGCGAAGTTTGACGTATCGACTACATGGGTCAAGGAGGTGGTCGACTTCATCGCCCGCAGGGCAGAAGGGTGTACTGGCGACTCCTTAGTCGGGTCAGAGACCCGTGATGAGCTTTTTGCCGACCTGGATCGCTGGACCAACGTCGCTGAACACGACAAGCTCTGCTACTCGCGTCGAGGTCTTGGACCAAAGCCGAAGGAGAAAAATCCGGACAAGCGCTACCTGATCGACTCCCAGGAGGACCGTAAACGCGAAGGCACCTTTGTTGCGCCCGGTTCATTGCGGGAGGTCGAATCGGAGTTGCACGTCCACCTGCTTGAGGCCGAGAAGATCGTTGCAAGTGGCCACTGAAGGCGGTGCGGTTCCCAGCCCGAAGGTGGGCAAACTGCGCCCGAGTCAAGTGGTCAGTCAACACGGTCCAGGTGCAGTAATCGATCTTCCTGAGCTGTCAGTGATAGTTGCGGGGACGCATCACTGGTACGTCGCAGGGACGGACCGGGTGTCGGAACCGAGGTTGGAGGCGTTCCTTCGCGTACGAGCCCTCTTCCGGCCACCTCAGCCCGGCCCAGGAAAGTTCGGAGGACTACCTTCGTTCGTGTTCCCTGAGTGGCTCGTTTGTCCCTCCTGTCGGCTTCTTGCGCCTTACGACCAGTTTCACTTCAAATCACAACCAGGCGAGTTTCTCTGTACCAGAGATGCCTTCCATAAGGGGAAGAAGAAGCCCAGTGCTTTTCCTGCTCGCTTCTTGGTCACCTGTGCCAGCGGACATCTGGACGACTTCCCGTGGCGGGAGTGGGCACACGGTGGACCGTCTTCTTGTCAGGGACTTCTCGAACTACGCGATACCGGTACTTCGGGAAGTGCTAATGACCTTGTCGTGAAATGTATGAGTTGTGGGCAGTCAAAGCCCATGGGTGACGCATTCAAAAAAGACGCCATAGGAACGTGCACCTCTCGCCGGCCCTGGCTCCACCCCAAGCACTTCGAAGATGGTTGTAACGAGTCGGTCAAGACAATCCTTCGAGGGGCGTCCAATGCTTATTTTGCTGTCGTCTGTAGTGCCCTCTCTATTCCCCCGTGGTCGGACCCGATACAACAGGATCTTGCTGTCTATCGAGAGCACCTTAAGAACGTCAAGAGCCTCGAGCATCTCCAAAAGGGGATCGATGGGGACTTCTACGATTTAGGCGATATGACAAGCGTCTACACCCTCGAACAGATTTGGAAGGCGCTCAAGGCGGAACCGGAGCGGGAGGATGATCTCAAGAGGCGGGAGTACGCAGCCTTTCTTCATCCGGACTCGAAGGTCGAGGGGAGCACAGAATTCGAAGTATCGAGAATGCCGACTCACGAGCGATTTGATGAGAACTTCTCCCTTATTCTCGCCGCTAAACGCCTAAGAGAAGTGCGTGCACTGCGAGGTTTTACACGGATTGATTCCGTGCCCGACCTCGGCGAAAGGACCGACGTTTCGGACCTCGATGTGCGAATGTCGCCACTTGGTTCGAAGGAGGTCGACTGGCTTCCTGGAATTGATCTCCGGGGTGAAGGGATCTTCCTTCAGCTCCACCAAGAGATGTTGAAGAAATGGGAAGCGCAGCCGAACGTGCTCAAAGAAGAAGGGCGTCTTTCAAAGCAGTTCGAAGATTGGCGCAAGAGTCGCAGTTTGGACGATCGCCCCTTCCCCGGCATGCGATACGTCCTGCTCCATACCTTGGCGCACGTACTGATGCGACAGCTTTCCCTTGAATGCGGCTACTCGTCCTCAGCTCTGAGGGAGCGGATCTACTGCAACAAAGACTCCGGCGATTCAATGGCCGGTCTGTTGATCTATACCGCCAGCTCGGATTCGGACGGCTCGCTGGGGGGGTTGGTTGACCAGGCCTCGCCGGACCGTTTGGGTCGGATACTTATCGACGCTCTCAACGCGGCGTCGTTTTGCGCTTCCGATCCCTTGTGCGGCGGACGTGAAATCAATGCATCTACCAACCTGAACGGAGCGGCGTGTCATGCCTGTCTCCTGATGGCGGAGACTTCGTGCGAGTTTGGGAACAGGCTCCTGGACAGAGCGACCCTCATTGAGACCCTCGGCGATCGCAACATCTCCTTCTTCCAGAAGCCCTGAATGTCTTGACGGATCCCATAGTTGAATTCGTGCTGGAGGAACCGCCGGAACAGGTCGAAAGGTTCGCCGCTGCGCTGGAGAAGGGGTCGATAACCCTTGCCGCTACGCGCTCTCAGCTCAAGCTGTCCTTCGCCCACGGACCCCGGTCTCTGGAGCGAATGGTGACGGTGCTCAGCTACTGGAGGGCGTTAGCTGGCACCGAGGTATTGCTGGCTGGCACCCTCCGGGGACAGCTCGAAGTGCGCCGCACCGTGGAGAATCGTGGACCCCGTTGTGAGCTCGTTTGGACCGGTGAGACGAAGTCCGGCGCGGGCGTTCGCTCAACGTTTCCGGTGGTTAAGGAGATGGTCACCTGGGCAAGGCGTTCAGTCTTCCTCGTCACCTACTCACTCTGGATCGGTACCGGTGACGCCGGAACGGTTATCGACCTCCTGGCCGATCGGAGCAGCGAGGGAGTGGATGTGACTTTCGTCCTGGACGCACGCTATCTCGAAGGCCGCAACGTTATTGAACTGAAAAAGCGCTGGCCATCGGGTAAGCGCCGGCCGTCACTCTTCACCTGGCAGGATGAGTTGGATCCGATCTCCAAGCTGCACGCCAAGGTGGTAATAGTTGATCGGCGGGACCTTTTGATCACCTCGGCAAACCTCACGGGACACGGCATGAAGCACAACCTCGAACTGGGGTTGCGGGTGCTGGGAAAGCCAGGGGCGGACGCTGCGGATCATTTTGACAACCTCGTTAAGAGCGGCGCCTTCAAACCGGTGGCCTGGAGCTAATCGGGTTTCAGTCGCCGATACGGGCAACGCGGACCGCTTCCGCTCGTCCATGTTGCGGAATGAAGAGAACGGAGCTGTCACCGACTTGATTCTCGGGAGCACTCTTGACACCAACCGTAGGCGGAGCTTGACCCTCGAACTGTGGCTCCTCCAAGCTCCCGACTAAACTGGTCCGAAGCCATGGAAAACAATACCGGCAACCCCTTCTTCGATCGCCCGATCCTAAACTCCCCCTATGCCCGCCCCGAGCGGCACTGGGAGCTGGACAAGCAAGGGCAGCCGACGCAGAAGATCGTTGAGGCCCGCCGCCGGGCTGAGTTCATCACCCCTATCCCCAAGCCCCGAAAGCGCAAGAAGGCATCGGGCCAGGAGGCACTGATCTTCGACGAGGGTAAGGGCCTGTCCACCGCGGATCAGCAGTACGATCCGACCTCCCTTATCAACCAGGTTCGCACGCAGGTAGAGATCTGGCGTAGCCTCCCCAACCCCAATCAATGGCAGGTCACACCCGAGACGGCACGCCTGCTCCAGCATTGGCGCCACCACGACTACGCCGGGATCCAGCCCTTCTTCTGCCAAATCGAAGCCGTGGAAACCGCCATCTGGCTAACCGAGGTCGCCCCCCAGTCGAGGGCGGGGAAGGCGATTCTCGAACACCTGGCCTCTGCCAGCACGGAGGCTAACCCGGGCCTGTTCCGCATGGCCCTCAAGCTCGCCACCGGCGCCGGCAAGACCACCGTCATTGCCATGATCATCGCCTGGCAAACTATCAACGCCGTTCGTCGGCCATCGAGCAAGAACTTCACCCGTGGGTTTCTCGTCTGCGCTCCAGGTCTAACCATCAAGGACCGCCTGCGGGTCCTGCAGCCCAACGACCCGGACACCTACTACGCCCAGCGGGAGCTGGTGCCGGGCGACATGCTGGATGACCTGCACCGGGCCAAGATCGTGATCACCAACTACCACGCCTTCAAGTTGCGAGAGCGGATGGAGCTCTCCAAGGGCGGCCGCCAGCTACTGCAGGGCCGGGTGGGCGACAAGCTCAACACCCTGGAGACTGAGGGTCAGATGCTCCAGCGGGTGATGCCTGACCTTATGGGCATGCGTAATATCCTGGCGATCAACGACGAGGCCCACCACTGTTACCGAGAGAAGCCAGGGGACGCCGAGGACGCCCTCAAGGGCGAAGAGCGAAAAGAAGCCGAAAAGAACAACGAGGCCGCCCGCATGTGGATCTCCGGCCTGGAGGCAGTGAATCGCAAATTGGGCCTCAGCCGGGTGATGGACCTGTCCGCCACGCCGTTCTTCCTGCGCGGCTCCGGGTATGTAGAGGGCACCCTCTTCCCTTGGACGATGAGCGACTTTTCGCTGATGGACGCAATCGAGTGCGGCATCGTTAAGCTCCCTCGGGTACCGGTGGCCGAGAACGTTCCCGGCGACGAGATGCCGGTCTATCGCAACCTGTGGGAGAACATCCGTGCAGACATGCCCAAGAAGGGTCGGGCCAGCGGCGGGAACCTGGATCCGTTTAAGTTGCCGGCCAAACTGCAGACCGCCCTATCTTCCCTTTACGGCCACTACAAGAAGACATTCGATCTGTGGAAGGACGCCGGGGTTTCGGTTCCGCCGTGTTTCATCATCGTCTGCCAGAACACCGCCATCTCCAAGCTGGTGTACGACTACGTCTCCGGCTTCCATCGAAATCTGGACGACGGTTCCAGCCAGTTGGAGAACGGCCGCCTGGAGCTCTTGCGCAACTTCGACGAGCACGGCAACCCCCTCTCCCGCCCGAACACACTCCTGATCGACAGTGAACAGCTGGAGGCGGGTGATGCGCTCGATCCACAGTTCCGCACCTTGGCCGCCGATGAGATAGAGCGCTTCCGTTGGGAGCGGGTGGAGCGCACCGGCGACACCCGGTCTGGCGAAAACATCACCGACCAGGAGCTCTTGCGCGAGGTGATGAACACGGTGGGCAAGCCTGGGCAATTGGGTGGCGGCATCCGGTGTGTGGTTTCGGTCTCCATGTTGACCGAGGGGTGGGACGCCAACACAGTGACCCACGTGCTGGGCATCCGGGCATTCGGCACCCAGCTGCTGTGCGAGCAGGTCATTGGCCGGGCCCTACGACGCCAGTCCTACGACCTGAACGAAGAAGGACTGTTCGACGTGGAGTACGCCGACGTCTTCGGCATTCCCTTCGACTTCACCGCTAAGCCCGCAATAGCGACCCCCCAAAAGCCCCGGGAAACCATCCAGGTCAGGGCCCTGCCGGAGCGTGCGGCGCTGGAGATCCGTTTCCCGAGGGTGGAGGGGTACCGGGTGGAACTGCCGCAGGAGAGGCTGACCGCCGACTTCAACGACGACTCCACTCTGCACCTGAACCCAGGACTGGTGGGTCCATCCAAAACCCGTAACGCCGGGATCATCGGAGAAGCTGCGGACATGAGCCTCGAACATCTAGAGGATATGCGGCACTCCACTATCGTCTACGAGCTAACCCACCGGCTTCTCTACACCAAGTGGCGGGATCCAGGCGGAGAACCCAAAATGCACCTGTTCGGGCAACTCAAGCGCATCACCAGGCAGTGGCTGGATAGTCACCTGGTCTGCACGGGTGGAACCTACCCTGCTTTGCTGATGTACCAGGACCTCGCCGACATGGCGTGCAATCGCATCATGGACGCTATCAACCGCCAGTTCGAGGGTGAGAACCGCATTCAGGCTCTGCTCGATCCTTACAACCCAACGGGCTCGACCCGGCACGTCCGGTTCGCTACGACCCGGACCGCGCGTTGGGAGACCAGCTCCGAGCACTGCCACGTCAACTGGGCGATTATCGATAGCGACTGGGAGGGTGAGTTCTGCCGGGTGGCCGAGGCGCATCCAAGGGTTCGGTCCTATGTAAAGAATCACAGCCTGGGGCTGGAGGTGCCCTACCGTTTCGGCTCAGAGTCCCGCAAGTACCGCCCCGACTACATCGTGCGCGTGGATGATGGCCATGGGTCCGACGATCTCCTCAACCTGGTGGTCGAGATCAAGGGCTATCGTCTGGAAGACGCAAAGGATAAGAAGGCCACGATGGATACCTACTGGGTGCCAGGGGTGAACAATCTGCGAAGCTACGGTCGGTGGGCATTCGCGGAGTTCACCGATGTCTATCAGATTGAATCCGACTTTGAGGCGCAGATTGAGAACAGGTTCAATCAGATGATCAAGGATGCCGCCGCAAAAGTGTCACCGGTGCCTGCTTAAATGGTCAAGCGCACTTCCGCCAAGAACGTCGAGTCCCTGAAGCATAAGGGAGACAAGCGCATGAACATACCTACGGCGGAATATCGGTCGGTCATGGACAAGAACCTCAAGCGCCCGGCCGAACTGCGTTACCCGCGCAACACCGACTTGGACCCCCAACTGGTGTGGCGGGGCAAGGACGACCAGGACTGGAGCGACTTGGTGGTGCAGGCACCGCCGTTGTACATCCAGGAGAAGGTTCACCCGAAGGTTCTGATCGACGACCTGCGCCGGCGCAGCGAACAGAATCGGGCCGATGCCCCGGGCTCTCAACTGGATCTGTTCGCCGACTTCAACGGCATCCCGGAAGGTGTGGACCGGACCGAGTTCTACCAGCACGACCAAAACTGGTCCAATCGGATGATCCTCGGCGACTCGCTACAGGTGATGGCCAGCCTGGCCGAGCGGGAGGGCTTGCGGGGCAAGGTGCAATGCATCTACCTGGACCCGCCCTACGGCATCAAGTTCAACAGCAACTTCCAATGGTCTACCACCAGCCGGGACGTTAAGGACGGCAAGGCGGACCACATCACCAGGGAGCCAGAGCAGGTCAAGGCTTTCCGGGACACTTGGCGAGACGGTATCCATAGCTACCTGACCCATTTGCGAGACCGCCTGACGGTAGCCAGGGACCTGTTGACGGAGTCGGGTTCGATATTCGTGCAGATTGGCGACGAGAACGTGCACCGGGTTCGGGCGCTGATGGACGAGGTGTTCGGTGAAGAGAATTTCGTTGGCCTCATCAGCTTTTTCAAGACGAGCTCCCAATCTACCGAGGGCATGCAGTCTATCGTTGACTTTCTAATCGTTTACTCAAGAAAGCGGTCGCAGGCTAAGTTTCGGCCATTGAAAAGGGAAAAGGTTCCCGGCGACATGGGAGCTAGACAGTACTCGATGGTGGTTGACTCGTTGTTCGATCATGTTCGCCCAGCAACGATGAGTGAACTTAGGGTCCGCCCGAGCGATCTCCCTGGGTGGCGATTCTGTGCTCTCGGACCTACCACGTCGCAAGGGGGTCAGGAGGGTAGAAATGCTCCATATGAATACCGAGGGGTCGACTACCCAGTCCCCAGGAATCGCCATTGGAGTTTGAGCCCGCGTAGTGGGGAAGAGATGGACAAGCTGGCACGTCTAGGCCGGCTTCGATCCGGCGGAAAGGGATTGCGAACCATATTGCTACTGGACGACAATCCGGTGACAGTTCTCGACAATGTTTGGCTCGACACAGGCACGGGAAGCTTTGGCGACGAGCAAACTTACGTTGTGCAGACGGTAGCCAAGGTCATTCAGCGCTGCATCCTCATGACCACGGATCCTGGCGACCTCGTCCTCGACCCCACCTGCGGTTCCGGCACTACCGCAACCGTCGCCGAACAGTGGGGGCGCCGTTGGATCACTATCGACACCTCTCGGGTCGCTCTGGCGCTCGCCCGAGCCCGGGTCATGGGCGCCCGCTACCCCTACTACCTGTTGGCCGACTCCCGGGAGGGCCAGCTCATGGAAGCCCAGGTCGCCGACATGGCTCCCAGGAACCAGCCAACCCACGGCAACGTTCGCCAGGGGTTCGTCTACGAGAGGGTTCCCCACATCACGCTCAAGTCAATTGCCAACAACGCCGAGATCGACGTCATCTGGGAGAAGTGGCAGGAGACTCTGGAGCCCCTGCGGGAGAAGCTCAATGCCGCGCTGAACCGGCAGTGGCAGGAATGGGAGATTCCGCGTGACGCTGATAAATCCTGGCCGGATACCGCACTCAAGCTCCACGCCGCTTGGTGGGAAGCCCGCATCGCTCGCCAGAAGGAGATCGATGCCTCTATCGCCGCCAAGGCCGAGTTCGAGTACCTCTACGACAAACCGTACGAGGACAGGCGAACGGTTCGGGTGGCTGGTCCGTTTACCGTCGAGAGCCTCAGTCCCCACCGGGTGGTCGGGGTAGACGAAGACGACGAGTTGATCGACAACCGGGCCAACGGTGACGAGGAGTTCGCCGGCCAGTCGTTCCCGCAGATGATCTTGGAAAATCTCAAGACTGCCGGTGTACAGCAGGCTCAGAGGGAGGGTCGGATCAAGTTCACCGCCCTGACCCCGTGGCCGGGGGATTTCATTTGCGGCGAAGGTGTCTACCTGGAGGGAGAAACCGAGAAGCGAGCGGGCATTTTCATCGGCCCCGAGTTCGGTACCGTCCAGCGACCCGACCTGGTGGCTGCCGCCCGGGAGGCTGCGGATGCCAGTTTCGACGTGCTGATCGCCTGCGCCTTCAACTACGACGCCCACGCCACCGAGTTCAACAAGCTGGGGCGGATCCCGATACTCAAGGCCCGCATGAACGCCGACCTGCACATGGCGAGGGACCTGAAGAACACCGGCAATGGCAACCTGTTCGTCATCTTTGGCGAGCCGGACATCGATCTGCTTGATGAGCCGGACGGTCGCATCCGGGTGAAGGTCAACGGCGTGGACGTCTTCAAGCCGCAGACCGGCGAGGTGGTGAGCGACGGAGCCGACGGCATCGCCTGCTGGTTCATCGACACCGACTATAACGAAGAGAGCTTCTTTGTCCGCCACGCCTACTTCCTGGGCGCCAACGATCCCTACAAGTCACTCAAGACCACGCTAAAGGCGGAAATTGACGCCGAAGCCTGGTCCACCCTGAACAGCGACACTTCGCGCCCCTTCGACAAACCCGCCAGCGGCCGTATAGCAGTCAAGGCAATCAACCACCTAGGAGACGAAGTAATGAAAGTGTTCCGAGTGAGCCAGTGATACGGACGGCGCCTAAGGAACTCAAGGAAAGATCGGCTAACAACAAAGTGACGAGACCTTGAGTAGAAAGGCAGTCTCCGTTAGGTCACTAGCCATCTCATCGGGCCTAGATTTGGACGAGGTGCTCGTTGCTTTGTGGGACGCCGGAATAGAGTCGGTCCTAGACGCGGACGATCTGGTGCCGAGCCACTCGGCAGCTAGAGCTGCCAAAGCTCTCGGGCTCCCCGCAGGACGTGAGGAGATGTCCGTATCTTATTGGCTGACGCTTAGCGGACTGAACCGCGAGGAATTCGAGGCTAAGTTGGCCACAGTCGGCGTCAATCTCAACAAGAACGTTCGGAAAATTCCGAAGAACAGCCTACGAAAAATTCGCCGACTATTTAGCGTTGATCCTGGGTTGGCAATGACTGACCGGCGACAAGAGCAAGCAACGATCGCTCCCATGGAATGGGTGATAACTGGGTCTACTGCCCCAGAGATCTTCCTAGACCAAGAAGAGGTGGTGGCCATTCATGTTGCTCTCGAAGAGGATTTTCGGCTCACGGCAGATCCAATTCTTCCGCCGGGCGTGCGCGATTCCAAACTCCTCGCTTCAGCGTTGGCGCGCCCCAGAACGGCTCTGGGCGACCAGCTGAAATACCCGACAGTTGAGATGGCGGGAGCCGCCCTTTTCCACTCCTTGGTTCACAATCATGCGTTCCATAATGGAAACAAAAGGACTGCTCTGGTTGGGTTATTGGTCTACTTGGATAAGAATGGGATGGTCTTCACCTGCGACGAAAACACTCTCTTCAAGTTCCTTCTTCGCGTTGGTCAACATAGTCTGGTTGCTCCATCGGCTGACAACCTTCCGGACCGCGAGGTCCTTGAAATTTCCAAGTGGATCAGAAATCACAGTAGAAAGCTCTCCAAGCAGGAGCTCCCGCTTCGATGGCTCAAGTTAAAGCAACGCTTGAGCGACTTCGGTTGTCAGTATGCACCGGCCACTGGTAAGGGAAATCGGTTGGACATCTGGAGGGATGTTCCGGTTCCAGGTAGGTTCAGGCCGAAGACTCAGCACCTATCATTTCAAGTGTATTGGGGAGGGGACGGAACGGAGGCCGAAAAGAATACGATTCACGAGCTACGACGCGCCTTGCATCTTGACGATGAGCATGGCGTCGATTCCGAATGTTTCTATCAAGGAGCCACGATCGATGCCTTCATCATCGAATACCGTCGGATTCTCCAGAGGCTTGCGAAGTTCTAAATCGGTCCAACCGGACGATCACCCTTACCCGATTCCATGTAGCAAGGGACTCCACTAAACAAGACCAAAAACTTGAAGTGTCCCGCGGAAACTGGATTCCGGAGTCGGGTGCAGCAGTTCAAGGAATCGCTATGGCTGGGTAGACTTCGGCCCGTAACCCGTGATCCGCTGCCTTGCTCTTTTAACAAGTAAAAAAGGGTTGAGAGCAAGCAAGGGAAATACGCAGCGTGAATGAAATGGCCCCACTCCCCGCCCCAATCGCCTACTTTCCGAGTTGTCCAAGGCTCGAGGAGGAGGCAGAAAGATGCGCAGAGTGGAGCTTATCCGGCACGACTTCTTTGATTCATGGCGTTTCAGAGGGGGAGCTTCGACGGTTCCTGTGTCGGCGCCGGTCCAAAACTGACCCCCTAACGCCGGTTGAAAATTGACCCCCTTCCGGGAATCCGCAGCTTTAGCTGCTGAGTGATTGAGCCTGAGCGCAACCGAGCTCAGGAGGAAGGTGGGTG
>Ga0247713_1000218_pt1 | contig 41262 bp, 40 predicted proteins | sample 21E_NmetaG_FD_189936 | JGI IMG/M metagenome (GOLD analysis project Ga0247713, IMG submission 189936) | Soil microbial communities from hillslope of Landscape Evolution Observatory, University of Arizona, Oracle, AZ, United States - 2-1-E_N | ecosystem: Engineered > Artificial ecosystem >...
GCGGCGGACGCCGGGCTCGCGGTACAGGGTCTTGATGCGCAGCAGGCGGGCATCGCGGTCCAGCGCGGCGTCGGCGCGCGCGACGAGCCGCTCGCGGTGCAGGATCGGCAGGACGTAGTAGCCCCAGCGCCGCTCTCGCGCCGGGACGTAGATCTCCAGGCGGTGCTCGAAGCCGAACAGCTCGGCGGTGCGCGCCCGGTCGCAGAGGACGTTGTCGAACGGCGACAGCGCGGTCGTGCGCGTGCCGGGCGCGAGATCGGGCAGGCGCTCGAGGTCCGCGGGAGCCGCGTACCACTCCCCGCGCAGGCCGTCCACCGCGACGCGCTCGAGCTCTCCGGCCGCCGTCAGGGCGGCGAGCGTCTCGGGCAGGCGACGGTAGCGCCGGCGCAGGAAGTGCACGCGCACGTGCGCCGGCCGCGCGACGCCGAGCATCCGCACCGACCGCGCAACGGCCGCTCGCTCGGCGGCGTCGTCGTCGAGCTGCGCGTCGCCGGCGCCGGCGGGCACGCAGCGCTCGAAGACGTCCCAGAGCCGCTCGCCCGCGACGCGCTGCGATACGCCGATGCGGCCCGTGATCCACAGCAGGTGCAGCAGGCGCGCGATCGTCTGGCGGGCGGAGACCTCGCCGGTCCACCAGCCGTGGCGCCACGGCTCGGCCGAGCGGTCCTCGAGGTCGCGCGCGCGCAGCGGCCCGCGCTCGCGCAGCTCGGCGACGAGCTCTTCGCAGAAGGCGGCGTTGGCGGCGAGGAACGAGCGGGCGCGCTCGGCGCGTGTCGAGGGCCCGTCGAGGTACGTGCGCATCGCCCAGCGGTGCAGCGGCAGGTCGGCGGTCGCGACGAGCGACGCCTCGTGCGCCCACGCGTCGAAGATCAGCCGCTGCTCGTAGGCGGCGCGCTCCAGCGCCGCCTCGGAGACCGCGCCGAGCCGGGCGAAGAGCACGAGCAGCGGGCTGCGCGCGACGGTGGCGACGGGGTCGAGCTGCAGGCAGCCGATGCGCTCGGTGACGTCCGCGATCGCCCGCGGCCTCGCGCCGCCCGCCGGCGGCGCGGTCGCCAGCCCCTGCGCGTGCAGCGCCAGGCGCCGCGCGTGGCGCAGCGAGACGGTGCGCAGCGTCAGATGCCCTCGCCCGGCAGGAACTCGTTCGTGAACGCCCGCTCCGCGGTCTCGGGCTGCTCGAGCAGCCCGTTCTCGCTCATCCACGCGGCGTAGCGGCGCCACTGCGCCGGCTCCTGGAACCCGAACGGGCGATCGCGGTCGCGCGGAAAGAAGACCGGGAGCGTCGCCTGGACCTGCGCGCGCTGCAGGCGCCGGTCGAGGTCCGGGTTCGCCTTCACGAGCTCGTCGACGCCGGCGTCGATGTCGTCCCGCAGCCGCTCGTGCCCGCGGGCCAGCGCGCGCATGAAGCGCCGCAGCAGCGGACCGCGCGAGCGCACGTCCTGCTCGCGGGCGACGATCACCAGCTCGTTGTACGTCGGCACGCCGATGTCCTCCATGCGCAGGATGCGCGGGTCGCGGTCCTGGCGGCGCAGCTGCACGCCCTCGACGTTCCAGAACATCCCCAGGACGGCGTCGACGCGCCTGGACACGAGCGCCGGCACGAGGTTGAAGCCGACGTTGACCGAGCGCACGCGGTCGGGGTCGATGCCGGCCCGCTCGACGATCGTCTTCAGGTAGGCGTCCTGGTAGGGGATCCCGGCCGTGCCGACCTTCTTGCCCTCGAGCTCGCCGGGCTCGCGGATCGCGTCGCGGCCGATCGAGACGAGCGACGTCAGCGGGGTCTGCACGAGCGCGCCGATCGAGACGACCCTCGCGCCCTGCGAGCGCGCGAGCAGCAGCTCGGGCTCGTAGGAGATCGCGAGGTCGGCGCGGCCGGCGGCGAGCAGCTTCAGCGGCGCCGACGGATCCGACGGCGTGCGCGGGCGCACGTCGAGCCCGGCCGTGCGGAACTCGCCCGATCCGATCGCCGCGTAGAGCCCCGCGTGGTCGGCGTTGGGGAAGAAGTCCAGCACGAGGTCCACGCGCTCGGGTGCAGGGGCGCCGCCGGCCGGCTCCTTGCGCTCGCCGCAGGCGGCGAGGCCGACGGCGACGAGGACGGCGAGCAGTGCGGGGACGGCGCGGCGGGTCACGTGGCGGTTCCTCTCGGTTGGACGGTCCAGGGCAGCAGGCGGCGCTCGGCGACGCTCAGCAACGCGAACAGCGCGACCGCGAATGCCGACAGGAGCAGCACCGCCGCGTATGCGCGCGCGGTCTGGAACTGCGGCAGCGCCTGCACGACGAGGTGGCCCAGTCCCTCCTCGGAGCCGGCCTGCTCGGCGAGCACGGCGGCGATCGTGGCGATCGCGACGCTGAGCTTCGCGCCGGTGAACAGGCCCGGCAGCGCCGCCGGCGCCTCGACGATCCGGAACGTCTGCCAGCGCGACGCACCGAAGCTGCGCATGAGCTTGCGCAGGTCGGCGTCGACGCGCCCGAGCGCATCGAGCGTCGGCACGACGATCGGAAAGAAGCAGACGAGCGCGACGATCGCGATCTTCGGCGCCAGGCCGAAGCCGAACCAGACGACGAGCAGCGGCGCGACGATCGGGATCGGGACCGTCTGCGAGCCGACGAGCAGCGGGTACAGGCCGCGGCGCAGCAGCGGCGAGAAGTGGATCGCGACCGCGCAGCCGAGCCCGAGCGCCAGCGCGGCGGCGATGCCGACCGCGATCTCCCCCGCGGTCGTGGCGAAGTTCGTCCACAGCAGCGCGCGGTCGTCGACGAGCGCCGTCGCGATCGCGCTCGGCGCGGGCAGCACGAACTCGTCGATCCCGCTGAGCCGGGCGTAGGCCTCCCAGCCGCCGACGACGGCGAGCACCACGAGCAGCGCGCTCACGTGCCGAGCGCCTCCAGCGCGCGCGCTCGCAGGGCGACGAGCCGCGCGTCGGTGCGCCGGCGCGGGCGCGGCACGTCGACGTCGAGCTCGGCGACGACGCGGCCGGGCCGCGGCGAGAGCACGACGACGCGGTCGGCGAGCACGACCGCCTCCTCGACGTCGTGGGTGACGACGACGACCGTGCGCGGGTCGGCGGCGAGCGTGCCGGCGAGCCAGTCCTGCATCTCCGCGCGCGTCAGCGCGTCGAGCGCCGCGAACGGCTCGTCGAGGCACAGCACCGGCCGGCCGGCGAGCAGCGTGCGCGCGAACGCGACGCGCTGGCGCATCCCGCCCGACAGCTCGTGCGGCCGCGCGCGCTCGAAGCCGGTGAGGCCGAAGTCGCGCAGCAGTGCGCCGGCGCGCTCGCGCGCGGCGTCGCGCGGCACCCCGCCGACGCGCAGCGCGAGCGCGGCGTTGTCGGCCGCGCCGGCCCACGGCAGCAGCAGGTCGCGCTGGGCCATGAGCGCGGCGGGCGCGGCGTCGACGCCGCCGGCGTCGGGCGCGATCAGGCCGCAGACGAGCTCGAGCAGCGTCGTCTTGCCGCAGCCGCTGGGTCCCACGACGGCGACGATCTCCTGCGGCTGCACGTCCAGCGACAGGCCGTCGAGGGCCGTCACCGGCGCGGCTCCCCGACGCTGCGCGGCGAACGTCTTGACGACGTCGCGCAACGTCACGGCTCCTCCGGGCGCCCGCTCGGCCGGCGGTGCCTGCGCCGGCGCTGTCATCCGCGTCTGCATCGCTCCCTCCGCGGGCATTACCCCACAGGTTCGAAGGGTCGGCGCCGCACGTCGGGCGCCCTCTCAGCCGGCCTGCCGCCAGCCCCCCTGGTCCACTCTGGCGCAGAGATTACAGGCGCCGGCCGCGCACGACGTACAGCTCCTCCTCGTCGCGCTCGCCGATCAGCCCGCGCTCGCGCAGCGAGTCGGCGCGCGACGCCAGGATCGGCCCGAGCGGTCCGCGGCGCCGTGCCGCGACGTCGGCCCGCAGGCCGCCGGCCTCGAGCGCCTCGAGCGTGCGCTCGAGGCCGTTGACGGAGGACTGCATGAGCAGCACCGTGCCGCCGGGCCGCAGATGGTCGGCGACCTGCTCGCAGATGCGCTCGAGGATGCGCCGGCCGTCGGCGCCGCCCTCCCACGCGCGCGCCGCGCCGCGCGCCGGCAGCTCGCCGTCGTCGGGCGCGTCGGGCGCCGGCAGGTAGGGCGGGTTGGAGACGACGAAGTCGAAGCGGCGATCGCGGACGGGCGCGAAGAGGTCGCCGCGGCGCGGCTGCACGGTCGTGCCGTTGAGGCGCGCGTTGACCCACGCGCACAGCAGCGCCCTACGGGAGACGTCGACCGCGGTGACGCTGCGCGCGCCGGCGCGGGCGGCGCTGACGGCGATCGCGCCGCTGCCGGTGCCGAGCTCGAGCACGTCGCCGCCGCGCAGGCCGTCCTGCGCGAGCAGCGCGTCGGCGAGCATCCAGGCGTCGCTCTTGGGCGACCAGACACCGGGAACCGTGATGATCCGCACGCCGCGGGTATGCCGTTCGGCGCTGCGGCGCAAACATGAGCACCCGCGAGCCGACCATCGATCCGTCAGCGCCGCCGGCCGCCACCGCCGCACGGCGCGCGGCGTTCGACGCCCCGAGGCCGTGCACGGTCGGCGTCGAGGAGGAGCTCATGCTCCTGCACCCGCAGACGCTCGACCTCCTGCCGCGGGCGCGCGCGGCGCTCGACGCGCTCGGCGGCGACGCGCGCTTCAAGCTCGAGCTGCCGGCCGCGCAGCTGGAGATCGTCACCGCCCCGGTGCCGACGGTCGGCGAGGCGGCCGGCGCGCTGCGCGACGCGCGCCGCGACCTCGCCGCCGCGCTGCGCGGCACCGCGCTCGTCGCGGGCGCCGGCGCGCATCCGTTCGCCGCGGCGCTGGGGGAGCTCAACGAGGGCACGCGCTACGAGGGGCTGCGCGACGAGTTCGCGAGCGTCGCTCGCCGCCAGCTCGTCTTCGGGCTGCACGTCCACGTCGCGGTCCACGGCGCCGACCGCGCGGTCGCCGTCCACGATGCGCTGCGCTCCTACCTGCCCGACCTCGCCGCGCTCGGCGCCAACGCCCCGTTCCACGAGGGCCGCGACACCGGCCTGGCGTCGGTGCGGCCGACGATCTCCGGGATGCTGCCGCGCCAGGGGGTACCGCCGGCGCTCGGGAGCTGGGAGGCGTTCGAGGAGGCGCTGCGCTGGGGCGCGCGCGCCGGCGCGCTGCCCGACGTGCGGCGCTGGTGGTGGGAGCTGCGGCTGCATCCGCTGCTGGGCACGATCGAGGTCCGCGTCGTCGACACGCAGACGACGGTCGCCGAGACCGCGGCCGTCGCGGCGCTCGTGCACGCGCTCGTCGCCTGGCTCGCCGAGCGCCACGCCGCCGGCGAGCGGCTGGCGGTCGCGCCGACGTGGCGGATCGCCGAGAACCGCTGGTGGGCGGCCCGCGACGGGATCGACGCGCGACTCGCGGACCCGCAGACCGGCGAGCGCGCGCCGGTGCGCGACCGGCTCGGGCGGCTGCTCGACGAGCTGACGCCGACAGCGCGGCGGCTGCGCTGCGCCGCAGAGCTCGACGCGGCCGGCGAGCTGCTCGCGGCAGACGGCGGCGCCCGTCGCCAGCGCGCGGCCGCGACCGCCGGGCTGCAGGGGCTCGTCGGCTGGCTCGCCGAGCGGCTGCTGCACTAGTCTGCGCGGCATGGGTGTCGACGGCGCGGGTGACACGCACGGCGTGCCGGCACTTCCGAGTCCCCGCGGCGAGCTGACCGAGCTGCTGCTCGGGGAGCTCCGGCAGCCCGTCCATCCGCTGCTCGTGCCCGACATCGCGACACCGGCCGATCCGCTCGGCGACGAGGACCTGCAGCTGGCGCTGTACCTCTGCTACGAGCTGCACTACCACGGCGTGGCCGGGGTCGCCGACGAGTGGGAGTGGGAGCCGACGCTGCTGGCGCTGCGCCGCGAGCTCGAGGCGTCCTTCGAGGCGGCGCTGCAGGCGGCCGTCCCCGTTCCCGACGCGCCGCCGCAGGCCGCCGACATGGACCTCGCGCTGCGCGCGATCGTCGAGGCCGACGACGCGCCGTCGCTGTCGCGCCACCTCGAGCGCCACGCCACGCGCGAGCAGGTGATCGAGTTCGTCGTGCACCGCTCCGCGTACCAGCTCAAGGAGGCCGACCCGCACTCGTGGGCGCTGCCGCGGCTGCACGGGCCGCCCAAGGCCGCGCTGGTGGAGATCCAGCACGACGAGTACGGCAACGGGCGCGCCGACCGCATCCACTCGCAGATGTTCGCCGACACGATGCAGGAGCTCGGCCTCGACGCGCGCTACGGCGCCTACGTCGACCGCCTGCCGGCCGTGACGCTGGCGACCGTGAACCTCATGTCGCTGTTCGGGCTGCACCGGCGCTGGCGCGGCGCGATCGTCGGCCACCTCGCGCTGTTCGAGATGGAGTCGTCGCTGCCAAACCGCCGCTACGCCGACGCGCTGCGCCGGCTGGGCTGCTCGGAGCGCGCGACGGCGTTCTTCGACGAGCACGTGGAGGTTGACGCGATCCACGAGAACATCGCCGCCGTCGACCTCGCCGGCGGGCTGGCGCGCCAGCAGCCGCAGCTCGCGCGCGACATCCTGTGGGGCGCGGCGACCTCGATCGAGCTCGACGCGCGCTTCGCGCGCCACGTGCTCGGCGCCTGGGAGGACGGCGTCAGCTCGCTGCGCGACGAGCGCTCGGCGGCGCTCGAGGCCTGAGGCTCGCTACGCGCTCGGCTCGCGCCCCGACTCGGCGCCGCTCGGGGCGCGGAAGCGCACGAGCTTGTGGCTGCCGTCGCAGAAGGGGCGCTGGCGCGACTTGCCGCAGCGGCACAGCGCGATCGTCTCGCGGCCGCTGTCGATCGGGTTGCCGTTCTGGTCCTCGAGCCGGAACGGCCCGCGCACGAGCAGCGGCCCGTCGCGGTAGCTCGTGATCCGCGCCTCCTCCATGCCAGCGCACGTCATTCCCCGCCGCGGGGGTGCGCATGCGCGCGCTAGGGCGCGTGCGCGGGCCGGGCGAGCGCCTTGACGAAGTCCTCGAGCTGCTCGGTCGTCCAGCACTCGAAGGCCTGGCAGTGGCGCTCGTAGCTGGAGATCACCGAGTCGCCGTAGTTCCAGTACAGCCGCGGCTCGGGGTTCAGCCAGAACGTGCGCCCGGCGCGGGCCGCGATCTCGGCGAAGACGTCGGCGCGCGGGTCGCGGCCGTTCGTCCGCGCGTCGCCGAGGACGATGACGGTCGCGCGCGGGTGCAGGTCGTCCTCGACGAGCTCGCGGAACTCCGACCAGACGCGCCCGTAGTCGGTGTAGCCCGAGACGTCGGCGACGCCGGCATCGCGGCCGATCGCCTCCGAGACAGCGCGGAAGTCGCGCTCGCGGTCGAAGACGTCGGTCACCTCGCTGATGCGCTCGATGAAGACGAACGAGCGCATCTTGCGAAACGAGTCGTGCAGCGCGTGCAGCACGGAGAGGAAGAACACCGACGCGCTCGTCACGCTCGTCGAGACGTCGCAGAGCACGTAGATCTCCGGCCGCCGCGGGCGCACCGGCTTGAAGCGCAGGTCGACGGGGACGCCGCCGGTCTGCAGCGACGCGCGCATCGTGCGGCGCACGTCGACGTGCGCGTGGCGGCGGTGGCCGCGCGTCTCCTGGCCCTGGGTCTTCAGTCGCCGCTTGAGCTGGGCGACGACGCGGTGCACGGCGGCGAGGTCCTGCAGCGGCCCCGACGGCAGCGCCCGGTCGAGCTCGCTGAGCGGCCGCGAGGGCGGCAGCTGCTCCGTGCGCTCGATCTGCCCGCGCTCGAGCTCGCGCCGCAGCAGCGCCTCGAAGCGCCGCAGCGCCTCGCGCGGCAGGCCCGCGCGGCGCGGGTCGTCGGGCGGCAGCGCGGGGCGCGGCTCCGGTCGCAGGCCGAGCGCCCGCCGAATGCGCTGCACGTCGACGCCGATGACGCCCGAGCCCTCGTCGCGGCGGGCGAAGGCCGAGATCGCCAGCCGCGCGAGGTCGCGCATGAGGCTCTCCGAGCCGCCCCGCAGCGCGGCGGCGATCTGCCGGCGCAGCTCATCGAGGTCGATGTCGGTGTGGGCGGCGTCGATCCCGTCGTCGCCGCCGCGCTCGCGGACGCCCTCGCGGATCGCCGCCGCCTCCGCGGCGCGGAAGAAGAAGCGCTCGAAGACGAGCTCGAAGACGCGCCGGTCCTCCTGCGATTTGGCGAGCGTCGCCGCGAGCGCCTCGCGGAAGTCCTCCGGCGCGGTCCACGAGATCTCGTCGAGGACCGCGAAGGCGTCGAGCAGCTCGGCCGTGCCGCTGCCGACGCCCTCGGCGCGCAGCTCCTCGGCGAACTCGACGAGGCTCGCGGCGAGGCCCTCCGGCAGCGCCTCAGGGGGGCGGCCGTCAGGTCTGCGTCTGACCGGCAACGCCCGCGGCCGGATCGAGCCGGACCCCGACGCGCTCGGCGACGACGTCGAGGTCCGTGCGGTGCTTGACGATGATCGACAGCGTCTCCCGGAAGAGGTCGGCGTCGACGTCGCGAGCGCCGAGCAGCAGCAGCGCGCGCGCCCAGTCGATCGACTCGGCGATCGACGGCGGCTTCTTGAGGTCGAGCTCGCGCACCATCCCGATGACCTCGACGAGCTTGCGCGCGACCGTGCGGTCGAGCTCGGGCACGTGCAACCGCACGATCTCGAGCTCGTGCTCGAGCGTCGGGTAGTCGAGCCAGAGGTACAGGCAACGGCGCTTCAGCGCCTCGGTCAGCTCGCGCGAGTTGTTCGACGTCAGCAGCACCACCGGCCGCGTGCGGGCCTCGACGCGGCCGAGCTCCGGGATCGAGATCTGGAAGTCCGACAGCAGCTCGAGCAGCATCGCCTCGAACTCCTGGTCGGTCTTGTCGATCTCGTCGATCAGCAGCACGATCGGCTGCTCGGAGGTGATCGCGTCCATGAGCGGGCGCGACAGCAGGAACTCCTCGCCGAAGATGTCGTCCTGGACGTCGTCCCAGCCCGCGCCCTGCCCCTCGGCCTGGATGCGCAGCAGCTGCTTGCGGTAGTTCCACTCGTACAGGGCCTTGGCCTCGTCGAGCCCCTCGTAGCACTGCAGCCGCACGAGCCGGCGCTCGAGCGCCTTGGCGAGCGCCTTCGCAAGCTCCGTCTTGCCGACGCCGGCCGGGCCCTCGACGAGGATCGGCTTGCCGAGCTTGTAGGCGAGGTACGCGACGAGCGCGGTGGAGTCCGCCGGCAGGTAGCCGACGGCGCGCAGACCATCGGCGACCGCGGGGACGGAGTCGGGGACGGCGGCCATCGACCTTGGATGATAGGAACTCGCCGGTGACCGCTGCGATCCTCGGCGCGTCGGATCCGTCGGCCGCGCCCGTCGTCGCGCTCATCGCGGCCGGCGTCGTCATCGGCGTCGCCGGCCACCTCGCCGGATCGCGGCGCACGGTCGTCGCGGGCCTGGCGATCCTCTTCGTGGCGAGCGCGCTGCTGATCGTCGGCGCCTACGTCTCCTTCAGCGGCGACGGCGTCGACCCGCGGGAGTGCGACGCGCCCGGCGGCTGCTGACTGCGTGCCGGAAGCTCACGGTCGCGCCGGGCGGCCGGCGGCGAGGTTCGCGCCCGCGCGGCGCAGCAGGGCCTCGAAGCTGCGCGCGCGCGAGCGCACGAAGGCGGCGCTCAGGTGGTTGTCGTCGCGATGCACGACGACGTCGCCCGCCAGCGCGCGGCAGATGCCGCCGGGACAGCCGATCGGCGTCGGGTCCACGACCGTCACGCCGTCCGCGCGCCGCGGCAGCCCGCGGACGATCGCGTTGTAGGCGCCCACGCGGCGGTCGCCGGCGACCGGGAAGTCGCAGGCGGTCGTCGGCTCGCCCGCGTCCGCGAGGCAGGCCGGCACGCGCTCGGGCAGCGTGGGGAGGATCTCGCTGACGACCACGCGCGCCCCCGCCGCCCCCAGTGTCTTCAGCGTCCAGTCCCAGGCGGCCGACCACCGGCGGCGATGGTCGCGCGTGAAGGGCTCGATCCGCCGGCCGCCGTCGGCGATCGCCGAGACGTGCGAGCGCGTGGCGACGAGCACGACGTCGGGATCGTGGCGCTCGACGAGGTCGGCATAGACCTGGCGGCGCCACGCCGCGCACTGCTCTCCGGACCCCGTCAGCCCGAGCGGGTCGACGCCGCGGTCGACCGTGACGTCGTTGGCCGGACAGCCTCCGCGCGTCGCGCGCACGATCGTCAGGTCGTGGCGCTCGGCCAGCGCCAGCAGCGCCGGCTGCCACTGCTGGGCATGCGAGTCGCCGACGAGCGCGACGGTCGGCCCGCGGCCGGTGCGCTGGACGCAGGCCCGCGCGCTGCCGGGATCGGCCGGCCAGTCACGCGCGAAGTACGGGCAGCGGCCGGGCTGGGCCATGTCCCGCACGGACGCCAGCGCCCGGCTCTCGAAGCCGCTGGGCGCTTGCAGGAGCGGGATCGCCGAGAGGCTGAGCGCCGCGGAGGCGGCGAGACCGACGACCACGACGCGGCGGGCGGGCGCGCGGCGGCGGATGCGGAAGCGGATCGGCTGCTCCCACAGCCGGTAGGAGATCGTCGCGAGGGCGGTCATCGCGGCGACGAGCGCGAGCTCGTGGCCGAGCAGCGACGTGTCGAGTCGCTCGCCGAGCACCGGCAGGAAGACGATCACCGGCCAGTGCCACAGGTACAGCGAGTACGACAGGCGGCCGACCGCCGCCGGCAGCCGCGCGCCCGCGACGCGCCGCAACGGGTGCTCGCCCATGAGGTCCAGGGCGGCGATCAGCGCCAGGCTGGCGGACGTGACGCCGAGCGCGGCGAAGCCGGGATAGCCCTGCGCGCCGGCGACCTCGTGCGCGAGCGCCGCCAGCGCCGCCAGCGCGGCGACGCCGAGCAGCGCGCCGGTCGCGCGCAGTCCAGCGCTGCCGGCCGCGGCGCCGGGGGCACGCCGCAGCCAGTGCCGGGCGGCGATCGCCAGGGCGGCGCCCGCCAGCAGCTGGTAGGCGCGCGTGTGCGTGCCGTAGTAGCTCAGCGGGCCCGGCTCGAGCAGCACGGAGAGCGCGGCCGACGCGGCGGTCAGCACGAGGACGGCGGCCAGCACGGCGCCGCCGACGAGCGCACCGCGACACCACCGCGTCGCCGCCAGCCACAGGAGCATGAGCAGCGCCGGCCAGACGACGTAGAACTGCTCCTCGACGGCGAGCGACCAGAAGTGGACGAGCGGGCTCGGCACGTCGCCCGGCGCGAAGTAGTCGCCCTCGGTCAGCCCGAAGTGCCAGTTGGCGACGTACAGCGCCGACGACGTGGCATCGCCGCGCACGGCGGTCTGGTCGACGCGGTCGAGCAGCCCGACGGTGCCGACGATGACGACCGCGACGACGAGCACCGCCGCCGGCAGCAGCCGGCGCACGCGGCGCGCATAGAAGCGCGCGAGGTCGATGCGGCCATCGCGGGCGAGCTCGTCGACGAGCAGGCCCGTGATGAGGTAGCCCGAGAGCACGAAGAAGACGTCCACGCCTACGAAGCCGCCGGGGATCCAGCCGTATCCGAGGTGAAACAGGATCACGAGGACCACCGCGACGGCACGGATGCCGTCGAGCTGCGGGCGGTAGGTGTCGTGCTGGCGTGCGTCGGTCACGGCTCGCGGAGCGCCGGCGCGGCGTCGTCGGGGCGTCCGAGGACGTAGGCGGTGAGGGCAGCGAGGCCCATCACGGCGTTGATGAGCAGGATCGGGCCGGAGTCGTTGGTCAGCGCGCCGGCGACGCCGGCGGCGAGGCCGCCGATCAGCGCGGCCGCCCAGGCGCGGTGCGGCAGCGATCCGTACAGCCGCTCGCGGTTGCGCCATGCGAACGCGACGGCGACCAGGGAACCGAGGAAGTACGGCAGCCTGTCCGCGCTCGTCGCGATCGGCCAGGCCAGCTCGTAGCGCCGCGCGACGAGCTCCCACAGCTCGCCCGCGTCGTCGGCGCGCAGCAGGTTGCGTGCGAGGTGGCTTCCGCCCGACAGCCCGAGGTCGAGCGCGACGAGGAGCGCGAGCGCGGCCACGGGGGCCAGCGCGGCGATCGCGAGGCGACGCGCGGTGATCGCTCCGGGCGTCAGCACGACGATCGCGGCCGCCACGCCGGCCCCGACCGTGATGACGCCGCCGACGTCGGCTCCGAGCCGACCCCAGCCGACGACGACGAGCAGCGCGAGCCCCGCGGCGGCGTACAGGCCGAGCACGCGGCGGGTCACCTCGCGACCGGTCGTCAGGGCCGCCAGCCCGACGAGCAGGACGATCGGCAGGATCGGCTCGAGCTCGTTGGAGACGCCGTAGAACCGCGATCCGGACCCGACGCTCGGCCCGAGCGCCGAGACGGTCAGCAGCCGGCCGCCGAGGGCGAGGTCGGCGCTGTAGGCGACGAGGCAGACGACGGCCGGGACGAGCGGCGCGCGCGCCCACGGCAGCAGGCGCTGGGTCAGCGCCGCGAGCACGACCGAGACCCCCGCGATGACGAACACCTCGCCGGCCCTCGTGCCCGGGCCGACGGCGGCCGCCAGCAGGACGGCCGACGGCCACCACAGCAGTCCGAGCGCGGCGATGCGCAGCGCCGGCGGGGCGGCCGCGCGGATGCCGCGCCACGTACCGAGCAGCAGGAACACGAGCCCCGAGAGGATGACGACCGCCTTGAAGGACGCGGACTGGCGACCGTCGCGCGTGTCAGACCAGCGCGTGCGCAGCTCGTCGAGCTCGAGCACGCCGACGGCGGCGCCGGCCTCGATCGGCTGACCGCGCATCGGGTTCGGCGGCTCTATCCCGATCCATCGCAGGAGCGTCGGCGCGAAGTCGATCGACGTCACGAGCCCGTCGCGGCGCGTCGAGCCCGACGTCGGGCTGCCGCTACGCCCGTCGCCGATCGCGAACGCCGGCTGGCGCAGGTAGCGGCCCGGCGGCCCGCCGAACGCCTCGGGGTCGGGCGTCTCGGGCAGCTGGACGACGAGCAGCAGCTCGTCGGGGCCGCGCCCGCGCGCGAGCGCCGACAGCTGCGCCCGGCCGACGGGGCCGGCGGGCGCGGAGACGACGACGAGCCGGCGCGAGCGCAGCAGGCGCCGCGCGCGCTCGGCGAGCGTCGCGCCGGGGCCGCGCGAGACGGCGGCGACGCGACCGCGCTCGTCGGCGGCCGCGATCGCCGGCCGCAGCGGCGCGGCCGCGGCGCCCGCGAAGCCCGCGCCCGTCGGGACCGATCCCGCGAGCAGACCGGGCCGCAGCGTCCGCGAGACGTCGCGGGCGCGCGCGACGAACGCCTGCCAGTTGGAGAACGACCGCGTCGCGGGGTCGAATCGCAGCTCGTCGAGCTCGTCGTCGCCGTCCTCGTCGACGTCGTCGTACAGGCCCGTCGGCTGGCGCGCGCCCTGCGAGATGTCGAGCAGCACCTGCTGGCGCTCGTAGTCGCCCTGCGACGAGCTCCACAGGCCGACGCGCAGCCCCGGCACGTCGCCGAGGAAGCCCAGCAGCGAGTCGGTCGGCGGCTCGCCCTCCTCCTCGGAGTGCACGAGCACGTCCTCGGGGTCGGCTGAGTAGAAGGCGAGGACCGCGCGCCGCTCGGCGGCGCTCGCGGCCGTCGTGGAGGCGAGCGCCGCGACGGCACCGCCCAGCGCGACGCAGGCGAGGACGCGGAGACGCCGGCGCATCCGGGCGAGCCTAGCGTCCCGTTCGCCGTCGGCGGCGCCCGGGCGGCGCGTCAGCGCGTGACGAACTCGGCGAGCTTGCCCTTGAGCGACTGCCGGATGACCCGCCTGGCGGCGGGGTCGCCCTGCAGCAGGGCGCTCGCGAGCTCCTTGGCCTGCTCGAAGCGGATGTGCGGCGGCAGCGGCGGCACCTCCGGATCGGTGACGGCCTCCAGCAGCGCAGGCCGCCCCGCGCCGAGCGCCTGGTCCCACGCGTCGCCGACCTGCTCGGGGCGGTCGACGCGGATGCCCTCGAGGCCGAGCAGCTCGGCGTAGCGGGCGTACGGGAACTCGGGCAGCACCTGCGACGCCTCGAGCTTCGGATCGCCGGACATCACGCGCTGCTCCCAGGTGACCTGGTTGAGGTCGCCGTTGTTGAGCACGCAGACGACGAGCTGCGAGTTCGACCACCCCCGCCAGTGGCGCGCGACGTCGATGAGGGCGTTGGCGCCGAGCATCTGAAAGGCGCCGTCGCCGATCGCGGCGACGACCGGGCGGTCGGGATGGGCGAACTTCGCCGCCAGCGCGTAGGGCACCGCCGCGCACATCGTCGCCAGCGTTCCCGACAGAGCCGCGTCCATCCCGCGGCGCATGCGCAGGTTGCGCGCCCACCAGTTCGTCCCCGAGCCCGAGTCGGCGGTCAGGATGCAGCGGTCCGGCAGCCGCGCGCTGAGCTCGTGGAAGACGAGCTGCGGGTTGAGCGGGTCGGCCTCCTGATGCGCGCGCTCGTCGAGGATGCGCCACCAGCGATCGACGTTGGCCTCGATCGACTCGCGCCACGACCGGTCCTGCTTTCGCTCGAGCAGCGCCAGCAGCGCGCGCAGCGTCTGCGCGGCGTCGCCGACGAGGTTGACCTCCATCGGATAGCGCATGCCGATGAGCCGCCCGTCGATGTCGATCTGCACGCCGCGCGCCTGGCCGGGCTCGGGAAGCCACTCCGCGTACGGAAAGCTCGAGCCGACCATCAGCAGGGTGTCGCAGCCCTCGATCATGTCGTTGGACGGCTTCGTCCCCAGCAGGCCGATCGAGCCGGTCACGTACGGCAGGTCGTCGGGCAGGACGGCGCGGCCGTTGAGCGCCTTGGCGACGCCGGCGCCGAGCGCGTCGGCGACCTGCTCGACCTCGTCGACCGCCCCTTTGGCGCCCTGGCCGACGAGCATCGCGACCTTCCGGCCGGCGTTCAGGACGTCCGCCGCGCGGCGCAGCTCGTCGGCCGCCGGGACGACGCGGACGGCGGCCGTCGGCTGCTCGGAGGAGAAGACGGCGCCGTGCTGGCGCGGCGCCGGCTCGTACGACGCCTCCTGCACGTCGTTGGGGACGATGACGCAGGTCACCGAGCGCGTCGCCTTGGCGATGCGCATGGCGCGGTCGACGAGGTGTGGCGCCTGCTCGGGCGTCATGCACGTCTGCACGAACTCCGACGCGACGTCCTTGAACAGCGCGTGCAGATCGACCTCCTGCTGGTAGTCGCTGCCCAGCGACATGCGCTTCTGCTGGCCGATGATCGCGACGACCGGCTGCCTGTCGAGCTTGGCGTCGTACAGGCCGTTGAGCAGGTGGATCGCGCCCGGCCCGGACGTCGCCATGCAGACGCCGACCTCACCGGTGAACTTGGCGTGCGCGCACGCCGCGAACGCGGCGATCTCCTCGTGGCGCGTCTGCGTGAACTCGAGGTCGGGAACGTCGTGGAAGGCGCCGATGAGCCCGTTGATGCCGTCGCCGGGGTAGCCATACACCCGCCTGACGCCCCAGCCGGCCAGCCGCTGGAGCATGAACTGCGCGACGGTCTGCGACATGAGGAGCCTCCCTGGAGGTCGGTGCGTGCGGGTGCGCCCTGCTCCTCTACCCACGGCGCTGCGCGGGCAGCGTCGATCGGGCTTGGTGGGCGGCGTGAGAGGCCCGCGACGACGCTCGCGGCGGCGACCTCCATACTCCCGCGATGCAGCCGCAGCAGATCGCGCCGGGGGTCTACGGGCTGGGCTCCGAGCAGGTCAGCTGGTACCTCGTCGAGGACGGCGGCAAGCTGAGTGCGGTCGACGCCGGGCTGCCGGCGTTCGCGCGACGGCTGGAGCGCGACCTGGCTGGGGTCGGGCTCGCGGTGAGCGACATCGAGGCGGTCGTGCTGACGCACTCCGACGGCGACCACACCGGCGTCGCCCCGGCGCTGCGCGACGCCGGCGCGCGCGTGCTCATCCACGCCGCCGACGACGCGACGCTGCGCAAGCCGGGCCCCAAGAGCGGCGACGCAGGCGTTCCCAACGTACTGGCGAACATGTGGCGGCCGGAGGCGCTCAAGGTCCTCGCGCACACGCTGCGGCACGGGGGCGCCAGGCCCGCGAGGATCGAGGACGCCGAGACGTACGCCGACGGCGACGTCCTCGACGTGCCCGGCCGCCTGCGCGTGCTCCACACGCCCGGGCACACCGCCGGGCATTGCGCGCTGCTCGCGGGTGCGCGCCGGGTGCTCTTCGCCGGCGACGCGCTGATCAACCACGACCTCGTGACGAAGGGCCGCGGGCCGCAGGTCATGCCGCGGTACACGAACATCGACACCGAGCAGGCGCTCGCCTCGCTGGAGGCGATCGCCGCGGTCGATCGCGAGGTCGACGTCGTGCTGTTCGGCCACGGCGCGCCGTGGCGCGACGGGGCGCGCGCGGCCGTCGGGTCAGCCCGCGCCGGGCTCGCGACCGACTGAGGCCTGCTCACCGCCTTCGGGGTAGGCCATCCAACCCGAGGTCAGGCTCTCGAGCTCGAGGGACGGCTGGTCGCTCGAGCGGATCGGTCGAACGGCTCGTCGGCGGCGATCGGCGTGAAGCGGGGCGCCCGTGAGGCCGAGCCGCTGCCGGTGCTCGACGAGTGCCCGCTCGCGTGCCGCGTCGGCCCGTGCCGCAGCGACGCACAGAGCAACCACGAACAGCACGACCGCGGCCCACAGCACCACCAGCACGAGACCGATCACCTGTCGCGCGTACCCGCCGCATCCGAGCGTCCGGCCGCGGATGCGAAAGTGCACGAACTCCGCTCGGTGTCCCGTGCGCGCCGACGATGCGTCCCACGCCCGGGTTCGAAGTTGACCGCCGCGCGACCGCGCGGCGATCATGGCGCGTTCAGGGTCTTCGCAGCCGACGAAAGGGGTTGTTGCATGCCGAGAACACCGCGATTGATCGTCCTGGCCGTACTCGCCGCGGTCCTGTCGATGACGGTCGGGGTCGTCGCGAGCGCCGGCAAGCAGGGCAGGGGCGGCGACGACCGCAGGGGCACGAACCGCCCGAGCGTCTACACGCTGCCCGGAGAGGCCGTCTTCCCCGAGGGCATCGCGCTCGACCGGCGCGGCCGGAGCTTCTTCGTGTCGTCGACGACCGACGGCACGATCTACCGCGGCAACGTCAGGCGGGCGGCGCTCAGCCCGTTCGCGGCGGGCGGCGCGGACGGCCGGACGACGGCGGTCGGCCTCGACGTCGGCGCGCGCGGGCGCCTGTTCGTCGCCGGCGGCGGGACCGGCAAGGCCTTTGTGCTGAGCACGGCCGACGGCCGCACGCTGAAGGTGCTCGACTCGAACCCCGGCAGCGCGTCGACGTTCATCAACGACGTCGTGGTCGCGCGCGGCTTCGCGTACTTCACCGACTCGATGCGGCCGATCATCTTCCGGGCGGCCGCGCGCGGTGCGACCGTCGGAGACCTCGAGCCGTGGCTCGACCTCACCGGCACGCCGTTCGTCCTTGAGCCCGGCTTCAACGCCAACGGCATCGCGAGCCTGGAGGGCGGCCGCCTGCTCGTCGTCGTGCAGTCGAACACCGGCAAGCTGTTTCGCATCGACACGCGCACGAAGGCCGTCAGCGAGATCGACCTCGGCGGCAGGACGCTGACCAGCGGCGACGGCCTCGTCGCACATGGCAGCCGCCTGTACGTCGTGCGCAACGCACTGGAGCAGATCGTCGAGGTCAAGCTGCGGCGCGACAAGCGCGTCGGACGCATCGGCAGGACGATCACGAGCCCGCGGTTCCAGTTCCCGACGACCGCGGCGCGCGACGGCAAGCGCCTGCTCGTCGTCAACTCGCAGTTCGACAAGCGCGACGGCACCCCGGAGCTGCCGTTCAACGTCGTCGCGGTGCGGCGCCCGTAGGCGCTGCCGGCGGGCGCACGGCCCCGACGGCCGTGCGCCCGCTTCGCCGGCCGGCGAGCTAGCGCCGGTGACGCGCCGGGGGAACCTCGCCCGGGCGCAGCGGCGGGTCGTCGTCGGGCGGATCGCCGAACGTCAGCTGCTCGGCATCGGCCCGCGTGACGGGGCTGCCGCGCCCGCCTCGCTGCGACGACGGCACGACCGCGGTTCGCGCCGCCGACGAGTCCGGCGCGCGGACGGGCTCGCTGGGCTCCGGGCGTCCGGCGGCGCGTATGCGCTGACCGGCGAGCGCGAGCGCGCCGGCGGCGACGAACGCGACGAAGAACCCCCACTGGATGCCGACCGTCGCGCCGTTGCCGCTGATGTCCGGGCGGTCGAAGACGCGGTAGAAGATCAGCAGCGTGGCCCACGCGCCGGCGGCGAGGATCACCGTGCCGTCGCCGCCGGGAAGGTGGAACGGCCGCCCTTCGGCGCGCGCCAGCAGCAGCACCAGCACGCCCGCCGAGACGAGGAAGATCGCGGCCTCGACGAACGACACCGCGCCGAACGCGCTGATCGAGTCGTTGACGAAGCTGCGGCTGCCCGGGACGAAGACGGACTTCTCGTACCACGGCAGGAACATCGCGACGAGCAGCCCGATCGCCGCCGCGGCCGCGAAGCGCTGGTCGGCGTCGAGGGCGCCGGACGCCGCGCGCAGGCGCTGGACGCGGCTGCTCACCGCGCGCCGCCGAATGCCGCCGCCGCCGCGTCGTTCTCGGGCGCGCCCATCCGGGCGATTGTACGACCCGCCCCGGCCGGCGACGTCAGCGCTTCGAGCGCGGGCGCAGGACGCGCAGCTCGCCGCTCGCCTCGCCGCGGTTGCCGGTCAGGTCGGTCGCCGTCAGGCGCACGTCGAACTCGCCGCCGCGACGCGGCGGGCTCGTCCAGCGCAGCGAGCTGCGGCCGCTCGGAAGCCGCGCGCGCAGGACCGCCACCGTCCGGTCGCCGCGCCGCAGGCCGAGGGTCACGAAGGCCGGCTTGTCGAGGCGCACGCGGATCGAGATCGGCTTGCCGGCGCGGCCGCGCTGGGAGACGATCCGCGCGCGCGGGGGCGTGGACAGGTAGCGCGTGAAGCGCTGCGCCGCATCGCAGTACGGGCCCGGGTCGGCGACCGGCGCGGGCGGCGCTCCGGGGACCGGCCCCGCGCCGCCGGTCGGGGCGGCGGGCGCGTCCTGCGGGCGCCGCCGAGCGTCGGTCAGCCGCCGGCAGAGGTTGCGCAGGAAGTCGCGCGCGAGCGTGTGGTAGTGGACGTCGGCGTCGCGGCTGAGCGAGTAGCGCGACCAGCCGCCGGTGTCGTAGAGCGGCAGCTCCCTGCGCAGCTGCGCCTCGCCGGCCGCGAACAGCGCGCGCCCCTCGTCGTCGTTGGCGAGCGCCGCGAAGTCGTGCAGGCCGACGAGCGCCTGGGTGAAGCCGTTGAGCACGCGCAGGCCGGGCGCGTAGGAGTAGATGACGTAGTGCGCGCCCGCCGGCGTCGACACGCGGACGCCGGCCGGCGGCGCGGTCCGGAAGACGCCGAGACCCGCGCGCGCCGCCTGGAAGTAGCGCGGCTCGCCGAGCCGCACGGCGCCGCGCGACAGCGCCTGCACGGCGGTGCCCTGCGCCAGGCCGCTCACCCACGGCGGGCGCCCGCCGCCGAAGCGGAACAGGTACTCGAAGGCGATCCCGCCCGCGCGCTCCGCCGCCAGGCCGAGCGCCTCGTCGAGCAGCTCGCGCAGCTCGCGGTCGTGCCGGCGCGACTGCCAGAGCCCGTTGGCCTTGCCGAACGTTCCCAGCCACTGGATCTGCAGCCCCTCGCCGGGGTAGTGCTGCCACACGAGCCGGCTCCCGCGGAAGCTCACGCGCTGTCCGGAGCCCAGCAGCGGCCCGCGCGACCACCACTCGCGGTTGCGGGCGACCGTCTCGAAGAGCGCCGGCAGCCGGGACACCGTGAGCTGCCCCGAGGCGGCGATCGCGTCGAGGTTGCGCAGCGCGGCGCCGAGGCCGACGGCGCGCGCGCCGCGCAGCCGCGAGCGCGTGCGCGCCGCATCGGCGTACACCCGCCGCAGTCGGTCGTGCGTGCGCCGGTCGATCGCGGCGGCGGCGAGCATGCGCGCAAGCTCGCGGCGCACCGTGCGGCGCCTGGCGGCCGCGGCGCGTGCGGCGAGCCGAGGCGGCGCCGTCGCGGTTCGCGGCGCCGGTGCTGTCCGCGGCGCCGTGGCGGCGTCCGGCGGCAGGTAGGGGTCCTCGCGGGCGTACGCGCTGCCGTCCTCGCGCAGCGTCAGGACCGGCGAGGCGGAGGCTGTCACCGCCGGCGCGAGCAGGAGGACGAGCGTCAGCGCGAGTCCGCCGACTGAGGTGCGGTGCACGTCCACGATGCTAGGTTGAACCCCGTTCGACGGCTGCAGTTGCCCTTGCACCGAAGCTCCGTGAACCGCTCGCCACTCCGCACCCTGCTCGCGATCGCGTGCGGGCTGCTGTGCGCCGTGCTGCTCGGTGCCTGCGGGGGCTCGGGCTCCGACGAGAAGCCGAGCGCCAGGGAAACGCTCCAGCAGACGCTCGACAGGAGCACGAGGGGGATCGAGCGCGGCCGGCTGAACGCGACGTTCCGGCTTGATCCCGAGGGCCTGCTGAAGCTCGGCGGGCCGATCGGCGTGCGCGTGTCGGGGCCGTTCGCCGCGCCGACGCGCGGCAGCCTCGCGCGCTTCGACCTCGGGTTCCTGGCGACGCTCGCCGGACAGCGCTTCAGCGGCGCCGCGATCTCGACGGGCCGCCGGAGCTTCGTCAGGCTCGACAACCGGGCGTACGCGATCGACGACGCGGACGTCGCAAAGCTCCGCAGGCAAGCGCGCGGCGCGGCGGCGGATCCACGCGCTGCGCTGCGCTCGCTGGGCATCAACCCCGTCCGCTGGATCACCAACCCGCGGCGCGCGGGCGAGGCGCAGGTCGGCGGCGTGGACACCGAGCGGATCACCGGCACCGTCAACGTGCGCCAGCTGCTCGCCGATGTCGGCGCGCTGCTCGAGAAGGCCGGTGGAGGCGGGACGAGCGTGCTCACGCCGGAGATGCGCAACCGCATCGCGGGCGCCGTCAAGTCGTCGAAGGTCGACGTCTGGACCGGCGCCGACGACAGGCTCCTGCGCCAGATCGCCGTCGCCGTCTCGTTTGCGTTCGACCAGGGCGAGCCCTCGCCGATCCCCGGCCTCGACGGCGGGCGGATCTCGCTGCGCGTGCGGCTGGACGACGTCAACGGCCGCCCGGTGCGGATCGCGGCGCCGGCGGGCGCGCGACCGCTGCCTCGCCTGACGGGCGAGGGCGGGCTGAGCAGGTTCGTGCAGGGCATCGCCGCCGGGCTGACCGGCGGAATCGGCCCGGGGCAGCCCGGCGCGGCGTTGCTGCGCTGCATCACGCAGGCGGGCGGCTCCTCCGTGCGGGTCGTCGACTGCGTGTCGAAGCTCGCTCCGTAGCTCGCGCCGCGTACGCTGTGCGCGGATGCGAGATCCCTCCCACATCGCGATCGGCGCCTGGAGCGGCGGCCGCTATCTGCATTTCGGCGAGGCGATCGACGCGCCGCGCCTCGAGGCGCTGCTGCGCCCGGGCGACGGCCTGGACACGCTGCTGACCGCCGACGCCTACGGCGCCGGCGAGGCCGACGCGCTGCTCGGCCGCGCGGTGGCGGGCGTGGCGCGCGACGAGTTCTGCGTCGTCGGCGCGATCGGCCACGACTTCTACGCCGGCGAGCGCGACGGCCCGCGAGGGTATCCGCGCTTCACCGACCCGCGGCTGCGCGGCCCGCAGGGCTACGCCGACTACCTCCGCATGGCGACCGAGCGCAGCCTGCGGCGCATCGGCATCGACGCCTTCGACGTTGTGCTGCTGCACAACCCCGACCGCACCGGCTATACGAGCGAGGTCGTGTGGGACGGTTTGCGCGCCGTGCGCGACGAGGGCCTGGCGCGCCGCCTCGGCGTGGCCCCCGGCCCGGCCAACGGCTTCACGCTCGACCTCATCGACTGCCTCGAGCGCTTCGGCGAGGTCATCGACTGGGCGATGATCATCCTCAACCCGCTCGAGCCGTGGCCGGGCGAGCTGTGCCTGCAGGCGGCGAGCCGCCACGACGTGCGGCTCATCGCCCGCGTCGTGGACTACGGCGGGCTGTTCTGGGACGACGTCCGGCCCGGGCACGCCTTTGCGCCGCGCGACCACCGCACCTTCCGTCCGCAGGGCTGGGTCGAGGCCGGCGTCGAAAAGCTCGAGCGGCTGCGCCCGATCGCCGAGCGCCACGGCCTGACGCTGCTGCAGCTCGCCGTGCAGTGGTGCCTCGCCCACGACCCCGTCGCGTGCGCCGTGCCGACGCTCATCCAGGAGGCCGGCGACGCGCGGGCGATCGAGGACAAGCGCGCGGAGCTCGTGGCGACGCCGTCGCGGGTCGTCCTCGACGAGGCCGAGGTCGCGCAGATCCGCTCGATCGGCGACAACGCCGGCACCATGGCGCTCAAGGGCGCCGCCCCCGACTTCGCCGGCGAGCCGCGACCGGATCGCTGGGAGCTGTCGGCCGAGCTCGACGCAGTCGCCCGCCGCTGGGGCATCGAACCCGATCGCGATCTGCGCCAGCTCGCCGCCGCCCGTGGGTAAGCTGCGCCGCTTCCTGCTGTCGGGCTCCGGCTGGCCCTACTGGCTCGTCCCGTTCATCCCGCTCGCGGTCGCGCTCGAGATCGGCCATGCGGATGCGGCGCTGATCTTCGGCGCCGCGGCGGCCGGCGTGATCCCGACGGCTGCGCTCATGGGCCGCGCGACCGAGGAGCTGGCGCACCGCTCGGGGCCCGGCATCGGCGGCCTGCTGAACGTCACGTTCGGCAACGCGCCGGAGATCATCATCGCCTTCTTCGCGCTGCGTGAAGGGCTGCAGGAGGTCGTCAAGGCCTCGCTGATCGGATCGATCCTCGGCAACATCCTGCTCGTGATGGGCCTGGCGATGCTCGTCGGCGGGCTCAAGCGCCGCCGCCAGACGTTCAACCCGACGGCGGCCGGCGTGCAGTCGTCGATGCTGCTGCTCGCGGCCGTCGCGCTCGTGATGCCGACGATCTACCAGCTCGTCGCCGGCGGCGGGCTGCCGGGCGTGGGGCAGGAACGCGTCGACTTCGGCGCCGACCTGGAGCGGATGTCGCTCATCGTCGCGTTCGTCCTGCTGGCGTCATACGCGGCCGGCCTGGTGTTCTCGCTGAAGTCGCACCGCGCGCTGTTCAACCCCTCCAGCGAATCCGAGGAGCACATCGACGGGCCCTGGACCGTGCGCAAGTCGGTCCTCCTGCTCGCCGTCGCCGGCATCGCCGTCGGCGGGATGTCGGAGATCCTCGTCGGCTCGATCGCCGAGGCCTCCGAGACGATCGGCCTCAGCCAGTTCTTCGTCGGGCTGATCGTCGTGGCGATCGTCGGCAACGCCGCCGAGCACTGGGTTGCGATCTACTTCGCGGCGCGCGACAAGATGGACCTCGCCGTGAACATCTCGATCGGCTCGAGCGCGCAGATCGCGCTCTTCGCGGCGCCCGTGCTCGTGCTCGCCTCGTTCGTCGTCGGCCCGAACCCGATGGCGCTGGTCTTCAACGGCTTCGAGCTCGGGGCCGTCTTCCTCGCCATCCTGATCGCCAACCACGTGACCCACGACGGCGAGTCGACGTGGTACGAGGGGCTGCAGCTCCTGGCCGTCTACGCCGTCCTGGGCATCGTCTTCTTCTACGCGTAACGGCATGGAACTCGTAGAACTCGGCGGGCTCGTCGTCGTCCTGATCGTGCTGTTGCTCATCGACCTGCGCTTCTTCGCGCGCGGGCGCGAGTCGACGTTTCGCGAGAGCGTCATCTGGTCGCTCGGCTGGCTCGCGCTCGGGCTCGGTGTCACCGGCGTGGTGCTGGCGCTCAACGGCACCGAGGACGCCGTCAACTACGTCACCGTCTACCTCATCGAGCGCTCGCTGTCGCTCGACAACCTGTTCGTCTTCATCCTGCTGTTCGCCTACTTCGGCGTGCCGTACCAGCACCGCGCGCGGCTGCTGTTCTGGGGCATCATCGCCGCGCTGGTGCTGCGCGGCCTGGCGATCCTCGGCGGGACGGCGCTCATCGAGCGGTTCCACTTCGTCCTGTACGTGCTCGGCGTGCTGCTGCTCGTGCTCGCCTACCGGATCTTCAAGGGCGTCGGCGAGGAGGTCGATCCCGACCGCAACCTCGTCGTGCGCGGCGTGCGCCGGGTGTTCCCGGTCACCGACGGCTTCCGCAACGGGCACTGGTTCGTGCGCGAGGACGGTCGCCGCCACGTCACCCCGATCTTCCTGTGCCTCGCGGCGATCATCGCGGCCGACATCGCCTTCGCGGTCGACTCGATCCCCGCGGCGTTCGCGATCACGCGCGAGCCGCTCATCATCTGGATGGGCAACGTGTTCGCGCTCGTCGGGCTGCGGGCGCTGTTCGTGCTCGTCGAGGGCCTGATCCGCCGCTTCCGCTACCTCGACCAGACGATCGCCGTCGTCCTCGCGCTCATCGCGATCAAGCTCCTCATCGAGGAGTGGGTGAAGATCGGGCCGGTCGCCAGCCTCGTGATGGTCGCGGTCGCGTTCACCGTCGGCATCGCGGCGTCGCTCATCGGCGACAGGCGCGACCCCGAGGGCGCGGCCGAGCGCCGCGCGAAGGTCGAGGAGGAGCCGGCGCCCGTCGGCAGCCCCGAGCCGTAGCGGCCGGAGCGCTAGGCCTCGAGCTCGTCTGCCTCCGGCGGGGCGTTCTCGTCTTCGTCGACGATGTCGTCGCCGGCGTCCAGGCGCGAGCCGCCCGCGCCGTGGCGAACCTGGAAGGCCTGCATCAGCTCGTCGCGGACGTCCTCGTCGATCGGCGCCTCGTCTGAGATCAGCACCCAGTCGGCGCCCTCGAACTCCTCGAGGTTGAAGATCTCGGTGTCGACGTCGGGGGAGTCGTCGATGACGACGAGCACCTCGGTCTGGGGGTTGAAGTACGTCCCCGGGCGGTTGACGATGTCCTCGAGGTCGAACTGGCGAAGGTTGGCCATAGGGGCAATCTCTATCAGGTGAGGTCGCGGATCCGCCGCTCGGTCTCGGCCTCGACGTCGAGCGGGTCCTGGCCGCTCCGTACCCGGCGCTCGTTTCGCGCAACCACGAGCTGGCGGACTTCCTCGCGCAGGCCTGGATCGACCTGCGGCGCGCGCAGCGCGGCGAGCTCGGCCTCGACGTCGAGCGGCGCCTCACCGCGACGGGCGCGGCGCGCGTTGCGCGCGTCGAGCATCTGCCGGATGTCCTCGTCGCGCTCGGCGTCCGCGCCGGTGGGTGCGGCTGCGCCCGCGGGCGTGGACGGCGGCGTCGTGGCGTCCGAGTCGCGCGTGAGCCCGCCGCCGCCGATCTGCCCGTAGCTGCGTGCGGTTCCGGCCAGCGTCACGATCGCGACGAGCACGCCGACGGCGGCGACGACCCACACGACGGTGGCGAGGGCCTGCTCCACGCGGTCATGATCGCAGCGCGGGACGGTCGGCGAACGGCCTGAGCGAGGGCAGGGGAGGGGAGGGGCGCCGCGGCTGCGCATGCGCAACCCGACGCCTGGGGCCTCGAGCGCCCGTGGCACCGCCGGAAACGCACGGTATGCGAGCACAACTGACGTGGCGTCGGCGCGAGCGCGTCGAGCCGTCGGCACGGCACGCCAATCGCCGCGCCGGCGGTCGCCAACCGGCCACCACCGCGGCGATTGGCCTTTCGCGCCGCCTGGTCGCCCGCGAACCGGCCAGTCGACGCTCCGCGCCCCCGGCCTCCCCGGCCGTCGCCCGCAAGCGCCGGCGGCGCGACGACCCGCCGAAGGCGCCACGGAGCTCGCCGAAACGAAGCGGTTCATTTTCCCCCCGCGTCCGCTACCCTCCAGGCAACGCATTGACTGACCAGTCAATCTAACGCACAGAGAGCCTTCCCAGGAGCCGTCCCATGGTCGATTTCACGCTCACAGACGAGCAGAAGAGCCTTCGCGAGCTGGCGCACGACTTCGCCGCGAAGGAGATCCGTCCGGTCGCCTGGGAGCTGGACCGCGACGGTGCGTGGCCGCAGAAGATCATCGACAAGGCCCACGAGGTCGGGCTGATGAACACGCACATCCCCGAGGAGTACGGGGGCGCGGGGCTGAGCTACCTCGACGGCTGCGTCATCGAGGAGGAGCTGTCGTGGGGCTGCTCGGGCGTGCAGACGTCGCTCGGCGCCAACGGCCTGGCGTCGGCGCCGGTCATGCTGGCCGGCTCGGAGGACGTCAAGCGCGAGTTCGCCGAGGAGCTCGTCGCCGAGCCGAAGCTCGCCTCCTTCTGCCTCACCGAGCCCGACGCCGGCTCCGACGTCTCGGGCATGCGCACGCGCGCCGTGCGCAAGGGCGACAAGTACGTCCTGCGCGGCTCGAAGTGCTTCATCACGAACGGCAGCTACGCCGACTTCTTCGTCGTCTACGCCAAGACCGACCCCGAGGCCGGCCACCGCGGCATCTCGGCCTTCCTCGTCCGCAAGGACGACACGGTCCTCGTGGACAAGAAGGAGGACAAGATGGGCCAGCGGGCGTCGAACACCGCGACCATCACCTTCAACGACACCGAGATCGACGCGCGCTACCTGCTCGGCGAGGAGAACAAGGGCTTCAAGCTCGCGATGATGGTCCTCGACCGCACGCGCCCGGGCGTCGCCGCGATGGCGACCGGCATCGCGCGCGCGGCGTTCGAGTTCGCCACGACGTACTCCAAGGAGCGCGTCCAGTTCGGCGTCCCGATCGCGATGCACCAGGCGATCCAGTTCATGATCGCCGACATGGCGACGAAGGTGCACCTCTCGCGCCTGGCGACGTGGAACAGCGCCGTGCTGCTCGACCAGGGCAAGCGCAACACGCTGGAGTCCTCGCACGCCAAGCGCTTCGCCGCCGACGCCGCGATGGAGGTCGCCACGGACGCCGTCCAGATCTACGGCGGCTACGGCTTCATCAAGGACTATCCCGTCGAGAAGCTCATGCGCGACGCGAAGATCATGCAGCTCTACGAGGGGACGTCGCAGATCCAGCGGCTCGTGATCGCGCGCGAGACGCTGCTGCCGCGCCGCATCGAGGAGCCGGCGACCGCCACGGCGTGAGCCCGACCGGGCCGCCCGCCGCCGCGCCCCGCCTCGGCGGGCATACTGCGGGCGATGGCGCCTCGTCGAGTCTCGACGGAGGCGGCCGTCGCCGAGACGGCCGCCCGCAGCGACGTCCGCGCGGCCGCGGGGGCGCCGGCCGCCGGCACGCCCGGCGGGCCGGGCTCGTCGGACCCGCTGCTGACGGGTCTGCGCAGGGCGGGGCTGCTGCGGCTGCTCGTCATGCATCTGCTGGGCCGCGGGCCGTCGTACGGCAACCAGCTCATCGAGCGCGTCGGCGAGCTCACCGGCGGGCTCGTCGCGGTCAACCCCAACACGATGTACCCGCTGCTGCGCGCGCTGGAGGCCGAGGGCCTCGTCGCGGGAGAGTGGGAGCATCCCGAGCGCCGCTCGCGGCGCTTCTACCGGCTCACGGAGGCGGGCCGCGCCGAGCGGGCACGCCTGGCCGCCGAGATCGGCCCGCGACTCGACGACCTGGCGGCGGCCGTCGACCTCATCCGCCGCGAGCTCGTCGGCGACTGATGCGCACGGTCGCCGCGCACGAGCTGGTGCCGGGCGCGCGCGTCGCCGACGCCGAGGCGCTGTGGTACGACCTGCGCCGCTGGCCGGGGTTCGTCGACGGCTTCGGCAGCATGGCCCTCTGGGAGGGCGAGTGGCCCGCGCGCGATGCGCGCGTCGTCTGGGACTCGCGCCCGGACGGCCGCGGGCGCGTGGCCGAGCAGGTCATCGCCCACGAGCCCGGCGCCTCGCAGCGCGTCGGCGTCGAGGACCACCAGCTGCGCGGCGAGCAGACGATCCGCTTCGCGCAGAGCGACCGCGGCTGCCGGGTGACGCTCGAGCTGACCTACGAGCTCAAGCGGCCCGGCGTCGGCGGCGCGCTCGCCGACCTGTTCTTCGTCCGCCACGCGCTGCGCGCGTCCCTGCGGCGGACCCTCGAGCGGTTCGCGATCGAGCTCCGCGCCGATCGCGACCTCGCGACGTAGCGGCTGCGGCCGCCCCCCAACCAAACCAAGGAGCTCACAGCGTGTTCGTGTTCAAGGCGGCGGTCGTCGGAGCCGGAACGATGGGAGGCGAGATCGCCCAGGTCATCGCGTCCGCCGGGGTCCCGGTGGTCCTCAAGGACGTACGGCAGGAGTTCGTCGACCTCGGCATGCGCAAGGCCGAGGAGGTCACGCGCGCGCAGCTCGGCGGCCTCGTGCACAAGCAGAAGATCACGCAGGAGCAGGCCGACGCGCAGGCCGCCGAGATCCTCGCGCGGATCATCGGGACGACCGAGTACGAGGGCTTCGGCGACGTCGACATCGTCATCGAGGCCGTTCCTGAGCGGATGGAGATCAAGCAGACGGTGCTCGCCGAGCTCGACGCCGTCACGCCGGGGCACGCGATCCTGGCCTCCAACACGTCGGCGCTGTCGATCAGCGAGATGGCCGACGCGACGAGTCGCCCGGACAAGGTCGTCGGCTTGCACTTCTTCTATCCCGCGTCGATGATGCGCCTCGTCGAGGTCGTCGAGGGCGCCGACACGTCGGCGGAGACGATGCAGATCGCAACGACGTTCGCGCAGACGATCCGCAAGCTGCCGATCGCCTGCGGCGAGGAGCCGGGCTTCGTCGTCAACCGCATCCTGACGTCGGCGATCAGCGAGATCTGGCGCTTTCAGGAGGACAACGACGTCTCGATCAAGGCGATCGACGACGCGGTCGCCGCCTCGCGCGTCGCGCCGATGGGGCCGTTCTTCCTCATCGACCTGCTCGGCCTGGACACCGTCCTGCACGTCGTCGAGCACATGCAGGCCGCCTACGGCGACTCCTTCCACGTCCACGGCCGCATGCGCGAGCTCGTCGCGGCCGGCGAGCTGGGCGCCAAGACCGGCAGGGGCTTCTACGAGGACAACGAGCCCCGCACCTCCGGCACGACCGAGTTCGACGCCGACGAGCTCACGCAGCGCTTCGTCCTCAAGGCGTTCGTCGAGGCCTGCCTCGTCCTCGAGGAAGGGGTGGCGACCGTCCGCGACATCGACCTCGGGATGATGGCCGGCGCCGGCCTCATGCCGCCGCCGTTCGCGCGCGCCGACGCCACCGGCCTCGACGACGTCCTCGCCGCGCTGGAGCGCGCCTCGGGCGAGTGGGGCGAGCGCTTCGCGCCGCCGCTCATCCTGCGCCGGCTCGTCGCGCAGGGCCGCCTGGGGACGAGGTCGGGCCAGGGCTTCTTCGCCTACAAGCGCCCCGACGACGGCTTCGAGCAGGGCGAGGCGGTGCAGCTCGAGACGCGCGGCGCGACCGCGATCGCCTGGCTCGACCGCCCGCCCGCGAACTCGCTGTCGCCGCAGGTCATTGCCGAGCTCGGTCGCGTCTGGGACCACGTCGACGCCGACGAGTCGATCCGCGCGCTCATCATCGCCTCGGCGAACCCGATGCTCTTCTGCGCCGGCGCGGACATCAAGGCGTTCACGCAGATGGACGCGGACGCGGGCGCGCGGCTCCTGCAGGAGGCGCACGCGCTGCTGCGCCGGATGGAGGCGTCGTCGACGGTCACGATCGCGGCCGTCAACGCCGTCGCGTTCGGCGGCGGCTGCGAGCTGGCGATGGGCTGCGACGTGCGCATCGCCGCCCAGTCGGCGAGCTTCGGGCAGCCCGAGGTCAACCTCGGCATCATCCCCGGCTTCGGCGGCACGCAGCGCCTGCCACGGCTCGTCGGCACGGCGCGGGCGCTCGAGCTGAACCTCACCGGCGACCCGATCTCGGCCGCCGACGCGTACGAGATCGGGCTCGTCAACCGCGTCGTGGCCGACCACGAGCTCTTCGACGAGGCGCTCGCATGGGCGCGCAAGCTCGGCGGGCAGGCGCCGCTGGCCGTCGGCGCGATCAAGCGCACGACCGCCGGCGACGCCGACCTCGACGAGGGCATCGAGGCGGAGAAGGCGGCCTTTGCGGAGGTCTTCCGGACCGCCGACGCGCAGGAGGGGATCGGCGCGTTCCTGACGAAGCGACAGCCCGCGTGGCGGGGCCGGTGACGCACGCCGCGGTCACGGTTCTCGCCGAGCTCGTGCGCGGCGCGGGCTCGGTCGTCGCGCTGACCGGCGCCGGGATCTCCGTGCCCTCGGGGATTCCGGACTTCCGCTCGCCCGGCACCGGCATCTGGCAGGACGTCGACCCGATGGAGGTCGCGCACATCGACGCCTGGCGCGCCGACCCCGAGCGCTTCTGGAGCTTCTACGGCGACCGCTTCCAGACGCTCGGCGACAAGCGCCCCAACGCGGCGCACGAGGCGCTCGTCGAGCTCGAGCGGCGTGGCCACGTCGACGCGGTGATCACGCAGAACATCGACCGGCTGCACCGCCGCGCGGGGACGCGCCGCCTCGTCGAGGTGCACGGCTCGATCGCGTCGAGCTCGTGCCTGGACTGCGGCGCCGGCTATCCGCTCGAGGAGGTCGTGTCGCGCCTGCCCGGGGTGCCGGCCTGCGACTGCGGCCGTCCGCTGAAGCCCGACGTCGTGCTCTTCGGCGAGTTCCTGCCGGAGGCCGCGCTCGAGGAGGCCAACGCGCTCGCCGCGGGCGCCGGCCTGCTGCTGTGCATCGGCTCGTCGCTGGAGGTCCATCCGGTCGCGCAGCTGCCGGCCGTCACGCTGGCCCACGGCGGCGAGGTCGCGATCGTCACGAAGGGCCCGACGCCGTACGACGCGCACGCCGTCGTGCGGCTCGGCGGCGACGTCGAGCGCGAGCTGCAGGCGCTCGTCGCCGCGCTGTAGCGCGCGGGCGCGCCGCCGCTACAGCCCGCCCGCGGTGCGCGCCCGCAGCGCCGCCTCCAGGCGCGCCAGCGCCGCGCGCACCGTCACGACGTGCTCGTCGTCGAGGCCGCCGCGCAGGGCCGCCGCGGCCGCGTCGGCGACCTCGCCGCTGCGCGCGCGCAGCTCGGCGAGGCGCTCGCCGAGCCGCGCATCGTCGCGCCACGGCTCGAGCTCGGCGAGCGCGGCCTCGAACGCCGCCGCCAGCTGCAGCGCGGCCTCGCGCAGCCGGCCGGCGTCGACGTCGCTGCGCGCGCGCAGCGCGAGCTCCTCGCACGCCAGCGCGACGTCGCGGCCGGCCAGCAGCGCCGCCAGGCGCTCCTGCGGGCGCAGCGCGCTGAGCCGGCGCCCCGCCCCGCGCGCCCCCCGGCGCGGCGCGGCGGGCAGCTCCAGCGCGCGATCCCAGCGCCCGTCGGCGACGCGCTCGCCGTCGCCGTAGCCGACGCGCACGACGAGCGCCTGCTCGCGCGCGACCTCGCGCACGTACGGATCGGCGCGCGCGACCCGATGGGCGTGCAGGAGGCGGTTGAGCCGCAGGACCGCCGCGTCGGCCAGCGCGTCGGGGTCCTCCTCGCGCAGCCGGCGCTCGGCGGCCTCGCGACTCTCCAGCGCAGCCGCGTCGACGAGCGTCGCGCGCGAGGTGGCCACCGCGGCCGGCGACGGCTCGGCCGGTGCCTCACGCCTGCGGCGGCGCCTCGGCAGCAGCCGCCGCTCGGCGGCCCCGAGCGTGTGCAGCACGAGGATGTGGGCGGGCGGCTCGCCCAGCCACTCGCGGATCGTGTAGCGGCCGGGCTCTGGCCCGAGCACCCAGGGGAACTCGAACTGGACGAACACGAACCGCCGTGACGCCGTCACGGCGGTCCTGCTCGTCCGATCGTTCGATCGCGGGCGCTACTCGCCCTTGTGGGCGTGGCTCGCGCGCGACCTGTCGACCTTGATCGCGTACTTCGACGGCTTGAGCTGCACCGTCGGGTTGTCGATCCGGCCGAGCCGGTCGATGAGCTTGATCCACTGCGACGGCTTCAGGACCGACTCCGCGAGCCTGCCGGCCTTCGTCCGTGGGTCGAACTGCGGCCGGAAGCCGATGTGGATGTGATCGTGGTGGTCGCCCATCGCGATCGTGTTGTCGGTCCCCTTGTAGGTCATCAGCGTGATGATCTGCGCGGGCTTCATCGTGCCCTGCAGCGTCAGCAGCCGGCGCACGGCGATGTCCGTGATCGAGCCCGCCCCCTGGTTTCCGAGGATCGGGATGCCGTTGACCTTCGCGATGTCGACCGCGTTGCCCGACGAGTGCGCCGAGACGTTGCCCGACTTCGTGTAGAAGCCGTGGCCGCAGCGCAGCGACGTGACCGTCGGCTTGACGCCGCTCGCGGCGAGGAACTCGAGCGTCGCCAGCACCCGGCGGTCGACGATCCCGCCCTCGATGTCGCGACGGCCGCAGGAGTAGATCTCGATCCGCGGGTTGGCCAGCACGCGCTGGATCAGCGCGTCCTTGCTCATGAGCAGGATCTGGCCGATCGTCGCGCGCTGGGAGTTGTCACCGAAGAACGGGTTCTTGCCCTGTGCGCGGTAGATCGCCGTCGACTCGAGCAGCTTCCAGCCGTCGAGGATCGGCTTCGGGTCGATGCGCGGCGCGCCGCGCCCGGCCGGGCGGATCTCGAACAGCGTGTGCGGCGCGAGCAGGTCCGACGTCTTGCCGATGCGCCCGAGCACCGTGCCCGCGATGACCTTGCGGCCGGGCACCAGGCGCTTGAGCACGACGTCGTCGCGCTTGAGGCCGTAGACGCCGGTGAAGTACGACCGCACGCTGGTCCCCGCGCCGAGCGACGACTCGGACTCCAGCAGCTGCTTGCGGCCGCCGTTGGTGAGCGGGTTCGGCCGCGTCGGGTTGGCGAACAGCCGCTCCTTGGCGATCCGCACGTTCTCCTCGACGACGGCGGAGGTCGTCTTGGCCGTGACCTTCGCGGGGGCGCCGGCGGTCTTGCGGCCGGCGCTGGCGGGCCCCTTCGGAGCCGCGTCGCGCTTCGGCAGCTTGAGCTCCTTGGCGATCGACGCCTTGCTCTGCGTCTTCTCCTTGGGCACCGGCACGTGCTTGGCGATCTTCTTCAGCCCCGCGTACGTGTACGTGTTGCCGTAGACGTCGCGCAGCTGCACGAAGTTGCCGAGCCGCCGCGTGTTGCCGACCTTGACGATCTTGCCGTCCTGGACGGCGACGACCGGCGAGCCCGCCCTCGCGAAGATGTTGATGCCCCGCCGCGTGGCCTTGCCCTCGACCGGCATCGCGGCGTTCTGCCCGCGGGCGACGCGTCGCGTCGCCTCGCGCTCGGAGATGTCGTCGGCGTACTTCGCCTTGGCGTGCACCGGGAACAGGCCCTGCGTGAGGCCGCTGAGCGAGCCGACGAGGTCGGCCGGCATGCCGCCGATGAAGCGTGCCCGCATGAGCACCGAGTCGACGTACCAGTCCGCGTGGTTGTAGGCGAAGATCGCCTTGCGCAGGTCCTGGTCGGCGCCCGCGGCCTTGAGGTAGCGGGCGGCGGCGAAGATCGCGTCCACCGGGTTGTAGGGGTCCTTCTTGCCGTCGCCGTTGGCGTCGACGCCGAACTGCTTCCAGCTCGACGGGATGAACTGCATCCAGCCCATCGCCCCGGCGGAGCTGACGTTGAGGTTGCGCCCGTAGTCGGTCTCGATCTCGTTGATCGCCGCGAGCACCTCCCAGCGGACGCCGTACTGGATCCCCGCCGCCTGGTAGATCGACAGCAGGAACGGCGGGATGCGGAACCTGTTGATGAAGAAGTTCGGGACGCCGACGGGCACCGGCCCCGGCAGGGCGAGCGAGAACGTCGGGTTCATCGACGTCGGGATGCCGTTGGAGTGGCGCAGCCGCGTCGGGCGCGGGCGGTCGCGATCGCCGGAGGGAGTGCTGCCGAGGAAGCGGCCGAGGCTGTCACGCACGCGGCCGCCGCTGCCGCCCTTGCGCTTCTTGCCGCCGGTCAGCGGCTGCTCGAGGATCTGCTCTCCGGCCTGCGGCTGCTCGCCGACCACGGGCGCACCGGGGGACTGCGCGGGCGTCGTCGGCTTGATCGTCAGCGAGGGGCCGCTGCTGGGGGGCGCCTGCGCGGGCGTGACCTCGCGGATGCTCAGGATCGGGAGCCCGAGGTTGGGCAGCCGGATGTGGTCGAGCGGGGTGTCGACACCCGCGTCGACGGTGACGGTCCTCTTGATGTTGCCGACGAGCGTGACCTCGAACGTCCGCTGGGCCGCGCTCGCCGTGAGCGCGAAGGTGCCGAATCCAGCGGCCATGCCACCGGACACGACAAGAGCCATGAGCAGCCTGCGCTTGTGGTGCATGTGTCCCTGCATCTCCCCCCTGGAGGTGTGTCCAAATACGCGAGCCCGATGCGCGTGCGCGGCAGCCTATCGGGAAATCCGCTCGCGTGCTAAACGCGATCTAAACGACCACCTGGGCGCAATTTCAGCGTGCGCGGTGGACGGAACGCGACCGCGCTGCGCCGGCCGGCCTCGCGCCACGCGCGCGCGGATCGCGTCGGGCCGCGCGAGGCGCTGCGCTAGCCTCACAGCCTCCATACGTCGGGAGAGAGCAAGACGATGAGCGACCACGACAGCGATAGCGAGGGCCTGCGCGAGCGGCTCGCGAAGCAGGGCGAGGACACCCTCGGCAAGATGGCCGAGGACCTGCTCGCCAACCCGCTCGTGAGCGGTGCAATCGGTCGTGCATTCGAGGCCCGCGAGCGGGCGGCGGCCGTGCAGGAGGCGACGCTCGCGGCGCTGAACATCCCGTCGGCGGCCGACATCGAGCGCCTCACGCGCCGCGTGCGATCGGTCTCCCAGCGCCTGGAGGGCATCGAGGACGGCATCGACCGCGTCGACGACCGCCTCTCCGGGCTGGCCGCGAGCGCCGGGCTCGAGCCGCGCCTCGAGGCGATCGACGCCCAGCTGGCGGAGCTGACGCGCCAGCTCGCGGCGCTGCGCGCCGAGCTGCCCGGCGCGACGGAGCCGGTGCCCGCGCGCCAGGAGCGGCTGAAGGTCTCCAGCTGAGGCGCTAGGCGAGGGCCGCCGCGGCGACCTCGCCGAGCCGGTCGGCCGCGACGTCGAGCGCCTCCGGCTCGATGCGCCGGCGCCTGCCGTCCTCGACGACGTCGCCGACCGCCAGCAGGCAGCCGGCCCGCACGCCGCGCAGCTCGGCGACGCGCAGCAGCGCCGCGGCCTCCAGGTCGACCGCCAGCGCGCCGGCGTCGGCCCACGCGCGCACGCGCGCGTGGACGGGGTCGTAGAACAGGTCGCTCGAGGCGACCGCGCCGGTTCGCACCCGTCCGCCGGCGGCCGCGCGCAGCGCCGCCACGAGGTCCCCGTCGGCTGCCACGCGCGACGCTGCGCCGAGCGCCCGGCTGGCGCCGTCGCCGGGCAGCACGCCGTCGACGACGACGAGCTCGCCGAGCGCGAGGCCGCTCGCGAGCGCCGCGCAGGCGCCGACGCGGATCGCGCGCCGCAGCCCGAGATCGCAGAGCTCCTCCATGACGACCGCGGCGCTCGGCCCGCCGATGCCGGTGCTCTGGATCGTCAGCGGCTCGCCGTCGGCCGCCGTCCCCGTGTAGCCCCACAGGCCGCGGTTGTGGTTGAACATCCGCGGCTCGTCGAGCACGAGCTGCGCGAGTGCGAGCGCCCGGCCGGGGTCGTCGGGCAGCAGCGCGCGGGGGGCCAGCAGGGCGGTCGGGTGGATGTGGACGGGCATCGGGGCGCGGCATATGATCGACCGATGGCCAAGAAGACGAGCGCGTCGCGCGCCGACGCGGTGCGCGAGGCCGCCGAGCAGGCGTTCCGGGCGCAGATCCCGCGCGAGCGGATCTCGGATCTGCTCGACGACCTCGGCAGCACGGCCAACCGCCTGCGCGGAGCCGTCGACGAGCTGCGGCCCGCGTCGGAGGCCGAGCTGAAGTCGCTGCGCGCGGAGGTGCGCGCGCTCGCCGAGCGCGTGCAGGCGCTCGAAGCGAAGTCGAAGCCCGCGCCGAGGCGCAAGGCCGGTGACGCCGCCAAGCCCGCCAAGCCGCGGCGGCGGCGGGCGCCGGCGCCGAAGCCGGACGCCGCATCCTGACCGCCACGCAGACGAGGAGATCCGCACATGGCAGCCGAGTTCAGCGGCCCGCAGGAGTTCCGAACCGTCATGGACCGCGTCTTCACGCTCATGAGCGAGGACCCCGACATGGGTCCGCGGCTGCGCGACGCCGACGTGCCGCAGCGCTTCGAGTTCGAGGACCTCGACATGGTCGTCAACATCCGCGCCGCGCGCCCGGACGAGGACGGCTGCCTGTACTGGGAGTGGAGCGACGACGTCGACTGGAGGCCGAAGGTCAAGATGTCGATGTCCTCGGAGACCGCGAACAAGTACTTCCAGGGCAAGGAGAACGTCGCCGTGGCGATCGCCCGGCGGCGGATCAAGACCAGCGGCGACGTCAAGGCGGCGCTTGCGCTCATCCCGATCACGAAGCCGGTGTACAAGCAGTACCGGGCGGTCGTCGAGGCCGAGTACCCGCACCTCAAGGTCTGACCGTTAAGCCGCGTTGACAGCGCGGGCGCCGAGGCGTATGCATCACACACCAGGTCGAATAGTGGGCGGCACGCCGCCCGCAAGGCGCCGCCGGCACGAAGACGAGCGCCGTCGACCGAGGCAGCGGGCCCTTTCGCCCGCAGACGGCGGGACCCAGGTCCCGCCGTCGTCGTGTGCGTGACGGCGTGGCTGCGCGGCCGCCCAGCACGGCGCAGGTCGCCCGCGGGCTCGGCGTCACCCCGGCGACGCTGCGGCGCTGGGTCCAACGCGGCCTGATGGCGCCGTACGACGGCACGTGGACGCCCGCGGCGGTGACGCACGCCCGGCTCGTCGCGCGAATGCGCGAGCGCGGGCACTCGCTCGACGAGATCCGCGCCGCGAGCGACAGCGGGCGGCTGGCGTTCGGCTACCTGCAGGGCCTGTTCCCGACGCCCGACGAGACGTACACGCTCGCCGAGGCGGCGCGCGAGACGGGCCTCGAGCCCGAGCTGATCGAGACGATCCTGACGACGATGGGGCTCCCGGTGGCTGCCGTCGAGCGGATCTCCGAGAGCGACATGGAGCTCCTGCGCTACGCGGCCGCGGTGCTGCTGGCGGGGCTGCCGCTCGTCGCCTTCCTGCAGCTCGCGCGCGTGTACGGACAGGCGCTCGCACAGATCGCCGACGCCGAGGTGCGCCTCTTTCACATGTACGTCCACGAGCCGCTCATGCGCGAGGGCGTGCCCGGCGTCGAGATGGCCGAGCAGATGCGGGGCCTCGCGGCCGAGCTGCTCCCGCTCGCGTCGCCGCTGATGGACCACGTCCACCGGCGCCTGCTCGCGCACTTCGTCGACCAGGACGTCATCGGTCACATGGAGAGCGAGCTCGAGGCGGGCGAGGGCCTGGCCCTCGGCCACCTGCGGGTCGCGATCGCGTTCGCGGACCTCGCCGGCTACACGCGGATGACCGAGGAGCTCGGCGACGAGCATGCCGTCGACGTCGTGGAGCGCTTCATCGGCGACGTCGAGCACACGCTCCCCGACGACGCGCGGATCGTGAAGACGATCGGCGACGCGGTGATGGTCGTCGGCTCGGACCCCGGCTCGCTCGTCGACTGGGCCGTCGGCTTCCAGGCGCTGCACGCCACGCGCCCGCTGCCGCGCATCGGCATGCACTACGGCGAGGTGCTCTACCGCGACGGCGACTACTACGGCCGCGAGGTCAACCAGGCGGCGCGGGTGTCGGCCCGCGCCGGCGGCGGCGAGGTGCTCGTGACGCGCCCGGTCGCGGAGTCCGCCGGCCCGCACCTCGCCTTCGAGCTCATCGGCGCCGTGCGCCTGAAGGGCTTCAGCGTGCCGACGGAGCTGTTCGTGGCGCGACCGGTCGACGCTTGAGCGCGGCGGAGGACGTCGCGCCGGCGCGGCCGCGCGCCAAGCGCGCGTTCCCTGCACCGCCGCGCCGGGTAGCGGTGGCGCCATGACACCTTCGGACGCCCAGGACCCGCCGACGCCCGAGCAGCGCGAGCGCGAGGCGCTGATCGACGAGATCGAGGAGACGCGCGAGCAGCTCGGCGCGACCGTCGAGGCGCTCGCGCAGAAGGCCGACGTCAAGGGGCAGGTGCAGGAGAAGGTCGAGGAGGGCAAGGAGCAGCTTCACCGCAAGCAGGACGAGGTCACCGCGACGCTGCGCGAGGCGATCCGCAAGTCTCCCGTACAGGCCGCGATCGCGGCCGTCGCGGGCCTGCTGCTGCTCAGGCGCCGGCGGCGCCGCCGTCGCCGCTGAGCGCGGCGCGCGACCGCTGCGCGCACGTCAGTCGAGCATCCGCCGCTGCGCGGCCCAGCGCGAGAGCTCGTGGCGGCTGGAGAGCTGCAGCTTGCGCAGCACCGCCGAGACGTGCGCCTCGACGGTCTTGGCCGAGATGCCGAGCCGCTGGGCGATCTCCTTGTACATGTAGCCGCGGGCGATGTGCTGGAGCACCTCGCGCTCGCGCGGGGTCAGCTGGTCGAGCTCGGCGTCGTGGCCGGGCGCCGGCGGCGGGACGGCGCCGGCGAACGCGTCGAGCACGAAGCCCGCCAGGCGCGGCGAGAAGACGGCGTCGCCGTCGTGGACGCGGCGGACCGCGTCGGCGAGCTCGGGGCCCGAGATCGTCTTCGTGACGTAGCCGCGCGCGCCCGCGCGGACCACGGCGATGACGTCCTCGGCGGCGTCGGAGACCGACAGCGCGAGAAAGCGGACGCCGGGCGGGTCGCCGACCAGCCGGCGGATGACCTCCAGCCCGCCGCCGTCGGGCATGTGGACGTCGAGCAGCACGACGTCGGGCGCCTGCTCGCGGATCAGCGCCACGGCACCGTCGACGGTCGCGGCGTCGCCGACGACGTCGACGAGGCCGTCGAGCTCGGCCCGGACGCCGGCGCGGAACAGCGCGTGGTCGTCGACGAGGACGACGCGCGGGGTCACGGCGCGCCGCGCTCCATGACCAGCTCGACCTCGGTGCCGCCGCCGGGCGAGGCATGGATCGCCGCGCGGCCGCCGTGGCGCTCCATCCGCCCGATGATCGACTCTCGCACGCCGCGCCGGTCGGCCGGCACGGCCGCGGGGTCGAAGCCGGGCCCGCGGTCGCGCACGAACACCTGCAGCCGGTCGCCGTCGGCCTCGGCGTAGACGGCGACCGGCGTGCCGTCCGCGCCAGCGAACTTCGCGGCGTTGAGGATCGCCTCGCGGGCGGCGGCGACGAGCGCCTCGCCGTCGCGGTCCAGCGGCGCGTCGCCGACGGCCACGACGTCGACCGCGACGCCGTGCGCCTGCTCGACCTCCTCGGCGGCCGCCTGCAGCGCCGTCGCCAGCCGGCGCTCGGATGCCTCCGACGGCTGTCGGCCGCTCAGCCAGGCGCGCAGCTCGCGCTCCTGGCGGCGGGCGAGCGCCGCCACCTCGCGCGGGTCGTCGGCGCGCTTCTGCACGAGCGCGAGCGTCTGCAGGACGGAGTCGTGCAGGTGCGCCGCGACCTCGGCGCGCTCCTGCGAGCGGATCCGTTCGGAGCGCTCGATCGACAGCGACGTCAGCAAGCGCACGAACCACGGCGCGAAGATCACGACGAGCGCGATCGCGACGACGAGCGCGGCGAGCGCGACGTCCGTCGCGGCGGCAAGCGCGCCGGTCGACTGCAGGAAGACGATGGCCGCCGCCACCACGAGCGTGACGCCGATGCCGATGCGCGAGATGACGACCGGCCGCGAGCGGCGCGCGTGCGCCTTCTCGGCCGGTGGCGCGCCGGCGGGCGCCGCGACGGCCGCCGCCGATGCGCCGCCGACGGACTGGCGCCAGATGAGCGCTCCGCCGGCGGCGACGAGCACGAGCGGCCACGTCAGCACGTCGGAGAACGGCAGCCCGAGCTCGCGGAACGCCAACAGCACCGACAGCGACAGCAGGCCGACGCCGAGCGCGACCTCGAGCGTGGCGCGCCCGCCGCGCGAGGCCGTCCCGGCGGACGACGCCGCCCGCGCCTCGCCGGCGGGCAGCAGCATCCAGGCCAGCAGGTAGGCGACGACCCCGACGCCGCTGGCGAGCGCCGTGGCGCCGAACGCGATCCGCAGCACGAGCGGGTCGATGTCGAAGTGCGCGCCCATGCCCGCGCAGACGCCCCCGAGCACGCCGCGCTGCGGATCGCGGCGCAGCGGCGTGCCGGCGCGGGGCTGCGAGGCGGCGGCCATCTGCTCCATCATCGCTCGCGCCGGCCGCGCGACAGGCCGCTCGCCAGCAGGATGGCCCCGAGCGCGCCGAGCACCATCGGCGCCATCGCGCCGAACGTCAGGTCGAGCGTGCCGAGGCGGTCGAGCAGCAGCAGCGTGCCGACCGCGACGAGCGCGATCCCCGCCGTCAGCGAGACCGGCTCCGGTCTAGCCGCCCGGCGCACCGGCGCTCCGAGCCGAGGCCGCCGTCGTCGCGCAGGCGGCGTTGCGCTCGGCCTCGCGGTCGAAGCGCAAGCCCGGCCCGTGTAGGACGTCGTCGCGATGGCGGACCTCGAGCAGGCCCATGCCGACGTCGCCCTCGACGACGAGCCGCGGCGTCGCGGGCGGCGCCCGCCGGTCGTCGCTCCAGTCGACGTCGATGCCGCCGCCGTTGCGGTTGAAGATCGCGACGCCGCCCATGCCGACGGACGCCCTGCTGGCGACGCAGACGTCCTCGCGCACGAGCACGAGCGCATGGCCCACGCCGACGCCGATCGACACGCGGTGGTCGCCGGGCGGCAGCTCGAGGTCGCGCAGGTCGACGACGAGCTTGCCGGCGCCCAGGCGGTAGCCCGACTGCAGGTCGGCGAACGCCGCCGGGCGCTCGTGGCGCTCGCCGAAGCCGCCGTCGAGGTCGATCCCGGCGGCCGAGACGAACGCCAGCGGCAGCGCCACCGCGAGCGCCGGCAGCACGAGCCAGCGCGCGCCGCCCACGAACGCGGCCGTCACCAGGCCGGCGCCCGCGGCGATCACGAGCCCGGCGACGACGGCGCCTCCGCCGAGGCCGCTCGCGAGGAAGCTGCCGACCGCGAGGACCGAGCACGCCACGAGCAGCGCGAAGCCGATCAGCGCGCGGCGCAGGACCGCGCCCGGCGTGCCGCCCGGGCGCTCGCCGGTCGCCAACCACCACACGGCGAGGCCCGCCAGCGCCAGAAAGGCGACCGGCCCGAGCGCGTTGCCGAAGCCGACGCCGCCGAACAGCCCGAGGCCGACGCCGGCGATCAGCAGGGCGATCGCGGCTGCCGCGACCAGCGCGCGATCGCGGCCGCTGGCCGGCGCGCCGTCGGCCGCGTCGTCGGAGGGCACGAGCACGAGCGCGGCGGCGTACATCACGAGGCCCGTGCCGCCGAGCAGCGCGAGCGCGACGAACGCGATCCGGACGAGCGTCGCGTCGATGCCGAACAGGCGGCCTAGGCCGCCGCAGACGCCGGCGATCATGCGGTCGCTGCTCGAGCGCTCGAAGCGCCGCGGCCCGGGCGGCGGGGACTGGGGCGGGGCGGGGGTGTCGGGGGTCGTGTTCATG
>Ga0247713_1000219_pt1 | contig 41117 bp, 43 predicted proteins | sample 21E_NmetaG_FD_189936 | JGI IMG/M metagenome (GOLD analysis project Ga0247713, IMG submission 189936) | Soil microbial communities from hillslope of Landscape Evolution Observatory, University of Arizona, Oracle, AZ, United States - 2-1-E_N | ecosystem: Engineered > Artificial ecosystem >...
GCTCACGGCTCCGCTCGCCGCCGACCCCGTCGCCGTGCCGGCGCCTCGCGCGGCGCTCGTCGTCTGGGCGGGGCTGGCGATGTTCGGGCTCGGGCTGCCGCTCGGGGGTCTGCTGCACCGCCGCCGGCGGCGGCGCAGCCGACCGGCGGCGGCCGTACGCGGCAGGGGGTGGGCCTCGGCGCACAGGTAGCCTGCTTCCGCCGATGAGCTTCTACGTCACGACGCCGATCTACTACGTCAACGCGGCGCCTCACCTCGGACACGCGTACTCGACGATCGCGGCCGACGTCATGGCGCGGCACATGCGCCAGCGCGGCGAGGACGTCTTCTTCCTCACCGGCACGGACGAGCACGGAGAGCCGGTCGCGCTCGCCGCCGAGCGCGAGGGGCTGACGCCGCAGGAGCTCGTCGACCGCAACGCGCCGCGCTTCATCGACCTCATGCCGCGGCTGAACGTCACGAACGACTTCTTCATCCGCACCACCGACGCCGAGCACAAGGCGAAGGTGCAGGAGGTCCTCAGCCGCGTGTACGACAACGGCCACGTCTACGAGGGCGTCTACGAGGGCTGGTACTGCCCGCGGTGCGCGGACTTCAAGACCGACGCCGAGGCGGGCGAGGACCACCTCTGCCCGATCCACCGCATCCCGCTGCTGCGCGAGAAGGAGGACAACTACTTCTTCCGCCTGTCGGCGTTCCAGGACGACCTCGTGCGGCTCTTCGACGAGCAGCCGGACTTCGTCATGCCGCGCCATCGCTACAACGAGGCGCGCTCGTTCATCGAGTCGGGTCTGCAGGATGTCTCGTTGAGCCGCTCGGCGCTGACGTGGGGCGTCCCGGTGCCGTGGGACGACAAGCAGGTCTTCTACGTCTGGTTCGACGCGCTGCTGAACTACTACACCGCGCTGTCGTACGCGCAGGCCGGCAACGACCTCACCGACCGCTTCTGGCCGGCGCAGTTTCACATCATCGGCAAGGACATCCTGAAGTTCCACACGGTGTTCTGGCCGGCGATGCTCATGGCCGCCGGCCTGCCGCTGCCCGAGCACGTCTTCGTCCACGGCTTCCTGCTCATGCGCGACGACAGCGGCCAGGAGCACAAGATGAGCAAGTCGCTGGGCAACGTCCTCGACCCGTTCGTCGTCATGGACGAGTTCGGTACCGACGCGCTGCGCTACTACTGCATGCGCGAGGTCTCCTTCGGCCAGGACGGCTCCGTGTCGGCCGCCGGCTTCGCCGCGCGCTACGAGACCGAGCTCGCCAACGACCTCGGCAACCTCGCCAGCCGGACGGTCGCCATGGTGCACCGCTACCGCGACGGCGCGGTGCCCGCGGTCGACCTGGACGCCGAGCTTGCGGCGGACGTCGACGGCGCCGCCGGCGAGGTCGCGTCGCTGCTGGACCGTGCCGACCTCAGCGGCGCGCTCGACGCGATCTGGCAGCGCGTGCGGCGGCTGAACCGCTACGTCGAGCAGCAGGCGCCGTGGGCGCTCGCGAAGGACCCGGCGCGCGCCGCCGACCTCGACCGCGTGCTCGCGTCGCTCGCCGAGGCGCTGCGCGTGGTCGCCGTCCTGCTGCACCCCTGGATCCCCGATGCCGGCGGCAAGCTGCTCGACGCGCTCGCCGCCCCGCAGCTCGAGCTGTCGGGCGCGCGGATGCAGGCCGGCCGGCTCGGCGCGGTCGCCACCCTCCAGCCGCTGTTCCCCAAGCCGCAGGGCTAGTCTCGGCTGCGGAGTGATCGACAGCCACACGCACCTGCACGCCTGCAAGCCCGACGACGCCGACCTCGTCGCGGCGGCGGCGACGGCCGGCGTGTCGCGGATCCTCACGGTCGGCACCGACGGCGCGACGTGCCGCGAGGCGCTGACCGCCGCCGAGCTGTACCCGCAGGTCTTCGCCGCCGTCGGGCGCCACCCGAACGAGGCGACCGGCTTCACCGACGCCGACGCGGCGGAGCTGCAGGCGCTCGCCGAGCACCCGCGCTGCACCGCGATCGGCGAGACGGGGCTGGACTTCTACCGCGACTACGCTTCGCACGCCGACCAGCATCGGGCCTTCCGCGCCCAGATAGAGCTCGCGCGCGCCAGCGGCAAGCCGCTCGTCATCCACACCCGCGCGGCGGAGGACGACACGATCGGGACGCTGCGCGAGCACGCCGGCGGCCTGCCGGTCGTCATGCACTGCTTCTCGATGCCCGCCCGCCTGCAGGAGTGCCTCGACGAGGGCTGGTGGATCTCGTTCGCCGGCAACGTCACGTACCCCGCCGCGCAGGACCTCGCCGCCGCGGCCGAGCGCGTGCCCGAGCAGCGGCTGCTCGTGGAGACCGACGCGCCGTACCTCACGCCGCAGGCGGTGCGCAGGGAGCGCAACCAGCCCGCGTACGTCGTCCACACGGCGCGCTTCGTCGCCGAGCGCCGCGGGATCGCGCTCGAGGACCTCGAGGCGGTCGTCGAGCGCAACGCGGCCCGGCTGTTCGGATGGTGAGCGACGCGTCCGCGCCGAGCCAGCCGAGCCTGCGCCGCATGCGCGAGTTCGGCGTCCGGCCCAAGCGCGACCTCGGCCAGAACTTCCTCATCGACTCGAACATCCTCGGCGTCATCGAGCGCGCTGCCGAGCTCGACGCCGGCGACGTCGTGCTGGAGATCGGCGGCGGCCTCGGCGTGCTGACCGAGCACCTCGCGCCACGCGTCGCGCACGTCCACGTCGTCGAGCTCGATCGCGCGCTCGAGCCGGCGCTGCGCGACGCGATCGCGCCGTTCCGCAACGTCTCGCTGCACCTCGCCGACGCGATGCGACTCGACCTGCGCGGCCTGCGGCCGACGCCGACGAAGGTCGTCGCCAACCTGCCCTACGGCATCGCCGCCGGCGTGATCCTGCGCACGATCGAGGAGCTCGACGGGGTACGCCGCTGGGTCGGGATGGTGCAGAAGGAGGTCGGCGAGCGCCTCGCCGCGGCGTCCGCGAGCGACGCCTACGGCGTCCCGTCGGTGCTCGCCCAGCTCGCCTGCGAGGTGCGCGTCCTGCGGGCGGTGTCGCGCAACGTCTTCGCTCCGGTGCCGAACGTCGACTCGGTGCTCGTCGGGCTCCGGCGCACCGGCCCGGCGCCCGATGCCGGCCTGCGCGAGCTCGTCAACGCCGCCTTCGCGCACCGGCGCAAGGCGCTGGCGCGCTCGCTGGCGCTCGCGCCCGGCGCCGCGCCCGGGCTGCGCGAGCGCGTCCGCGAGGCGCTCGAGCTTCTCGGCCACCCGCCCGACGTTCGCGCCGAGCGCCTCTCGCCGCGGGACTTCCGCGCGCTGCACGAAACGTTGAGCGCATGAGCGAGCTGCGCGCGCAGGCCCGCGCGAAGGTCAACCTCTGCCTGTTCGTCGGGCCGGTGCGCCACGACGACCGTCACGAGATCGTGACGCTCATGGACTCGCTCGACCTCAGCGACGACGTGCGCCTCGAGCCGTCGCCGGTCGGCCTGCGCGCCGACGAGGTCGTCTGTCCCGGCGTCGAGGGCCCGAACCTCGCGGCTGCGGCGCTTGCGGCGTTCCGCGCGCGCGCCGGCTGGGACGGGCCGCCCGTGCGGCTGCACATCGACAAGCGCATCCCGCTCGCCGGCGGGATGGCGGGCGGCTCGGCCGACGCCGCGGCGGCGCTGCGGCTGATCGCGCAGGCGGCCGGCGTCGACGACCTCGGGCTGCTCGAGGAGATCGCGGCCGAGCTCGGCGCCGACGTGCCCGCCCAGGTCCGCGGCGGGCTCGTGCTCGCCACGGGCGAGGGCACGCGGCTGCGCCCGCTCGCGTTGTCGCTGGACTACAGCGTCGTCGTCCTGCCGGTCGACGCCGAGCTCTCCACGCGCGACGTCTACGCCGAGGCCGACCGCCTCGGCATGTCGCGCGATTCGCTCGGCCTCGGTCACTGCCTTGCGCGCCTGCAGGATGCGATCTCGGCCGGAACGGTGCTCAACGAGCTGCACAACGACCTGCAGGATGCCGCCCGCTCGCTGTGCCCCACGATCGACGACACGCTGGAGTCCGCGATCAACGCCGGAGCCGACCAGGCGCTCGTCTCGGGCTCCGGCCCGACGGTGCTCGCCGTCTTCTTCGGCGTCGGCCATCGCGAGCGCGCCGCGACCGCACATGCGACGCTCGTCGACGAGCGTCGCGCCCCGCCGCCGGTGCTCGCGGTCCCGGCGCGGTCGATCGACTAGCGCGCTGCGCGCCGCCGGGACTGTGCGTCACAATATGTCGCCATGACGAACACCGGTGCGAGCTACCTCATCGGGGCGTTCTGCGGCGTCGGCGTGCTCGCCGCCTTCGTGTGGTTCATCGTCATGCCGGCATGGAGCGCGTACACCCGCCCGTGGGAGCGCGCGGCCGCGAGCTTCCTCGCCCTCTACGTCCTGGCCGCGCTCGTGCTGCTGGGCGCGGCCGCGGGCATCGCGATCGCGTACTACTGGGATCGCATCGCGGCGTAGCCTGTTGCGATGGCCAGCCCCGCCGATCGGACGTTGGGGCTCGATCTCGCTGCACTCGAGGCGATCACGGAGGCGATCGAATCGGGCGCCGGGCTGCCCGAGGTCGTGCGCGCGGCCGCGCGCACGCTGGAGGCGAGCCTCGTGCTGCTCGACCGCACGGGCGCGGTGCTCGCCGTCGCCGCGCGGTCGCCGGCCGACGAGCGCTCGCTGCTCGACAGCGCGCAGGGCGTCGAGACGATCGAGCTGCGCGTCGCCGACGCGCCCGTCGGCCGGCTGCGGATGCGCGCGCGCGGCGAGCCCGGCCCGGCGCTGGTCCGGCTGGTCACGACGCTGGTCGCCTCCGAGCTCGAGCGCGTCCGCGCGCCGGCGCGCGCGTCGCAGGAGGCGAGCACGGCCTTCCTGCACGCGGTCCTCGATCGCGAGCTCGACGACGCCGAGGCCATCGTCGCCCGCGCCCGCGACCTCGGCGTCGACGTCACCGCGGGAGCCAGCGTGCTCGTCGCCCGCGCGCGCGCCCACGGGCCCACCGACGAGGGCTGGCGGGCGCGCGTGCTGGCAAGCGCCGAGCGCGGCGCGCGCGCCGTCGTGCCGACGGCGATCGCCGCGCCGCCGCGCCACGAGTCGGGCGCCGCGGAGGCCGTCGTGCTCGTCGCCGGCGGCGACGACGCGCTCGCCAGGCGCGCGGCCGAGGGCGTCCTTCGCGAGCTGCAGGAGAGCCTGCCCGGGCAGTCCCTCGCCGTCGGCCGCAGCCGCGTGGCGATCGATCCGCTCGACCTGCACCGCGCCGGCAACGAGGCGCTGCTGGCCGTCAACGTCGCCCAGGGCGGCGAGGACCAGCCGCTGCTGGCCTTCGAGCAGACCGGCGCCTACCGGCTGCTGCTGTCGGCGATGAGCGAGGACCCGGGCGAGCTGCAGCGCTTCTACGCCGAGACCGTCGAGCCGCTCGTCGCCTACGACCGCCAGTACGAGACCGAGCTCGTGCGCACGGTCGAGGCATTCCTCGACAACGACGGCAACGTCGCCGGCACGGCGCAGAAGCTCTTCACGCACCGCCACACGATCCGCTACCGCCTCGAGCGCGTGCGCGAGCTGTCGGGGCTCGACGTCGGCTCGACCGACGGGCGCGAGAAGCTGTCGCTCGGCCTGAAGGCGATGCGGGTCCTCGGCGTCGCGGCGCCCGGCGGCCCGGCGACCGAGCCGGGCGCCGGAGCCGGCCGCGTCCCGAGGCGCTGAGCGGTCGGGACGGACGACTAGCATCCCGCGCCATGCGAATCGGGATCCTGACGGGCTCGGGCACGTACGCGCTGCCGGAGATGGACCGCGAGGGCGAGCCGCAGCCGGTCGAGACGCGCTTCGGCACGGCGCCGGTGGCGACGGGCCGCCTCGCCGGCGTCGACGTCCTGCACGTCTCGCGCCACCGGCCCGGCCACGAGCTGCTGTCCAGCGCCGTGACGCACCAGGCCAACATCGCCGCGCTGAAGGACCTCGGCGCCGACGCGATCCTCTCCCTGACGGTCTGCGGCGCGCTGGACTCGACGCTTCCGCTCGGCAGCCTCGTCGTCTTCGACGACCTGCACTTCCTCGCCAACCGGCTGCCCGACGGCTCGCTGTGCACGCTGTACACCGAGCCCGGCGAGCGCGGGCGCGGGCACTGGATCTACGAGCGGCCGTTCTCCGAGCCGCTGCGCCAGGCGTTGCTCGAGGGCGCGCGCGAGGCCGGCGCGCACGCGCGCGACGGCGGCTGCTACGGCCACGTCGACGGCCCGCGCTTCAACAGCCGCGCCGAGATCCGCATGCTGCAGGGCGTCGGCGTCACCGCCGTCAGCCAGACCGCGGGCCCGGAGACCGTGCTCGCCGGCGAGGCCGAGATCCCGTACGCCCTGCTCGGCTACGCCACCGACTACGCCAACGGCGTCGTCAGCCCGCCGACGCCGCTGTCAGAGCTCGCGCGGCTCATCGAGGCCAGCGGCGAGACGTTCGCCGGCACGCTCGCGGAGGCGGTCCCGCGCATCGACGGCGACGCGCTCGAGCCGGTGGGCACGCACTTCCGCTTCGACTGAGCGCGATGCGCCGGCAAGCTGGGGAGGCTGGATTCGAACCAACACCTCACGGCTCCAAAGGCCGGCGGGCTGCCATTACACCACTCCCCACGACGCGGCCGGACGGGCCGTCTCAAGACTAGCCTTACGATCCCTGCATGGCAGCCCCCACGGTCGTCATCCTCGCCGCCGGGCAGGGCACCCGCATGCGGTCGCGGCTGCCGAAGATGCTCCACGAGATCTGCGGGCGCCCGCTCGTTGGCTGGCCGATCGCCGCAGCGCTCGAGGCGGGGGCGCGCGACGTCGTCGTCGTCACGTCGCCGGACGGCGGCCTCGAGGGCCGGCTGCCCGACGCCGTGCGCAGCGTCGTGCAGCCGGCCGCCGACGGCACGGGCGGCGCCGTGCGCGCCGCGATGCCGGCGGTCGAGCACGGCGCCACGGTCGTCGTGCTGCCGGGCGACGCGCCGCTGGTCACCGCCGACGCGATCACCGCGCTCGTCGAGACCCACGCCCGCGAGGGCGCCGCGGCCACGATGGCGACGATGCACCTCGCCGACCCGTCCGGTTACGGCCGCGTCGTGCGCGACGCGTCGGGCGGCGTCGAACGCGTCGCCGAGACCAAGGCGCCGGGTGACGCGACCGCCGCCGAGCTGCAGATCGACGAGGTCAACAGCTCGATCTTCGTCTTCGACGGCGACAGGCTGCGCGCCGCGCTCGAGGAGCTCGAGCCCGACAACGTCCAGCGCGAGCTGTACCTGCCCGACGTCCTGCCGCTGCTGCGCTCCGCCGGCGAGGTCGTCGCCGCGCACGTCCTCGACGACCCGTCGCTCGCGCTCGGCGTCAACGACCGCGTGCAGCTCGCGGAGGTGCGCCGGATCGCCCAGCGCCGCATCCACGACGCGCACGGCCGCGCGGGCGTGACGATCGTCGACCCCGGCTCGACGCTCATCGAGGTCGACGTCGCGATCGGCCCCGACAGCGTCGTCGAGCCGAGCTGCTTCCTGCGCGGCGCCACGTCGATCGGCGCGGGCTGCACCGTCGGCCCGCTGACGACGCTGATCGACGCCGTGCTCGGCGACGAGGTCCGCGTGCCGCACTCCTACCTCGTCTCGTGCGAGGTGCGCGACGGCGCGACCGTCGGCCCGTTCGCCTACCTGCGGCCCGGCACGCTGCTGCGCGAGCGCTCGAAGGCGGGTACGTTCGTCGAGATCAAGAACTCCGACGTCGGCGCCGGCAGCAAGGTCCCGCACCTGTCCTACATCGGCGACGCGGAGATCGGCGAGGACTCGAATCTCGGCGCGGCGACGATCACCGCCAACTACGACGGCGTCAACAAGCACCGCACGACGATCGGCAACCGGGTGCGCACGGGCGTCGACACGACGCTCGTCGCACCGGTCACGCTGGAGGACGACGTCTACACGGGCGCGAACTCCGCGATCACGAAGGACGTGCCGCCCGGGGCCCTCGCGGTCGCCCGCGAGCGGCAGGTCAATCTCGAGGGCTACGCCGACCGGCGACGCCGGGACGGCGACTAGACTGGGGCGCGGATGACCACCGTCCAGATGCAGCCGGTGCCGCCGCCGCAGCCGGTGCGCTCGACCCGCCTGGAGCTCGGCTACGACAAGAAGCTCATGCTGTTCTCCGGGCGGGCGAACCCCGATCTCGGGGCGAGGATCGCCGACAAGCTCGGGATCGCGCCGGGGGCGGTGACGCTGCGGACGTTCTCCAACGGCGAGGTCTACTGCCGCTACGAGGAGTCGATCAGGGGCACCGACGTCTTCATCGTCCAGCCGACGTGCGCGAACCCGTCGACGGGGTTGACGCCCAACGACGCGCTCATGGAGCTGCTGCTCATGATCGACGCCGCCGTCGGCGCGAGCGCGCACCGCGTGATCGCCGTCACCCCGTGGTTCGGCTACAGCCGCCAGGACAAGAAGTCGGCCCCGCGCGAGCCGATCTCGGCGCGGCTGGTGACGCGCATGCTCGAGCGCGCGGGCGCCGACCGCGTCGTGACGATGGACCTGCACGCCGGCCAGATCCAGGGCTTCTCCTCCAAGCCGATCGACCACATGACCGCGCTGTTCATCCTCACGCAGTACTTCCGCGACCTCGGCCTGCAGGACCTCGTCGTCGTCGCGCCGGACGCCGGCCGCGTCAAGCTCAACAAGAAGTTCGCCTCCAAGCTCGGCGCCGAGCTCGCGATCCTCGACAAGGAGCGTCCCGCCCAGCAGGTCGCCGAGGTCGGCTACATCATCGGCGACGTGCGCGGCAAGACCGCCGTCATCGTCGACGACATCATCGACACCGCCGGCACGCTCAAGGTCGCCGGCCAGAGCGTCCTCATGGCCGGCGCGCGCGCCGTCTACGCCGCTGCGACGCACCCCGTGCTGAGCGGCAACGCCTTCGAGAACCTCGCCGAGGGCGGGTTCGAGCAGATCGTCGTGACGGACACGATCCCGCTGCGCGCCGGCGCGCCGGACAACGTCCACGTCCTGTCGTGCGCCGACAAGCTCACCGACGCGATCCGCAGCATCTTCAACGACAGCTCGGTGAGCGACGTCTTCGGCGGCGAGAACCAGCTGTTCTAGGCGCGGCGTCCGCGAGCGGGCCGACGGTCTTCACCTGCGCGCCGGCGTCGTGGCGATCGTCGCCGTGTGCGCGCGCAGCGGGTACGGTGAACCATGCTCGCGATCGACCTGCTGCTCGGCCTGCTGATCGTCGTCGCCGCGCTCGTCGGCGCGCGGCTGGGCCTGCAGCGCGCGCTGCCGATCGCCGGCGTCGCCGCCGGAGTCCTGCTCGGCTCGCGCGCGCCGCTGCTCTTCGGCGAGGAGCTCGACTCCGACTACGCGCCGAACATCGCCGTCGTCGCGGCCGTGGTGCTGGGCGGCATCGGGGCCGTCGTGGGGGAGGCCGTCGCCCGCCGCGCTCCCTGGCTCGCCCGCGGCCTCGTCGTCGAGGCGGGGCTCGGAGCGATCCTCACGGGTGCCGCCGCGGCCGTCGTCGTGTGGGCGATCGCCCCGGCGGTGTCGGAGATCGGCTCGGTGCGCGACGACATCCGACGCTCGGAGGTCCTGGAGCGCTTCAACGCCGTGCTCGTGCCGGTCCGCCCCGCGCGCAACGAGCCGGCGTCCGCGTCCGACCTGCCGCGGGCCGCACGGCGCAGGCGGCCGGCCGCCGCGGGCGACACGGGCCTGCGCTCGCGTCGCGAGGTCATGCGCGCCGAGCGCAACCTCGTGAAGGTCATGGTGACCCGATGCGGCGGCGGCTATCAGGGCACCGGCTGGATCGCCGGCCATGGCATCGTCGTCACGAACGCGCACGTCGTCAGCGCGGCGCAGGAGGTCACGGTCTCGAGGCGGGGCCGCGGCGCGTCGCTCGCCGCGAACGTCGTCTGGTTCGACGGCATCCACGATCTCGCGCTGCTGCGCGTCGGCGCGCTGCGCCGCGAGCCCGGGCTGCCGCTCGCGGCGGCCGCGCGGACATCCACGCCGGCGGTCGCGCTCGGCTTCCCGAGCGGCAAGCTGACGATCCGCCGCGCGCGGCTGGGGCCGACGACGAGCGGAGTTCGGCTTCCGCCGATCGAGCTCGACAGTCGAGCCGGCATCTCGCTGACGCTGAGGCACCGGCTCGTGACGCTGATCCGCGGCCTCAACGGGCCCGGCGGGTCGGGCGGCCCGGTGATCGATCGGCACGGCAACGTCGTGGCGACCGTGTTCGCGGGCATCCCGCAGAGCGGGCTCACGCTGGGCATCCCCAACCGCATCGTCCGCTCCGCGCTGCGACGCGCCAACCACCGCGTCGAGGTGCCGCCCTGCAACGCGCCGCCGCTGCGGCCGACGCGCGAGGAGTCGATCGCCGCGCGCAACGCCTGAGCGCGTCGTCCGCACCACGAGGCCGCGTCACGCAGCGGGTAACGTGAGCGCCGTGGACTCTCCGGCGGCCACCCTCATGGAGCGCCTCGGGCTCTCCGACGACGAGCTCTGCGACGTGCTGGCGGCCGATGCGCTCGAGCTGCTGGCCAACGACCTGCACCACCGGCCCGAGCTCGGCATCCTGCTCGAGCTCACGCAGGAGGCCGCCGAGCAGGTGGGCGACGGCGTGCTGCGCCGCTGGCTGCGCCGGCGGGGGCCCGCCGGCGTGCCGATCGAGCATCTGCGCGCGCGCGACTTCGCCGCCTTCGAGGACGACCTGGCGCTGCTGGCGGAGCGCGGGTTCGTCCTGCGCTAGGGGCCTACGGCCTGTCGGGCCGCCGCTCGCCCGGCCAGATGCCGGTCAGCCACTTGAAGCTCTTGGCGCCGGTGCGGTTGACCGCGGCCTTCGTCACGGCGAACGTCGCGCCCTGCACGGCGGCGGCGCCGAGGACCCGGCCCCAGGTGGACTCCTCGGTCGTCGGCTTGGGCGGCTCGCGGTCGTCGATGTGGGCCCAGACCTCGTTGAACACCTGCCGCGCCAGGACGCCGGCGATGAGGCCGACGATGATCCCGAAGGGCTTGTAGAGCAGCTTCATAGTTGCGCAAGATACCCCCGTCCGGTCACCATGAGTCCGTCGATCGAGGAGGCCCGAGGATGGACGACGCAGACGACCTGCTGCAGCGCGCGCTCATCGACGCGCAGGCGTCCGTGTCCGTCGCGCTGAAGGTCTCCGACCTTGCGGTCTCCGACGCGCTGACGGTCGTCTTCCACGGCCGCCGCGATCTCGGGACGCTGCAGACCTACGTCGCCAACGGCGGGCGCTCCGCCGGCGCGGCCGTCGGGGCCTCCGAGCTGCTGCGCGTCCCCTGCGACCTCGACCTCGCCGAGGCCTCCTCGCGCCGCGAGGCCGAGGAGCTGTACGCCGAGCAGGCGCGCGCGCTGCGCGACGCGATCATCGCCGCCGACACCGTCCTGTCGCTGTGGGCGGGCGACCTGGCCGCCGCGACCGGCGTCGGCGTCGCGATCGACCGGTCCGTCGAGCTGGACGTCCGGCTGCCCGCCCACCGGCTGATGCCCGTCGCGCTGACGGCGCCCGAGCGGCGGCTGCTCGTGACCGCCGTCTGCGGCGCGCGCACGCTCGCCGAGGGCAGGCCGCCGATGGGGATCGTGTGCGCCCAGCCGGACCTCGCGCACGTCTATCCGCTGTCCGACGACCCCGAGCGCTGCCTGGAGGACTTCGAGCAGCGCGCGGCCGAGCACGCCCGCGAGGTCGAGGCTCGGCTCGCTCACCAGGAGGCGTCGGTGCAGCGCTTCCTCGAGCTCAACGGCGACGACTTCCAGCCGACCGCCTGAGCCGCCGGCCACCGGAGCGCGGTCACAATGGCCGCGTGAAGCGCGCGCTGATCGCCGTCGCCGTCACGGTCGTCGTCCTCGCGCTGAGCGCGATCGTCGCCCGCTGGCTGAGCGCCGACACCGACGAGCGCGCGCAGGTCGTCGAGCTGCTGCGCGCGCAGGCGCGCGGCGATGCGCCCGCGATGCTGCGCCTGCTGCGCTGCCGCGACGCCGCCTGCGTGTCCGTGGTGCGCGACAACGCGCGCCGCCTGCGCGGCCGCGGCGAACTGAGGATCGTCGCCTACCAGTCGGGCACGGGCCACGCGGTGCGTGCGCGGACGCGACCGACGCGCGTCGCGTGGTTGTTGCCGGAGCGGCTGCCGACCGTCCAGTGCGTCCTCGTCAGGCGTACCGGCAACCTTCTCTCCGGGACGTCGGTTAGCCTGCTGCGCCTCAGCGCCCCGATCGGCCGCGAGTCGAGCTGCAGCTAGCCGCGGCACAACTCGCGGTCGCCGGCGGTGTTGTGCCCCACCAGACCATGCGCATCGGCCGCCTGCCCGCCCTCGTGATCGTCGTGCTCTGCGCCGCGGCGGGATGGTCGTCGCCCGCCCTCGCCGCCGACGGCATCACGCGCGGCACGATCTACCGCGACGGGCCCGACAACCGCTTCCGGCTCGGCGGCGAGTGGCTGTTCCGCCTCGACCCCGCGGGGGTCGGCCAGGGTCAGCGCTTCCAGCGCCAGACGTCGACCGACGGGTGGACGAAGGTCGCCGTCCCGAACGCCTGGAACGCGGGCGACAACTCGGCCGCCTCGATGATCGGCTCGACGGGCTGGTACCGCAAGGACTTCCGGCTGCCCGACGCGCGCGGGCGCATGGACTGGCTCGTGCGCTTCGAGTCGGTCAACTACCGCGCGACCGTGTGGCTCAACGGCAGGCCGATCGGGCGCCACGCCGGCGCGTACCTGCCGTGGCACCTGCGCATGCCGCGCGGCGCGCTCAAGCGCCGGGGCGTCAACCGCCTCGTCGTCCGCGTCGACAACCGCCGCCGGCGCACCGACTTCCCGCCTTCGGGCCTGACCGGCAACGGCGACCCCGCGGGCGGCTGGTGGAACTACGGGGGGCTGCTGCGCGAGGTCTACCTCCAGCGGGTCGACGGGGTCGACGTCACGCGCGTCGTCGTGCGTCCGCAGCTGCCGTGCCGGACCTGCGCCGCCAGCGTGCTGGCGCGCGTCACCGTGCGCAACTACGGCGGCTCGCCGAGACGCGTCAGCGTCGGCGGCAGCTTCGGTGGCCGACGGCTCGCGCTCGGCACGCGCACCGTCGGCGCCCGGGGCTTCGCGGCGTTCGACGCCCGCATCCGCGTGCCCAGGCCGCGGCTGTGGTCGCCCGCCAGCCCGCGCCTCTACACCGCGCGGTTCACGGTGCGCGCCAACGGCCGCAAGGTCGTCGGCTACCGGCTGCGCAGCGGCATCCGCTCGATCAAGGTCGTCAACGGCCGCCTGCGGCTCAACGGCCGCGCGGTCAACCTGCGCGGCGTCGGGTTGCACGAGGACGACCAGACCGCCGGCTTCGCGATCGACAGCGCGCGGCGTGCCCAGATCGTCGCCCAGGCGAAGGAGCTCGGCGGGACCGTCCTGCGCGCGCACTACCCGCTGCATCCCGAGCTGCACGAGCTCGCCGATCGCGAGGGCCTGCTGATCTGGTCGGAGATCCCGGTCTACGCGCTGAAGAACCGCGACCTGAGGAGCTCCACTGTGCGCAGGAGCGCCGTGCGCGAGCTCGAGACGAACGTCGTCGAGCACCAGAACCACGCGTCGGTGATGCTCTGGTCGATCGGCAACGAGCTGTCGTCGCGGCCCAGCGGCGCGCAGCGGCTGTACATCGAGAGCGCCGCACGGCGGGCGCGCGTGCTGGACCCGACGCGGCCCGTCGGCATCGCGATCGCCGGCTATCCGGCGGTCGGCTGCCGCGGGGAGTACGCCGCGCTGGACGTCATCGGCATCAACGACTACTTCGGCTGGTACCCCGGCCCCAACGGGCAGATCGCCGACCGCGAGGCGCTGTCGGACTACCTGGACGCGATGCGCGCCTGCCATCGCCGCAAGGCGCTGATCGTGTCGGAGTTCGGCGCCGAGGCCAACCGCTCCGGGCCGGTTGAGGAGAAGGGCACCTTCGAGTTCCAGCAGGACTTCGTGCGCTACCACCTCGCGGTGCACGGCTCCAAGCCGTGGCTCAGCGGCTCGCTGTACTGGACGCTGCAGGAGTTCCGCGTGCGGCCGAACTGGGAGGGCGGCAACCCGCTTCCGAATCCGCCGTGGCACGAGAAGGGCCTCCTGCGGCTCGACGGCTCCAAGAAGCCGGCCTGGTTCGACGTCGAGCGGATGTTCAAGGCGACGCCGCAGCTCGGCGCCCCCTAGCGCGTCGCGGCGAGCCCGCCGCCAGGGGTTCGCTACCCTTCGCCGTCGCCATGGCTTCGCAGACGACCAGGCTGTCGATCGCGCCACGCGAGCCCGAGGGGTCGCGTGCGACGCGACGCCTGCGCCGCAGCGGCCGCGTGCCCGGGATCCTCTACGGCGGCGACGGTGAGCCGCTGACGTTCAGCGTCGACGCGCGCGAGCTGCGCCACGCGCTCGCCGCCCAGGGCGCGGTGCTCGAGGTCGCCGACGGCGGCAGCGCGACCCCGGCGATCCTCAAGAGCGCCCAGCACCATCCGGTGCGCGGCGAGACGCTGCACGTCGACCTCATGCGCGTGAACCTCGACGTCGCGATTGCGGCCGTCGTGCCGCTGGAGCTCACCGGCGCCGACGACGCCCCCGGCGTCAAGGAGGGCGGGGTGCTCGAGCAGATCACCCGCGAGCTCAACATCGAGGCGCTTCCGACGTCGATCCCTGAGTCGATCTGCTTCGACGCCTCGGGGATGCACATCAACGACACGGTGACCCTCGCGCAGGTTCCGGTGCCGGACGGGATCGTGCTGCTCGACGATCCCGAGGAGACCGTCGTGGCGACGCTCACACCGCCGCGCCTGGAGTCCGAGCTCGACGAGATCGAGCAGGAGACGGGCGTGGTCGGCGAGGGCGCCGGCACGGCCGAGGCCTCGGCGGCCGACGCCGACGCGGGCGACGTACCCGCCGACGCCGGCGACGCCTCCCGCGAGTAGCCGCCTCCCGTGCGCCTGCGCGGTCGCGGCAGCGGGCCCAGCGGCCCGGTGGACTGGCTCGTCGTCGGTCTCGGCAACCCGGGCGCGCGCTACGCCCGCACGCCGCACAACATCGGCTTCGAGGTCGCCAACGCGCTCGCGCAGCGCTGGGAGCTGCCGCGCGCGAAGTCGCGCTACTCGGGGCTGCTCACGGAGGGCAGGACCGGCCCGGGCGGTCCGCGCGTGGCGGTCCTGCTGCCGCAGACCTACATGAACGACGCCGGCCGCTCGGTCGGCCCCGCGCGCGGCGCCTACAAGCTGCCGCTCGAGCGCGTGCTCGTGATCCACGACGAGATCGACCTGCCCTTCGGCGAGGTGCGCACGCGCGTCGGCGGCGGCCTGGCCGGCCACAACGGCCTCAAGTCGCTGCGCGCCGAGCTCGGCAGCCCCGAGTTCGCGCGCGTGCGCGTCGGCGTCGGGCGCCCGGACTCGACCGATCCGGAGATCGTCTCGGCGCACGTGCTCGGCGGCTTCCGGCAGTCGAAGGCCGAGGTCGCCGAGCTCATCGACGACGCGACCCGCGCCGCCGAGGCGATCGTCCTCGGCGAGCGCGAGCCGTGAGCGCGCCGGCCGCGCCGGCGCGCGCCCGTCAGGAGAGCGTCAGCGTGTTGACGCCGGTCTCGGCCGCGGTCGGCGTGCGCGGCGCCACGGCGTCGTAGTCGTAGAACGCACCGGCCTTCGAGCCGGGCTTGCCGAAGCCGAAGCCGGCCGACTCGAGGATCGTGACCGCGTCGGTGATCTTGTGGAAGCCGCCCTGACCGGTCGTCGGAAGGCCCGCCACCGCCTCGCGCTGGCCGAACTTCATGAACACGCGGTCGTTGCCCAGGCGCCCGAGCGACTGCAGCGCCAGCGCGCGGTGAACGGCCTCCGCGCCCATGAACTCGGCCGCGAAGCGCGAGAAGCGCGAGCCGCGCAGGCCGCCCGCGCGCGCGAACACGGTGCCGGCGAGCAGGTAGGCGTTGATGAACACCTGGTCGCCGACGACGAGCGTCGTGAGCAGGTTCGTCGAGCTGGCGAAGACCTCGTCGGGGACCCAGATGCGCTTCGTGACCGGGACGGCGCCGACGGCGTCGGACGTCAGCGTCTCGTAGTGGATCTTCTCCTCGGTGGCCGCCGCGCGGACGTTCGCGCGCGTCACGGGGTCCAGCGCGACGCGCTCGGCGCCGACCGTGTTGACGATCGTCGCCAGCACCTCGGCGGTCGCGGCGACGTTGACGATCGTCTGCGGGTTGTTCGGCGCGTCGCTGCGGCGCTCGCCGGGCAGCTGCGCCTCTGCGTCCTGCGCCCAGCCGAGCAGCCCGATCGTGCCCAGCGCCGCGGCGGCGCCGCCGACGACCTGGCGGCGGGTGGCCGCCGGCTTGTCGCGGTGCTGCTCGTCGATCGCCTCGTAGGCGGAGTGCAGGAAGTCGGACATGCGTCGTGCTCCTTCGTTCGTGGTCGCTACGCCGGACTACGCGCGCGCCGCGCGCCCGGTGCTGCGCCGCGGCGAACCTGGCGCACAGGGCCCACCTAGACTGGACGGGCGGCCGCGCTCGTGCGCGGGCGCTCGACCTGCATGCATCTGCGCCCGCTCCTCAGCCACCTGACCGCCGACGCCGACGGCGCGACGCTCGCGCGCGACGGCGGCCGCGCGTTCGTGTCGGCGTCGCTGCGGCCGTACGTGCTCGCCGCGCTCGCCGACGAGGACCGCGCGCGCCCGGCGCTCGTCGTCGCCGGCGACGACCGGCAGGCGCGTGACGTCGCCGCCGACCTGCGCGCCTGGCTGCACCCGCGGCCGGTGCGCTTCTATCCCAGCCGCGGCGTCGCCTACGAGTCGCACCTCGCGCCGCCGCCGCACCTCGTCGGCCTGCGCGTCGCGGCGCTCGACGCGCTGCTCGACGACCACGGCTCGCGTGACGCGCCGGTCGTCGTCGTCTCCGCCGTCGCGCTCAGCGAGAAGGTCCCCGATCCCGCGCTTCGCCCGCGATCGTTCCGGCTGCGCACCGGCGACCTGCTCGACCTCGACGAGTGCGTCGCCGAGCTCGTCGCCGCCGGCTACGAGCGCGTCGACCAGGTCGCCGACCGCGGCCAGTTCGCCGTCCGCGGCGGGCTGCTGGACATCTACCCCGCCACCGAGGACCGCGCCGTTCGCGTCGACCTCTTCGACGTCGAGATCGAGTCGCTGCGCTGGTTCTCGACGTTCACGCAGCGCTCGCTCGGCGAGACCGACGCCGTCGAGATCGCGCCGGCCGCGGAGCTGGCCGCCGAACACCGCGAGCTCGCCGAGATCGCCGCGCTGGAGTCCGAGGACGACCGTCCCGACATCGCCGAGCTGCTGCCCGTCGAGCGCTTCCGCGCGTTCCTCGACCTGGCGCCCGACGCCGCCGTGCTGATCGCCGCCGAGGAGGAGGTCGAGCCGGCGCTCTCCGACCACTGGCAGGACGTCTGCGCGGCGTTCCACGACGCCGACGCCCACCACCTCTACGTCCCGCCGCAGGCGATCACCGCGGCGCTCGACGCTCGCGCCCGCGTGCGCCTGTCCTCCTACGACGCAGACCAGCAGCTGCAGTTCCGGGCGCAGGCGCCCGATCTCGCGGCGCGCTCCCTGCGCGAGGCCGAGCCCGAGCTCGAGAAGCTCGTGCGCTCCGGCTACCGGACGCTCGTGACGTGGCCGCAGCGCGGCGAGGGCGAGCGCGCCGCCTACAACCTCGCGCGGCTGCAGGCCTCGTGGCTGGGGGAGGGCGACGACGGCGCGCGACCGCCCGCCGAGAGCACGCTGCGCTTCGCGCACGTGGCGCTGCGCGACGGCTTCATCGCCGCCGGGCTGCGGCTCGCGGTGCTGCCCGCCCACCGGCTCTTCCGCCGCCGCGCCGAGCGCAGCGCCGGGCGCGACCACCACGCGCGCCGGCGCGGCGCCCTGCGCTCGTTCGCCGACCTGCGCACGGGCGACATCGTCGTCCACGAGGACCACGGCCTGGCGCGCTTCGCCGGCTTCGAGACGAAGACCGTCGCCGGCGTCACGCGCGACTACCTGTACCTCGAGTACCAGGGCGACGACCGCGTCTTCGTGCCCTCCGACCAGCTCGCGAAGATCAGCCGCTACGTCGGCGCGGGCGGCGCGCACCCGCCGCTGAGCAGGCTCGGGGGGCGCAGCTGGGAGCGCCTGAAGACGCGCGCCCGCCGCGCCGCGCAGGAGCTCGCGGGCGAGCTGCTGAACCTCTACGCGGAGCGCCGTCGGCGCCGGGGCGTCGCGTTCCCGCCCGACTCCGACTGGCTGCGCGAGTTCGAGGCCGCCTTCCCGTACACGGAGACCGCCGACCAGCGCGAGGCGATCGAGGTCGTGAAGGCCGACATGGAGTCCGAGCGCCCGATGGACCGCCTCGTCTGCGGGGACGTCGGCTTCGGCAAGACGGAGGTCGCGCTGCGGGCGGCGTTCAAGGCCGCCGACGCCGGCAAGCAGGTGCTCATGCTCGTGCCGACGACGATCCTCGCCCAGCAGCACTTCGGGACGTTCACGGAGCGCCTGAAGGACTACCCGTTCACGATCGAGCACGTCAGCCGCTTCCGGCCGCCCGCCGACCAGCGCCGCGCCGTCGAGGGCTTCCAGAGCGGCAGCGTCGACATCCTCATCGGCACGCACCGCCTGCTCAGCCGCGACGTGCGCGCCAAGGACCTCGGGCTCATCGTCGTCGACGAGGAGCAGCGCTTCGGCGTCAAGCAGAAGGAGCTGCTGCGCCAGCTCAAGCTGCGCGTCGACGTCATCTCGATGACCGCGACGCCGATCCCGCGCACGCTGCAGATGTCGCTGGCCGGCCTGCGCGACATCACGATCATCAACACGCCGCCGGAGGGACGCCGGCCGGTGAGGACCTACGTCGGCGAGTACGACGAGGAGCTCGTCAAGCAGGCGCTGCAGCGCGAGCACGCGCGCGGCGGCCAGGCGTTCTTCCTGCACAACCGCGTCGAGTCGATCGACGAGACCGCCGAGCGCCTGCGCGGGCTGTGCCCGGGGGTGCGCTTCGAGATCGCCCACGGCCAGATGGAGGACACCGAGCTGGAGGACCGGATGCTGCGCTTCCTGCGCGGCGAGGCCGACGTGCTCGTCTGCACGTCGATCATCGAGTCGGGCATCGACATCCCGCAGGCGAACACGCTGATCGTCGACCGCGCCGACGTCTTCGGCCTGTCGCAGCTCTACCAGATCCGCGGGCGCGTCGGCCGCAGCCGCGAGCGGGCCTATGCCTACCTGCTGTATCCGAGCGCCGCGGCGCTGACCCCGGAGGCGGCCCACCGGCTGGCGGCGCTCAGCGACTTCACCGAGCTCGGGGCGGGCTTCAAGATCGCGATGCGCGACCTCGAGCTGCGCGGCGCGGGCAGCCTGCTCGGCGACGAGCAGTCCGGCCACGTCGCCGCGCTCGGCTTCGAGCTGTACATGCAGATGCTCGACGAGGCCGTCGCGGCGATGGAGGCCCAGGAGGACGGGCGCGCGGGCGAGGAGGCGCCCGAGCCGGTGCGCCTCGACGTCAACGTCGACGCCTACGTGCCCGCCGACTACATCCCCTACGAGCAGGCCAAGATCGACGTGCACCGGCGCATCGCCGGCGCCGTCGACGTCGCCGACCTCGAGCTGCTGCGCGAGGAGCTCGAGGACCGCTTCGGCGAGCTGCCCCAGCCGCTGGAGAACCTCGTCACCCTGCAGCGCGCGCGGATCAAGCTGGGGCAGGCGGGCGCGCGGGCGGTCAGCTTCCGCGGCGGTCGCCTCGCGGTGACGCCGATCGAGCTCGACGCGGCGCGGGCGCGGCGCGTGCGCGCCGAGATCCCCGGCGCGCTGTACGAGTCGGGCAAGAGCCAGCTCAGCGTCCGCGTCCCCGACGATCCCGGGCAGCGCTTTCCCGCCGTCGTGCGGGCCGCCGACGTGTTGCTGGCCGTGACACGTGAGGCGGCATGACCGCTCGAGCGCATATGAAGCTCGCGTGAAGCGCGCACGGCATCGCGGCGATGCGCCAGCCTTTCGCTACGATCGACCGCATCGTGACTCGACACCTCAAACTCTTTCCGGCGCTTGGCGCCTTTTTTGTGGCCGCGGCGCTGGTGGCGGGCTGCGGCGACTCCGTTCCCGGTAACGCCGTCGCGAGCGTCGACGGCGACGCCATCACCCGAGAGCAGTTCAACCACTGGATGGGCATCGCCGCAGCGACCAGCCAGGGCGCGACCGGCCAGAAGGTCGCCTACAACCCGCCCGACTTCGCCGCGTGCGTCGCCAACAAGCGCAAGACGGCACCGAAGCCCGCCAAGGGCCAGCCGGCGCCCACCGCCGCGCAATTCCAGCAGCAGTGCAAGCAGGAGTACGAGAGCCTGCGCGATCAGGTCATGCAGTTCCTGATCCTGGCCGAGTGGGTCGAGGGCGAGGCCGCCGACCAGGGCGTGAAGGTCTCCGACGCGGAGGCCAAGGCGGCCTATGACCGCGCCGTCAAGCAGTCGTTCCCCAAGCAGTCGGACTTCCAGGCGTTCCTGAAGAGCTCCGGCATGACCGTTGCCGACGCGCGCTTTCAGGTCCGCTTCAACACGATCTACACGAAGCTGCGCGAGAAGGCCGTCAAGAACGCCGACAAGGTGACCCCGAAGGCGATCCAGAGCTTCTACGCCGAGAACAAGGAGCGCTTCGCGACGCCGACGAAGCGCGACCTGCGCATCGTCCTCACCCGCACGGAGGCCAAGGCCAACGAGGCCAAGGCGGCGCTGGACAACGGTCGCAGCTGGTCGTCGGTCACCAAGGAGTTCTCGATCGACCCGGCGACCAAGGACCGGGGCGGCGTGCTCGAGGGCGTCGAGCGCGGCCAGCAGGAGAAGGCCTTCGACGACGCGATCTTCTCGGCGGCGAAGGGCAAGCTCAGCGGTCCGATCAAGACGCAGTTCGGCTACTACGTCTTCCAGGTGCAGAAGATCACGCCGGCCTCGCAGCAGTCGCTGAAGCAGGCCACCCCGCTCATCCGCCAGCAGCTCGACGCGCAGAACAAGCAGAAGGCCGACGACGAGTTCAACCAGTCGCTGCGCAAGAAGTGGAAGGAGCGCACGAACTGCCGCGAGGGCTTCATCATGGCGCAGTGCAAGAACGCCCCGAAGGAGCGGACGACGACGGCTCCGGCCGGCGCCAACGGACAGCCGCAGCAGCCCCAGCCGCAGCAGCCGCAGCAGCCGCAGCGATAGGCGCGACGAGCCCGTGAGGCCCTAGGCTTCCGGGCTCGTGCCATCGCCGGACATCACGGACGCGCTCGGGCGCCTCGACGACCTGACGCGGCGCCTGCGCGCCGAGTGCCCGTGGGACCGCGAGCAGGACGAGCGCTCGATCGTCCCGCACACCGTCGAGGAGGCCTACGAGCTCGCCGACGCAGCGAACGCCGGCGACGACGCCAAGCTGCTCGACGAGCTCGGCGACGTGCTGTTCCAGGTGCACTTCCTGTCGCTGCTGCTCGAGGAGCGCGGGTCCGGCGACCTCGGCGCGGTCGCCGAGCACTGCCGCCAGAAGCTCATCCGCCGCCATCCGCACGTCTTCGGCGACGTCGACGCCGCCTCCGCCGACGAGGTTCTGCGCAACTGGGACGAGATCAAGGCCGGCGAGCACGGGCGCGACCCCGGCATCTTCGGCGACGTGCCCGAGAACCTGCCGGCGCTGCTGTACGCGCGCAAGCTGCAGCGCCGCGCCGCCACGGCGGGCCGGCTGCCGGCCGCCGCCGAGGATCGCGCGGCCGACGAGCGCAGCGCCGCGTTCGACGACATCGGCGAGCGGCTGTTCGCGCTCGTCGACGAGGCGCGGCGCCTGCGCGTGGATCCCGAGCTTGCGCTTCGCGCGGCCGCGCAGCGCTTCCGCAACCGAACGCAATCCGACGAGCCGGGAGCCCCATGAGCCAGATCGAACGCGTCCACGCCCGCCAGATCCTCGACAGCCGCGGCAACCCCACGGTCGAGGTCGAGCTGCGGCTGCGCTCGGGCGCGAGCGGTCGCGCGGCGGTGCCCTCCGGGGCGTCGACCGGCGAGTTCGAGGCCACGGAGCTGCGCGACGGCGGCGAGGCCTGGGGCGGCAAGGGCGTCTCGCGCGCCGTCGCCAACGTCAACGGCGAGATCGCCGAGGCGATCCGCGGGCGCGACGCGCTCGACCAGGCGGGCCTCGACGCGGCGCTCGTCGAGCTCGACGGCACCCCGAACAAGTCACGCCTCGGCGCCAACGCCATCCTCGGGGTCTCGCTGGCCGCGGCGCACGCGGCCGCGGCGCACGAGGGCGTGGCGCTGTGGCGCCACCTCGGCGGCGCCGGCGCGCGGACGCTGCCGGTCCCGATGATGAACGTCCTCAACGGCGGCGCGCACGCCGACAACAAGGTCGACTTCCAGGAGTTCATGGTCATGCCGGCGGGGGCGCCGACGTTCTCGGACTGCCTGCGGATGGGCGCCGAGGTGTTCCATGCGCTCAAGCGCACGCTGCGCGACGCCGGCCTCGGGACCGCCGGCGGCGACGAGGGCGGCTTCGCGCCCGACCTCGGCTCCAACGAGGAGGCGCTGCAGATGCTCGTGCGCGGCATCGAGGCGGCCGGCTACACGCCCGGCGACGACCTCTTCATCGCCCTCGACCCGGCGACGAGCGAGATTCACGACGGCGGCGCGTACGTGCTCGAGCACGAGGGGCGCTCGCTCGCGGCCGACGAGCTGGCCGCCTACTGGGCGGACCTCTCCGAGCGCTACCCGATCGTCTCGATCGAGGACGGCATGGACGAGGAGGACTGGGACGGCTGGAAGGCGCTGACGGGCAGGATCGGCGACCGCGTCCAGCTCGTCGGCGACGACCTGTTCGTGACCAACACCGAGCGGCTGCGGCGCGGCATCGACGCCGGGGTCGCCAACTCGATCCTCGTCAAGGTCAACCAGATCGGGACGCTGACCGAGACGCTCGACGCGATCGCGACGGCCCGTGCGGCCGGCTACACGGCGGTCATGTCGCACCGCTCGGGAGAGACCGAGGACACGACGATCGCCGACCTCGCCGTCGCGACCGGCTGCGGGCAGATCAAGACCGGCGCGCCGTCGCGGTCGGACCGCGTGGCGAAGTACAACCAGCTGCTGCGCATCGAGGAGGCGCTCGGCGACGACGCCGAGTTCCCGGGTCGCGGCGTGCTGCGCGCATGAACGTCGGTTCGGGCGCGCAGGAGCTCGGACGCCGGGGGCGAACGCCCCTGGATGGGTGAGTTCGCTCCGCGGGTGCGCTGGGACCGGATCGGGCGCGTCGCGCTGCTGTTCGTCGGGCTGCTGCTCGTCTACCTGTACATCAACCCGCTGCGCGCATACGTCTCGACGTGGCAGGAGGCGAAGACCAAGCGCGGCGAGGTCGCCGAGCTGCTGCGCGAGCGCGATGCGCTGCTGCGCCGCCACCGCGCGCTGAGGCGCGCCGGCAGCGTCGAGACCGAGGCCCGGCGCCTGGGGATGGTGCGCCCCGACGAGCGCGCCTACGTCGTTCGCGGCCTGCCGCGCGAGTAGCGCCGTCGGCGCAGGTCGGCGTCCGCGACCCTCGGCTCAGCAGCGTCGCGACGGGCGCAAGACGCCTAACCGCGCGGGCGCGTGGGTAGCCTGCGCGACTCGTGGCGACGAGCTTCGAGACAGCGCTCGTGCAGTGGCGCGAGGGAGAGCGCCGGATGGCCGGCGCGCCGCCCGATCAGCGGCCCGCGCTGGAGGCCGTCGTCGAGCGCATCGAGGCCGAGCTTCGCCGCCGCCTCGGCGGGACGTTCACGACCGACGAGCTCACCGAGCTCTACGAGCGCGGCACCGACTGGTGCACCGATCTCGCCGCGACGGTGGCCCCCGACGCCCCTTGGGCGTGGGACGCGCGCACGGTCGCGGACGCCGCCTTCCTGCGCTACCTGCGAGACGCCCGCGACTTCGCGGGCGGCCGCCGCACGGAGCCCTGACGGCGGGCGTCAGTCGTCGCCGTCGGCGCCGGCGCGCCGGATGACGATCTGGTCCTCCTCGATCGTCACCTCGACGGGGCGGTGGCCGGCCCAGTGCTCCGCGTAGACCGGATTGTCCGCGACGGCGGGATCCAGCCACAGCCCGTAGCCCTCCTCGCCGTGATCGAAGGTTCCCTCGAGGGGCTCGCTCGCGGCACGCGCGCCCGCGCGGGCGCGGCCGCCACGGCGCCCGCGACGGCGCGCAGCGGGCTTCGCCGGCTCCTCGTCCTGCTCGTCGTCCTCGCCGGCCTCGGCCTTGCGCGCGGCCTCCTCCGCCTTGCGCGCCGCCTCGGCGGCCTCCTCCTCGACCCGGCGCGCCTCGGCGGCTTCGAGCTCGGCGGCGACGCGCGCGTCGTCCTCGGCGCGCAGGTCGATCTCGTCGTCGAAGTCGACGCCCGGCGCCTCGCCGTTGCCCGTGTCCGCCAGCAGGTCGTTGTCGCGCTTGAAGGCCTCGATCTGCTGCACGGTCGCCTCGAGCTGATGCGCGATCCAAGCGTCCGTGCGGCCCTGGCGGACCCAGCCGCGGATCTGGTTGAGGTGGGGGCGCAGGGAGCGGCGTGCCATGACGGCGAGACCTTACAAGACGCGGGCCGCGGACCCGGCCGCTGCCGCGGCGCCCGTCCGCCCGCGCCCGCGGGCGTATGCGGTTGCCATCGCTGTGGGAACCTGCTTGAGTCCAAGCGCCGACAAGGAGGTTGCCTTCCCATGCTTGTCCTGACACGCAAGTCCAACCAGAGCATCATGATCGGGGACGACATCGAGATCTCCGTGCTCTCGATCATGGGGGAGAAGGTCCGCATCGGGATCCAGGCGCCGCGCGACATCCCGGTGTTCCGCAAGGAGGTCTACCTGGAGATCCAGGCCGAGCGCGGGCAGGTGACCGCCGGCGGCAACGTCGAGGCGGCGCTGCGCAAGCTCAGCACGTAGCGCGCGGCGCGGCCCGCGCCGTCAGCCCATGACGACGTAGAGCGTCTGGAACATCGCGATCGTGACGACGACCGCCGTCGCGATGAGCGCGAGGACCAGCAGGACGAAGCGCGCCGTGCCGCGCTTGTGCTGACGCTCGATGCTGCGCTGGCGCGAGCGCAGGACCGCCTTGCGGCGCAGCGACTCCCGGTGGGCGCGGTCGGAGTGCGTCTCCTCGACGAAGGCACGCTCGAAGTCGTCCAGCGTCTGGCGCATCCTGGTTGCCATCGGTTACGGAGCCTAGCCCACTTGCCCGCCGGTCAGCATGCCGACCACAGTCCGCGCCGCGCTTCGCGCGCTTCGCGCGCCAGCCGCGCGAAGCGATCGGCGTAGCGCACGTCGGGCGCGATCGTCAGCGGCCGGGCGTAGCCGAGCCGCGCGAGCTCGGCGTTGACGAACAGCCCGTCGCGCTCGCGCACGACGTAGGCCAGCAGGCGCCCGTAGCGGTCTCGCTCCTCGACGTCGCGCACGAGCCGCACGAGCTCGCCCCCGACGAGCTGCTCGTTGAACTCCGACGCCCGCTGCCCGAAGCACTGCACGCCCTTCGTCGGGTGCCTGGTCTCCGGCGTGTCGACGCCGATGTAGCGGACGGTCTCGCGCCGACCGCCGAGCCGGACGTGGATCGTGTCGCCGTCGACGACTCCGACGACCCGCCCGACGTCGCCGCGGGCGTCGCCCGTGCCGGGCGGCGGCTCGCCCGCGCCGCCCTCGAGCAGCCCGCTTGCACCGGCGGCGACAGCGGCGGCGAGCGCGAGCACGACGACGGTCAGGCGGCGCGCGGACATGAACGCCGACACCGTATGGCGCTGCGCGGCGTCGCGGGCGCGGCGTTGCAGGATCGCCGCGAAGCCGTGCCTCTCCCGCGCCCGTCCGAGCGCCGGTCGCGCGCGCCGCCACCGGCGGCTGCGCGCCCGGCGCATGCAGGTAGCCTCCGCCGCCATGCGTCACAACTTCACGGGCCCGAGCTTCACGGTCGGCGTCGAGGAGGAGATGATGATCGTGGACGCCGAAAGCTTCGCGCTCGTCAACGCGATCGAGTCCCTCCTGCAGGACGCCGGCGAGGTGAACCCCGACGGCGCGACCGGCGAGATCAAGCCCGAGCTCATGGAGTCGGTGCTGGAGGTCGCGACGAAGCCATGCGCGTCGACGGGCGAGGCCGCCGAGCAGCTGCGCGCGCTCCGCCGCCGGGTGCGCGCCACCGCCGCCGCTCGCAACCTCGCGATCGGCTCGGCGGGGACGCATCCCTTCGCGCGCTGGGAGGACCAGCGGATCGTCGCGCGCCCGCGCTATCGCGACCTGATCTCGGCGCTGCGCTTCGTCGCGCGCCAGGAGCTGATCTTCGGCATGCACGTCCACGTCGGCATCGACGACCCCGAGAAGGCGATCCACGTCGCCAACGGCATGCGCGTCCACGTCCCGGTGCTGCTCGCGCTCAGCGCCAACTCGCCGTTCTGGCGCGGCGACGCCACCGGCCTGCTGTCGACGCGCACGCCGATCTTCCGCGCGTTCCCGCGCGTCGGCATGCCGCCGGCCTACGCCGACTGGGCGCACTACGAGCGCACCGTCGAGTTCATGGTCTCCAGCGGCGTCATGGAGGACTACACGTACCTCTGGTACGACGTGCGCCCGCACCCCAACCTCGGCACGGTCGAGATCCGCTGCTGCGACTCGCAGACGCGCGTCGAGCACACGATCGCGCTGACCGCCCTCATCCAGGTCATGGTCCACGAGCTGGCCGAGCACTACGACGCCGGCCAGAAGCTCGGCGACTATCCGTGGCAGATGCTCGACGAGAACAAGTGGCTCGCCGCCCGGCACGGGCTCGAGGGCGAGATCGTCGACCTGCCGTCCAGCGACCGCGTGGGCACGAAGGCGCTGACGCGGCGGCTGCTCGAGCGGCTGCAGCCGCACGCCGAGCAGCTCGGCGCCGACGACGCGCTGGAGGGCATCCGCGACCTGCTCGAACGCGGCAACGGCGCCTCGCGGCAGATCGTCGTCTACGAGGCCAACAACGATCTGTGCGAGGTCATGGCGGAGATCATCGCCGCCACGGCGGCCTGAGCGCGGTTGTGCGACTGGGGTCTTCGAGCGAGCCCTAGAATCGAGTCATGTCCGCCCCCGACCTCTTCGTCGTCTGCAAGAACTGCCAGGCGGAGGTCAGCCCGTACATCACCGAGTGCCCGTACTGCGGGACACGGCTGCGCAAGCGCGCGCCGAAGATCGAGCGTCCCGACGCGCCGGCGACGCCGCCCAAGCGCGTGCCGCGCACCGGCTCCCGGCGCCCGCGCGGCAAGGCCAAGCGTGCCGAGAAGACCCGGACGGCGCGCGCCCGCCGGCCCAAGCCGCCGCCCGTCCCGCAGGAGCGCGAGGGCCGGCCGTGGGCAACGATCGTGCTCGTCGCGCTGTCGTTCGGGGTCTGGCTGTCGCTGGCGTTCCTGCTGCGCCGCGACCTGGCGCTGACCGCGGTGTCGGGCGACCCCTGGCGGTTCGTCACCGCGTCACTCGTCAACGACGGCGTGGCGGCGCAGTTCGCCGGCGTCGTCGGGATCGGCCTCTTCGGCTGGCTCATCGAGCGCCGCCACGGACCGCTCGCCGTGATCGCGCTGTTCGCGCTCTGCGGGCCCGGCGCGCTGGTGGCCGCGTCGGCGCTCGATCCCGACTCGCTGGTCTTCGGCAGCCACGGCGCCGGCCTCGGCCTGCTGTGCGCGTGGCTCGTGCCGGTGCTCCTTGCGCGCCGGCGCACCGGCGGCGACGACGACGCTGATCTGCTCGGCGTGATGGTGATCGCCGCCGTGCTCGTGCTCGTGCCGCTGCTGTCGCAGGGCAGCGCGCTGGCAGGCGCGATCGGAGCCGGCCTGGGCGCGATCGCCGGGCTCGCCCTCGCGGCTCGCGGGTTGGCTCGGGCATGACGCGCGAGACCTACACCGCCGAGGAGGTCGACGCGGCCGTCGGCGCGCTGACCGATCCCGAGCGCCTCGGTCACGCCCAGGAGATCGTCGCGCATGCGGCGCCGAGCCTGCAGCGGGTGCTCGGCGCGGCGCTGTCCGAGGGCGGCTGGTTCGACCAGGCCCACGAGGAGCAGGTGACGCAGGCGGCCGAGACGGAGGATCCGGCGGAGCGCGCGCGCGCGATCCAGACGCTCGTGGAGGAGGAGACGCGCCTGGGCATGCTCGTCGGCGTGTCGGTCGGCTTCGAGCTCGCCCGCGAGCTCGAAGCGCGGCGCCGCGCGCCCGCGGGCGAGGAGCCGCGATGACGCACGCGATCGTCCTCGTCGAGGCCGAGCGCGACGCGATGCCGACGCTCGGGGGCGCGCTCGCCGAGGTCCCCGGCGTTCGCGAGGCGTACTCGGTCACGGGAGAGTGGGACTTCGTCTGCATCGTCCACGTCCGGCGCCACGAGGACCTCGCCGACGTGGTGACCGGCCACATCTCGACCATGCAGGGCGTCGCGCGCACGCACACGATGGTCGCCTTCGAGGCGTTCTCGCGACACGACCTCGAGACGATGTTCTCGATCGGCATGCAGCCGGCGGCGCCGCCCGACCCCGTGTGACGGCCGCGGCCGGCGACCTGTCCGAAGGTGTAGGTCGCAGCTAGCCGCCCTTGCGCCGGGGCGCGCGACGAGCGTACGTTGCTCTCGTCCCTAGAGCGCGCGCCGAGGGGGAGCAGTGAACTGCACCCGACGACGGAAGAGAGTCCTCATGCGACGTACCCGTGCCGCTCTGGCACTGAGCGCGCTCCTGCTGGCGCTGACGGCGGCCCAAGCCTCCGCCACCGTGCACCCGATCTCGTGCTCGGAGCGATCGAACGCTCCGGCGGGGACGCCCGCTGCCACGCAGGACCCGCCCGGCATCACGAACCCGCCTCACCCCGGTTCGGGGCCCGACAGCAGCCGCGCGCAGACCGCCCAGCCGATCGTGGCTCAGTTCTCCAATCCGACGCCAAACGACACGGCGCACTCGTTCAAGCCCGAGGGCTGCTAGTCACCGGGGCCGCGGCCGCAGGGCCGCAGCCCGGCGTCGTGGAGCACGAGAAGGCCGCCTCCGCCGGGGGCGGCCTTCTTGCGGTCGGGCCGCCGAGACGCCCGGGCAGGCACAATCCCGTCGCATGATCGAGTTCGAGGACTTCGCGAAGGTCGACATGCGCGTCGGGAGGATCGTCGGGGTCGAGGACTTCCCGGAGGCGCGCCGGCCGGCATGGAAGCTGCAGATCGACTTCGGCCCGGAGCTCGGTGTCAAGCGCTCGTCGGCGCAGATCACGAACTACGCCCGCGACGAGCTCGAGGGCCGGCTCGTCGTCGGGGTCGTGAACTTCCCGCCGCGGCAGATCGGTCCCGTCCGCTCGGAGGTGCTCGTCCTCGGCGCGGTCGCCGACGGCCACCCGGTGCTCCTGCTCGAGCCGGACGCCGGCTCGCAGCCGGGCGACCGGATCGCCTGACGCTCGCTCAGCGCCTGGGCGCGGGCGTGCCGCCGGTACCGCGCGCGGCGGGGCCCGCGTCGTCGGCGGGCGCGGGGGCGGTCGAAGTCGGCGTCGCGCTCGCCACCGCCGGCGCGGCGACCACCGGCTGGGGCGCCGGCGCCGGCGGCGGCGCCTCGGACGGCGCCGCGACGCCACCGGTGTGCGCGGCGACCGGCGCGGTCGTCAGCGTCACGCTCTGCGTCTTCTCCTGCACGGGCGCGAGCTGCGGCTCGGCGGCCGGTGCGGCCGCGGCCGGCTGGGGGCCGGCAGCCGGCGTGACGGGCGCGGGCGGCTCCGGCGTCGTCGCCGTGCTCGTGGTGACGGCCGGCTCGGCGGCCTTCGGCTCCGGCTTGGGCGGCGCGGTGGCGCGCGCCGCCCGGGCGCCGGTCCGCTGGCGCTCGACGGGCGTGGCCGGCTGCTGCGTCGACGCGACGACCTCCGGCGCGGTCGCGGCGACGGCCGGCACCTGGCGCGGGACACTCGACACCGCCGTCCGCTCCGGCGACTTGGTCTGCACGTGCTTGACCTCGACGGCGCCCGCGGTGACGATCGCCGCGGCGGCGAGCCCGGCGGCCGTCTTCGTCGCGATCGTGCTGATGCCGGCCGACATCGCGCTCGTCCCGCCGGTGGCGGCGACGGTCGCGGCGGCCGCTCCGGCGGCGCTGCCCGCGCCGGCCGACGCGGTCACCCCGAAGTGGGTCAGCAGGACCTTCTTGAAGAGCAGCAGCGGCGCCACCGGGAAGACCGCGGCGAGCGCCCTGTTCGTCGTGCGCAGCTGCGCCTTGAAGCCCTGGCAGCGCTCGCAGGAGCGCACGTGGCGGCGGCCCGGCGCGGTCGAGCGTCGCAGCCCCTCGGCGACCTCGCCGAGCTCCTCGCGGACGTCCTCGCAGGTGAGCTGGCGCGCCTCGGCGGCCTCGGCCAGCGAGACGCGCGCGCGCACGAGCAGCGACTTGACCGACGGGATCGTCGTCTCCATCGCCTCGGCGATCTGCTCGTAGGACAGCGCGTCGATCTCGCGCAGCAGCAGCGCCGTCTTCTGGGTCTCGGGCAGCTCCTGCACGTCGGACACGAGCAGCCGGAACTCCTCGCGCTTGTGGACCTTGTCGGCGGTCGTGACGCCGCCCTCGGAGAGGTGGACGTCCATCGAGTCCACGCCGATCGGCTGCACCCGGCGCAGGTGGTTCAGCGAGCGGTTGCGGGCGATCCGGTACAGCCACGGCCGCACGTTGATCGCCCGGTCGTCGGCCATGACCGCGTTGTAGGCCGCGGCGAAGACCTCCTGCAGCACGTCCTCGGCGTCCTCGCGCGAGCCGAGCATGTGCCGGCAGAACGCCAGCAGCCGAGCCTGATAGCGCGCGACGAGCGTCTCGAACGCGCCGTGGCTGCCGCGCCGGACGAGCGCGATGAGGCGCTCGTCGGACTGCAGGCGCAGCAGCGGCGTGGGGCCGCGCAGGCCGACGGGGAGTGAGGGGTTGAGAGCTGAGGCTTCCACGAGAAGCGACGGGCGGCCGGACCGCTGCGAGATACAACTCCCCGCGGGTCGGGAAGTTCCGAGCCTGCCTCAGGGTAGCGGCCGCGGGCCGAACCGTTCGTGAGGGGAGCGTGAGAGGTGCCCGGGGCGGGATTCGAACCCGCACGCTCTTCGAGCAGCGGTTTTTAAGACCGCCCGCCTCTGCCATTGGGCCACCCGGGCGCGCGCCTCATCCTACGGCGCGCACCCCGGCGGCCGCCAGGTCACTTGCGGACGTTGCGCATGTTGCGCTTGAACACCGAGTACGCCGGGCGCGGCGTCCCGTCGGCCTCGACGAGGCCGGCATCGAAGCCGTTGCAGTCGTTGCCGAACCAGTTGTAGCTGTAGAGGCGCTCGACGTTGCGGTCGTAGGTCTTGATCATCCGGAACATGAACGACGTGCGGTTCGCCTGGCGGCCGGCGTTGCAGCGGAAGGCACGGCCGAAGTTCATGACGCCGCCGGTCTCCGTGTACCAGATCTTGGCCCGCTTGTTGCGCTTGCGCACGGCCTTGATGATCCGCGCGGTGCCCGGGTAGCGGTTGGTCGCCTTCCTGGCCGTGATGCGGCGGTTGACCTCGGAGTAGTTGTGGATCCCGATGACCGTCGCCCTGCGGCCGGCTGCGCCGGCGGCCGACATCCAGCGCGCGATGTACCGCTCGACGCCGGCCTGGTCGAGCACGTCGAGCGCGACGATCTTGCAGCGAGAGCACAGCCCACGAAGCGTCTTGTAGTACTGCGCCGCGCGCTTGGGGTTGCGCTGCGTCGGCTGGGAGCTGTGGTTGGCCTCGTTCCAGGTGCCCCACTCGGTGACGCCCTGCGGGCGGTAGCGGCTGACGAGCGCGCCGACCTTCGACTTGTACGCCGAGACGCTCGGCAGCGGCCTGCGCGGCACGGAGTTGATGTCGTCGGTCGAGATGTGCATGAGGACCTTGACGCGCGCCGCGCGCGCCGCCGCGACGAAGCGGTCGGCCTTCGCCAGCTCGTCGGGCTGGTCGATCGCGTTCCACTCCACGAAGTAGCGCGTCTTCTTGAGCCCGAGCGCCTTCCAGTTGGCGTCATCGAACATCCTCGGGCTCTGGTCGCCGATGCCGACGGCGACGTTGATCCTGGCCGCCGAGGCGACGCTCGGCAGCGCCAGCAGTCCGAGGACGGCGACTAGAAGGGAGAGACGACGAGTCACGGCGCGGTTCCTTTCGAGGGGGTCAAACCGGGTCGGGACTTCATCGGCATCCCGGAGCTCGGCCTGAAGCCTAGCCCGGTGACGAGCGCTCCGAGGCAGACGGCGCGCTCAGGCGGCGCGTACGGCGTGCGAGCCGCCCGCGCAGATGCCGTCGAGCACGACCGTGGCGAGGCGCTCGTCGCCCGTCACGTCGAGGGCGTCGAGAGCGCCCGCGGGACCCAGCGCGTCGATCCAGTCCTGGTCGGCTCCCGAGATGCGCGCGTCGGCGTGCGGCGCAGGCTGCTCGCGGACGGCGACGGTCCCGTCCCCGACGTCGATCTCGTAGTGCGCCGTGGTCTCGTCGTCGTGCGTGACGACGACCTCGACCGTGCCCGACATGCCGGACGGCGGTGTCAGCAGCCCGGGCGTGACGCGCAGGATCGCGCCGATGTCGATGGCCTCGCCGTCGCGCGGAGCGGTCCAGGCCCACTCATAGCCCCAGCGCGCGAGCGCGCCGAGCACGGGCAGCAGCTCGCGCGAGCGCGGCGTGAGCTCGTAGTCCACGCGCGGCGGCACCTCGCGATAGCGCTGGCGCGTGAGCAGGCCGTCGGCGACCATCCGGTTCAGCCGCGAGCGGAGCTGCTCGGTCGAGATCCCCGGCAGCACGCGCTGCAGCTCGACGAATCGCCGCGGGCCGGAGGCGAGATCGCGGACGATCAGCAGCGTCCACTTGTCGCCGACGAGATCCAGCGCACGGGCATCGGGTGCCCACTGGTGGTAGGGGTGGCGCTTCGGGGGTGGGACGACGACCATGACGATCTCCTGAGGCTAGTCGCACACCGCAGTGTGCCCGTCCGGCACGATAACCAGCCACAGCTGACAGCGCCACGATACGCCAGATCATGGTGCTTGGGGAGGCAAAACTCGTGCGAAGTTCGCGAAAGTTTGCGTGCGGGCGCGCGTTGTCGGACGCATGGGCACCGTCACGTCACTCGATCAGCACCGTTGCCGGCGGTCGCAGCGCCGCGCCGGAGCGCGACAGGTCGCGCAGGCGACGCTCTTCTTCGACCTCGCGTCGCCGTACACCTACCTCGCCGCCGAGCGCGCCGAGCGGCTGTTCGCCGGCCTCGAGTGGCGCCCGGCGTCGTCGCAGATCCTGTGCCGGGGAGAACTCGACGCCGACGGGCTGCGCGCCGCCGCCGACCGCGCGCGGCTGCTGGGTCTGCCGCTCGTGTGGCCCGACCCCCCGTACCGAGCGATCGGCGCCATGCGCGTGGCGTCCCTGGCCGCCGAGCGCGGCCGCGGCGGGGCGTTCGTGCTCGCGGCCAGCCGGCTGGCGTTCTGCGGCGGGTACGACGTCGACGATCCGGAGATCCTCGCCGAGGCGGCGGCCGCCGCCGGCATCGACCTCGGCGATGCGCTGCGCGCCGCCGGCGACGTGTCGCGCGACGGGCCGATCGAAGCGGCCGGTCGGCTGCTGCTCGCCGCCGGGGCGCAGCGGCTCCCGGCGCTGCGCATCGGCCGCCAGCTGTTCTGCGGGGAGGATCGCCTCGGCGAGGGCGCGGTCGCCCGCACCGCCGTCTGAGCAATCGCCGCAGCAGCGCGATCGCGCGCTGTAGGGTCCGCGCGCCATGCGGACGGGCGGCAGCGAGCGCGAGGTCGTCGGCGGCCATCTCGTCGCTCGGCGGCTGCGCGCGCACGGCGTCACGACGCTCTTCACGCTGTCGGGCGGCCACCTCTTCTCGATCTACGACGGCTGTCGGGCGGAGGGGATCGCGATCGTCGACGTCCGCCACGAGCAGGCGGCCGCCTTTGCGGCCGAGGGTTGGGCGAAGGTCACGCGCACGCCCGGCGTCGCGGCGCTGACGGCAGGCCCCGGCGTCACGAACGGCATGAGCGCGATCGCCTCGGCGCAGCAGAACCACTCGCCGATGCTCGTGCTCGGCGGCCGCGCGCCGGCGCTGCGCTGGGGTCGCGGCTCGCTGCAGGAGATCGACCACGTCCCGTTCGTCGCGCCGCTGACGACGTTCGCCGCGACGGCCGGCGCGACCGGCGAGATCCCCCGGCTCATCGACGACGCGCTCGCCGCCGCGCTCGCGCCGCCCGGCGGCCCGACGTTCGTCGAACTGCCGCTCGACCACGTCTTCGGCGAGGCGCCGCAGGCCGATGCGCCCGGCGCGCTGCCCGATCCGGCGGCCGGCCCGGAGCCCGACGGCCGCGCGCTCGAGCACGCGATCGCGCTGCTGCGCGACGCCGAGCGCCCGGTCGTGATGGCCGGCACCGACCTGTACTGGGGCCACGGCGAGGCGGCGCTGCGCGCGCTCGTCGAGCAGCTGCGCGTTCCGGTCTTCGTCAACGGGCTCGCGCGGGGCTGCGTCGCGGCCGACCATGAGCTCTTCTTCTCGCGCGCACGCGCCATGGCGTTGCGCGGCGCGGACGTCGCGCTCGCCGTCGGCGTGCCGATGGACTTCCGCCTCGGCTTCGGCGCGGCGTTCGGCGACGACGCGCAGATCGTCGTCGTCGACCGCGTCCGCCCGCAGCGCGAGCACCCACGAGCGGTCGCGGCCGAGCTGTACGGCGCGATCGGCCCGGCGCTCGACGCGCTGCGCGCCGGCGCCTCCCCCGCGCCCGCGGCCGGCCGGCGCGACGGCTGGCTCGACGAGCTGCGCGAGGCCGAGCGCTCGGCGCGCGCCGGCGAGCATGGCGAGCTGACCGACGACCGCGCGCCGCTGCATCCGATGCGCGTCCTCGGCGAGCTCGCCGGGCTGCTGGACCGGGACGCGATCGTCATCGGCGACGGCGGCGACTTCGTGTCCTACGCCGGCCGCGTCGTGGAGTCCTTCCGGCCGGGCTGCTGGCTGGACCCGGGGCCGTTCGGGTGCCTCGGCTCGGGTCCCGGCTATGCGCTGGCGGCCAAGCTCGCGCACCCGTCGCGGCAGGTCGTGCTGGTCATGGGCGACGGCGCGTTCGGCTTCGGCGCGATGGAGTTCGACACGTTCGCGCGCCACGGCATCGATCTCGTCGCGGTGATCGCCAACAACGGGATCTGGGGCCTCGAGAAGCACCCGATGGAGCTCATCTACGGCTACTCGGTCGCGGCCGACCTGCGTCCGGCGACGCGCTACGACCAGCTCGTCGAGGCGCTCGGCTGCCATGGCGAGCTCGTTGGCGAGCCTGCGCAGCTGCGGCCCGCGCTGCAGCGGGCGTTCGAGGCGCGCGGGCCGGCGGTCGTCAACGTGCTGACCGATCCCGCGGTCGCCTACCCGCGCCGCTCGAGCCTCGCGTGAGCGTGGCCGCGCGGCCGCGCGGCGCGTTAACGAGGAAGCCGCCCCCGGAGGAGAAGGCGGCTTCCTGCAGACGGCGCTGTCAGGACGGGCAGGGGGGTACGTCCTGGCAGCCCCTGTGCGGTGGCCCGGGCGGCGGGAGGCGCCGATCGAAGGAACGGCTTCGCCCGGACCTGTGTCCGGATCGGTTCCCCCGCAGGTGGGTTGGGTTCCCCGCTTCCGGCACCCTCCGTATCGGGTGCGCCGCCGGGTCGCTTGATCCGACGTCCGTCCACCGGCGTCGTGCGCTCAGGCCGCGCGCCGACAGGAGGCGGCTAGCCGCAGCGCCGCTCCGCGCAGGATGTCGTGCTCGGAGACCTCCACCTCGTCGAGGCCGAAGATGCGCACCGCCTCGATGAGCATCGCGACGCCAGCGACGATCGTCGGCGCCCGGTCGGGATGCAGGCCCGCCACCTCGCGGCGCTCCTGCTCGGTCATCTGCGCGAGGCGCGCGAGCAGCAGCTCGCACGTGGCGAGGTCGAGGACGTGCCCGTGCACGCGGGCGGGGTCGTAAGGCTCGAGCCCGAGCTCGATCGACGCTGATGACGTCGCCGTCCCGGCGACCGCGATCGCGTGCCGCACGCGCTCGCGCAGCTCGTCGGGGACGGCGCGCGCGAAGATGTGGCGCGCCTCGGCGGCGAGCGCCTGCAGCTGCTCGGGCGCCGGCGGGTCGTCGTGCAGATGGCGCTCGGTCTGGCGCACGACGCCGGCCTGCGTCGAGACGTGGAAGCGCACCTCGCCGTCGCAGCCGATGACGAACTCCGTCGAGCCGCCGCCGATGTCGATCACGACGGTCTCGCGGCCATCGTCGGGCCGCTCGCTCGTCGCACCGGCGAACGTCAGGGTGGCCTCCTCGTCGCCGTCGATCGTCCGCGCGTCGAGGCCGCAGCGCTCGCGCACCCTCGCCGTGAAGTCGCGGCCGTTGGCGGCGTCGCGGACGGCGCTCGTGAGGACCGCGGTCGTGGCCGTCACGCCGTGCTCGTCGATCAGCGCCAGGTAGCGCTCGAGCGTCTCGAAGACCCGGCGCATCGGCTCGTCGGCGAGCCTCCCCGTCGCGTCGACGCCCTCGCCGAGCCGCGTGACGGTCGACTCGCGCGCGAGCTGCGTCACGCCCCCGTCGTCGCCGACGTCGGCGATCAGCAGCCGCGTGGAGTTCGTCCCGATGTCGATGACGGCGACGCGCATGGCGCGGGAGCGTAATGGGCAGCAGGCCGCCCATGGAGCGCCCGCAGGCCGATCAGCCGCGCGACGACGCCGACGCCGACGATCGCCAGACACCCGAGCAGTTCGCCGACGAGCTCGAGAGCGACCCGGCGCACAACCCCTCGATCGACGAGCTGCGCGACCTCAAGAGCGGCTGACGCCGCGCCAGCGCGGTTGAACGCGCAGGGCGGCCGTTGCTAGACTGCTCGCTGCGCCGCGGGGTGGAGCAGTCTGGTAGCTCGTCGGGCTCATAACCCGAAGGTCGCGGGTTCGAATCCCGCCCCCGCTATGTCCCTCGGAGCGACCGGCGGATCTTGAGTTCATGCGAGGGCTCGCGCCGTTGAGGATCCGGTTTTGAGTCGGGGTCTCGCCCTCCCTCAAGCCCCGCCTCGTCGACATCTGCGCCGTCCCGCGCGGATTGGTCTTGTCCAGGCGCCATCCGCGCGGCGTGTCTCGAGCGATTGCTTGGCGAACGTGGGCGTTCAATGCCGGTCGTCGCGGTGCGTGAGCCGACGTTCCACGATCGCGGCGTGCAGCCGTTCGGAGGCCGGCCCCATGCGCGCGTCGCTCTGCGGGATTCGGTGATCGGGATGCCGCGCTCGGCGAGTCGGAGCATCGACTCTGAAACCGCCACCGGTCCGCAGCGACCTACCGTTCCCTGATGCTGACCGGCTAAGCCCCGCGGCGCGCCTGCGCCAGTGCCTCCTCCGCCGCACGCAGCTCCCGAGCCAGCGTCTGCATGACCTTCCAGCCGATGTTGCCGTTCTGCTGAACGAGAGGGCGGAACTCCCACAGCGTGAGGGCGTAGCAGACGAGGTCGGTGATGGCGGTGATCGTCGCCATCCGCACTCCTCCGTCGATGAGCGCGATCTCGCCGAAGTGGTCGCCGGCGCGCATGACGCGCCGCTGTTCGCCGGCGATCGTCACGGCCGCCTCACCGGACTCGATGACGTAGAACGTGGCGCCGCCCGACCCCTGCTGGATCACGGTCTCACCGGCCGCGAAGCGGCGCTGCTTGAACACGATGCCGATCTGCTCGAGCTCTCTGCGCTCGAGGCTGCCGAAGAGCCGAGTCTGCTGCAGGAGGTCGACGGGGCCGGCCGGCGCCGGCGGCGCGTCGGTCGCCACCGCGGTGATCGCGCGGCACTGGAGCAGGTAGAGCTGTCCGCCGGCGAACGCCCATTCGATGTCGCGATCGAGGCCGTAGACCTCCTCGCAGCGCTCGGCGAGGCGATGCAGCTCGGCGAGCTGGCCGTCGTCGAGGCACAGCCGCTCGGCGTCATCGCGCGGGATCTCCTCGTCCACCGTGCCACCGTCGGGCCGCGTCCGGATCGCGATCGTCTTGAATCCGGCCGTGCGCTGGAGCACGTGCCCGCTGCGATCGACGCGGAAGTTGTCCGGAATCACGCGGCCCGCGACGACCGCCTCACCGAGCCCCCAGCTCGCCTCGACGAGCCGCTCGTCGGCGCCGTTGATCGGATTGCGGGTGAACATGACGCCGGCGCTCTCGGGTTCGAGCAGCGCCTGGACGACGACGCCCACGCTGGGTCGCCTGAACAGGCCGACGCGCTGGCGGTACGTGATCGCCGAGTCGGAGTTCGCCGACCACCAGACCTCCCCTACCGCCGCGCCGACGTCATCGGCCGACGGGACGTTGAGCAGCGTCAGGTGCTGGCCGGCGAAGCTCGCCTGCGCGCCGTCCTCGTCGACCGCGGAGGACCGCACCGCCAGCGGCCCGCCGAGCGGACGCACGAGCTCGCCGACCTCGCTCAGCGCGCGCTGGTCGCCGTTCGCCACCGCTTCGACGACCGCGCCGGAGAGCGCGACGCCGGGCGGGAGCGGAAGGCCCGCGCGGGCGGCCTGCCCCAGCCCGACGGCCTTGGACCCGAACAGCGCATCGTCGCGCGCGTCCGCGAGCGGGACGACCTGGCTCACCCGAGCACCGCCACCTCGCCGGCGCCGCCGTCGACCCGCACGCGCGCGCCGTCCGGGATCAGCGCCGTCCCTTCGCGCGTGCCGACGACGCCCGGGATCCCGTACTCGCGCGCGACGATCGCCGCGTGGGAGAGCAGGCCGCCCGCGTCGGTGACGATCCCGCCGAGCAGCGGCAGCAGGATGTTGAACGCCTCGCTGGTCGACTCCGTCACGAGCACGTCGCCCTGCACGATCCGGTCGAACTCGGCGGGCCCCGCGACCCGGCGCGCGATCCCCTCGCGGACGCCCGGGCTGGCCGGCAAGCCGCGGAGCAGGTACTCGTCGTGCTGCTCGGTCGAGCTGCCGAACATCTCGTCGATCACGATGCCCATCGCGCGCATGACGCGGCCGACGGCGGGCGGCAGCCCCGAAGGGTCGGGCGGCGGCGAGGGCGGGTCGCCCAGCACCTGGGGCACGTCCTTGGCGGTAAGCGACGTGCGCAGCTCGTGACGCTCGGCCAGCTCGTCGGCCGACGGTCCGTTCGTTCCGGACACAAGCGCGCACATCTCCTCGAAGCCGGCGTCGGTGAAGTGCTCGGGATCTTGGATCCGGCCGCGGTCGGCGAGCCGCCGGGCTGCGGCCAGCGCGGCGCGCCGCATGATGCCCGCCGCCCAGATGTCGCTGAAGACGCCGCGCTCGTCACGAATCTTGTACGTCAGGCGGGCCTCGTCGAGCAGCTCGTCGAACTGCGTCCGGTGCGCCTCAGGCACCTGGTCGCGCACCTTGGCGACGTGCCGCTCGACGTCGGGGGCCTCCGGCCCCTCGCCCCCGAGTGCCATGCGCATCGCCCGCAGCAGCGCGTCCGGCATCTCGAGCGCGTAGCGCCCCGCGATGTCGAACCCGTCGAGCAGCCGGTAGCCGACGAGATCGAGGTACCCCGACGCAGCCTCGCCCGTCTCACCTTCGAGCGTGGTGAGCGTCCGGAGGATCTCCGCCGGGTCGCGGTCGGACGCGAGCAGCTCGCGCGCGGCGACGTCCTGCCCAGTCGCGGCCCGCAGCCGCGCGAGCTCGTCCGATGCGCCCGCCGACACGGGCGCCGCGCCCCGCAGCAGGCCGAGCAGCTCGGAAGCGGGGAGCCCGGTCCAGTCGCCGACATGCGCGAGGAAGTCGCCGGTCGGCACCGACGGCGCGGCGGTGAATCGCATGTGCTGGAAGATCATCTCGGCGTGGTGGTCGCGACACCGTGTCAGGTACGCGACGAGATCCTCGTCCGACAGCGCGTCGGGGTCGATCGCCTGCAGCTCGCGGTGCTTGCCGATCGAGGCCGGCTTGAACGTCTCGTCCCACTCGCGCAACTGCTCGCGCCACACCTTCTGCTCCCAGACCTCCTCCGCCCGCTGAAAGCGCGCGGGGATCTCATCCTCGGGGGCAGGGGCCATCGTGCTGTACGCGAACCCGTGGATGTAGCGATACTCGAGGCCGCCGATCGGCATCCCGTAGAAGCGGGTCAGCTCCTGGAAGCCGCGCTTGAACGGTGCGGGATGAAGCTCCGCGAAGTAGCGCGTGACCGGGCGCGGGAAGTGGACCGCGTCAACCGTCCACGTTCCGGGCCCGGGGGCTTCGAATGGAAGCTGCCTGACGGTCTCGGCTGTCATGCGGGCTCCTTCGGTCGAGGGGGTGCGAGCCTCTCAGATCACGGCGCGCGCCTGGGATTTGTAGTTCCGGCGCGTCCTCGTCGCGCAGCTCCAGCGCCTTCGCACGCCCCCGTCGGAACCTTGAGGTCGTCGAACGCCTCGATACCGCGGCCGACGCGTTCACCCGTCACGCATCCGGCGCCGTCGGTGGCACGGCAGATCTCGTACTTCGCCGCCACGATCAGCGCGTCGTCCTCCTTGGCGCCCCTACGGACGAAGCGGGCCCCGCTACTACGGAAGCCCCTCTCGCCAGGGGGCTTTCGTGCTCAGCGGGCCGGTCGGCGGTTTCGCGCGTGGGCTGCTGGACCAGGTGCGCGTGGGCTGCTGGACCAGGGTGCTGCACCTCCGCGGGATGCGGATACGCCGTCGGGGCCCTGTACGACGCGTTTGCGCGAGCGCGCAGCCATCCGGTGGGCGACGAGATGGTTTGCGCGACTGACGGCTCACCACCAGTTGACGAACGTGCCCGCGGGACGCGCGACCAGGCGAATTGACTCCCTCGATGGTCAACCAGCTGTTCGAGCGCCTCGGGGGACTCGCGTGACGCCGACGCGGCAGCCGACCTGCTGCGGACGCGCGGGCGCGTGCCCGCACGATCCGCGCCGGGTCTGTCCGGGCGCACGGCGGAGCACCACGTCGCATGCATCCTGTCCAGCCTCGAGTTCCGCAGCCGCGTCGAGGCCGCCGCCGACGCCGTACGCGGGCGCTCTTTAGATTCGTAGTCGAATAGGTAAATGCACCGATGCTCGGGGTGCTCCTCGCGGCCATCTTCGTACGGTCGCTTTCGCCTACGCAAGACAGGAGGAGCCATGAGGCAAGAAACGACGTGGGCGCCCGGGCTCGCCGTGATGCTGCCCGATGGGTGCGAGGTGCGTCATGGGTGAGCGGATAGATGTGGACGTCGCGATCGTCGGAGCCGGCCTCGCCGGGCTGACGGTGGCAGCTGAGCTTGCGGATGCCGGCCGGGCTGTC
>Ga0247713_1000220_pt1 | contig 40977 bp, 72 predicted proteins | sample 21E_NmetaG_FD_189936 | JGI IMG/M metagenome (GOLD analysis project Ga0247713, IMG submission 189936) | Soil microbial communities from hillslope of Landscape Evolution Observatory, University of Arizona, Oracle, AZ, United States - 2-1-E_N | ecosystem: Engineered > Artificial ecosystem >...
GGCCAAGGCGGTGGCCGAGGCATTGACCAAGGCCCAGGGCGAGCGTGACGCCGCCGTTGGCCTTGGCCAGCTCGGCCTCCAGCTCGGCGGCCTTGGCCACGGCGGCGTCACGCTCGCCCTGGGCCTTGGTCAATGCCTCGGCCACCGCCTTGGCCACCGGGTCGTCGCCAGCGCCGGCGTTGCCGCCGAGGGTGGCGATCAGGGCGTCGACCTGGGACTTGGCGGCGTCGGGCATGGTGTCCCGCGCCTTGGTCAGGGACTCGATCAGTTCCTTGGACACGGGCTGCTCCTCTTCCTCCGCCTCGGCGGCTTTGATCAACTGCTCGATCTGCTCGTCGCTCAGGTCGTCGAGCGGGTCGGCTCCGGCGGCGGACTTGAGGACCATCCACCCCTGCGCCAGATGGGCGGGGGCGTCGACGCCGGACACCTCGTCGACCCTGAGGCCCTTCATCCGTCTCGCTCGTAGTCCCACTCGGTCTCCTGAAACGACAGAAGGCCGCTCGCTCCCCTCGGTGAAGAAGGGTGCGAGCGGCCTTGCGGTCTCGACTGACCGGAGACGGTACAGCGGGTGGTGCTAGGTCAGGTGGAACCTTGGAGCGACGCGCCGGTCAGCAGTGAATGACGGTCCGCTCGAAGGTCAGTGCCAGTTCCTCCCTGCCGTGCAAGTCACGAACATGCCGGGCGATCTCAGCGCCTACCTTGCCGACCTCGTCGCGGATGGCTGGCGTCTCCCACGCCACCGGGCAATAGGGGCACTGCAGGAATGAGGGTTCGAGAGTCACGCCGAGACCATCGCCGCGACGTGCTCGGCGAAGTGCGCTTCGAGCACTCGCTCGACGGCGGCCCAGTACTTGCGATGCGCCGCTGCGGCGGCCTGAAACACGACGTCGGCGAACTCGCCGATGGACGCTGCGCCGTGCGCCATTTCGACCTTCGGCCCCTCGTCATCGAAGTACCAGTCGCAGGACGGCACGAAGCAGAATCGGCGAACGGTCAGGGCGAACATCAGTCCCAGTCGCCGGGGTCGCTCGGCCACTGGTCGCCGGCGATGCGTCGGGCGAGGAGCCAGCGGGCATGACGGACTCGGCGCTTCACCGTGGCGAGCCAAGACGCGCGGTACGGCTCACCCCAGTTGCCTCGGGGGTACTCGATGGGCTGCCGGCTGATCGACACGGCCGGGAACACCTCGTCGGCCACGAATCGGTCGCCGTCCACGCCCGAATCCTACCGCTACCCGACGTCTCCCGGCTCGACCATATCGAGGTTGCGGCCGGAGTCGAACAGCACCTCGGGGCGGCGCCGCACCTTGCCCGTGGGCGAGGCCAGCAGGCGCACCTCGACCTGGCGGCCGTCGGCGGCCCGCAGCATCTCGGCCAGCTCGGGATCGAGCAGCTGTCGCACCCACGCCTGAACGAAGTACGGCACCTCGTCGTGGGCGGTGGGGTGGGGGCAGGCCATCAGGACCGGCACGTCCATGAGCGAGCGGGGCGGTCGAGAGTAGCGAGCAGGTCCATGCCCTCTGCGTGCGACTGGTCGTCGCAGTTGGGCCAGCGGTCGAGGTGGAGCTCGCCGCAGATGGCCGCTTCCATGCCGTTGATGTAAGCCGCCACTCGGTCGGCGTAGTGGCGGCGTTCGGTCGCTTCGTCCATCAGTCCTCGGGACCTTCGGGCACCGGCAACAGCCACGGCGCCAGGCGCAAGGTGAGTGCTTCGGCAATCGTCGGCGATAGACCAGCGTCGAGAGCCGCCTGCTGGTAGGTGGCCATGCTCCGCATCACCGGTTTGACGGTGGCGACGTACTGATCGAAGGCGGCATTGGCGGCGGTCATCATGTCGTGGACGTTCTCGGCCATCAGCCCTTCCACCAGCTGGACCGCTTCGGCTTGCTGTAGACGACGCCGAACACGCCGGGTTCACCTCTCGGGATCAGGTGGCCCGGCGGCCGAACAGGCACAGGGAACCCGTTCGCGACCTTCGCTCGTTGCTCGTCGATGAACACGGGCGGGGCCTGGCCGCCCCCAGCAAGTGGCTCATCGAAGGGGAGGCCGTGCGGGCACGACACGTTGCCGGCGATGTACCGGTCATGCATCTCACCGGCGAAGTTGATCGCCACGGCCTCGGGGCGGTGCTCACCGCCGCAGGTCGGACAGTCCACCTTCGGGATATCGCTGGCGCGCTCGTAGAACTTGCTCACGAGGGTAGGCCCAGGACGACGCCGTGCTCGGTCAGCCATGCACCAACGGCTTCGGCGTCATCGGCGTGGAACACCGCCGTGTAGGCACCGCCGCCGCTGCTGATCCCCTGAATGGGGAAGGTCCCGGTCTCCATCTGCCATGCGAGGAAGTCGCCCACCTCTCCGTTGTCCCGCGTCCTCCGCATCGACCGGCGCTCGGCTTCCGTGCGCTCGGCCTCGAAGTGGACCAGCACGCCCGACGTCACATGCCCGATGATCCGTGCTCTCACGCCATCTCCACGGCCACGCGGGTGGCGACGCCGCCCAAGGAATACCCATTGCGAGCGCCACTGAGGATCGACGGCCAAGCGTCCTCGTTCCACACGACGCCGAGGAACACCGTCCCGGGGGCGAACGCCTTCTGCACGGTGGTGCCGTCGGCCTTGGTCATGGGCACGGTGACCTCGTACGGCCACGACACGATCTCCACCCACTCGCCGATGGCGGTCCCGTCACGGTGCTGGTCCCGGATGGTGCGGTCCCCCTTGCGGACGTGGTCCCACACCGCCTGCTGCAGATCCTCGGCGGTGGCGAAGTCGCCGTGTGCGTCGAGGTGGGCGGCGGAGGGTGACTCGGGCGAGGCCGGGTACAGCGGCGCCATCGTGTAGCGCTTGGCATCGAGGGACTTGATGGCCGGGCCGGCGACAGCCTTCATGACGGGAGGCGGTGCCTGCGGCAGACCGTCGAGGGTGTACACCGTGCGGTCGTCGCCCCACGCCAACACGATCGAGCCGAAGTGCAGCGGCGTCGGCTCGATGCCCTCGGCCAGGATGGCGGCGGCGGCCTCCTCGTCCTCGGGCTTCACGTAGGCCAGCGTGGCGTGTGCGGTGAAGATGTGGTTGGACGCCACCTCGACGCCGGCGGCCGCCAGCGTGGCGACCAGGCGCTGGCGGAACTCGGTCAGCATCGGTGCGTCGATGAGGGCGACCAACGGCCACCCGTCGTCGTCGGTGCCATGGAACCGGGCCAGGCCGCCCACCGTGCCGTTCACGGGGCCGTTGGCGGCGGCAAACGCGACCAGCGCCGCCTCGATCTTGTCCCGGTCCAGGCGCACCACGGCATCCGATCCGAGGAACCCGAGCGTGACGTGCAGGTCCTCGGGCAGTTCGCCCCCGTCGAGGGCCATGGCCCGGGCGGCGTCGGGCGGCGGGTACAGCGCCACCATGGCGGAGGTCTTCATGCCAAGCGCCTTGGACGCCAACGCCACCTCGGCGCCGGTCACATCGCCCACCGTGATCGTCGGCGTGAAGCTCGTCGCACCGGCCGGCGGTGTGATGTCCACGCTGACGTGCTTCCACTCATCGGGGCCAGCCTCGAATTCGATGTTCGGGAAGATCTGCGGCGAGACCTTCCGCCCCTTCAGCACCTCGACCAGGCGGCGCAGCAGCGCCTTGCGGGCGGGCGAGCGGGCCAGGCCGGCGGAGCGCAACAGGTAGCTGGTGCCCACGTCGTCAGCGGGGCGGATGCGGCGGGCGGGGAAGCCGGGCGGAGTCTCCACGCCGCCGGTCACGAACACCAGGTCGGCGCCCTTGGCCCACTCGGGGATGGCCTTGGCCGCCGGCATCCACAGCACCCGCCGGCCCTCGACCTTGACTTCGTAGCCCCAGGCCCCGCTGATCATGCGGGGGTCGATAGACAGGCCGCCCTCGTCGTAGTGGCCGCCGTCGGTGCCGGCCGCAGCCGTGGTCAGGTGGGTGGCGCCGTCGGGTACGTCGGTGCCGTCGAGGGCGACCACCTTGTCACCGTAGGTGATGAGCAGGCCGGGCCCGTCGACGACGTCGAGGCGCAGGCCGGCGAGCTTGACCACCACCTGGTTGCCCTCGTCGTCGGTGGTGACGATGGCGGCGGGCACCTCGTCGTAGGACTTGCGAGCCTTGCCACCGTGGGCGTTGGGCCCGGCGTACTCGCCGGTGGCGTCCTTGTGGCGAAGCTGGCAGAACCCTTTCGCCTGGTCGGGGCGCATGTGCTTCGCCGCCACCTTCACGCACTGATCGAAGTCGCCCGGCTTGCCCCACTGGATGCGGCCGCCGGCGCCACGGTTGTACCAGCGGATCAGGTGACGGGCACGGACTTCGCCGGTGGGGTTGGCCTTGTCGGATGCGGACTTGTCGACGGCGGTCATCAGAACCGTGGTCCTCCGTTGTAGATCCGCTCTCGCATCTCACGATTGGAGCGCCGGATTACCGAGATCGTCCACGCCGAGACGGCAAGGGATGCCAGCGAGATCACGATGGTGAGCACCTCGATCATGGCGCAGCCGCTCCTTCGGACAAGCCGGCGGCGTGGCGGGCGAACTCGAACTCGACCAGCTCCTGCGCCTCGCCGTCGTCGTTACGGCGCTGGTAGCTCCACCGTCCGCACAAGCAGTCGCCGAACACCGCCACCGGCTCGACGCTCTCCAGTGTGGCGAGGTCGTGCGTGGTCAGCTCGTGGTCGGTCACCGGCCCATCCTGTTCCACGCATGTTCGAGCAGGGCGACAAAGCCGACGACGAACAGGGCGATGCCGATGACGATGGCGAGGGCGGTCATGCTGACTGACGGTCGCAGGACGGGCACTCGTAGGTCGATGGACCTCGGCGAGGGAACAGCAGGAGCACCCAGCGTGACGGCCACAACCGCAGGCAGACGCCGGTCACCCGTCTCGGGCCGTCCCCCCACCATGCTGTTTGAACGACCCGTGTGACAACGGCCGAGCGGAACAGCTGCACCCGTCCGTTCCCCACTACCCGATCCTCCGACACTCACTGGCGGGGTACGGCGCCGACCCGCCGTCGTCGAAGTTGATCCGCAGCATGCCGTCGTCCCAAGCCTCCTCGACGGTGCCCTGGTTGTTGGGTTTCGGCCGATCATCGACGGCCACCCGGTCGCCGGGGCGCAACTGGCCTCGGGGGAAGGGAATCGGTGCGTCGCTCATGCCGGCGGAGCCTCCTCGGCGCGGCAGTGCTGCCACGTTCGGTAGACGATGACCGGCCACAGGGTGACGGAGGGCACCAGCAGGATCGGGCCGGTGCTGTCCTCCCTCGGCCACTTGCGGTCAGACCAGCGAGCCACGGCCCAGAGGGCGACGCCGATCAGGTAGTAGGCGAGGGCGATGAGGGCGAAGGCAGTCATGCGGCGCTCCTTCTCGGGGTGGCGGATTTCACGATGAGTCGGCACCGGCAGTTCGGATGCGCCGGCGGGTGCAGCACCGGGCCGGCGAGCGTCTGGAACGGCTCGGTCAGGCCCTCGACTTCGACACCGGACATGGGCCGGCAGATGAGGCAGATGCGGCCATCCTCGGCGCTGCTGCGCTTGAACTCGGGCGCTGTGACCCACACTCGCACGACGCCGTCGGGGTACACACCGGCGGCTACAGCCGCCCGGTAGCCCTCCATCGCCCCCATGTTGGACGCACGCAGCAGTTCCGTGCGGGCGATGGTGCGGGCCTGGTGGGTGAGCAGCCTTGATCGGTACTGCCCCACCAGCCGGTCGATGCGGGCCGCCGACATCGGCGTCTTCGCCGACTCCAGCGCCCGCCGGCGGTTGGCCACGGCGTTGGCCCAGCGGGGATGCAGGCCGATCACGTCTCGCACATCGGCGGTGACCTGGTCGACGCTGCGGCCCTCACGCAGCCCACGGACGATGATCGCCCGCACGGCGTCTCGGGCGGTGGCGGTGATGCCGTCCACCAGTTCGCTGGCGTGGGCCTCGGCAACGGCCAGGGCCCGGGCGGGCACCAGGTCGAAGGAGACGCCGATGTCGGCTCTGGCCCGGTCCATGCCCCGCAACGCCACGTCGGCCAGCGCCGGGCGCACGACACGGAGCAGCCGCCGGCGGATGCCGGACCAGTCGATGCCGGAGGACGGGTCGTCGTCTCCCCGGCTCAACAGCTCGGCCAGCGTGGAGCCCAGCAGCAGGAACGGAGCGGCCAGGGCGGCGGCCAGCGAGCGGGCCAGGGACTCGTCGCCGGCCGCCTTGGCGATGGCGTCGGGTGTGGGCTTCGGGGCGGGACGGTAGGCGCGGGTGGCGACGATGGTCATCGGCTGTCCCGTCGTGACCGCCTCCACCATGGCAACTCCAACCGGCGAACTCGCTCGGCCAGCCGCGAAATCTCCCTGGCGTCGACAACGCTCCGACGATGCAGCACGCCGATCCAGAATGCGGCCTGCTCCAGCGTCTCGATCTCGACCCGAGGACCGGACTCCGGCGGACCGTCGTTGCGGCTTGACACGACGCTCATGCCGCCACCGTCGCCCTACACGACGACTTGCCGCAGCTACCGGTGCGACCGGCTCGCACGTCGGCCGCACGCACGAATACCATGCCGTCCTCGCACCAGCAGGTGACGAGCAGCCGGTCGCCTTCGTGATGGCCCTCCGCTCCCCGCTGGCGTTCGTAGGCCATCTTCGCCGCCGTGCAATCTGGTCCACGGCAGCCGAGATTCTGGTACCCGTTGTGTGTCCCGTGCCGAGGATCGCCGTCGCCGGGCGAGATGCGCTTCGCCTTCGTCACGCCGCCATCTCCTTCGGCACCACCAAGCCGCTCTGCGCTTGGGTCCACTCGTCCTCGTCGATCGGGGGCGCCCCGACCTGGTCCCGGGCCCAGTTCTCCGTCTCGGCGTTGTTGGTGATGGCACCCGTGGACACCATCTGGGACCAGGCGGCGGCGAAGCGCTCGACGTCGACCTGCTTCACCTTGCCGGGCCGCAGCCTCGGGGTGAGCTTGGCCGACACCCCGTTGGCCCGCATGAGGCGCGGCGTCAGGTGGGCGTCGAAGATGTTGGCGACGCCGTCGGTCCAGGTGGCGAGGGCCTTCTGGAACAGCTCCATCTTGGGCTCGGCCACGGCCCGGGAGCCGTTGGGCTCATGTCCCAGGAACAGCCAGTCGGCGAGCATGCACGAGGCCATCTCGACCCGCTTGCGCATGATCACGGCGTCGATGTCGAACTGGCGCCGGCCGCCGGAGGTCATCAGCTTGAGCGGGAACTTCTCGGCCTTGGACTCCTCGTACAGGTCGGAGGGCCACAGCACCGATGCGCTCTGGTTCTGGCGAATGTTGGACAGGATGCGGCGCATGACGGCCACGGTCTGCTTCTCCGCCGGCGAGGCGCCCTCTGCCAGGTACGACGAGGGTGCGCCGCCCACGGGCAGGCCGGCCAGGTCCCGCTCGATGCCGATGCCCTCGAACACCTCGATCTGGCGCAGGAAGTGCCACGGTCGCCACGCCGACCGGAGCACCGACGTGCCCTCGGGCGAGTTCTTCTTGGTCGACGTGCGGAACAGCGCCGAGTGCTCGATGGGCACCATGACCGCCGGGCCGCCCAGGATCTGCTGCCACATGCCCCGCACGTTGCCCCGGCTGTCGAGCTCCCATCGCAGCTTCGAGTCCTGGGAGCGGGGCGACATCACCCGCCAGCCGATCAGGCCGTCGTCGTAGTCGCTCGACGCCGGGGCGTCAGGCTTGTCGGGACGGTAGGGCTGCTCGCCGTCGCGGCGCTTGAGGACCACGTTGGAATACGACCAGCCGAAGGGCACCATCGTGAAGAACGTGCTCACCGTGTCGGGCCAGCTCATCGACATGTCGTGGATGGCCGTGTTGCACAGCTCGGCCCAGCGCTCGCCCTCCTTGCCGCTGTCGGGCGGCGGCTCGAAGTCCCACGGCACCGCTCGCACCATGAGGTCGATGGCCAGCAGGCCGGCGCCGATGGTTGGATCCTCCTCAGACATTTCCTTGAACACGGCTGTGCCCCGGTCGCCGGCGAGGGCCTGGCGCTGCTCCTCGTACAGCTGGCCGCCCTGGTGCTGGAGGCCCGTCGTCCCGATCTCGGTGAACGCCAGGCCGCCGGCGGAGCGCGCCTTCTCGATCGTCTCCTCGCCGAGGTCGGCGTACCCGTTGGCGCTCACGGCTGCGATGGTACGGCGGGATGCACCCGATCAGGCGGTACCTCGGGGTTCTCACGGTGGCATGCGTGGCAGTAGCCGGGATGCGGCTCGCTGTGGTTGAGCACGGACTGGATCAGCCGGAACACGTTGAGCGACCGTCGATGCGCCACGTCGTCGCCGGTGACAGTCTCGCCGTTGCTGTTGTACCGGAAGCCGTACCGACTGGCAGCGGGCAGCGTCGCTGCCTGGTTCCAAATCTTCATCTCGCCAATCTTCTGCGGCCGGCGCTCATCGCCTCCGGGCAACAGTTCGACGGTGACCCGGATCACCGCCCCCACCCGCTGTCGTAGCCGTAGCCGCCGTCGTCCCAGCCGTCGACGTCGGCCAGGCCGGCTCCGGCCGCCCATGCGTTCTCCTGGGTGTCTTCCATCGGCGGCGCCGGAACGAAGGGCACACCCCGGCCCATCAGCAGGTAGCGCAGGGCGTCCAGGGCGTGGTCATCGCAGGTGGTGTCGATGTCCTCGGGCTTGTTCTTGTCCCGGGGAGCGTTGGGCAGCGTGCGGATCAGGTTGGCGCAGGAGGAGAACACGTGCAGGCGGGGGCACATCTCCCAGCCCTTGGCCCGGTGGAAGTCGCACGCCGGTAGGTCGGTGAGGTACTCCAGCACCCGTGACCAGCCGTTCACCCGGTCGTTGACCGCCTTGCGCAAGACACAGCCCTCATCGGCGTAGATGGCGGCGTTGGAGTTGGCCTCGCCCGTCTTGGCCCACATCGACGGGTCGGCGTGGCGTGCGGCGGGAGTGATCCCGGCGCCCGCCTCGGTGGCCAGGATGCGCCGGGCCTGGTCGGTCTGGCCCACGCCGGTGTCGTAGAGCTCGTGGGTGATCCAGCACCGGCCGTCGTTGTCGAAGGCGCCGACCAGCACGGCCCACGGTGCGGCGTAGCCGTAGTCGATGCCCTCCTCCCGGTCCCACTCGTCCGGCAGCGGCATCGGCTCAACGACGTGGCGCTCACGGGACCAGGCGGCGAAGAACTGGCCGGCGAAAACGGACCAGTCGCCCTCCTTCATGGCCTTGCGCCGGGCGGGGTCGGGGATGGCGTCGAGGGTGCGGTGGTAGGTCTGGTCCCGGTCCAGGTAGGGGTTGTCCGACAGCCTCGAGCGGATGAACCGGCGGGTGCGGTCGTGCTCATCGGTGACGACCTTGGCCCCATCGTCGGTGGCGTCGATGTAGGCCGCCTTCGTCTCGCCGTGGCCGGGCCCGCCCGGGTTGGCCGTGCAGCGGGTGCCCAGCACGGGGATGTCGGGGTCGCTGGAACGCAGCCGTTCCTGGAGCACGGGCACCACTCCCGGCGGCATCAGCGTGCGCTCGTCGACGAGCAGGAGCTGGTAGTCGCCGCCCTGGCGGCGCACGGCGTCGTCGATCGACTCGGCGTAGCGGAAGCGGAACTTGGAGACCTTGCCCGCCCGCATCGGGAATGTGAGCTCCTTCTCGGTCTTGTTCCAGCTGGCGCCCAGCGCCATGGCGTAGGCCAGCTTCTGCAGCTCCTTGAGCAGCGACTCGGCCAGCTCGTCATAGGTCCGGCGGTAGGCGCCCACCCAGATGCCCGGGTAGCGCACGCAGGCCCGGATGCCCTCCATGAGAAGCGATTTCGTCTTCCCGCCGCCGGCCTGGCCGCCGAACAGCACGTCGTCCTCGGTGGCGGCGTGGAACTGCTCCTGGGGGCAGCGACCGCACGGCTCGGGCAGGTCGACGCCCGACCTCTTGGCATCCACCGGCGTCTCGAACCCAGCCTCCTTGGCGGCAGCGATCCGGGGCAGGCAGTTCGGCTCGTAGCCCAACACCTCGAAGGCGTCGACCGCCGAGTCGGCGGGGTCGGCCCACGCATCGGCCACCCACTGCCACGGGTTGGCGGCGAGGGTCACGGCCAGATGCCCCAGCGGTCGAGCCAGTCGTCATCGGCCGGCGTCCACTCCCGCCCCCGCTGTTGACGGCGCTGGCGCGCCAGGTCGTTCGTCGCCCAGCCGATCACGGCGCCGGCAAGGGCGGCAGCGAGGATGAGGGCGACGAGGGTCATGACCCGCTGACGATTGGCGTTGCGGTAGCCGGATCAACCCAGCGCAGCGGTCCGTACCGTTGGAACGCCGGCAGTGCCCGCTCGACCACGACGTTGCCCTCGGTGCGCAGGACCAGCCCGTGCTCGGCGTCGTAGCAGCCGGGGTGCCAAACCTTGCCCCGGTTCTGTCCTCCACCGATGACCCGATGGCCCTTGGGCAGGATGACGCCACCAGCCTGGCAGCGGTCGAAGGCGCAGCGTGGCTCGTCAGTCGGCCGGCGGGCCTCGTCGATGGCATCTCGGACGGACCATGCACCGGCGATTCCGTGCTCACCGATCGGCGCCGGGGGATGGTCGATGAACCTCATCGTCCCGGCACGATCAGAAGTCCGGGCGGCGGCAGGGACAGCGCCGGCTCCTTGCGCACACCGGCCTTGCCCTCGGCCCGCAGGGCGTTGCCGACCTGCACCGCCATCGCAGCATCGAGGAAGTAGAAGCTGGTGCCCGTCGGCGTCTGGGCCTGGAGCAGCACCATCGACTCGCCAGCCCCGTTGGTCACGGTGGCGACCCTGAAGCCGGTGGCGACGGGCGCCGGGGTGATGTCGGTGGGCGGTTGGGACTGGTCGGTCATGAGCGCTCCTTCGGTGGTCAACGGCGGGCCTCGGGCGAGGCGGGAACGGCGGCGATGGTGCCGCCGCAGGACAGGCACGGCACCCGATTGAGGCCGAGGCGGGCCAGCAGGCAGGCGGCGTGGTCGGTGACGGGGCGAGGGCCGTGCACAGACGCCCACAGCAACCCGCACGGGCAGTACAGGGCACGACCGCCCGGCGGCGGGTCGAAGAGGGTCATGTGAAGCACGACCCGACATCGCAGGTCGTCTCGGCCTCATCGAACAGGCCGGGCCAGTCGGGGAGTTCGTCGAGCGGCGCCAGGAGCGACGAGAGCCACGCCTTGTCGAGTCCCAGCGCCTCCCGGTGGGCGTTGACGGTGCGCTCGACCTCGACCGCCTGGGCGAAGAGCGCCGGACTCTCTCGCCGTTGCCGGCGCCGGTCCTCAAGCGTCTGGAACGGGCAGAAGTAGCACGACGACTTCGGCGGCTGCGGCAAGCCGGCGTCAGCGATGATGCGGCGGCAGTCGGAGCGGGTCAGGCGCAGGTCGAGCAGCGGGTACTCGGTGCGTTGGTGCTTGACCCGCTCCAGCGTCGTGGCTCGCTCAACCTCGTCCAGCGAGAACCCGATTCCGCATGTGGCCGGGTTCTCCGGTGTGGCCCCGTGCTGGCGAGTCCAGCGGGCCACGACCTCGATCTTGAACCGCTTCGTGCAGGAACGGTAACCGAAGCCGCCACCAACCAACCGCACCGGGATGGGGATGCTCCGTGGGAACTGGTCGATCTCTTCCAACAGGGTGCGTGTGTCGCCGGTCCGAAGGACTCGGCGCAGCTCCACAAGGCGGATGCCGTGGCGCTCAGCGAACGGCACGGCGACCTCGTGGTGGTACTCGATCGTGAGCGGATTCTCGCTGTCGTCGCCGACGTTGCAGAACAGGAACACGTCGTAGGCAAGCCGACCTTGAGCCGCCAGAACCAGCACGGCGATCGACTGAGCACCGCCGCCGTGAGAGAACACGCGAAGCGTCACGCCACCTCCTCAGCCGGGCCCAGCGCAGCCGGCGGCGCCAGTAGGCCCACCAGGGCGCCACGGACGATGCCGGGCACCTCGGCGCGCCAGAACTCGGCCAGCTCGTCAGCGGGCATGCCCCGGGCGGTGAGGCCCCGCATCATGGCGTCGAGCACCTTGCGCAGCACGCCGTCCAGCTCCTTGCCGTGGCGCTCGATGACCCGGGTGCGGCGCTCGTCGATGCCGGCGTCCACGCACGCCTTGGCCACCCGGGCCTGTTCCTTGAGGGCGGTGTCGTACATCTCGACCCACACCGCCGGCCGTTCGAATCGCTCCGATCCCATCGAAAGCTGCTTGAGGTCTTCGTAGGACTCCATCTCGGCGATCACGCCGGCCAGGTAGGCGGTCATTCCCGCACGCCGGTACAGGGCGTCGAGCAGAGCCTCGTGCGGGTCCATCTCGACGGGCAGGGCGAACTCGGCGGCGGCGCGGCGAGCCTTCTCGACATTGGCGGATGCCCGATGGTTCTTCGTGTTGCCGCCGTGCAGCGAGCACCTGCCGATGCCCGGATGGTCGGTCGCCTGGCCGGCGGCGAGCTGGCACAGACCGCCCTCGGGTCCACGCTTTTTGCCGCCGCAGTGACGACCACAGGCCTTCTCCGGCGTGCAGTCGGGGCAGGGCGTCTTCGCCGGTTGGCCAGGCATCGTCAGCGGGCCTCGATGTCCTCGCAGGCCAAGACGCAGGCCGCACCGTGGGCGTGGTGGTGAAGTCGCTGGATGCCGGCGATCCGGGACCGACGGATGCCCGCTCGCATCTCGGCCACCGCCGGGGCGCCCACGGCAAACCACTCCGACACGATCTCGCAGACCCGTTCCATGTGGCCCTCCTCACGACCTGCACCTTGGTTGAGGTCGCTCACGACCTGCCCCCCAACGACGCCAGAGCCTCGTCACCGGCTGGATAGGCCCCGATGCTGACCAGCCGGTTGCGCACCGCCGCCAGCAGGTACTTCGGGCTGTGGGGCTTGTCGTCCACGGCCAGCATGGCCCCGATGCACTCATCCACGACCGACCGGTCGGCCACGGCCAGGCATCGGCCCACCACGAGCCGGCACTCGGCCGCCATGCGCTCCCGTCCCGGCCACAGCTCGGCCAGTCGCTCGGCCAGCGATTCGGGTTCATCCGATGGCGGTGGCGGTTCGGGGTTGTCTTTCTCGGTCTCGGGGTTGCCGATCGGTTCCGAGCCTCCCTGGTGCGACAAGGGGGATAGAGGGGGATCTACTCTCCTCTCCTCTACTCTGCTTTGCGACTCCGCAATGCGATCCGATTCGGATGCGGTTGGGATTGCTGGTGCGACTCCGTTCGATGTCGGCGGCGGATCGGAACGGGAGTCGCAGAACGGACACTGCGGGTCGACCTTGGTCTTGTGCCAGCGGTCGTGGTTGCCCTTGAGGCCGGCGGTGGTCCTCCTCTCTCGGTGTTCCTTGACCTCGGCCTGGGTGGGGTTGTGATCGTGGTAGCCGACGATCACGTAGGCGTCTGCCTCCTCGGCCCACACGCCCCGCTTGAGGACGACGGGCAGGGCCTTGCGGACGTCCTTCTCCCGCACGCCGAGGGCGATGGCCAGATCGTCCTTCGGCAGCCGGCCGTCGGTGCCGTGCTCGTAGCTGTAGCTGATCCCGCACACCTGCAGGCCGATGGCGGCCAAGTCGGCGCCGACCCACTTCCTCGACCGCCAGAATCCGCAGTCCATCATGAACCGCTGCAGCCCCTCAGCCTTCTTCACCAGTCCAGCCATCAGGAACCCACCCTCGCCAGGTTGAGCCAGCGGCCGGAGGCCAAGTCGGCGGCAACCTTGACCGTCCCCATGGCGCCGTGTCGGTTCTTGGCCACGATGAGCTCTGCGATGCCTCTGTCCTCCGTCTTGGGGTTGTACATCTCGTCGCGATAGATGAAGACGACCTGGTCGGCGCTGTTCTCCAGCTCGCCCGACTCACGCAGGTCGGCCAGCATCGGCCGCTTGTCCATGCGGGCCTCCAGGTTCCGGCTCAGCTGGGCCAGGGCCACGATGGGCACAGCCATTTCCTTCGACATGAGCTTGAGGCCCCGGACGATTTCCGCAACCTCTACCTGACGGTTCTCCGCCCGGGACCGGCCGGTCATGAGCTGTACGTAGTCGACGACCACCAGGCCCAGCCGGCCGTAGCGGGCCACCGACCGGCGGATGGCGGTGCGCACCGACAGCAGCGTCGCCGGTGTCGTATCGACGATGTCGATGGACAGCTCTGACAAGGCGGTCAGAGCGCCGGAGATGCGGTCCCAGTCCTTGGCCACCACGTCGCCCTGGCTCAGCTTGGAGCCGACCAGTCCGGCAGAGGATGCCACCATGCGCCCGGCCAGCTCCTCCCGACTCATCTCCACCGACACGAACAGCACCGGCTCGCCCCTGCGGGCCACGTTCAAGGTGAGGGCCCCCGCCCACGACGTCTTGCCCATGCCCGGCCTGGCGGCCACGATCACGAGCCGGGCCGGGTGCAGTCCTCCGACCATATGATCGAGGTCGGTCCAGCCCGTGGGATGGATGATCTGGCCGCCGGCGTCGACCAGGGCCTCCATCTGGTCCAGCCACTCGCCCAGCACATCCCGAAGCTGGTGGGCGGTGGGCACGTCGGCTCGAGGGCGCAGGTCGAACACCATCTGCTCGGCGGCGTCGATGGCGCCGGCCACGTCCTCGGGCAGCTCGTAGCCCATCTCGGCGATATCGCCGGCCGCCCGGATCAGCTCCCGCAGCTGAGCGTGGTCCTTCACGATGCGGGCGTAACGGCCGGCGTTGCCCGTCGACGGCGTACCCGCCATCAGCGTGGTGAGGGTGGCCGGCCCACCGATGGCCTCCAGCTGGCCATCCCGGCGCAGTGCTTCGGCCACCGTCACCGGGTCAGACGGCTCGCCCTGGGCATACAGAGCCATGACGGCGGCGAAGACGTGGCCGTGCGCCGGCTTGTAGAAGTCGGCGGCGTCGATGCCGGCCTCGGCCCCGGCGTCGATGGCGGAGCGGCTCAACAGCATGGCCCCCAGCAGACTCTCCTCGGCCTGGACGTTGTTGGGCGGCACCCGGCCTGCGCTCTGTCCCTGCCGCCTCTGGCGGGCGTCGTCGATGCTCACGGGTTCGGCGGTCATCCCGCCCTCCTCGCCTTGGCCACCTTGCGGGCGCCGGCGTCGGCCAGGCGGCACGCCGCGTTGCAGAAGAGCTGGTTCGGCGCCGCCGGGACGAACTGCCGCCGGCACTCATGGCGCTGGCACGTCCTCGGCGGCAGCCGGCGCGCTCGGCGCATCCGGCGCCGTTCCCGCTCGCTCCTGCCGCCCCAAACCCCGAACTTCTCCCGGTTGACCAGGGCGTACTCCAGGCACTCCTCCCGCACCACACAGGTCCGGCACACGGCCTTGGCGGCATAGGTCGAGTCGTGGAAGAAGATCTCGGTGTCCACGCCGAGACAGGCGGCCCGGGCCCGCCACTCCTGTCGTTGGAGGCTTGTGTCGCTCACGACCGAGGCCTCGGCAGCAGGGCAGGCATCTCCGCCGACTCGTAAGCCCGGGCCAACTGCGGCGCCACCCACTCCGACAACGTGCGCCCGTCCGGCAGGACGATGTCGGCCATGAACTCCCGCTCCAGCGTGGAGATACCGTCCTGAACCGCGGTCAGCTTGGCCTTGATGACCAGCAGCAGCGCCCGCCAACGGCGCCGGGTCTCCTTCGCCAGCTCGTCACGCCGCTGCACCTCCGTGCGGGCCCGGCCGCTCGGGGTGAGAGCGACCATCGGGTCGTCGGCCGACGGCAGCGGCAGGGTGAGGCGGACCATCCGCCCGCTCAGGCGGAAGCTGACCACAGCAATACGCCGATCGGCGTCCCACCCGCTCATGAACTGGTCGGCACCGAAGCGCTCCAGTGTGCGCTCGATCTCGGCCTTCGACCGCTCGGCGGTCACCTCGGTTCCGCTGGCGTAGGCGCTCACGCCACCGCCTCCCTCGCTGCGCCGGCCAGCGCCACCAGGTCGAGCACCCAACAGCCCGGCCCGTTCGTCCGGCACGCCTCGGCCAGTTCCGTCCCACCGGCCGCCCACGTCACCGCACCGTCGGCGTCGACGACCACGAACCCGTCAGCGGCCATGGCGTCGACCTCCTCCAGCACCCGCCGGGCCATGCGGCTCAGGCTGCCGGTCGAGTCCTTGCCCTTGGCCGACATGATGGCGGCGACGACCCGCACCTTGGCCACGTCGGCCTCGCTCCACCGCCGGGGGTCGCCCGACCCGCCGTAGCCGGCACGCAATGACGGGCTCAACAGCCCGATGCGCACCCAATAGTCGAGCTGGCGAACGGTCACGCCCGTGAGGCGGCAGACCTCCGACGAACTGAGGGGGGGGGTCACCATCTAGGCGGTGGCCTCCGCCGGCTCATCGAACAGCGTCGGCAGGGCAGCTTCGTAGGCGGCCCGACGCAGGTTGTCGCACGCCGTGGCGAAATACGACCCCTTGAGCTCAACCCCGACGAAGCGCCGGCCTCGCAGCACCGACTGGTAGCCCTCGGAGCCGATCCCGGCGCACGGAGACAGCACAGTTTCGCCCGGGTTCGTCCAAAGCTTGATGCACCGGTCGATCAGCCCCAATTGCAAGGGTGCGATGTGGCGCTCATCGTCGTCGTCCCGGCCGGCGGCGGCGTTGAGGGTGTCGCTCTCCCGGATGCCGAACCACGCAGGCTGCGCCCAGTCGATCCAGTCCTCTCGGGTGATCTCGCCGTTGACGACCGGCGTGACCGGCACGGCGTTGTCGCCGGGCTTGCGGAACAGGAGCACGTAGTCGGCCAGCGCCGGCCGGGACCACGTCGAGTCCTTCTCCATCTGCACGAACAGCAGCGCCTTGGCCTTGGTGCGGATGGCTTGGGCCTGGGGGTTCTTCTGCACGGTGATCTCACCGTGGAAGATCCACCCGGCGTCGATGTAGGCGGCGATGACGGCGCCCCGGAAGTCGACCAGGCCGATGTAGCCGTCCCGGGCCTTCTGCGTCGGCACCTGGGCCACATGGACGGCGGCCAGGCGGCCCGGCTTGGTCAGCCGGAGTAGCTGGTCGATGACGAACCGGTAGTGCGCCACGAACTCGGCCAGGGTGGCGCAGTTGCCGATGTCCCGGGCGCTCGGGCTGTATGTGTAGAGGCTGGCGAAGGGCGGCGAGTGCACGGAGAAGTCCACCGACGCCGGCTCGAACCGGGGCAGCCACTCACACGAGTCGCCCAGGTGTAGGCGCCACCCGTCGCCCTCGACTGTCTCCTCAAGGTAAGCCTCCTCAAGGTCCCGCACTTCTCGGTCCCGTTCGCTGAGGGGAATCATGCCGCCACCCGCTGCACCGTGACGTGACGAACCAGGGCCTCGGTCATCCGGGCGGCCTCCTCTTCCTTGCGACGGACGTTGTCCACGATCTGCTGCTCGAGGGCGCTGACGACGATGTGCGCTCGCACCGGCTCGGTCTGGCCGAACCGGTAGCAGCGCCGGATGGCCTGGTAGTAGCTCTCCCACGAGTCGGACAGCCCGACGAAGGCCATGCGAGAGCAGTTCTGGAAGTTCATGCCATGGCCGGCGATGCTGGGTTTCGTCACCAGCACCCGCACGTCGCCGTCCTGGAAGGCCTCCAGCGCCGTGGCTTTGGCGTCAGCCGACCATGAACCCTCGACGTTGACCGCACCTTTCACCTTGTCGGCCACGGCGTCGGCCTCCGAGTTCAGCCCGCACCACACGATCCACTGGTTGTCGTCGCTGGCCAACTCCACAGCCCGCTCCACCCGTGCGGCCAGCGTCGATCGGCGCACGGCAGCGCGGCCGCCCACGCCGCCCAGGTCGGTGGCGAACAGTTGCTCGCCGGCGTCGACCTCGGCGTGCACGACCTCGGGGACGATGAACAGCGGCGGCAGGTCGTAGCCCTCGTCGGAGTATCCGATGTCGGACGGCCGGCGCATGGCCGTGGCCCACGTCGCCATCCATGCGTACATCGGCTCGGCGCCGTGGCCCTTCAGCCGCCACCCGTCGTCGTCGTGGACGAAGTAGGCGGCCAGCATCTCGGCCCGGCTCATGATGCCCAGGAACTCGGCGTGGGTGGTCAGCTCGGCGACATCGTTCGGCGCCGGCGTGGCGGTGCAGGCCAGGCGGTAGGGAACGGAGGCGAACCGCTTGGTGAGCATCTGACGGGTCTTGCCGTCCACGTTCTTGAGCAGTGACGACTCGTCGGCCACCAGCGCTCCGAAGGTGGCCGGGTCGAAACGGTCGGCCATCTCGTAGTTCGTGATCCACACGCCCGGCCCGGTGACCTGGTCGCCGTGGCGCACGTAGCGGACCTCAAGGTCGATCTTCTCGGCCTCCCGCACGGTCTGGCGGGCCACCGACAGCGGGGCCAGGATAAGGCTCGTGTCGGCCGACAGGCGGGCCCATTCGAGCTGCTGCCTTGTCTTGCCGAGCCCGCAATCCTCGAACAGCGCCGCCCGACCCTTGCGCACGGCCCACGCCGTGACCTCGGCCTGCCAGTCGTGGAGCTTGGGATGCACCTGGCCCGGCTCGACCGCTCGCCCGGCGTCGTGGACGATCCTGCGCTTGCTGGCGAGGAACTCGGCGTACGCCGTCACCGCTGGTCCCCGCTCAGGCTGGCAATGCAGCGCTCCAGGATCATCGACATCACCGGTGGCGTCACCGCGTTGCCGTACTGCCTGACCCGCTGGCGCTTGTTCCCGAGCACCTCGTAGGTCGACGGGAACGCCATCGCCTTGCCGATCTCGTGCGGCTCCAGCATGCGGAACCCGCAGTCCTCGACGGCCACGCCGGGGTCGACGAGGGCGTGGCGATCCCGGGTGTCCTGGGTGGGCAGCGGCTGGTCTACCGGCTGTGCCCGTCCATTGCCGTGGTAGTCGACGGTGAAGGGGAGGCGCACGAGGCTGTGGTGATCGGTCCCGGTGACCGTGCCCAGCGGGTCGGTGACCTTGTGCATCATCGACGGGTCGGAGCCGTCGCCGTAGTTCTTCAGGTAGAACGCCGGCGGCGTGACGAGGCCGTGGTGATTGCCCGAGGCACACACGGTGGCCAGCGGCTCGGAGACGCCGCTGGCGTCGGAGTGCCCGCCCCGCAACTCGGCGATGAACGGCAGGGTGGCAAGCGCCTGTTGTCCGCCCGTGCACATCGTGGGCAGCGGCTCGTCCGTCGACCTCGGGCTATTCCCGTTGCGCAAGGGCACGACGAGGGCGTCGTGGTTCCCGTTGGCCACGACCGTCGGCAACGGCTGGTCGACGGAGCGCACCCGGCGGCCGTCGCCCCCGCTGTAGTCGTACTGCGACAGCATGAACGGCGGGCAGGCGAGGGCGTGGTGGACCTCGGTGGTCTGCGTGGGCATGGGCCCGTCGACGGGCCAGGCGCGGGCGTAGCCGCTCCCGGGCTTCTCATACGTGTGGCCCGACTTCTGCACCATGGCCACGCCGAAGCGGTCGAGTCCGATGGCGATGCGGCGCAGGGTGGCCGGCGCCAGCGGGCGGGCCCGGTCCCCGATGCGGGGAGTCGGCAGGCTCCAGTCGATGGCCGACGCCGCCGGCCATGCATAGGGCCAGGCCGGCGTTGAGCAGCGAGGACAGCGGTAAAGGTATTGGGTGCGGTACTTGCCGGCGGTGCGGCCCGGCACCTTCCACGACTGCACGGCGGCGACCGGCTCCGCACACGTCGGGCACCAGGCGGCCGGTGTGAATCGCAGGTCGGGGGCGGTGTTGCCGGCGCGCCAGAACACGACGTAGATGCGGTCGCGGCTCTGCGGCGTCGGCGGCGCCACCATCGAGTTCAGGCACACGATCTCGTGGCGGTAGCCGAGGGCGTGCATGGCCGACAGCCAGGCGTCGAACGGTGGCCAGCGGACGATCTCGACCACGTTCTCGACGACCACCAGCTGGTAGCCGTGGCGTTCGGTGAAGCGGATGACGTCCCACATGGTCGCTCGGGACCGATCGGCCGCCGGGTCCCCGGTCGGGTCGAAGAGGTTGGCGACATGGCGCTTCGTCCGGGCCTGGCTGTGGTGGGTGCACTCGGGGGAGGCGATGAGGATGTCGGTCGAGGGGTAGCGCTTCGGATCGACCTGGGAGACGTCGGCGCAGTCATGGTCGGCGTCGGGGAAGTTGGCGTTGTGCGTTTCGACGGCGAGCGCCCAGTGGTTGGCGGCCATCTTCAGTGTGGCGCCGGCAGCCACGGCGCCGATCGAGCTCCCGCCGGCACCACAGAATAAATCTGTGACTGTGAGGTCGAGGCTCATCCCTCGATCTCGCTGTCCCGCAGGAACGCCCGGTCGGCCTCGCTGAAGCCGGTCAGCGGAGCGGTCGTGACCGCCGGGGCGCCCGACAGTTCCTTGATGACCCGGTCCTGCGCCGCTACCTCGGCCGCCAGCCGCCGGCGCTCGTCGTCGCTGGCGGCCAGGTCCTTGCGCGCCATGGAGAGTTGCGCACGGGTGACCCGGTGTTCTGCGACCTCGCCCCGGTACAGGCGCCACAGCGGGCCACGACGGGGCGGCTTGCGGGGGGTCACAGCGCCAGCACCCCCCGCCGAGCGGCCTCGCGTTCGTACGCCTCGCCGTCAGCGACGAGTTGGGCAACCTCGGCGGCCAACAGCAGGCAGGCGTCCGAGTCGATCAGGTTCAGGCCGCCCGCCCGGACTTGGGCCAGGGCGTCGTCGACCACCGGCCGTAGCTGCTCGGCCAGCGCCGGCGGCACGTCGGTATCGAAGTAGGCGACCAGCGTGCGGCGGGGATTCAGCGTGTCGACCTCGATGCGGCAGGTGGTCACAGCCCCGCCGCGATGTAGGCGCCGCACGTCTGGCACGGCTCGGGAAGAAGGTGGGCGGGGCAGCGCGGGGTGTAGCTGGGCGTGGCCGGATACTCACCCAGCAGCCATGCCCCGGCCGCCGGCTCGTCGTCGGCCGTCTCCGCCAGCAGGTCGGCCTCGATGCGGTCGACGTCGCTACCGGGCCAGGAGTAGCCCCGGCGCTCGGCCTCGTCACGGGCGGATGCCTCGGCGGGGTTGGTCATGGGCAGACGACCTCTCCGCTCGGAACACCGGCGACCGGCATCGGCCCAAAAACGTCGACGGCCGTCTCCAGCACGTGCATGCACGAGACGATCAGCTTGCCCATCGCCTGGCGCCCGGCCATCGAGTCGAGGCCGAGCAGTTGGGCGCGGCGCAGGTAGTTCGTGACCAGTACCGACCACTGCCCGTCGAAGTGGGGATCCAGTCGAAGCTCGTCGATCAGCGCCTGGCGGTGGTCAGTCGAGTCGGCGTACTCCGCCCGCTCCTTCTCGATCCACATCAACAGTTCCTCGGCCGCCGTCATGGCGACACCCGCCCGTGCTTGCAGAACGCCTCGTGCGTCAGCGGAAACAGCCCAGCGAACAGTGACTCCATCTTCTCGGCCACCATCTCGATCTCGCGCTGGGGGAACGACGGGAACGTGCTCTCGGGGTGCTTCGTGCGCAGGCTCAGGAAGGCCATGAGCGAACGGGCGTTGCAGGTGGCGTACATCGAGGAGTAGATCGCGACTGGCAGCGTGGCCCGAGCGACTTCGCGGGCGATGCCCGCCTCTAGCGCCGCCTCGTAAGCGTCATAGGCGGCGTGGTAGGCGGCAGCCATCCTCTGCGCCTGGTCGAGCGACTGAGCGGCAGTGCCGGGCACGTACTCGTAGTGGCCGGGCTTGCCCACCTGCACCAGGTTGCGGTCGCTCCCAGGCACGTAGAACACCGGGTCGAGCTGCTTGTAGCGGCCGCTCTCCTCGTTATAGCTCCAGCCGATGCGGTGCCGGTGAAACTCCCGGAACACGAAGATTGGCGCCGAGATGAAGAACGTCATGGCGTTGTGCTCAAAAGGTGTGCCATGGCGGTTCTTCATCAGGAAGTTGATGAGGCCGGCGCCGGCCTCGGAGTCGAACTCCTCAACGCTGGCGGCGCCCTTCGTTGATACCTTGGCAGCGGCCACGATGGCGCTGTCGCTGCCCATGTGCTGCATGAGGTCGACGTCAACGTCACAGCGGATGGTGCGGTCGGCCATCAGCACGCCGCCCAATGAGCGCAGCCCTGACCGCCAGCCCAAGTTGCACGGGCCTTCTCGTCCTGCACGCCCTCCGGGGCATCAGCGGCGTCCCGGTACCCGCCGTAGCCGTTCCAGGTCGAGCGGATGAACTGCCATTTTCCCGACGCCGTTGAGCCGCCCCGACAGGGTCCGTCGTAGCAGCCGCCGTTCCAGATGCGAGGGTCGCCGCCGGACTCCCGCCGCATGACCGCGCAAGGCGGCAGGGAGCCGCCACAGGCGCCGGGCACGAACCCGGGCTGCGCGGCCCACCACTCCTCATCCGTCTCTTCCGTCGCCGTCTCCGGCAGCACGAACGGCGCCACGGTGACCGTGGTCGTCGGGCGCCTCGTGGTCGACGTGGACGCCGGCGGCGCCAGAATCGTCACCGTGGTCGGCGGTGCGGCGGTCGAGGTGGGCGCCGGCCCGGTCGACGACGGCACGGGAACGTCATCGGTACCGGGCCGGCTGTCCGGCGCCTCCTGCTGGGGGGTGGAGACGGCGGCCTTGTTGGCGTGGCCCTTGTGCGCACTGCCCGGTGCGCCGCAGGCGGCGGTGGGCACGACGCCTAGGGCGGCGAAGAGGGCCTGCAGGGGTCGGTTCACGGCGCGGCCTCGGCCAGTCGCTCACATCGACCGACGTGCTTCGGCGCATCCGCCGGCTCGACCATCCCCATGCAGTAGGGGCAGAACAGCAGCGACGCCTTCCACGCCTGTAGCCGCTCGTTCTCCAGCCGCAGGTCGTGGACCTCACCGATCAGCGTGGCGGTGGTGTCGGTCATGCGGCACCTTCCGTCTCGCTGCGATCAACAGGTGCCCAGTCAGCCGCGTACCGCATGAACTCCGCCAGCAGGTCGAGCGAGATGACGGCGTACGCCTTGGCCGTGGTATGCGACCGGCGGGGGAACACGACGGCCCAGCGCCCGTCCATGCCCGCAGTGCGGGCTTCCTTGGCCGCCTCGTCGCACCAGCCCGACAGGTCGATGGTCCGGCAGTTCTTGGCCTCGATGACCAGCGGCACGCCGCTCACGTCGCCCCGGTCGTTCTTGCCCTCGGTCACCCGCCGCTCGGCGTTGGGGAAGCCGTGGGCGACAAGCCAGTCGACCAGCCGACGCTCCCAGGCTGTGCCCTTGGCCTTGGCCTTGTTGGTCATGACGGCTGCCCACCCTTGGCCGCTGCAAGGCTGGCCTCCAGCGCCGCCATGAGATCGGCGACCTTCGGCGTCGGCTCGTCCACGGGCGCGGGTTCGGTCATCACCGGCTCCAGCGAGACGAGCCAGTTCGCTACGTCGGCGGGCGAGCCGAGACGCTGGACGATCTCGTGCGTCGTCGGTGCCGGGTAGGTGTCGGCGCTCTGGTCGTCGCTCAGTTCGTGCGACAGCAGTAGGACGTGGCCCTGGTGGCACTCCACCTTCCACCAAGCGGAGTTGGCGTCCTTCGCCTCAATGGTCTCGTCGGTGTCGTACAGCGAGCAGGCGGCGTGCCATATGACCGACACCTCGGCGCCGCATCGGCACACCCATTCCATGCGGGTGCGGCCGGGCCAGTCCTCGACCTCGGCCCAGTGCAGCAGGTACTCGCTCACGCCATCGCTCCCGCCACTGCCTTGGCCAGCACCTCGTTGGCCTCGCCCCGTCGCATGCCGCTGGTGGTGGTGTCCACCGTGGCCGTCTCGCCGTTGGCACCGACGTGGGTGATCGTGACGGCCAGGTCGGCCTCGTCCTCGTCGCCCTCAGGCTCGGGGTTGACGCCGACCTCGGCCGTCCCATGCCAACGCGTCGGCATCGCCAGGCCCACGATCCACGGGTCGCCCTCGACCTCGACCTTCGCAGGACCGATCGACCCGCCGAACGACCAGCGCACGCTGGTGGCGCCGCTGACCTTGGCCATCTTCACGACCCGGCCCAGGATGTCGGGGTTCAGCGCCAGCACGGGCGTCATGGCGGCGTGGAACTTGCCCACCAGCGGGCGCCAGCGGGGGAACTCGCCCTCGTAGACGGCCAGCAGCAGCGCCTCCCGGTCCTCGGCCGCGATGGTGAGCACGTCGCCGGCCAGGCCGTCGAACATGCCCAGGCTCGTCTCCGGCGAGGCGCCCACGGCCAGCTTGACCAGGACCTCCGGCTTGTCCTTCCCGTTGGCCAGCGCCAGCAGGTAGGTGAACAGGCCCTTGGCCCGCCCGTCCTCGTCGATGGCCACCACGACCTCGCCGGGGAGCTCGTCGTCGTCGGGCTCAGATGGCGGAACCTCGGTGGTCGACGTGTGCTCGAACGTCGGCACCCAGGCGGTGAGCAGCATGTAGCTGTCGGTGGCCACCAGGCGCACGCCGTCGTCGTAGAACTCGACGCAGACCGTGCGGTTCAGCGCCGGGCGGGCGGTGTCCTTGCTCGACGCCTCGGCCACGCTCAGCCACGCCCGGGCCAGCCAGGCGGCGTCGAAGGTAAGGGATGTGGTCATGCGGCTCCTTCGGGGATCACGACGTTGAGCGCGTCGAGCATCGCCATCCAGCGCTCATCGGGGTCAAGCGGCTCGTTCAGGGCCATGGCCGTCAGGCCGGCGGCGTACTCATCCGGAAGTCGGAAGTAGACCGTGGCGTAGGTGCAGTCGAACTCGTCGTCCTGGTCCGACAGGTAGAGCGGGTGCTTGGGCAGCCGGTACTGGATCAGGCACCCGACACAGCCGCAGGCTTCACTGCCCGGCGTCTCACAGATGGCCGTCTCGACCTGGGCGACGACCCAATCGCCATTCTGGTTCGTGTGCGAGTCACGGACGATCGGATACCCGTTGTCCTCGGCCCACTTCTTGGACACGGTACGTTCGACGATGGCCTTGCGATCTGAGTCGTGGTTGGCGCCATACGTGGCATCGCACCAACACTCCCGGTTGCCGCCGCCATTGCGGGTGTAGACGGCGATCCGAACCGTCCCGTCCTCCGCCTTCTCGACCCAGGCGTCTCGGAAACGGCCAACTTCAGGGTTTCCGAGCGTGGCGAGAATCACGGTCGACGCAGGGTTCTGCCCGAACAGCATCCCGTAGAGGCTCACCGCCTCGCCCCGATCAGTGCCACGGCCACCATGACGGCGGTCCACACCAGGGCGAAGCGCACGAACGTCCAGTCGATGCCGTGGCGAGGCGCCGTGCGCAGGTGGCCTCTCTCCCGGCTTTCCCGACGGGAGCCGCCCGGCTCGATCTTGTGGGTCATGGCAGCCGCTCGGGGAAGCCTTGGCGGACCGACACCGCGTTGAACTTCGTGGCGACGGCGGCGGCCAAGTCGATGCCGTAGTACGTGGCGAGCAGGTCGGCGTAGGTGATGACGTCGGCCAGCTCCTCAGCGAGCATGGCCCGCAGAGTCGTCTCCGGGGCGTCAAGCTTGCCAACGAGGCCGCATTCCACTCGGCGGAGCTTCTTTACGACGTTGGCAGCCTCTCCAGCCTCACCGCACATGGCGTTCGACCAGTCGGCGCCGGTCCACGATGCGCCACCGAGCACATTGGCGTCAGCGTGCGGATAGCCGGGGTGCCACCGGGCAGCGCGCTGGCGGTTGACCTCGGCCAGGCGGCCGAACGTGAGCGCCGCGGGTCCGTCCAGTCGCTCTCTGCTTGGGCCGAGGTCATCGGACCCGCCCTGAAACGGAGTGCTGCCCGCTGTTACCTGCGACTCGACGCTCACGCCCTAGCCCCCTTCCGTGCCGCCGACGTCGCCTTGGCCATGGCCTTGGGGTCGGGCGTGTGGACCTCGAAGCAGAGCCGGACCTTGTCGGTCGACTTCACGCTGGCGTCGAAGCGGATCGGGTCGCCGTTCCAGTCGAAAAGCTCGTCGCCCGCATCGTTGAGCAGGATCAGCTTCACGACGCCGCCGCTTCCGCTGCTTCCTCGTCGGCGAGGTTCTGGCAGTAGGCGTCGATGGCGTTCACGTCGGCGTTGCTCAGGCGCTTGATGTCGCCCTTGCCGTCGGTGGCGCCCTCGACCACCAGCCTGCGGGCGGCGTCGGTCGACACTCCGACCTCGGCCATGCGGCTCCGGGCCATGCGCAGCCGGTTCTTGTACGCCTCGTCGGCTTGCGTCTCGACGGCCAGCAGCAGGGACTGGGCCCGCTCGACGTCGGCCTTGGTCAGCCGGTCGGAGTTGGGCGGGGCGATGCCCTGCTCCACCCAGCGCAGCCCGGCGATCTCCTTGTGCTCGTCGTCGAGCTTGTCCATCCGGGCCATGAGCGCCTCCCGATCCCAGTCGTCGGCCGGGTCCTCGATGGGCGCAGCACTGGCCTCCCTGGACTGGACGGGAATGGGGCCGGAGGGGGCCCGTAACTGAGGATCGGCAGGAGTCGCCCCCTGCTGGCCCGCCCCCTCCGACGTCTGTGCTCCGCCCGGCTTCACCAGCACGGTGGCGTCGCCGGTGCCGGACAGCACCAGCTTGCCCTCGCTGAACCAGCGGGCCACGGAGTCGATCACGGGCCACTCGTCCACGGCGACCTCACGGCTCGAGCGCGTCCGGCCCTTGGTGGCGTAGCCGACGATGGCGTGGCGGATGTCGTCGTCCCAACCGGCGTCGGAGCACGAGATCACGAACGACCGCACCCGCTCGGCGTCGGTGATGACACCCGTGGCCTTGCCCGTACCGATGGCCTGGACAGGCGCAGCCGCCAGCAGCTCGCCGGCGACGGCCTGGGGCAGCTCGATCACAGGCACGGCGAAGTTGCGGGTCTGGCCCTTGCGCTTCACCGTGCGGGCCTCCAGTCGGAGGCGGGCGTTGACGAACTGGCCGGGGGCACGGCGGGCGAGGAAGTCCATGAAGCCGCCCAGTTCGACAGCGGCGTAGAAGCCGTGGCTCTCCAGCATCCACACGCCCAGGTCGGGCACCTGGGGGAGGATCACCAGCAGCCGGGTCGTCATCTTGCACGCCCGGCCGTAGGCAGCCTCGGCCGACCGGGCCTCGGGATCGGTCGGGCAGACCGGGTTCATGGCCGAGCACGGCTGCCCGCTGATCGTCTCCCGCTCGCCGTCACAGCGCCGAGTGCATCCGCCCTTTGACCAGCTTTCGAACCACTGGCTGAACGAGGCGCTTTCCACGTCGCCCTCCTCGTCGATGCTGACCGGCGGCAGAACGATGTCGAGCACCTTGGCCGACGTGTAGAGCTGCCACTCGTCCTCTTCGCCGGGGGCGCCGTCCCACTCGGTCACGTCGCCGCCGTAGACCTTGGCCGCTGCGTCGAGCAGTTCCCGATTGGGCGACGTGAGCCGGAAGACCTCGATCTTGGCCGGACGGAACTTGAGCGTCCCGTCGTTGTTGCGGAGCTGCTTGCCGTCCTTCATGACGGGCTGCTGGTCGCCGATGCGGATCTTGCCGAGCCGGCGGAAGGATCGCTGGAGGTTCTTGATGGGCATGTGTCTGTTCCTCTCGGGATCAGTCGCAGAACGCCGAGGCGTCGACCACGGCACGGGGGCGGGAAGATGTCTGCTCGGCGGATCGGTGCTCGATCACGGCTCGGCGGTGCGAGCACTCCGGTTCGGTGTCCGGGTGCTCGGCGTGGGCCTGTCCATCGGGGCACCAGCACGTCAGGCGGCCCGGCTTGCCGGCGTACTCCACGAGATGCCACCAGCCGTACTCGTCGTCACGCACGAACCAGCGTCGACCGTCGACCTTGTGGAAGGCGTCGATTACCTCGCGAGGCTGGTATGGCGTCAGGGCGGTCATGCGTCCTCACGGGCGGCCGCCGATCCGGGGACGGCGCCGTACTCACGCTCGATCTCCCGAGCGTGGCTCTCGCAGCACACAGGGCGACCCTCGTAGCAAGCGTCGCCACAGACCATGCAGATCCCGGTGGGGATTTCCGACTCGTCGGTGATCTCCCGGTAGGCCTCGGCGTACTTCGGGCCGGGGAACTGCGACACCGTGGGGTCGATGACCCTGCCGTCAGGAGCGACGCACCACCAGTGCTGGCGGGCACCCCAGAGCAGGTCGTCGTACCAGCCTCGGGCCAAGCGAAGCTCGGGGAACGCAGCCACCATCGCCTCGGCGTACTTCTGGCACTGGCCGTAGGCGGTGACGACGTTGGCGGTGATCCACTCGGCGTAGACCTGCGCCTTGGCCGGCGGCGGCACCGACTCACCGATGGGGCAGAGGGCAAAGTGGCCCAGCGCCTCGATCCGCCCGCACTCGGTGCAGACCTTGGCCCGGGCCACGGAGTTGTCGACCGCTCGGGCGGCGGCGTCACGCCAGTCGGGGGTCATGACCGCACCGCCCCTCGCCCCGGCACCCGGTGCGCACGTACGTAAATGGCGTGGGTTGAGCAGGCGTAGCTGGCGCCCTTGTCACCGGCGAGATTGGCGGTATCGAAGCATTCGGCAGACGTCCCGCCGCAGGGACCGGCGGCGTCCATCGCGGCCTCGGCCTCCTGCTCCTCCCGCTCGTTCGCCTCGTCGGCGCAGCGGCAGTCGCCGGCACGCTGGGGATCGGAGTGGTTGTTGTTGCAGCCGGGCAGGCGCATGCGCCGCGACGGCGTGGGCGGCTGGCCGACGCCGTCGGTGGGGGTGGCGACCGGGTACATCACGCCGCCTCTTCCTTCGCCGGGACCCGCTCGCCGTCGATGTCGCACTCCCACACCGGGCCGGCGCAGCCGGGGGATTTGATCTTGTCGGGGTACATGGCATCCCGGTGGACGACGATGTCGGACAGGCGCACGGGGCAGGCGATGAACTTCGTCTTGAAGCCGTCGTCGAAGAACCGCAGAGCTGCGGCGGGGCGGGGCGAGAAGTGCAGACCGCCACCGCACTCGTTCCGGCCACCGTCCCAATCAGGAGCGATGGGCGTCGTGCCGGGCGTGTAGTCGAAGCCGTGCGGACTGCGGAAGTTGGCGTCGACCGCCTTGTACAGCGTGGCGATCCCGTCGGTGACCTCGACGCCGTAGAAGTCGCACCACTCCGCTGCCGTGGTGATCGTGGGCAGGGTGATGACCACACCGCCGGTGACCTTGGTGCGGACACCATGGACGGTGACGGCCACGAAGTGGCCGGCCGTGACCTGCGCCGAGCCGGAGGCCCTGACCTGCGCCGAGTCGGAGGCCGTGACCTGCGCCGAGTCGTAGGCCGTGACCTGCGCCGAGCCGGAGGCCCTGACCTGCGCCGAGTCGGAGGCCGTGACCTGCGCCGAGCCGTAGGCCCTGACCTGCGCCGAGTCGGAGGCCGTGACCTGCGCCGAGTCGTAGGCCGTGACCTGCGCCGAGCCGGAGGCCCTGACCTGCGCCGAGTCGGAGGCCGTGACCTGCGCCGAGTCGTAGGCCGTGACCTGCGCCGAGCCGTAGGCCGTGACCTGCGCCGAGTCGGAGGCCCTGACCTGCGCCGAGCCGTAGGCCGTGACCTGCGCCGAGCCGGAGGCCGTGAAGTAGCCATCGCCTCGGAGGTGGGCGCAGTCGCCCTTCTTGGTGGCCGCTTCGAGCTCGGCCTGGGTGCGAACGTCGACGCAATTCATGCCGCCGTCGCCTCTTCCATCTCGGTCCAGCGGGCCTTGTCGGCCTCGGCGTCGGCCAGGTCGGCGAAGTGACCGACCACGGTGATCGGGCCGTCGTAGCCGATGTGCTGGATGACCAGGTATTCGTCGCGCATCGAGTCGTGGGCGACGACGTACATGACATAGGCGTCGTTGCGGTTCATGCCGACACCGGCTCCGGGTTGACCTGGGCCTCGGCAGCGGTGACCAGGGAGCGCAGGAAGGCGAGTAGCTGGTCCGGCTCACCGACGAGGCTGAACCGGTGCGTCCAGTGACCCAGCTCGATGTCGATGCCCAGCAACCCTCCGGGGGTCATCGAGGTCACAACTGCGGGCGGCTCTCCGTCGTGGATGAGCTGCACAGTCGTCTGGTGGATGTGTGTCACCGTGGTTTCCATGGACTACCGTCCGTTCTGCGGCAGTAACGTGCCGCCTTCGGCCCGGTCGGAATTGCCCTCCGACCGGGTTGTCTTTTGGGTGGAACCGCCGGACGCAGCCACGGCGGACGACTGGCCGGCGGTTCCGTCGACCCCGTCAGCAGGCTCGGGCGCCCTGCTGAACGGAGTCGGCGCAGCGGCCAACCGGAACACGCCCCCGGCGAAGAGGGACACGGGCACAGACACGAGGCACCAGGCGATGAGCACCCGGATCACGACCGGGCCTCGTCGTCATCGGTGCCGAAGTCGCCCAGCTCGGCGAGCGTGGCGTGGGTGCGAGCGCAACGGTCGTCGGCGCACTCGGTGATGTAGGGCGGGCCCGGGTGGTAGCGGTAGACCCTGCCGTCGGCGGCGGTCGTGCGGGCGGTCACGTCAACCACCAGGCGAAGATGAAGACGGCGACGGCCTGGAAGTACGACCGCTCAAGCGCCTTGCCCCACTCCTGGCCGAACAGGGCCTGGTAGAGGAGGTTCGAGCACGTCAGGACGATGACGAGCAACAGGGCCAGCAGCCAGACGTTGCCCAGGTCTTTCACGACCTTCACGACGCCACCTGCCCGGTGCGCCGCTCATGGCGACGCAGCTCCTCAACGACAAGCGCCCAGGTCTCCTCCGACGCCGGCTTGACCCGGGCCAGGTAGGAGGCGGCACGACGGCCGGCGTTGTCAAGCTGGGCGGCCTGCTCGGCGGTGATAGCCGGCATCACCCGTAGGAGCGTGTCCACGATCTGCTCGGCCTTGTGCTTCCGTGCCAACCGCTCATGTGGGTTGTCGGCGGCCATCTGGTCGGCGGCCATCACCGCAGCCCCTCGGGCAGCAGGTGGACAGGCGTGGGCTTGCGGGGGACGATGAGCGTGCCCCGCCGGATGGCCCGGGCGGTGGCCTGGATGCCGGCGACGTGCTGGCGGTGCTGCTTGACGGCATCGCACTTGCGCCGGCGGAACACCCCGGCCCACCGGCCGCACGAGCACGACGGCGCCCAGCGGTGGATGTGCTCGGCGCCACGGTCGGTCAGGACGAGGGCGTGGGTGGCCATCACGACCGCCCCCGGTCAGCCCGTCGCTTGGCGATGCGGGCACACGCACGGGTGCGGCGGTAGAAGTCCTTGTCGACCAGTCCGACCGGCTCGGCCAGGGCGCAGACCCGGCCGTCCTTCGAGAGCTGGCCGTAGCGGCCACATGACCGGCAGACGCCGATGTGGAAGTCCTGGGCGGTGAGGGCGGTCATGACGCGCTCTGCCAGAGGTAGACGACGCCCCACACGACGAGGGCGTTCAGGATCACCGTGCCGACAGCCGTTGCTCCGTCAATCGGCTTGCGGGGCTTACCGACGAGTGCGACCGTGCACAGCGTCCCCACGACCATCAAGCCGACGATCAGCCCTACAACGAGACCTCTCATGAAGCGCGCTCCTTCCGGGAGCCGGCGACGACGATGGCGCCGGCGAGCATCTGGTAGACAGCGGCGTCGGCGACGTCGGCCACGCCGGCGGCGACGTTCTGCTCGCGGAGCTGGCTGGCGGCCTCGTAGAAGCAGACGCCGTGCGCCCGCACGGGCGAGCCGTCGTTGCGCACGCAGACGTGGGCGGCGTCGGCCAGGGCGTAGCGGCAGGGCTCGGCGGCCATCACGCCGCCGCCTCGATCCCAAGCTGATCCGCCCAGCGCCGAAGTGTCTGGCCCGAGAGGGTGATCCCATGGGCGGCGTACAGACGACGTGAAACCTCTTCCCACGAACCGGTCTCGCCGTAGAGGGTGGTCATCATCTCGACCAGGCGCCCATCGGCTAGCTTGTCCGCCATCCGGAACTGAGCGGTTCGTGGAGCCATGCGGAAACTTTATCCGCTCACCGGGTAATAATCAACACCTTGTTGCCATTTGTTGTCCACATGGGCAGAATGGCCCTTGTGAACGGAACACCTACCCCCGAACGTGAACAGGTTGCCGCAGAAGTGCGTGCCCTGATGGGAAGAGGGAGAGGGCACCGAAGGGTGTCGCAGGCGAAGCTCGCGGCCGACCTCAAGATGGCGCAGGCGTCACTGTCCCGCCGGCTTACTGGCGAGGTGCCCTTCGACATCGACGAGCTGGCGGCGATTGCCCGCTACTTCGGCGTGCCCCTTCAGAGCCTCCTGGGAAACGGCACTACGATGGGAGCAGAGGGCCGTTAGCTCAGTTGGCAGAGCACCTGCATGACGCGCAGGGGGTCAGGGGTTCAAATCCCTTACGGCCCACCCCGCCCGCAGCTCGACCGCGCCGACGCCCGTACGGCCGCCTCCCGACGACCAGATGAGCCGACCTTTCCCACGAGCGAGACGCGTTCGTGGGCTGTCGGCGGTCCTGGCTGCGATCGCCGTGCTCAGCGCCGCCGCCTTCGCCCCCCATGAGGCCGGGGCACCCAACCCGGCCGCCGTCCCGACGCCGTCGTCGGTGTCCGTCCCGCCACCGGCGCACTCAGTTGCGCCGCCGCCCCCTCCCACGTGTCGCGAAGAAGTCGCCGAGCTGGCCACGCTCACCACTCCGCTGTCGAACTGCTCCGCCAGCGCCGGTTCGAGGATCTCCGAGTTCGTCCGGCGGACCGATGCGGCCTACGAGGCGCTGATCCGGCCCGGAGACCGCATCATGGCCAACAACCAGTGGGTGGCTTGGATCGACACCCAGGACGCCCCGGGCATCGTGCGCGGCCTTTGGGGCGTCGACGCCGAGGTCAACTTCGCCGGCATCATCGAGCCGGAGATCGCCGCCGACGCGGCGAAGAGCGTGCTCAGCATCACCAGGGGCGTCTTCAGCACCTACGCCCCATCCGGGTACAAGGGGCTCCACGTCGAGATATGGAAGACCTTGGAGGGCACCTCCTCGCTTACCGACGAGTGCGCGCCGGCGAACTGCGTGTACACGATCCCCAACGACGTCGGGTTCGTCGAGACACCGGAGACCCTCCGCACCAACCCGGACGAAGTGAGCGCCACCTACAGCACCCCGCTCGTCAACATGGCTTCGCCGAGGCCGGACTGCCCCACGTGCGGGACGGCGACGTTCGTGGGATTGAACGGCGTGAGTGGACAGCTGCTGTGGTCCGTGAACTACACGATGACGCCCGATTCCTTCGCCATCGGTTCGGCCTTGGGCGCCAACGCCGACGTCGACCTCGCCGGCGCGGCCGGGGGCCTGCTGCTGCTGCTCAACCCCGGATGCCGGCCAGGGGCACGCAACGCCTATCCGGGCGATACCTACTTCCGGCACTGCGAGGCGGCCCAGGTCGCCGAGCGTTCCATCCACCGTGTCGATGGACCGTCGATCGGCACCGGACGGGCCAGGCGCAGCACCCACCGGATCCTCCTCGACGGGAACAAGGCGGACGCCTACGCCCCGGAGTTCCAGACCATCGAACCCGACGAGGACCGGTACGTGTACCAGCACAACGACGCCACTGAGTTGACGTTCCGCTACCACGACGGGCGGGTGGCGATGACGGTGCTACCGGGATGGGGCGTCGGCGACCCGCAGCCCACGAGCTGGATGACCGGCTTCGCCATCCACTTCAACGCCAGACCGAAGGACCTCGGCTACGACGCCAGCCGGGGGCTCAGCGGCGTGTCCGGCATCGCCAGTGTCGACACCTACACCCAGCCGTCCTGTGCGGTCACGTGCCGTCTCGCCGTCGGCCCCAGCCACGGCGCCCTCTCATGGCGCGTGCAGCTGATCCGCTGAACGGGGATAGGCGGGCTATTTCCCCTTGCCCATGGCTACGGCCACGACCACGCCGACCACCACGATGGCGAAGATGACCAGGGCCACGATCCCACCCGAAACTTCCGCAAGCTGAGGCACGGCGGGGAGCATATACAACGGAACGGGTCAGTCAAGGGACCGAGAACCGCGGTCCGACACTGGTCACGTTGGGCGTCGTGAGCGGTGCGCAACGTGAGCATGCGCCCAGGTCAGCGCCGGCGCCGGCCTCTCGAGCCGCCACCCATGCGGCGGGCGATGGTGTGGGTGGGCTGGAAGGCGCCGTCGGTGCCGGTGGCCTCTTCTTCCACCTCGTCGGTCGACTGCCACCCCTCGCCGGTCAGATCCCGCAGGCGGGCGTCGTTGGAGAAGATCTCGACGAGGGGCTGGCGGATGCCGAGGCGCTTGCGCAGCCGCTCGGACTCGCCCTCCTGGTCCCAGAGCAGCAGGCTCACGGCGACGCCTTTCTCGCCGGCCCGGGCGGTGCGCCCCGAGCGGTGGAGGTAGGCCTTGTGGTCCTCGGGCGGGTCGTAGTGCATGACCACGTCGACCCCGTCGATGTCGAGGCCACGGGCGGCCACATCGGTGGCCACCAGGATGCCCACGTCGCCCTTGGTGAAGCGCTGGAGCGCCCGCTGGCGGGCCCCCTGGGTGAGGTCGCCGTGGAGGACCTCGCACTTCACGCCCGCCTCCTTGCGCAGCTGGACGGCCAGGCGGTCGGCGCCTCGCTTGGTGCGGACGAACACCAGGGCCCGGAACACACCCTTGGCGATCTCGGCGGCCACCTTCACCTTGTCCATCTGGTGGACCTTCAGGAACCGGTGCTCCATGCTCTCGACCGTCGGCAGGTGTGACACGACCTCGTGGCGGGCCGGCGTGCGCACGTAGGTCTTGATCAGGTGGTCGACGTCGCTGTCGAGGGTGGCGGAGAACAGCAGGGTCTGGTGCTCGGTCGGGAGCCGGCGCAGCACCCACTCCACCTGGGGCATGAAGCCCATGTCGACCATGCGGTCGGCCTCGTCGAGGACGAGGATCTCGACCTCCGAGAGGGAGATGTCGCCCCGGTCGCCCAGGTCGATCAGGCGGCCGGGGGTGGCGACCACGATCTCGACGCCCCGGCGCAGGGCCTTGACCTGGCGGTCCATGGGGGCGCCGCCGTAGATCGCGCTCAGGCGCAGGCCGCGGGACGCGGCGAGGGGCGTGAGCACCTCCTGGACCTGGTGGGCCAGTTCCCGGGTGGGGACGAGGATGAGCGCCTTGGGCCGGTGGGGCTTGGCCTCGGTGAGGCGCATGATGACCGGCAGGCCGAAGGCCAGAGTCTTGCCCGAGCCCGTCTGGGCCTTGCCGCAGACGTCGCGCCCGGCCAGGGCGTCGGGGATGGTCATGGTCTGGATCGGGAACGGTGACGTGATGCCGCCGGCGGCCAGCGCCTCGGCCAGGTCCGGGGCGACGCCGAGCGCGGCGAACGATTTCGTGGTGATGAGGAGCTCCTGAGTTGTGGGAACGAGGGTGGGCCGAACCCACCGTCTCGTTGCCCGTCAGGCCCAGCGGCCCGGCGGCTCAGGAAGGAAAGGCCCCGACTGGGGTACCAAATGCACCCGTCGCCCCTCCATGGTAGCCGATCACCTGTTCGGCAAGGGTAATACCGCCTTCCGGTGGGTACGCGTGCGGGCATGACAATCGGTGCGAGCATCTTCCTGATCGCCCTGGGAGCGGTCCTGGCCTTCGCGGTCAACGTCTCGACCTCGGGCGTCGACCTCAACACCATCGGCGTGATCCTCATGGTCGTCGGCGTGATCGGGCTGGCCGTCAGCATGCTGATCCTCAACGGCGACAGAGGCGGCTGGTACGGCGGCAGCCGCCGGCGGGCGGTCGTCGAGGACGGCTACGTCGACGAGGAGCCCGTCGTGGCGTCCCGCCGGCGGGTGGTGCGCCGGCGTGACGTGATCTAAAGCCGTTTCCTTTGGGGCGCTACCGCGGAATTCGCGACACAATGGAGCGTCACCTGAAGGGAGAAACGGATGAAGCTCGGTGTCGTGGGCAAGGGCGGCGTAGGCAAGACCTCGCTGTCGGGGCTCCTCTGCCAGGCTTATGTGGCCCGGGGCAAGAAGGTGCTGGCAGTCGACACCGACTCCAATCCCAACCTGGCCATGAGCCTGGGGCTCGACGAGAAGACAGCCAACGAGGCGCCGCTCGTCCCCCGCAAGCTCGTCGTCGGCCTGGGTGACGGCACGCTGTCGCCGGGCGCCCTGCTTTCCGAGTACGGCCTGCCCACCCCCTCGGGCGTCACCCTCCTCCACGCCATGCGCATCGACCAGGCGGGCGCCGGCTGCAGCTGCGCCGACCACTACATGGTCCGCAGCCTCCTCGGCACCGCCATCGACGAGGAGGCCGACATCACCCTCGTCGACATGGAGGCCGGGCTGGAGCACCTCAGCCGCTCGGGGGGCACCCTGGCCTACGCCGACGTGCTGCTCATGGTCATGGAGCCCACCCACAAGTCGGTGATGACCGCCGGCCGCACCGTCCCCCTGGCCCGGGAGCTGGGCATCCCCCGTATCTACGGCGTGGGCAACAAGGCCCGGGGTGAGGCCGACGTCGAGCTGTTCAACCGGCTGTCGGAGGAGTACGGCGTGCCCCTGGCCGCCGTCGTCCCGTGGAACGAGGACGTGCCCAAGTGTGACCGCCGGGGCGGTCCCCTCCTGGCCGGCGAAGCCCAGCCCGTGCGCGACGCCGTGGAGAGGATCATCGCGGTGATCGAGTCGGAGGACGCCGAGCGCGCCGCGCTGCTGGCCGAGCGCGACCGCATCGACGCCCGCATCGCCGAGCTGCAGAGCCAGAACTGACTCAGGGTTTCTCCACCCGGGCCATCCACGCCGGCCAGGATCCCGACCCCGCCACCGGCGCGGTCACCACGCCCGTCTACCAGACCTCCACCTTCGCCCAGGAGGGGCTGGGCGGCCACAAGGGCTATGAGTACTCCCGCTCGGCCAACCCCACGCGCACCGCCCTAGAGACCTGCCTGGCGTCCCTGGAGGGCGCGGCCCACGGGCTGGCCTTCGCCAGCGGCATGGCGGCCGTCGACGCCGTGGTGCGCCAGCTCTCACCGGGCGACAACATCCTGGTCAACGCCGACGGTTACGGGGGGACCCACCGCCTGTTGAGCAAGGTCCACAAGGCCGACTTCACCGCGGTCGACTTGAGCGACCTGGACGCAGTGGATGCGGCGTGGACCGACCGCACCCGGCTGGTGTGGGTGGAGTCGCCCACCAACCCCGGCCTGGCCGTCGTCGACATCGCGGCCGTGGCCGGCCTGGCCCGGGAGCGGGGGGCGCTGTGCGCGGTGGACAACACCTTCGCCACGCCGTACCTCCAGCGCCCTCTGGAGCTCGGGGCCGGCGTGGTGGTCCACTCGACCAGCAAGTACCTGAGCGGGCACTCCGACGTCATCGGCGGCTTCGTGGCCACCGACGACCCAGGATTCGCCTCTGCGCTCACGTTGACGCGGAACGCCGCCGGCTCGGTGCCGGGCCCGTTCGACTGCTTCCTCGTCCTGCGGGGCGTCAAGACGCTGGCCCTGCGCATGGACCGCCACTGCGACAACGCCCTGGCCGTCGCCACCTTCCTGGCCGATCACCCGGCGGTGGCGTCGGTGTCCTATCCCGGCCTGGTCGACCACCCCGGTCACGACCTGGCCAAGCGCCAGATGTCGGGCCGGTTCGGGGGGATGGTCTCCTGCGTGCTGGCCGGTGGCGAGCCGGCGGCCGCCGGCTTGGTCGGCCGCACGAAGCTCTTCACCCTGGGCGAGTCGCTGGGCGGTGTCGAGTCACTGGTCAGCTACCCGGCCCGCATGAGCCACGCCAGCCTGGCCGGCACCGCACTCGCCGCCGACCCAGGTTTGGTACGCCTTTCCGTCGGCGTCGAAGACGTGGAAGACCTGCTGGAGGACCTGGCTCAGGCCCTCAGCTGAAGGCGGCGATCACCGGGGCGAAGGACTCGACGGCCTTCTCGTCGAGCACGGGGTACCGGACCATCGCCGTCCGCACGCCGGCCTCGGCCGGCTCCCGGTAGCGGCAGGCCGCTTCGCTACTCGCTGTAGGCGGGAACGGCCTCGACCTCACCGGCGACGTCGTCGGCGACGGCCTCGACGTCGGTGTCGGTGTCGGCCTCGGCGGCGCCGGTGTCGCCGTCACGGGCTGCGTCGGGACGCGGCCCGCGGGGCCCGCCCCGCCCGCCGCCGCCACGACCCTCTCGGCCGCCGGCCTTGTCGCTCACCGTGCGCTGGGTGTACGGGATGAGCGCCAGCTCACGTGCGGTCTTGATGGCCACAGCCACGTCGCGCTGGTGCTGCAGGCAGGTGCCGGTGGTGCGGCGGGCCTTGATCTTGGCCCGGTCGCTGATGAACCGGCGCAGGACGTTGACGTCCTTGTAGTCCACCCACGCCACCTGGTCGCGGCAGAAGACGCAGACCTTGGGCTTGCCTCGACGGTTGGTGTCTCGGACCGGCGTCCGCTTCTTGCCGCGGTCGCGGTCGTTGTTCCGTGCCATATCGGGAGCCAGTGTAGCGGTTGCGCCCGGTCAGACCCCGAAGCGCCGGCGGATGAGGTTCAAAGCGCTGCCCGCCCGGTACCACTCGATGTGCTCCTCGCTGAGGGTGTGGGTGCAGGTGAAGTCGGCGGTGGTGCCGTCGGGGCGGTGCAGGCGGCACGCCACCGGCCGGTCCGGCGCCAGGCCGGCCAGCCCCAGGATGGAGATGCGGTCGAGCTCGCCGACCTCGTCATAGGTGGCGGGGTCGCTGAAGACGAGCGGCAGCACGCCTTGCTTCTTCAGGTTGGTCTCGGCGATGCGGGCGAAGGAGCGCACGATGATGGCCCGGGCGCCCATGAACCGCGGCTCCATGGCCGCGTGCTCCCGGGAGGACCCCTCCCCGTAGTTCTCGTCGCCCACCGCCACCCACGCCAGGCCGGCGTCCTTGTAGTGGCGGGCTACGTCGGGATACGGCTCCCGGTCCTGGTGGACCGCGCACCAGCCGATACCCGACTCGCCGGTGTAGGCGTTGGTCACCGACATGAACAGGTTGCCGCTGATGTTCTCCAGGTGGCCCCGGAAGCGCAGCCACCGGCCGGCGGCGGAGATGTGGTCGGTGGTGCACTTGCCCCGGGCCTTGAGCAGGACCGGGAGCTCGAGGAGGTCGTCGTCGGTGTTGGGCAAGAAGGGCTCGAGCCGCTGCAGCCGCTCGCTGTCCGGGGCGATGACGACCTCCACGGCGGAGCCGTCCTCCGGTGGGGCCATGAAGCCGGCGTCGCCGCCGGCGTAGCCGTCCGGAGGGAGTTCGTGGCCCTCGGGCTCGTCAAGGATCTGACCGCCGACCGGGTCGGTCAGCGGGTTGAAGTCCAACGTGCCGGCCAGGGCATAGGCCACGGTGGTCTCGGGGGAGGCGATGAAGGCCAGCGTCTCGGGGTTGCCGTCGTTGCGCTTGGGGAAGTTGCGGTTGAACGACGTGATGATCGAGTTGTTCTTGCCCTTCACGACGTCGGAGCGGGCCCACTGGCCGATGCACGGGCCACAGGCGTTGGCCAGGACGGTGGCGCCGACGGCCTCCAGGTCGGCCAGCAGGCCGTCGCGCTCGACGGTGGCCCGCACGACCTCCGACCCGGGGGTGATGAGCAGCGGCGTGCGCGCTTTCAGGCCCCGGGCGCTGGCCTGGCGGGCCACGCTGGCCGCCCGGCTGATGTCCTCGTAGGAGGAGTTCGTGCACGAGCCGACCAGGGCCTGGGACAGCTGGACGGGCCAGCCGGCGGACTTGGCCTCCTCGCCCAGCGCCGAGACCGGTCGCCCCAGGTCGGGGGTGTGAGGGCCGACCACGTGCGGCTCCAGGGTCGAAAGGTCGATCTCGATGAGCTCGTCGTAGAACGAGGCGGGGTCAGCCAGGATCTCGTCGTCGGCCCGCAGGTCGCTGGCCACCGTGTCGGCCGCATCGGCTATCGCCGCCCGGCCGGTGGCGGTGAGGTAGGCCCGCGACCGGCCGTCGTAGGGGAAGACCGAGGTGGTGGCGCCGATCTCGGCGCCCATGTTGCAGATCGTCGACTTGCCGGTGGCGCTGATGGCCCCGGTGCCGGGCCCGAAGTACTCGACGATGGCCCCCGTGCCGCCCCGGACGGTGAGGATCTCCGCCACCCGCAGGATGACGTCCTTGGGCGACGTCCACCCCGACAGCCGCCCGGTGAGCCGGACGCCGATGAGCCTGGGCCAGCGCAGGCCGAAGGCCCCGCCGGTCATGACGTCGACCGCGTCGGCCCCGCCCACGCCGATGGCCACCATGCCCAGCCCGCCGGCGTTCGGGGTGTGGCTGTCGGTGCCGATCATCATCCCGCCCGGAAAGGCGTAGCGCTCCAAGACGACCTGGTGGATGATGCCGGCGCCCGGTTTCCAGAAGCCGATGCCGTAGCGGCTGGAGGCGGTGCAGAGGAAGTCGTAGACCTCCCGGTTGACGTCCTCGGCCACGGCCAGGTCCGCCGCCGCGCCGTCCTGGGCCAAGATCAGGTGGTCGCAGTGCACGGTGGTTGGCACCTGCACCGTGGGCAGGCCGGCGGTCATGAACTGGAGCACCGCCATCTGGGCGGTGGCGTCCTGCATGGCCACCCGGTCGGGCCGCAGCTCGACGTAGGACCGGCCGCGGACGGGCGCCTCGATGTCGATGTCGTCGAGGTGGGCGACGAGGATCTTCTCGGCCAGGGTCAGCGGGCGCCCGAGCAGGCGGCGGCCGGCGGCCAGCCGGTCACCCATGGCGCCGTACAGGCGCTGGACCAACTCGACGGGGGTGTGGGCGGTGACGGTGATGACCTGCCTCCTCTCGGTCAGACATTCTCGCACTGGTCGGAACGGATGCCGACCGAAGCGCGCTGCGGCCCCGGGTCGGTCGGGCCGTATGCTGGCCGGGCACCGGATCGCGCGGGCCTACGGGCCGTGCGAGGGATGCGGCAGCCGAGCCGGCTCTGGAGGAGGACATGGCAGACGACGAGGCAAGGGCGCGGCGCACCAAGAGGGCCCCCGCGCGCGCGAAGAAGGCGTCCGCAGAGAAGGCGGCGACCCCGCCGGCCCGCAAGGCGGCGGCCAAGAAGGCGGCGCCTGTCGCCAAGGCGCCCCGGGTGCAGAAGGCGGCCAAGAAGGCGGCGCCGGCACCCAAGGCCGCGCCGGCCAAGAAGGCGGCGGCGAAGAAAGCTGCGCCGGCGAAGAAGGCGGCGCCGGCCAAGCGGGCCGTGGCGCCGAGGAAGGCGCCGGCCCAGAAGGCCGGGCCGGCGGCCCAGGGTCGAGGCGCCGTTCTGGCTCCCCGCCCGAAGAAGGCCCCGAGCCTGCGCCTCGCCGCCGAGCAGACCATGGAGGACGAGTGGGAGCCGCCGGCGCCCGAACCGCCCCGCGAAGACCCCCACGCCCGCATCCGGTCCCTGCTCCGGACCGCGGCCCTGC
>Ga0247713_1000221_pt1 | contig 40706 bp, 52 predicted proteins | sample 21E_NmetaG_FD_189936 | JGI IMG/M metagenome (GOLD analysis project Ga0247713, IMG submission 189936) | Soil microbial communities from hillslope of Landscape Evolution Observatory, University of Arizona, Oracle, AZ, United States - 2-1-E_N | ecosystem: Engineered > Artificial ecosystem >...
GCAGGTCCAGCGCGGGCCCGTACCTGGTGTCGACCGGCTCCAAGGCGCGATAGTCCATGGCCAGGTCCACCTCGGACTGCTCCCGGCCGTCCGAGACGCTCAAGCGCACGAACGACGGCTCGGAGCGCTCCTGCTGGACCACCAAGCCCTGTCGGAGCGCGGCGCGCTCGAACGCCTCGGCCCAACGCCGCACCGCAGCCGCGTCGTCAGGGCCGGCGAAATAGTCCAGCTCTCGGGTGGTGCGCTCCAACACCCCGTGCGCCGCCATGGCCGCGCCCCCAGCGAGCACGAAGCGTTCGGACTCGGCCAGACCGGCCACGAGCGCCGCCACACGCTCTTGCAGCCCCGGTCAGCGTCACGGGCCGGCGACGTCCTGACGCTGCCGCTCACGAACGCGCGCTCGGCAATCCTGCAGGTGCACCTGGCGGTGGCGAGCCAGCCATCCGATCCACGCCCGACTGACCACCGGGGGCAGCACGAGCTCGTCCCACAGATCGATGAGCTCATCGACGTCGATGAAGTACCGGACGCCTCAGCGGTGCCCTCCCGCAACACCTGCTCATACACCCGCGCCCGTTGCCGCCGGTCGGCCAAGTCATACGTGGGGTCGGCCCGGCTCCAGTTCACCCGCCGCGGCAACGTCACGACCCCGCTGGCCTTGCGCACCGCAGGGTCATCAACGTCGTCGGGGATCTGTGGAGGGACATCCCCGCGGAGGGCGTACGTCATAGCGCCGATGCTACCCACCCGGCACCCAGCAGGCCCCGACTTGCACACACCCCACCCCGACCCTTGAGGTATCCCCCGGGCCGTGGGTTCAACAGGTTCACCCGCCCCGCCACAACCGTAGGCCATCCGCCGCTCCCTGGATGTTGGCACCGCGGCAAGTTCGAAAGGCCGACCGTGAGATATCGCCGCTATCGCTCACTGAGCTGAACACGTCGACCGAGCGCGGGTCGCCCGCCAATCCTCACAGACTGCTCGTGATCCGTCATGACAGGCCGTGCCGACGCCCCGCGCCGCTTAGCGTTTCTGCAGGTCAGCGGCCTACGGCATGTCCGGCCATGCCGTGCGATGACACCCCGTTCGGTCTGGGGGGCCGGAGATCGGGGGTTCAAATCCCCCCATCCCGACTGCACACCGCCGTGGTGGACGCGTCGACGGCGGCGCGTGTCCGTGCGATCCTCATCGGTCATGGAGTTGAGCACCGAGCCGTACTACCGCGCGGACCTCGCACTCGTGCACCACCTCAAGTTCGGCTCCTACGCCGACCGGTGCGCGCCGGGCATCCTCGCGCTGCTCGAGCCGGTGCGCCGGCGCGCGGGGCTCGTCCTCGAGCTGGGCTGCGGCAGCGGGCACCTCACCCGCCACCTTGTCGCCGCCGGCCATCGCGTCGTCGCCACGGACGCCTCGCAGCCCCTGCTCGACCTCGCGCGGGCAGAGCTGCCCGAACCGACCCGGTGGGTACGCGACATCACGACCTTCGTCCGCGGCGGTGACGGCACGTGGCGCCGAGCCGACGAGCGGCACGACAACGTCCTCGTCGACACCGCGCGGTTGCCGGCCATGCTCGCGCGGCACGGCGTCGAGGCGGCCGTCGGGCGCGCGTTCGACAGCCATGCGCTGCCGGACGGCCTCGCCGCGGTCGTTGGCAGGCGCCCCGCCACCGGCGGGAGCGCGCCGTGAGCGGCCGGCGGCTGCGGGTTGGCACCGCCTCGTGGACGGATCGCACGCTCACCCAGGAGTCGGACTGGTACCCGTCGCGCTCCATGTCGGCGACCGAGCGCCTGCGGTTCTACGCCTCGGTCTTCCCCGTCGTGGAGGTCGACGCGACGTACTACTTCCCGCCGACGCCGGACCTCGCCGGCAAGTGGGTCCACCGCAGCCCCGCCGACTTCCGCTTCGACATCAAGGCCTACTCGCTGCTCACCCACCATCCCACGAAACCCGAGTCGCTGTGGGACGACGTCGCCGGGGGACTGCCTTCGGCGCGCAAGCGCTCGGTCTACCTCGAGCACCTGCCCGACGCCGCGGTCGACCGGGCGTTCGCGCACTTCCACCAGGCACTCGCGCCGCTCTACTCGTCGGGCAAGCTCGGCGGCGTGTTCTTCCAGTTCCCGCCCTGGTTCGTCGCCTCCCGGGCGAACCGGCGCTACCTCGAGTCCCTGCCCGACCGGCTGCCCGGCTACCAGGCGGCCGTCGAGTTCCGGCACGGCAGCTGGCTCGAGGAGGACAGCGCCGCACGCACTCTCGACCTGCTCGAGCGGCTCGGCCTGACGTACGTCTGCGTCGACGGTCCCCAGGGCTTCGCGTCGTCGGTCCCGCCGGTGACCGCCGTCACCGCCGACCTCGCCGTCGTCCGCCTCCACGGGCACAACGCCGAGAACTGGGAGCGCAAAGGGATCACCGCGGCGGAGCGGTTCCGCTACCTCTACAGCAGCGAGGAGCTCGCCGGATGGGTCGAGCCGATCCACCGGCTCGCCGACCAGGCGGGCGAGACGCACGTGCTGTTCAACAACTGCTACCGCGACTACGGGGTGCGGAACGCGCAGGAGATGAAACGCCTCCTGAACTGCTGAAACGCATTCCCGGCCTCCGGTCGTCGCGGTTGCATGCCGCTCCTTGTGCCGTTAACGTACAGCCATGGCCGAGCCGGCGCAAGACCCGCATCCGGACTTCGCGATGCTCGCCACCTCGTGGGACATGTCCATGGAGGCCGACGGCTACGGCGCCGCCACCCGCCGCGGCTACGGCAAGGCCCTCGGCTCCTTCGTCGCCTGGCTCACCGAGCACTCCCCCGGCACCGGCCCGGCCACGGTGGTTCGTGACGACGTGCGCGGCTGGCTCGTCGAGCTGCGCCGCACCCGGGCGCAGAACACCGCAAGGACGTACTATGCGGGCGTCCGCCACTTCTTCCGGTGGCTGCACGCCGAGGGCGAGACCGACCGTGACCCGTGCGAGGGCATCCGCTCCCCCTCCCCCGCCGAGCCGGTGACCGAGGTCATCGCCGCCGCCGACCTGCGCCGCCTCGTCGAGACCTGCGCTGGCCGCGACTTCGTGTCCCGCCGGGACCGCGCCATCCTCCTGCTGTTCCTCGACGGCGGCCTGCGCCTCGCCGAGCTCGCCGAGCTTTCCATCGCGGACGTGGACGTGCGCGAACGCATGGTCTACGTCGTCGGCAAGGGATCGGGGCGCAGCGGCCCCCGCCACCGCGCCGTGCCGCTGGGGATCAAGGCCGCCCAGGCCCTCGACCGCTACCTGCGCGAACGACGACGTCATCCGTGGGCGTCATGCGACGCCCTGTGGCTGGGGGCTCGAGGACGCGGGCCGATCACGGCGGCGGGTATCAAGAGGATGCTGCAGCGCCGCGGCGAGTCCGTCGGCCTGACGATCCATCCGCACATGTTGCGCCACGTGTGGGCGCACGAGTTCCGCGCCGCAGGCGGTAGCGAAGGCGACCTCATGCTGATCGGCGGCTGGAAGTCGAGGGCGATGCTGGACCGCTACGGGCGCTCGGCCGCTGCCGAACGGGCCCGCGACGCCGCACGCCGCTACTCCCTCGGAGACCGGCTATGAAATGGTCGAAGTTCACAGTGGGGGGTCCCATAGACGGCCGGGTACGAGCCACGATAGTCGAGTTTGACCCCGACCTTCCCGCAAGCCCCCTGCGCGACGCGGTCCGGCTGATCTACGACGCTGTGTGCGAGAAGCGGGAGATCCTTCCGGACGGCTCCGAACACGTGCAACCTTGGCTCGGCAAACTCCTAGTGACCGTCCGATGCGCGCTCTGCCAAAGGCGCATCGCATGGGTGCTCGCTGTCGTCTACACCGACGAATGGCTCGCCGCCCATTCGGACCAACAGAATCCTCGGATGTTGTATTGGGCTGAGGTCCGTAGCTCCCCGCCGTCGCGGTGGCTAGCCAAGAAGGCTCGAAGGGTTCCGGCTGCGGTGACCTTGGTCCGGGACTTGCTCGACTTCGCGTCACCACCAGGAACCGCCGACCACCCTCCCTTGCGCGTCGGCTGCGGCTCCCACCCCTCGGGCGAACTCGACCGCCAAAGCGTCGTTACGGCGGCCCGGCGGGCTGAGGCTGCGGGTGAGATGCGCACGATCGAGTTCCGACCTCCAAGCGGAGCGGCATGCTAAAGTCTCGGCGGAAGATCATGTAGGCCCGCGCTGCGTCAGCGGAACCACCGGATTGGGCCCGGAAGCCGAAAGGCTTCGCCGTGGCCGAATTGACGCCAGCGCGAGCATCACTGCGTGGCCGCATCGCCGCCAACGTCCGCTGGTCCCGCGAGGACCCGACAGAGAACGTCCGCCGCGCCAATGTCGGCTTCCAGGCCCGCTTCCTCGACGAGGTGGACCCGAACCGGGAGCTCCCCGAGGCCGAGCGTGAGCGCCGCGCCAAGGCCGCGATGCGCGCCTACATGTGCCAGCTCGCACTCCGGTCCTCAAAGGCCCGCGCCGCCCGAAAGCGTGGTGAGGCGGCGTGAGGGCAGAGAAACGCCCGGCGGATGGTCAGGCCGCCGGGCGCAAGTCCTCTGATGTGGGAGCACCAGGACGACCCCAGCCTAGCAGCCGCAACCGACAAGTTGCGGGAACCGCATACGGCAGGGCCGCCCTCGCCTCCGCCCTCGACCGCATCGAATCCTCCCCGGGAGGCATGCGCCACCGCACCGTGTACGCCGCATCCGCCGCCGTTGGCCAAGTGCTCACCGGCGGTGAGTTACGCGACGAGACCCCCGTGGCCGCCGCCCTCGAGGCTATGGCCCGCAACATCGGCCTGACCGACAACGAGGCCGCCCGACAAGTCCGCCGCGGCATTGAACGCGGCGCCACCACCCCGCGAAAGGCGCCCACCGACGGTCGGATGCTGCGGGACGCCGGCGACGCCCGCGACCGCCTCGTCGCCTGGTGGGAAGCCGTCGAAGCACACCACCTGACCGGTCGAGGCGCCACGACCACCATGCGGCTGCTCGCCGCGTTCGGACTGCTCGCCATGCGAGCCGGCAAGATGCGAGTCAGCGAGTCGCACCGCCAACTCGCCGAGGCCGCCGGCGTCAACTCGGGCACCGTCGCCCGCCACCGTGGTCGCCTCGCACCGTTCGTCCGCGTCGTCGAGCGCGGCAACCGCGCCACCGGCAAACCCACGACGTGGCAGCTCGTCGTTGTGAAGCGTGTCGCATCCCGCACCAACCCGGAGGGTTCTCCTACCCGGATAAGCGGGTTGGTGCATCATGCGACACCCCTCGGCAGCCCGGCGCATGACCTGTGGTCACGCTGGCCGTCGGGTTGGCGGTTGTGGACAGTCCTTGATGAGTCCGACGCCGCCACCGTCGCCGAACTCGTGGCCGCGAGCGGCTGTCACCGCTCGACGTGCTACCGGACTCTGCCGCGCCTGGCCGCACTCGGTCTGGCCGTCACGGACGGCGAAGGCCGTTGGCGTGGCGTCGTGCCGGAAGGCATAGGTGACAGCGGCTTCGTCCGCAGTCGTAAGCGGGAACGCCACGCGGCAGAACGCGAGGCCTGGGCCGGTTGGCGCCGCCTCGCCCTCGACGAGCGCAGGAGGGCGTCGTGACCTACACCGCCGACGTCCTCGGCGTTCCCCGCTGCTCCGCGGTCACCAAGGCAGGGCGACGGTGTCGCAACACCGTGTCCTCGGCCTGGTACGGGGCGGAGAGCCGCACCGACATCCGTGAAGCGATGCTCACCCAGCGCCGCTGCCGCGTTCACGTCGACCTTCCCCTGGCACCCGTTGTGGACCTGTTCACCCGTCGGAGGCTGCCGTGACCGCCGACTACTACGACTCTGAGGCGACCGATCGTCTGTGGGCGTTCATGGAGCCGCCTCGTGCCACGACGGCTCCCTCGCCTGTGGATGACGACGCTGACCGTTGGGTGGGTCCGCCGGAGGATGAAGCTCGACGGCTGCGCGACCGGGGTGTCGAGACGGCGCTGAACGCCGCGGACAGCCGAGCTCGTGGCGCGGCCGAGCGTGCGTTGCGCGAGCTGGCCGAGTCTGGCCGCACCTTCACGTCCGACGACCTGCGCGAGCGCGTCGGCGCGCCCCTGGCGTGTCGCCAGAACGTGCTCGGCGCGCTGTTTCTGACCGCCGCGCAGTCGGGCCTCATCGAGCGGGTTGGCTACCGACAGTCGACCCGCCGGGAGGCGAGGGGCCGCGAGCTCAAACTGTGGCGCGGGACGGGCCGGGTGCCTGACGAGCCGGCCTCCTCGAGCCCGACCCCGGCCCCGGCCGCGAAGCCTGCCCCCGCTGCGGGCGTGTGGACCGCCGCCGACGAGCCCGCGCCGTGCTCGGTTTGCCGCAAACCGGCGTTCATGCGCGACCCGTCGGGGCGACCTCGGCACCGTGCGGCCTGCGGGGGTGGAGCGTGAGGGCCTACACCTCGACCCGTCCTCGCGGCATGGCGCCGTGGCGACCGCAAGCCAAGACGCTCGTGCGGCTCGACCAGGTGCAGGCGGTCCTCGACGAGTACGCCGAGCACCTGCCGCTGACGTGCAGGCAGGTCTTCTACCGGCTCGTCGGCGCCTACGGCTACCCGAAGACCGAGCAGGCCTATGACCGGCTGACCAACATGCTCGTGCGCGCTCGTCGCGCCGGGCTCATACCGTTCGACGCGTTGCGCGACGACGGCGCAACCCACGTCGACCAGGCCGGCTACGTCAACGCCGCGCACTTCCTGCGCAGCGTGCGGGGGGCCGCGCAGTCCTACCGGCGTGACCGCCAGGACCGCCAGCCCGTCGTGCTCGAGCTGTGGTGCGAGGCCGCCGGCATGGCGCCGCAACTGGCGCGCATGGTCGAGCACTACGGCATCGACGTCTACAGCTCGTCGGGCTTCGACTCGCTGACCGTCAAACACGACGCCGCGCAACGCTTCGTCCAGCGCGACCGGCGCACCGTGGTGCTGCACGTCGGCGACCACGACCCGTCGGGGCGGGCGCTGTTCGATTCCGTGGCCAGCGACGTCGCACTGTTGGCGCTCGGGCTCGACCTACCCGAGTGGCTCGTCCCGGAGTTCGTCGAGGTGGCCGTCACCCCCGCGCAGGTCGAGCGCTACGCCCTGCCGTCGTCGCCAGCCAAGGCGACCGACCGCCGCGGCGGCTGGGAAGGCGGGACCGTGCAGGCCGAGGCGCTGGCACCCGACCAGCTCGCCGCCGAAGTGCGGCAAGCCGTAGAAACCCGCTTCGACCTCTACCAGCTCGCCAAGGTGCTCGACACCGAGGAGGCCGAGCGCGCCTACCTCGTCGCCGAGCTCGACCGTCTCGCCAGCGGGGAGGTGTCGGGTGCCCCGTGAGGACGCCCGCACCAAGGGCGTGCGCTACCTCGCCGAAGGCCGGCTCATCGTTGAGGCCGTCGAGGGCGACTTCGTGCTCGCTCGCTGCCGAGGTAACGGGGCGATCTACGCCTGCGGCCATACACCCCGACGGGGCTGGTGGTGTGACTGCGCGGCCAAGACCCACTGCTCCCACCTGTGGGCGTTGATGACAGTGACCGTGAGAAGGAGGAACGCATGACCGGCCGTCTCCACCCGCTCCGCCGAGACAACACCGCAGCACCCGACCCGCACCAGGCCCTCGCTGACGCCCGGGCGAAGCTCAACGTGGTGCGCCAGCTCGTGGCCGAGCGAAAGGCCGGCGCGTCGTCCCTGGCCGTCGCCGAATACGAACTGAACCGAGCGCTGCTGCGAGTCGACGACGCCAGAGCTTGGGGGTCACCCAACGACGACGACCCCGAGGCCGCGTGACGGGCGTCCTCGGCCACACGCCCGCTCGCGGCTGGTGGTGCGATGCCCCGCTCACAACCTGCGCGCATCCCGTCGCCTTGCAGCTCGTCGTCATCCGCAACCGACGGGAGGAATCGTGAGCTTCGCACGCCCGATCAGGGATCCCCTCGACGCCGCCCGCGAGGCCCTCGCCGCCGCCACGGCGCACCTCGAGTGGATCCGCCAGCGGGTGCAGGCCGGCCAGCTCACCGGCCAGGCGTTGACCATGGCCGAGTTGCGCCGCCACCACGCGCAGCAGCGCTTCACATCCCTCCTCCGCGGCGACGGGGACTCAGCCGCGTGAAGCGCCCCGATCATCCGGCCGTCGACGCACTAGCGTTGGCTGTGCGCCTCGCACCGGACGGCTTCGCGCACGAGTTGTACCGGGTGGTCGATTCCTACGTGTCGTCTCTGCGCCGCGACTTTGGGCGGGCGCACCCGCTCACACACTGGTTGCACCACGCGCTGCGCTGTCGGGCGCTGTCAGGCGCTACTGAGTGCGAACCGTTGCCGGACGCCGGCGGCGGTCGGGACACTCGCACCATGACGCTGCTACTGACGTACGGCGAGGTCGCCGAAGCGCTGGCGATCAGCAAGCCGCAGGTTCGCCACCTGGTCAGCGCTGGGGTGCTCCCTGTGCGCTACATCAACTCCGCGCCGCGGATCCACAGGGACGACCTCGAGTCCTACGTGGACGGTCTGCCGATGGAGCGTGCGTCATGAGCGTTACCTCCACGCCCCCGACGGTTCGGCGGCGCAACGCTGCCCGACCGTCGGGGGCTGCTGACCGACTCGAGGCGCTACGTGAACGCGCCCGCGAGGGCGGGATCGTGCATCCCGACGAGCTCGCCGCCGCCGAGGCGGCCGACCGGGTGGAACAACTGCATGCCGAAGGTCAGGCTCGTCGGGCAGCCGAGGAAGCCCAGGAGCGGCAGCGGCAGGCGGTAGCGGACTGCCAACAGCGCATCGCCGACCTGCGCAAGGGCGAGAAGATGCGTGCCGCCTACATCGCCGCGGTGGATGCGTTCGCCACCTACGTCGGCGAAGTGCTGGACCGCAACGATGCGATCCGCTCGGACCTACAGACGGCGGAGAGCCTGGGCGTGGCCGTCGCGCCGGCACTGCGGCCGATCCCGGCCGACTACGCAAGCGCGCTCGCCGTCGGCAAGGCTCTGGACCGCCACCGACGTCGCCTGTCGGGAGCCGAGTCGCACTACTGGCGGATGGCGCTGGGCGACGGGCACGCCGCCGAACGCCGGGCCCGCGGGGCGCTGACCATGGAGGGGCGATGAGCACCATCGAACGGGCCGTCGCGACCCGCCGTGCCTACCGCGCCAAGGTCGACGAGATCAAGGCCAGCGACCTGACACCGGGAGCCAAGCGCGCTCAACTCGAGGAGCTCTACCACCGAACGCAGGCCGAGCTGCGCGGACTGCGCCGCCAGCACGACACCGCGCAGCAGGAGGCGGCTGCCCGCCTGACCCGCCGCCTGTTCGCCGCTCCCGGCAAGCCCGCATACCGCGACGCCGTGACGGCTGTGACCGCGCAGGTCAAGACCCGCGATGACTACCAGCTCGTGGCCAGGCAGGCCGAGATCACCGGCGATGACCTGCTCGCGAAGGCTGCGGCGTCGGTGGCGCACGCCAACGGCTGGAGCCGGGAGGTCAGCGAGTACGCCGAGCGCAGCGGCCAGACCGACACCCTCGACGCCCTGCGCGCACAGCAGGCCACAGCCAACGACCCGACGCACCGTCTCCACCTGTCGATCGGGTTCAACGTCGCGAGGCCGACGTGACGGGGTGGGGGCAGACCACTAGCCGGCTGGCGGCTCCTGACCAAGACGGCCAGCAGAATCTCGCCCCGACGTTTCGACCCGGCTTTCTGAAAGGCCACGTGGCCGGGGGAAGGGGCTGAAGCCTTGCCGCAGAGACGCAAGTCTGAGCACCTGCGGGTGCTGGAGGGCAGTCGCCCGCGCCCCGCAGCACCCAACTTGGGCGGTGGGCTGGGCACCCCCGCGGCCCCGAAGTGGCTGCCGCGTGTCGGCAAGGCGGAGTGGCGGCGGATCGTGCGGGCGTGCGCGGGTCATCCGACGTGGCTTCAAGAGGTGGACGTGGCGCTTCTGACTGCCTACTGTGCGACGTGGGCGACTTACCTCGACGCCGCCCGCGACGTGGCCGAGCGGGGCGCGCTCGTGTCGGGCCGCTCGTCGGCGGACAAGGGCGCGCTGGTCAAGAACCCGGCGGCGCAGATCGCCCGGGACTCGGCGACGCAACTGCGCAACCTCGCCCGCGAACTGGGTTTCAGCCCGGACGCCCGGGGGCGGGTCGACTTGGGCCAGCGTGAAGCGCCAAGCCGGGATGACCTGCTGTCGGACCCGTGCAGGCCTTTGTCATGAGCCCCGACGTGCTCGGTGGCATGAGGGTGCGGGCCGCAGACGGCCACCCACTACGTGCCCAAGGGGGTTCCCCCGCCGCGGTGCGCCGAGCCGAGTGCCGCGCCGTCGGCGGGGGTCAACGTTCACCGGCGGGGAGGTGACGGCTAGTGGCTGAGCGCGTTGTCACGGTTCGATACCGGGCCCTCCACGCGGACTACATGCGTGCCACGCGGGAGATGTCCGCGTCCACGCAGCAGTTCGGGACGCGGGTGGCGGATGTGACGCGGAAGAACCGCGAGCACTTCGACACGCTCGGCAAGGGCATGGCGGTGGCTGGGACCGCGATGGTGGGGTCGGCCACTATGGCGGCCCGGTCGGCTATGCAGTGGGAATCGGCGTTCGCCGGTGTCCGCAAAACGGTTGACGCGACCGAGGGGCAGCTTGCGGCATTGTCGGGCGAGCTCCGGGAGATGGCCACGCAGATCCCGGTAACCGCGACGGAGCTCGCGGGGATCGGCGAGGCCGCAGGCCAGCTGGGCGTCCAGACGGAGAACATCGCCGCGTTCACCCGCACCATGGCTGATCTCGGGGTGGCGACGAACATGTCGTCGGACCAGGCGGCCACCAGCTTGGCGCGCTTGGCGAACATCACGCAGCTTCCCCAGACCGAGTTCGACCGGCTCGGCTCCACGATTGTGAGGTTGGGCAACAACCTCGCTACCACCGAGTCTGAGATCACCGAGATGGGGTTGCGGATCGCGGGTGCAGGCGCGCAGATCGGCCTGGCCGAATCCGAGATTCTTGCAATCGGTGGGGCGTTGTCGTCGGTGGGCATCGAAGCTGAGGCAGGCGGGTCGGCGATCTCGCGTGTGATGATCAACATCGCCAGTCAGGTGGAGACCAGCGGTGACATGCTCGGCGAGTTCGCCCGTGTCGCCGGGACGTCGGCGGAAGAGTTCGCAGCGCAGTGGCGCGAGGACCCCGCACAAGCCCTCGTCGCGTTCGTGACCGGGTTGGGGGACATGGAGCGGCAGGGCGGCTCCACCCTGCAGACGCTCGAGGCGTTGGGGATCACCGAGATTCGGATGCGGGACGCGTTGCTCCGCTCAGCGGGTGCCGGCAGTCTGCTGGCGGACGCGATCGGCCTGGCGAACGGTGCGTGGAAAGAGAACAACGCGCTGACGCTCGAAGCCGAGCAGCGGTATCAGACCGCCGAGTCCCGCCTGCAGATAGCGCGCAACGAGATAACCGACTTCGCCATCGGCGTCGGCGAGAGCGTCCTCCCCGTGCTCGTGGGGGTCGCTGAGGCCGGTGCGGGTCTGGCGGGCGTGCTCGGCGACTTGCCCGAGCCTGTGCAGAGGGTCGGCGGGGTGGCCACGCTCGCCGCAGGCGGGTTGACCGCGATGGGCGGCGCCGCGCTGCTGCTGCTGCCGCGGGTGGTGGCGACCAAGGACGCCCTCACCGCTTTGAACATCACGAAAGCCACCACGCTTGCGCGGATGAGCTCGCTCGCGAAGTTCATGATCGGCCCGTGGGGCCTCGCCGTGGGGGGCGCAACCGCCGGGTTGTACGCCTGGCAGCAAGCCGCAGCAGCCACCGCCGAGGCCATCGCCGAAGTCAACGCGGCCGTCGCGGAAACGTCGGGGGAGCCGGCGGAGGCATTGCGGGCGGTCCGTGAGCAGTTCGACGCGATCGGCCGCAGCGGCGGGTTCGCCACGGACGTCGGCCGGTTCTTCCGGCAGATGATCGGCGGCACCACGCTGGGCACCGAACGGGCGGAGATCTTCGCCGCCGCCGTCGAGACGGTCGGGGAGACGTCGGCGCGGTCGGCGCTCGAGCTGGTCGAGATGGCCGAGGCTGCGGGGCTGGTCGCCCGCGAGTCCGACGGGTCGGTGACGGCGCTGTCGCACATGGGCGACGCCACCGTGCTGACCGCCATGCAGATCGTGAACCTCGGGGCGGCGGCGGAGAAGCAACGCCGCGAGGCCAACCTCGCCGCACAGGACAACAGCGCCCTCGGCGGGACGTTCCAGCAGCTCGGCGCCGACGCTCACACGCTCGGCGCCGAGCTCGGCGAGACGGGCTCGTTCCTCGACTCGCTGTCCGCCACCGCGAAAGCCGCGATGGAGCCGCTCGCGCACGGTTTCGACCCGTTCGACCACTACACGAGGTAGCCGCCATGACGATGATCTGTGTCAGCGCAGCGCAGGACCACGCCGCCATCATGAGCGACACGCTGCTGCGCCAGTTCGACAGCCGCAACGCCTGGGTCGCCGAGGACGAGCGCAAGGTCATGGTGCTGCCGGAGATCAACGCGGCGGTCACCGCCCGCGGGCACGCCGGCATGGCGCAGGTGTGGGCGGTGATGGCCGCCCGGCGTGCCGGTGAGGTCGCGGACTTCGACGAGTTCACCGAACGCGCCCAGACCATCCTCCTGGGCGTCCTCACGGCAGCCCGGGAGCGGCCGTGGTACGAGCGGCTCGAGGGCCTCGGCGTGGAGTTCGCCGGTGACCTGTGCGCCTACTTCGTCGGCTGGTCACCCCGCGCCGGCCGGTTCAAGGCTTTTGCGGCTTGCGCATCCGAGAACTTCAAGCCTGACGACATCTCCGACGAGTTCCACGCCACCCCGGTGCCGCTCGGGGCGCAGCCCACCGCGGTGGAGCGACGCATCTACGAGCGGATGGGTAACCCGCTGCCTTCCGGCCCGCCCGTCTCGGCACCGACGTCTGTCGGAGAATGGGTGGGGTTGGCGAAGCGGATTCACCGCACCCGCGCTGTGCGCAGGGACCTCGGTCTCACCCAGGACATGTGGAAAGTGGAGGTCGGCGGGCCTGTCCACCTGACCCGTCTCGTGGAGGGCGGCCCTGCCACGCAGCAGCGGATCCACACGTTCGACGCCGAGGACTTCCGGGCCGCGTTCACGGGCAGCTTCCACCCGGTCGGCCAGCTCGGCCCTTGCCCGTGCCGCAGCGGCCGGCGCTACCTCGACTGCCACATCGCCCTCTGGCAGGACCTGCCGTGCCACTGCGAGTCCGGTGACACCCTGCGGAACTGCTGCAAGCTCGACTTGGACAGCGCCGAAGCGGTCGAGTGGCTCAGCGAGTACCCCGACCTCGCCCGCCCGGTTCCGCCCCGTCAGGCCAAGGTCGGCCGCAACGAGCCCTGCCCGTGCGGCTCAGGCGTGAAGGCGAAGAAGTGCTGTCTGGTCGGGGCGGCTGCGTGAGTGGGGAGGACTACTCCGGCCCCTCCACCGACAAGGGGATCTCCGCCAGGCCTCGGGGGGGGTAGACCGCCCCCGAGAACCGTGTGACACTGCATAGGGCAGACCGGTAGGGTGGAAAGCGCAGTAGTTGTCCCGTGCACTTGTCGGCCGACAGGGTGAACCAGAGGCCATGAGAGGCCCGCCGGGGAAGGACGCCACCGCATGTCCAGCAGCGACCGGCGGGAACGCCGAAAGCTGCAAGAGGACGCAAACAGGCAAGGTTGGGAGTTCACGGACAAGGGCCGATATGGGAAGCTCAAGTGCCCTTGCCCCGAGAGGCACATCAGGTTGAGCGTGCACCACAGTCCGTCCAACCCCAACTACTGGAAAGAGCTGCGCGCATGGCTCGTCCGCCACACGTGCTGGAGGGAGGACCGATGAAGTACCGCATGGGCGTGTGGCTCTCATTCTTCCAGCGGGAGGCTCCCGAGCCAGAGTGGGGCCACGAGTCATTCGAGGACTTCCTCGACGAGGTCATGGAGCATCTCCTTGACAACGACGATGTGGAAGACCCAAGCGTCGGCGGCTCACTAGCGCGACTCGACGTCGAGATCGCACTCACCCTGACCCTGCCTGACGACGCCACTACTGAGCATGTGGTTGAAGGCGGCATGGCTGCCATTCGCTCCGCCATCCACGCCGCCCGCGGCGGAACACCTGACTGGCCTACCTTCCGTGAGGGCGACTTTACTGCAGGGCCGCTCCAGCCCGCATAGCGGGCAACCCTGCCGTGAACGCCGTCGCGGTAGGCTCTACGCCCCGTGGACGCCCTGCGCCTTCACCGCGAGCCGGACCTCGGCGAGGCGCTCCCTCCCGTTGCCCCTGAGTGGTACGAGGACGCCGCCTGCGCCGACATGGACACCGAGGCGTTCTTCAACGAGACGGCCAAAGGCGTGGCCGAGGCCAAGGCGACCTGCGCCGGCTGCCCCGTGCTCGAGGCGTGCCGCGCCGAGGCGATGGCCGATCACAGCTTGGCCGGCGTGTGGGGCGGCTGGACGGAGCACGAGCGCGGCGAGGTCCGCGCCGGCCGCGAACCCGTGGACCGCCCCCGCCGCAGCGTCGCTCAGGCGCGCCCTGAGCGCCCCCGGGGGGAGCTGCAGCCCTGCGGGACGCCTGCCGCCTACACCCGCCACCGACGGCGCGGCGAGCCCGCCTGCGAGGCGTGCCGGGAGGCCAACAGGCGGAAGGTCCGGGAACGCCGCCAAGGCAGGCAAGCGGCCGCGTAAGGGGGGGGCGTAGGAGGCCGTTATTACTCAGCCGGGCAGCGTGATGACCGGAACCTGGCCAACAGGGCCTACGGGCAGCGGCTTGGTCTCTGACGCCGCACAGTCGCCGCACAGTCGGAAACCCCAGTCGTGCACGCCGACGGGGACGCGGCCGGGCGGCATCCCGCAGCTCGTGGAGACGATGGCGGACGCTTGCTCGCTCGGAATGCCGAACCCGCCCATCAGGAAGGCGATCGCGGCCTCGGCCTCCCCCCTCACCGCTATCGCGGTGTCGGTGCCGCGCAGGCACACCACGCAGCTGTTCCTGTAGTCGCCTCGGAGTCCGGGCGCGGGCATTGGATCGGGCAGACCTCCCTGACCGACTCTGGGGTGTGGCATGGTGACCCTCCTTCTGCGGTGCAACATTGTGACCGAACGGCCCCGAGCCGAAGCCCGGGGCCGTTGTGGAGCGATTGGGCGGCTACTCGTCGCCCTCCCCGAAGACGATGCGGCTGATGCGGCCGAGCGGGCCCTGTTGGCGCACTGTGTCGACGCGGATGATGGACCCTTCGCGCTCCAAGTCGTCGACCGCCTCGTTGAGCATCCTGCAGAACGCCACCACTTCAGGCTCGTAGTCGTCGATGCCCGGCCCGGACAGGCCGTACCGCTCGAAGGTCTCCGGGTGCTGTTCCCCCTCGACGGCGTGCTCGGCCCGCAGCGCCATCGCCGACAGCAGCACATCGACCTCCCGCAGGCCGCAGGCCTCCACAAGGTCGAGGTCGAGCGACTCGAGGTCATCCTCGGTCGCCAGCGACGGGTACCGGTCGCTCGTCCAGTCCTGCCGCAGCCGCCGGAGGCGGTCGGTCAGCTCCAACACGGCCTCGTGGACGGCGCGGGCGAAGGGCAGGAGCTCGTCGGCCTCGGCCCGCAGATGCGCGGGGATGCGGTCGGTGTCGGTCACGACGCCACCCGCTTGCCCTTGTCGGCGATGTACTCCAGCGTGCCTGCGGCGGCGTCCAAGGCCAGGGCGACCTCAGCGAGCGTGTGCAGGTACGGGCCCATCTCATTGAAGCCGTCGGCACGGCCGATGTACTCCGTCATGGCTGCCAGCACCTTCGCCAGCCGGCCGTGGTCTTCGCGCAGGTCGGTGATGACCTCGCCTTGTCGGAACTCGTCGATCTCGACGACCTGTGTGATGTCGGTGTCGGTCATCGTGTGCCCTCCCCGTCCTCGTCGAGCCCCAGCAGCTTCGCCGAGCGCTCCATCGCCGCATCGAGGCGCCGTCGGTTCTCCGCGACGGCCTCGTCGCGGATAGAGCGCAGGACGGCGAGCGCGTCGTCCACGAAGGCGACGACGTTGCCCGGCGCGGCCGTGTCCCGGTCGCTGTCGTACAGGACCGCCAGCACGTCGGCCAGCATGTCCGTCAGGTCGGCGTGCGCGTGGACGAGCGGGCTGCCGGTGTGGTCGGACAGGCGGCCCTTGAGCTGCGCGAGGAAGGCGTCCATCGCCTCGTAGCGCGCCTCCTCGTCCCGGACGGTGGTGGTGTCGGCGGCCGTCACGACGCACCCCCTTCCTCGGCTGCGTCTGCACGCCGCCGGGACTCGGTGACGGCCTCGGCGCGCAGGTCGTGCAGCACGCCGAGCAGCCTGTCGAGGAACGCGACCACCTGCCCGGGCGCTGCGGTGTCCCCGTCGCCGCTCTCGTGCAGCGCGTTCAACATGTAAAGGATGACGTCGGCGGTCGACTCGGCGGCGGTGCCGAGGTCGTCGGTGACGGTGCCGATGTCGCCTGTCCTGTCGGTGATGCGTGCGACGAGCTCGTCATGGCGGCTGCTGACCCGCTCGTAGCGCGCCAGCTCCTCCGGTGTCAGCTCGTCGGCTATCGTGTTGCTCATCGGTGTCCCCTTCCAGGTGTCGGTTCCCACGAAGGAGCGAACGCGGGGCACGGGTGGATGTGCCGATAACTGGCACGGTTTCGCTCGCGGAAGACCTGCAAAAGCGCTGCTGCGCATGCCGCTATCCGCGAACAGACAACTGCTACCGCGACTACGGGGTGCGGAACGCGCAGCAGATGATGCGCCTGCTGACCTCGGAGAACACGTCCACATAGTGCGCGTTTACGCTGGCACAGCGCTTCTGGTCCCGGCAACGTTCGGCCCTATGGCGCCCGACACACTCACCACTCTCATCCTCTGGGGTGGGCGCCCAGCCCATGGGATGCTGAGTCCGCTGACACCGGGTCGACCGAGGCCACCGGTGACCACATCCGCGGCCGGCTCGTCGCGCTGCGCCGCGAGCGGTCGCAGAACACCGCCCGCACCTATCTACGCCGGCGTGCGGCACTTCTACCGCTGGGTGTCGCCGAGGACGAGATCGAGGCTGACCCGTGCGACGGCATCCGCTCGCCCGCCCCGGCCGAGCCCGGGAGGTCCTTGGACAGGCGCAGGACGCGCGCGGAATGGATCAGGCTGGAGGCGCCGAAGCCCATGATCCCCCGGAACACGGTCGCGCCCGCCAGGTCCTCTTGGCGCAGGAGCTCCACGATCGCCTCGTACAGCGGACGACCGTCGTGCTCATCGTCCTCGCCGATGAAGATGCGGAGAAGCTTGCCATCCTCGACGTTCTCCATGTGACCATCCTCGTCGTCGTCAGGCGAGAGCCAGGATCACTCCCGCGACCGCTGATCCTGCCAAGAGCTGGCCGCCGAGGTTGACCGCCGCCACCCGCAGTCCCACGCGACCGCCGGCCACGTGGACGCTCTCGACCATCCACGTCGAGAAGGTGGTGAACGCGCCGGCGAACCCCGTCCCCAGCACCGTCACCCAGCCACTGCTCAGGACACCGGCGTGCTGGGCGGCGACGAGTGCGGCGAACACCACGGTGCCGGTCAGGTTGACGACCGCGGTGCCCAGGGTCAGCGCCGTACCCGCGCGCGCCTGGATCCAGCCTGCCAGCTCGTACCGCGCCCATGCCCCCAGGGCCCCGGCAAGGACCATCCCCACGGCCGTCATGAGCGGCGCCCCCCCAGGCGAACTCCCAGGAGTGCGGCGCCGAAGCCCGCCGTGATGCTGCCGAGCGCATAGCCGACCGCGGCACCCGTCTGGTTCGTGCCTGCAAGACGGGCGATCTCGACCGCGAAGGTCGAGAAGGTTGTGTAGCTGCCCAGCATGCCCGTGCAGAACAGCGGGATCGTCAGCGTCGTCCGCGGCGCCGCGTGCAAGAAGCGGGTGAGCAGGTAGCCGAGCAGCAGCGAGCCCGAGACGTTCTCGACGAACGTCGCCCACGGCCACGCCCCGTCCAGCGGCAACGCCACGGCGACAAGACCGCGAAGCGCTGTGCCCACGGCTCCACCGACGGCGATGGCCAGCCGCCGGCGCCACGGCAACGGCAGGCGGCGTCGCGCCCACCGGCGGGGACGGCTCAGCAGGCGAAGGAGCAGATACCGTTCCGCGCCGTCGGGGTGGATGTGACCGTCCTGCGCCACTTGATGGCCTCCTGGGCGTCGCACAGCTCGACCAGGAGCCATCAGCCCAGGCGGGCGGTTGTCGGCGAGCCCCATCGCCTTCTCGGCGAGGCTAGCGCCCACGCGAGGCCGCGAGCTAAAGGGACATCCGGCAGCCCGCCGAACGGCTCCGCGGCATCACCGACGACTGCGGGTCGCCAGCCACAGCCCGGACCCCAGGATGAGCAGGGCCAGGCCGCCGAAGACGGCGGCGAGCGGCAGGGTGAAGGCGAGGAGCACGCACAGCACCACGCCGAGGCCCGCCAGCCAGCGCGGCCAGCGCCGTTCGGCGTCCGAGAGCGTCCAGGCGGATGCGTTTGCCAGGGCGTAGTAGGTGAGCACGGCGAAGGAGCTGAACCCGATGGCGCCGCGCAGGTCGGCCACGAGGACGACCGCGCACACGATCGCCGCGGCGGTGACTTCCGCCCGGTGCGGCGTTCGGTGTGTGGGGTGCACGGCGTCCAGGAAGCCGGGCAGCTCGCGACGGCGGGCCATCGACAGGGCGGTGCGGCTGACGCCGGCGAGCAGCGACAGCAGGACACCGGCCGCCGCGATCGCGGCGCCGACGCGGACCACCCAAGCGAACCCGGCCCAGCGGCCGGCCCCCACGGCCGCGGCCAGCGGCGCCGGCGCCTCCGCCAGGGTTTGCGGACCGACGGACAGCAACGCCGAGCCGAGGACCACCGCGTAGACCACCACGACGATGCCCAGGGCGATCGGGATGGCTCGGGGGATGGTGGTCTGCGGGTCGATGACCTCCTCACCGAGCGTGGCCAGGCGGGCGTAGCCGGCGAACGCGAAGAACAGCAGCCCACCGGACTGCAGGACTCCCCACACACCCGCAGGTAGGTCGGCGGTGAGGTTGCCGATCTGGGCGTCGCCGCCGAGTACGGTGGCGGCGACGGTCGCGGCGAGCGCGGCCAGGACGACGGCGACGATCCCGCGGGTGAGCCCGGCGGTCTTGCGGACACCGCGGTAGTTGACGGCCGCCAGCGCCACGACCGCGGCGATACCGATGGGGCGTGCCCAGTCGGAGGCGACGTACGAGCCGAAGGTCAGGGCCATGGCGGCCAGGCTGGCGGTCTTGCCGACGACGAAGCTCCACCCGGCGAGGAACCCCCAGTAGTCGCCGATGCGCTGCCGGGCGTACACGTAGGTCCCGCCGGACTCGGGGTAGAGGGCGGCGAGCTGCGCGGAGGAGGTGGCGTTGGCGTAGGCGACCAGCGCGGCAAGGGCCAGGCCGACGAGCAGCCAGCTGCCAGCGGCCGCTGCGGCGGGGCCGGGCGCGGCGAAGACGCCGGCGCCGATCATCGCGCCGAGGCCGATGACCACGGCGTCGCCGAGGGTGAGGCGGCGGGCGAGCTCGTGTCGTTCGGTCACTGGTCCACCTTCCCTGTAGAGGCCATGAGTGGGGCATGGCAAGAGGGGCCGAGGTCCGCTGGGACAGGAGAGAAATCACAGGCCTGTAGTACCGGGGCGCGACGCGGCGAAAGCGGCATGATGCCGCACCGGCTACGGCTCGGTGAGGGTCGGGGTGACGGCCTGGGTCGATCGCCCTTCGAGGACCAGCACCTGCACGCGGCGGGCCGGGCCCTCGCCTTGACAGAGGCTGCCAGGGTCGTCCAAGGCGATGCTCGCCCGCCGCGGTGCGACGGTCGGCCTCGCCCTTCACCGCCCACGCGCGGTGTCACACCTGGGCGCACGAGTTCCGCAACGCCGGCGGCAGCGAAGGTGATTGGACAGTCGCGCGCCGGCGAGACCGATCACTGCGGAGGCTGGTCCTCGTCGTAGAAGTCGAGCTGGTCCACGGGCAGCACGATCGAGGTGAGGATGTTCGACAGGTGGGCCCCGATGCGCTTGACGTACTGAGAGGCGAGCGCGACGGCGATGCTGTCCTCGCCGGGGGTTGTGGTGAGCAGGGTGTCGAGGGCTTCGTCGAGACCGTCGACGAAGGTCTGGATGGTGGCGAGCAGCCGGTTGGTCACGTCGGGGTCGCGTGTGTCGAGGGCGGCACGGACTTCGCTGAGGTGGCCGCTGGCCTGGTGGCATGCGGCGGCGAGTCGCTCGTGCGAGGGCGTGCCGGGTGGGAAAGGGCCGGCGACCCGGGCGATGCGCAACAGCTCCTTGGCGTAGTCGCCGATCCGTTCGATGTCCTTGACGATCGACATCGTTACGAGCAGCGCGGGGATGTCGGTTGCGGTGCCGTGGGTCGAGGCGTGGATGACGAGCTGGCGGCGGACCTGCTGGACGAGCTCGTTGACGTGGTAGTCGCTGTCGGACACCTGCTGGCGCAGCGTGTCGGGGTCGGTGTGGCCCAGCAGGCCTTCGCGGGCGAGCTCGAGGGTGCGCCGGTCGGCGTCGAGCATGTCGAGCAGGTGCTGCTCGATGCGCTCGAGCCCGCTGCTGTCGGCTCCGAACAACTGTCGCCAGATCATGGGTCCTCCAGTCAGCTGAGCGCGGCGACGCTGGCGAGCCGGGTGAACACGCCCGTGGCCAGCTCGAGGGTGAACAGCAGGGCGAGGGCGAAAAGCAGCCGCACGCCGCGGTTGCCCAAGCCGCGAGATGACGCTGCGCGTGCGTCTGGCACGGGTCAGCGGCCGGCGGACACGCCGAGCTCGTCGAGCAGGCTGCGGACCCGCCGCTCGATCTCGTCGCGGATGGGGCGCACCGCCGCGACGTCCTTGCCGGCCGGGTCGTCCAGCTCCCAGTCCAGGTAGCGCTTGCCCGGGACGTAGGGGCACTCGTCCCCGCAGCCCATCGTCACGACCACGTCGGTCGCATCCAGGTCGTCGTCGGTCCACTTCTCCGGCCGAGCGGCGGAGATGTCGATCCCGACCTCGGCCATCGCCTCCACCGCCGCGGGGTTGACCCGCTCGCCAGGCGCCGACCCGGCCGACAGCACCTCCACCTGGTCACCGGCGAGGTGGCGCAGCCAGCCGGCGGCCATCTGCGAGCGGCCGGCGTTGTGCACACACAGGAACAGCACGGTCGGCCTATCAGCCATCGACACTCCTCGGTTCGAAGACGAAGGTCATGGCGCGGCCACGGTCTGCTCGCGGGGCACGACGACGTCCTCGGCGGTGCGGACGTCGGGTCGGAACAGCCACCCGATCAACACTGCGGCTACCGCTGCGCCGACCAGCTGGGCGAGCAAGAAGCCGGGCACCGCGGCGGGGGCGATGCCGGTCCAGGTGTCGGTCACCATGCGAGCGACGGTGACCGCCGGGTTGGCGAATGCCGCCGACGAGGTGAAGTAGATCGCGCCGGTGATATACGCGCCGACCGCGGCCGGGACCGCCCTGACGTGGCCCGACCGCACCGCGCCGAAGATCACCACCAGCAGCCCAAAGGTCGCCACCGCCTCGCTGGCCGCCAGCGCCACGCCGGTCCGCTGCGTCGCGGCCAGCGCGACCGCCGGCTCGCCGAACAGCAGGTTCGCCCCGACGGCTCCAGCCAGCCCGCCGGCCAGCTGCACCGCCACGTAGCCGGCCGCCATCCGGGGGCGCAGCCCGCCGAACAGCGCGTCGACCAGCGTCACCACCGGGTTGAAGTGCCCTCCCGACACCGGACCGAACGTCACGATCAGCGCCGCCAGCGCCACCCCCACCACGACCGCGTGCTGGAACAGCTGCGCCGAGGCCGCCCCGTCGGACGACGCGGTGATCCCCGAGCCCACGACGGCCAGCAGCAGCCCGGCCGTGCCCAGCGCCTCCGCGACCAGCCGCCGGGCCGTCATGCCGCCGCCAGCCGCGACACACGCTCGGCGATGTCGGCGAACGCCGCCTCGAACGTCGCGCGGTCACCGGCCACCGGGTCGGGCACCGACCAGTGCAACCGCGGACGGTCGAACGGCATCCCCGCCTCCAGCGCCCGGTCGCAGACCGACACCACGACGTCCGGGTCGAGGCGCACCTCGTCGTAGCCGCGCGGCCGCCCGCGCGACAGGTCCAACCCGTAGTCGGCGGCGACCGCCACCGCCAACGGGTGCACCGCCGCCGCCGGGTTGCTCCCGGCGCTGGCCGCCCGATGACGTGTTCGCTGCCGCCACAGCCCCGCGGCGAACTGCGAGCGCGCCGAGTTGTGCGTGCACACGAACAACGGGTTGCGCACCGCCACCGGAGCCGGCCGCGGGACCAGCCGGTCCAGCGCCCCGGGACGCAACCGGACGTAGCGCCGCCGCCGGTCCCCCTCTGACACGTGGCGCTCCACCACGCCGGCCTCCTCCAGGGTGCGCAGATGGAACGCCAGCAGGTTCCAGTCCACACCGGTCAGCTCCCGCAGCTCGCCCGGTGTGCGGTCCGAGACGGTCAGCGCATCCACCATCATCACCCGGGTGGGTTCTCCCAGCGCGCGGTGCACGGCAGCCCGCTGCGCGATGGGTACCTCAGCTGCCATTGAGGTAATGGTACGAGATCGCCACCGCGGTCGCAAGCTCACGGTCCGGCGAGGGGACGTGATCCATGGAGCTGGCTCCAGGCCGGCTTGAGCCTGGATGTTGCCCGCACCACCGTCCGGCTCCGCGTGAGCTCACCAGCGCGAGCCGGTGCATTAGCCTGCACCCGACGACGGAGGTGCGATGAACCGGGAGACGTGGCAGGCACTGCGATGGCTGGTCGCTCTCGCGGTCTGCGCGCTCGTGGTCGTGGTGTCGGTCCCGCTGGCCATCGACGCGCTGACGAGCGGCATCGTCATCGGGGGCGACCCCGGGGAGGAGCAGGAGGGACGGGAGAGGGCCGTGACCCCGGCGGAACCGGCCGGGCAGGTCCCGTCTGGGCCCGTCGACGACGGCTCGGCAACCCCCGAGCTCGACTTCGCCGTGGTCGACGGCGTCGTCGGGCAGTCGACCGCGCGCACGCTCGACCTCGCCGGGGGCGCCGCCGTGCTCGTCTTCCCGCTGGTCGACGGCGACCCCGCGTGCGTCGGGACCGCGCAGCTCGAGCTCCAGCTCCTTGACGCCGATCCGACGGAGGTCGGGGTCTACGCCGCCGCGGTGACGGCGGGGGCGGACGGCGAGGAGGTCGGCGACCCGCGACGCGACGACACCGTCCACGCGCTCGCGCTCACCGACGGGTCCCCCGGCCGCCTGCGGTGGGACGTCACCGAACTCTACCGCGCTTGGGCCGGCGGGACCCTCGCGTCGCCCGGCGCGCCGTTCGCGGTGGCGGTGACTCCACCCGGCGACCCGGCGGCGCTGCGCTTCGCGGCCGCGGAGGCGGGTCCCGGCGACGCCCCGGAGCTCGTGTGGGAAGGCGTTCCCGACTGCGGCGCCTCCGCGTAGGAGCTCCCCCGCGCGACGCTTCCGTCCCCCGGCGGGTGCGTGCGTCTCAGGTTCGGTCCTCCCAGCGCGGGCGCACCCGCACCGCGATGTCGAGCGGCGTCCCGGCGAACCCGAAGGTGTCACGCAACCGCCGTTCGAGGTAGCGCACGTAGCCCGGTGACAGCTCCCCGGTCGTGAACACGCGGAAGCGCGGTGGGCCCGTCGCCACCTGCGTGGCGTAGCGCAGGCGCACGGACCGTCCGGCGTGCAGGGGCGGCGGGTTGGCGTCGACCGCGTCGGCCAACCACTGGTTCAGCCGCGCGGTAGGGACCCGCCGGCTCCACTCCTCGTACACGGCGCCGATCGCCGGCAGCAGCTTGTCGACGCCGCGGCCCGTCGCCGCGGACGTCCGCACGAGCGGCGCGTAGCCGACGAACGACAGCTTGCGGTCCCTCTCCCGCTCGAGCATCTCGCGCCGGTACTCGTCGACGAGGTCCCACTTGTTGAGCACGAGCACGAGAGCACGTCCCACGTCGAGCACCTGCCGGGCGAGCTTCTGCTCCTGCTCCCCCACCGGCTCGGACGCGTCGAGCACGAGCAGCGCGACCGCCGCCGCGTCGAGGGCCTTGACGGTGCGCACGGTGGAGTAGTACTCCGTGGCCTGCGCGCCCCGCACCCGCGCCCGACGGCGCAGCCCCGCCGTGTCGACGAACCGGTAGGTCGTCCCGTCGGGCAGTGCGACGACGGTGTCCACGGCGTCGCGGGTGGTTCCGGGACGCTCGTCGACGATCGTGCGCTCCTCACCGAGGAGCCGGTTGAACAAGGAAGACTTGCCGACGTTCGGTCGACCGATGAGGGCGACGCCGGGCACGTCCGCCGTCCGGCCCCCGGGGGGCCGCTCGAAGGCGCCGGCCTCGCCGAGGCGCGCGACGAAGAGGTCGAGCAGGTCGCCGGCACCCCGCCCGTGCAGCGCGCTGACCGGTGCGGGGTCGCCGACGCCGAGCGCGTAGAGCTCCGCGAGCTCGCTGGCCGAGCGCGCAGGGCTGCCGAGGTTGTCGACCTTGTTCGCGACGAGCTGGACCGGGCGTCCGGACGCGCGCAGCCAGCCGGCGATCTCGGCGTCCTCCTCGGTGATGCCGACGGCCGCGTCGACGACGAAGACGATGAGGTCGGCATCGGTGACGGCGGTCTCGGCCTGGGCGGCGACCGCGTCGTCGAGGCGGGACTGGCGCTGCCGCGTCGGCATCCACCCGCCCGTGTCGACGAGGGTGAACCGCCGGCGGTTCCACTCCGCGGTGTGGGTGGTGCGGTCGCGGGTGACCCCCGGGCGCTCCTCGACGATCGCCTCGCGTCGGCCGACCAGACGGTTGACAAGGGTCGACTTGCCGACGTTGGGTCGCCCGACGACGGCGACCGTCGGCAGGCCGGGCTCGACGATCTGTCGCCGCGGTGCGGGACTGCGGGGCTCGGCGGTCACGGGTCCTCGGCGGTGTCGGCAACGGGTGGGCGGTGGCGCTCGGCCAGGGTCAGGAGGTCGTCGACGAGGCTGTCCACGTCGCGGCCCGTCGTGTCGACCACGACCGCGTCGGGCGCCTTCACCATCCGGGCGGCGTCCGCGGCGTCCCGGCGGGCGATCGCCTCGGCGTGCGCGGCGACGACCTCGGGATCGCGTTCGCCGAGCTGGGCGGCGCGGCGGCCGGCACGCTCGGCGGGACTGGCCGTGAGCCACACCTTGAGCGGCGCGTCGGGCACCACCACCGTACCCGCATCCCGGCCCTCCACGACCGCCCCCGCCAGGCCGATCCCGGCCCGCTGCACGTCGAGCAACGCCGCGCGCACCGCCGGGTGCGCCGACACGGTGGAGACCGCCGCGGTGACCGCCGGTCCCCGGATCGCGTCCTCGACGTCCTCCCCGTCGATGCGGGTGCGCCCGTCGCGGCGGCTGATCGACGCGCCGGCGAGGAGCGCGGCGCACGCCGCGCCGTCCCGCAGGTCCACCCCGACGCGCAGGGCGAGGAGGGTCGCCGCCCGGTAGAACGCTCCCGTGTCGATGTGCGGCACGCCGAGGCGCTCGGCGAGCCGCGCGGCGACGGTGGACTTGCCGGAGCCGGCGGGCCCGTCGATAGCGACGAGCGTGGCGCGGCGCGTCACCGCTCGCGCCACTGGACGCCGAGGACGCGCAGGTCGTCCCAGAAGCCCGGGTAGGTCTTCGCGACGCAGCCGGGGTCCTCGACGACGATGCCGGCGACGCGGGCGCCGAGCGAGGCGAAGGCCATCGCCAGGCGGTGGTCGTCGTGGGTGGCCAGGGACGCCGGCCCGCAGGCGCCGCCGCCGTGGACGACGAGCCCGTCGGGCTGCTCGGCGACCGCCACCCCTGCCTTCGCGAGCTCCTGGGCGAGGGCCGCCAGGCGGTCGGTTTCGTGGCCGCGCGTCACCGCCGCCCCGGTGATCGTGGACACGCCGTCGGCGAGCGCGGCGAGGACCGCCACGGTCGTGACCTGGTCGGGCATGGCGGTGAGGTCGGCGTCGACCGGGCGCAGCGTCGCCGGCCCGGTGACGGTGACCGCGTCGCCTTCGCGCGTCACCGTGCACCCCATCGCGGCGAGGACGTCGGTCAGCGCCGCGTCGGGCTGGCGGGTGCCCGCGGTCGCGTTCGTCACGGTCACCGTGCCCCCTGTGCTGGCCGCGAGCGCGAGCAGGTGCGCCGCGGCGCTCGCGTCGTACTCGACGCGCCGGTCGCGGGCCGTGTAGCCGTGTCCGGCCGTCACCCGCCAGGCGCCTGTGCCCTCGCGTCCGACCTGCGCGCCCCAGTCGCGCATGACCTCCGCGGTGAGGTCGACGTAGCCTCCCGCACCGGCGCCGCGCACCGCGAGGTGGACGTCACGGCGGGCGTAGGGAGCCACGAGCAGGACGGCGCTGGCGAACTGGCTCGAGGCGGTGGCGTCGACGGTCACCCGGCCGCCGTCCAGTCCGCCGCCGGCCGCGACCACCGGCGGGTAGCCCCCCTCGTCGCGCACGTCGGCGCCGAGGCCCGCCAGCGCGGCGGTGAGCGGCCCCACCGGGCGCCGCAGCAGCGGTGGTGCCCCGGTGACGACCGCGCCGCCGGGCGCGAGCACCGCAAGGCCGGCGACGAAGCGCAGCGTCGTGCCCGACAGCCCCGCCGACACCGCGCGGTCGGGCGTGCGCAGCACCCCGCCCGTGCCCGTCACCGACCAGGCCTCGGGGGAGATCCGCACCGCAGCGCCAAAGGCGCCGATGGTCTCCCGCATCACCGTGGAGTCGTCGCTCACGAGCGGGTCGTGCAGGACCGACGTGCCCGCGGCGAGGGTCGCGAGAACGAGGAGGCGGTTCGTGACGCTCTTGCTCGTGGGCGCGGCGAGCGCGCCGGCCGCCGGACCCGAGGGGATGACCTCGACCGCCTCTGCCGCCGGGCACGGGGTCACCGCTCGTGCTCCAGGACCTCGTAGCCGATCGCCTCGAGGGCGACGCGGGCCTTCGCGGCGTTCTCCGGTCCGAGGATGGCCAGGCGCAACAGTCCCCGGCCGCCCTCGGGGGCGTGCTCCACGCCGATGTCCTCGATGTTCACCCCGGCGAGGCCCACCGTCGTGGTGACCTCGGCGAACACGCCCGGCCGGTCGGGGATGGACAGCTGCAGCTCGAGCAGCCGCCCGCTGAGGCTCTCCTTGCCGGGCAGGGCCCTGCGGGCCGCGCGCGCGTCGGACAGGGCGCGCCGCAGCCCCTCCTCGTCGGCCACCGCGAGCACCGAGCGCAGCGCGCCGATGCGCTCGCGGTAGTCGTCGAGCACCGCGACGATCGCGTCACGGTTCTCCGCGCAGATGTCGAGCCACAGCTCGGGGTTGCTCGCGGCAACCCGGGTGGCGTCGCGGAAACCGCCCGCGGCGAGCAGCAGCAGGCCGGCGTGCTCCCCGCGGGCCCGTTCGGCGGCGAGGTTCATGAGCGTGGTGGCGGCGAGCTGCGGCAGGTGGCTCGTGACGGCGACGAGCAGGTCGTGCCGTTGGGGGCTGACGGCGAGCACCCGCGCACCGAGCCGGGTCACGAGGCCGTGCACCAGCCGGTAGGCCTCGGGCTCGGTGTGGGTCGTCGGGGTGAGCAGGTACGTCGCACCGACGAAGAGGTCGGCGAAGGCGTGCGCCGCTCCGGTCTCCGCGGAGCCGGCCATGGGGTGGCCCCCGATGACGTGGACGCCGCCCGGTGCCGCCGCCTGCAGCGCCTCGACGACGCGGGCCTTCACGCTTGCGACGTCGGTGAGGATGGCCCCCGGCCGCAGCGCGGGCCCGATCTCGGCGGCGACGGCGGGCACCGCCGAGACGGGGACGGCGAGGACGACGAGGTCCGCACCCGCCGCCGCGTCCGCCGCGGAAACCGCCGGGCGGGTGATCGCCCCGCGTCGTGCCGCCTCGGCGAGCTGTCCCGGGTCGCGGTCGTAGCCAACGATCTCCTCGACCTCAGCCAGGCGCCCGAGGGCGAGACCGAGGGAGGCGCCGATCAGCCCGGTGCCGACGATGGCGACCTTGCGGGCGGTCGGGGGCACGGAGGCGCCCTCGTCGGTGGCGTCTCGCCACTGCATCCTGGGTGCCCTACTCGGGCAGGTCGCTGCGCAGCTGGCGGGCGCCGCGAAGGTAGGCGTGGCGGAGGTCGCCGCGCGGCCGGTCGGTGTGCACGTGCGCCATGACCCGGATGCACCGCGCGATGTTCGAGCCGCCGTCGATCTCCAGCTCGCGGGCGCAGAGCATCGGGACGTCGGCGATCCCCGCCTCGCGCACGGCGGCCGCGGGGAACTCGCTCGTGATGTCGGCCGTGGCGGTGAACAGCAGGCTCACGACGTCGTCGGTCGACAGGCCGTTGCGTTGCATGAGCTCGTCGAGCAGCTCGGCGGTGCGCGCGAGGACCTCCTCACGGGTGTCGGCGTCGAGCGTCGTCGCCCCCCGCAGGGCCGCCACACGGTCCCTCACGGCCGCACCCGGCCGCCGTCGCCGGCGCCGCCGCGGGCGCCGTCGGCCTGCGGCGCGTCCGGCGAGCCGAGGCCGACCGCCCGGTAGAGGTCACGCACCTCCGCGCCGGTGAGCGGCCGGTACTTGCCCGGGGAGATGTCGCCGAGGGGCAGGGGGCCGAGCTTCACGCGCGCGAGCCGCTCGACGGGGATACCGACCGCCGCGAGCATCCTGCGCACCTCCCGCTTGCGGCCCTCCGCGAGCACGATCTCCACGAGCGTGCGGTCCGCCGCCGACCCGAGCTCGCGGACGGAGCGCGCGCGGGCGGGACCGTCCTCGAGGTCGACGCCCTCGAGCAGGGTGCGCACGGCACGCCGGCGCAGCTGGCCGCGGACCTGCGCGACGTAGGTCTTCTCGACCTCGTAGCGGGGATGGGCGAGGCGGTTCGCGAGCTCACCGTCGTTCGTCATGATGAGCAGGCCCTCGGTGTCCTGGTCGAGCCGCCCGACGGGGTACACGCGGGGGTTGGCGGGGACTAGGCCCATGACGGTGGGGCGCCCCTGCGGGTCGGTCACCGTCGTGACGACCCCGAGGGGCTTGTTGAGCAGCAGGTGCACGAGGTCGGGGTTGGTGGCCACCCGCTCGCCGTCGACGGTCACCACCTGGCTCGTCGGGTCGACCTTGGCGCCGAGCGTGACGGTCGCGCCGTCGACGGCGACCCGCCCCGCCGCGATGAGCTCCTCGCAGGCGCGGCGGCTGCCGAGCCCGGCGGCGGCGAGGACCTTCTGCACCCGCTCGGGCTTGCGTTCCTGCGTCACGTCGGGTCGCCCTCGCCGTCCTGCCCGTCAGGGGAGCCGGTCGACAGCGCGTCGAGCTCGCGGCGGGCCCGCTTGTAGCCCCCGGGCGCCGGCTCAGCGGGCAGCGGCCCTCCTGAGGACAGGTCGGGCAGGGCGGGCAGCTCGTCGATGTGGGACAGCCCGAGGCGTTCGAGGAAGCTCCGGCTCGTGCCGTAGAGCAGCGGCTGCCCGGGGGCGGGGTCGCGTCCCAGCTCGGTGACGAGGCCGCGGCTGACGAGGGAGCGGACCGCCCCGTCGGCCTCCACGCCGCGGATCTCGGAGATCTGCGCGCGCGTCACCGGCTGCTTGTAGGCGATGATCGCGAGCGTCTCGAGGGCGGCCTGCGACAACCGCGCGCTCTTGCCGTGGACGACGAACCGCTCGACGTACGCGCGTGCGCCCGGGTCGGTGTAGAGCCTCCAGCCGCCGCCGGCCTCACGGAGCACGAACCCGCGTCCCTCGTCGACGTACTCGCCGCGCAGGACCTGCAGGGTGGCGGTGACCTCCTCGGTCGGCGCCTCGAGCACCTGAGCGAGCGTGTTCGCGTCGACGGGCTCCTCGACGACGAGCAGGATGGCCTCGAGGGCTTTGCGCAGGTCCGGCCCGAGCATGGCGCCGCCGCTCACGTCCCCTCCTCCGGCTCGCCCTGGTAGGCGTCCACGACGCCGAGGACCATGTCGCGCCCCGCGAGACCGTCGACGTCGTCCACCCACTCCACGGTCAGCGCCCCGAAGGACGAGGTCTGCAGGAGCTCGACGCGTTCGAGCTTGTAGAGCTCGAGGAGGGCGAGGAAGCAGACGACGACCTCGATGCGGTGCCGGCAGCCGGCGGTGAGCTCCGCGAACGACGCACGCCCCCCGGCACGGGCCAGCTCGTCGGCGACCATGCCGGCGGCCTCGCGCACGGTCATGCGCACGGGCTGGAGGTGGCTCAGGTCCACCGTCGGTTCGGGCTGCTCGGCTAGCGCGCGGGCCGCGAGCTCGGCGAGCTCCTCGGGGGTGAGCGACAGGTCGACGTCGGGGTGGACGCCTGCGAGCTCCGGCTCGAGCACCACCTGCCGCGGCAGGTAGCCCGCGGAGGCCGCAAGCTCGTCCCGCAGGAACACCGCGGCCTCCTTGAAGGTGCGGTAGTCGAGGAGCCGGGCGTAGAGCAGGTCGCGCATCTCGAGCGCGAGGTCGTCGAGCTCGGGTTCGTCGTCCCCGGGCAGGAGCCGCGCCGCCTTCAGCTCGACGAGGGTGGCGGCGATGACGAGGAACTCCGTCGTGACCTCGAGGTCGACCCGTTCCATGCCGCGCAGCACCGAGAGGTAGTCCTCGGTGATCGCCGCGAGCGACACCTCGTAGATGTCGACCTTGTGCCGTGCGATGAGCTGCAACAGCAGGTCGAAGGGGCCCTCGAAGGAGCCGACGCTGACGCGAAAGGTGTCGGGCATGGTTGGCTCGCAAGTCTAGACGCCGAGGCTGCCACCGCCCCCCAACGGACCCCGACGGTCAGCTCGGCACGCGCGTGAGGATGGTGGGAGGCGCGGCCACGGGAGCGTCGGCGAACCCGACGAGCGCGGCGAGGGTCGCCGCGCCCGCGTCCGCCGCCTCGTCGGTGCGCGCGTGCACCACCCCGAGCGGCTGCCCGGCGTCGACGCGGTCGCCCACCTCCACGCGCAGCTCGACGCCGACCGCGGGGTCGACAGGATCGGACTTGCCGGTTCGCCCGGCGCCGAGCCTCGCGGCGAGCTGGCCGACGGCACGGGCGGGAACCGCCTGCACCCAGCCCGACCGGGGCGCGTGCACGGTCGCGACCGCCGGCGCGCGCGGAAGCACGGCGCGCGGGTCGTCGCAGACCCGGGCGTCCCCGCCCTGGGCGGCGATCATGGCCCGCAGGCGCTCGCGCGCCTCCCCCCGCGCCCACCGGTCGTCGAGCTCCTCGCGCAGGGCGTCCACGGGGTGGTCGCGGACGAGGCTCAGGCCCTGCGCAGCGAGCTCGACGGCGAGATCCGCGAGCCGGCCGGAGGGGCGCGCGGCGAGCAGCTCGACAGCCTCGGCGACCTCGAGGGCGTTTCCGACCCCGCGGCCGAGCGGCTGGTCCATGGCCGTGACGAGCGCGACGCAGCGCCGGCCGGCGTCGGACCCGATACGCACGCAGAGGTCGGCGAGCGCGACGGCGTCAGCACGCGCGGGCAGGAAGGCGCCGTCGCCGGTCTTCACGTCGAGGACGATCCCGCGGGCCCCCGCGGCGAGCTTCTTCGCCATGACGCTCGACGCGATGAGTGCGGGCTCGGCCACGGTGCCGGTCGCGTGCCGGAGCGCGTAGAGGGCCCGGTCGCCCGGCACCAGCCGGTCGGACTGCGCCGCGACGACACACCCGACCTCGCCCGCGACGGCCAGCAGCTCCTCGGGACGGAGGTCGGTGCGCAGGCCGGGCACCGACTCGAGCTTGTCGATCGTGCCCCCGGTGTGCCCGAGGCCCCGTCCGGACAGCTTCACGACCACCGCGCCCGCCGCCGCGAGGAGCGGCGCGACGAGCAGCGTCGTGCCGTCGCCGACGCCGCCGGTGGAGTGCTTGTCGACCGTGCGCGGGCCGAGACGGGACAGGTCGAGCTCGTCGCCGCTGCGCACGAGGACCTCGGTCAGGGCGAGTGCATCGGCGTCGGAGAACCCCCCGGCGTGCAGAGTCCCGACGAGCGTGGACTCATCAACCCTGCCCTCGATCCAGCCGGCGACGAGGTCGGCGACGGCCATGTCGCGACCCGCCCTCAGGCGCGGGAGGCGCACCCCACGCAGCGCACCGACAGGGGACGCGCCTCGAGGCGCGCCTCGGGGATGTCCTCGCCGCAGACCTCGCAGACGCCGTAGGTCCCCTCTTCCATCTTCGCGAGCGCCGCCTCGACGTGGGCGAGGCGCTCGCGGGCGTTCTCGATGAACGCGAGCTTCTCGCTGCGCTCGGCCGTGGCGGAGGCGAGGTCGGCGAAGTTGTCGTCGATGCCCGCGATGTGCTCGATCCGCTCGCTGTGGGGGTCGGCCCCGTACTCGATCAGCTCGGCGATGACCGAGTCGCGTTCGTCGACGAGCTGCTTGCGGAGGCGGGTGAGCAGTTCAGGTGTCATGAGAACGCGTTCCTTCGACGAGAACGGCGGGAGGGTCGGCGTCGGCCAGTGCACGGGGATGGGCCTGCTCGTACACCGCCCGGAGCCGTGCACGCGAGACGAGGGTGTAGATCTGCGTGGTGTTCACGCTCGCATGGCCGAGCAGCTCCTGCACGACCCGGACGTCGCCCCCGCCGTCGAGGAAGTGGGTCGCGAACGAGTGGCGCAGCGTGTGCGGCGACACCTGGGACCCAAGGCCGACGGCATGCGCGTGCTTCTTGATGATCTTCCATCCCCCCTGACGGGTCAAACGCCCGCCCCGGCGGTTGCAGAACAGCGTGGCGTCGACGGGCGCCATGCCCGGGCGGCCGCGCACGAGCCACGCCTCCACCGCCGCGCGGGCGGGCCGGCCGATCGGCACGATCCGCTCCCGGCTGCCCTTGCCGAGGCACCGCACCGTGCGGGTCTGCAGGTCGACGTCGACGACGTCGAGGTTGATGAGCTCGGTGATGCGCAACCCTGCGGCGTAGAGCAGCTCGAGCATCGCCCGGTCGCGCAGAGCGACCGGCGCGTCGCCGACCGGGGCGGCAAGGAGGCGCTCGACCTGCTCGGTGGACAGCGCCTTCGGCAGCGCCCGGCGGGTGCGCGGGCCGGTCACCTCGGTCGACGGGTCCGCGGGGGAAAGGCCCTCCGCCACGAGGAACTTGTGGAGCCCCCGGACCGCCACGAGCGTGCGCACGACCGTCGACTGGGCGTAGGAGCGGCCGGCCGCCGTACGCTGCTCTCGGATCCAGGCGACGAAGCCGGCGAGGTCCTCGGCCACCGCCTCCAGCGGCCCGTCGATGCCTGCCGCGTCGAGGTAGGCCGCGTAGAGGGCGAGGTCCCTGCGGTAGGCGGCCAGGCTGTGCGGGGACAGCCCCCGCTCGACGGCGAGGTGGTCGAGGTAACGGTCCGCGTAGCGCGGCAGTGTCACCGTTGCTCCCTCTTCAGCCGTCGAGCGCCTCCGGCAGCGGGGTGTGCGCGAGGCCGTGCGCCTCCGCCACACCCGCGTTCGTCAGCAGCCCGTCGATCGCGTTGATGCCCTGCGCGAAGCCCTGGTCGCGCCGCGCCGCCCTCCGCACCCCCTGCCCGGCGAGGCGCATCACGTACGGCAGGGTGGCGTTCGTCAACCCGTAGGTCGACGTGCGAGGCACCGCTCCGGGCATGTTCCCCACGCAGTAATGTACCACTCCGTGTTTGACATAAGTCGGCTCGGCGTGGGTGGTGACCCTGCTCGTCGCGGCGCACCCGCCCTGGTCGATGGAGATGTCGACGAGCACGCTCCCCCGGGGCATCGACGCGACCATCTCCTCGGTGAGGACCTGAGGCGCCCGCGCACCGGGGACGAGCACCGCACCGATGACGAGGTCCGCGGTCGTGACCTGCTCCTCGAGGGTGAGGCGGTTGCTCGCGAGCGTCGTGATGCGCCCGGAGTGCACGGTGTCGACGTAGCGCAGCTTGGCGATGTCGAGGTCGAGGATGGTGACGTTCGCGCCCATGCCCGAGGCGACCCAGGCGGCGTTGCGCCCGGCCGTGCCCGAGCCGATGACGACGACGTGCGCGGGCAGCACCCCGCCGATGCCGCCCATGAGCACGCCCCGCCCGCCGCGGGGACGTTCGAGCTCGTGGGCACCGACCTGCGGGGCCATGCGCCCGGCCACCTCGCTCATGGGCTGGAGCAGGGGCAGGCCGCCCTCCCGCCCCACGACGGTCTCGTAGGCCACCGCGGTCGTCCCCGCGTCGAGCAGCGCCCGGGTGAGGGCGGGAGCCGCCGCGAGATGGAGGTAGGTGAACACCGTGAGGTCGCCGCGCAGGTGAGTGAACTCGCGCTCCACGGGCTCCTTGACCTTCAGGAGCAGGTCGGCCGCGGCCCACACCGTCGCGGCGTCCTCGACGATGTCCGCGCCGGCGGCCCGGTAGTCGTCGTCGGACAGCGCCGAGCCCTCGCCCGCTCCGGACTGCACGAGGACCTCGTGGCCGGCCAGTGCGAGCTCGCGGACGCCGGCGGGGGTGATCGCGACCCGGTACTCCGCCTGCTTGACCTCGGTGGGGACGCCGATCCGCATGTGCCCTCCCGCCTCGCCGGCACGCCGGCCGCTCCGCCTGCCCCGAGTCTAGTGAGCGGCCCGGCCGCGGAGGCGCTCGGCGGCGAGGAGTACGCCGATGAGCGTCTTCGCGTCCGTCAGCTCACCGCGCCGGGCACGCTCGACGACGTCGGCGAGCGGCATGCGCACGACCTCCATGTCCGCCTCCTCGGCGTGGGCGGCGAAACCCGCTGGCGCGTCGACGGGGTCCAGGCCGGTGGCGAGGTAGACCGTCGTCGTCTCGTCCGTCCACCCGGAGGAGTTGTGGAACGTCACGAGCTCGGTGAGCCTGCCCGCGCCGAGTCCGACCTCCTCCGCGAGCTCACGGCGGACCGCCTCGTCGGGCACCTCCCCGTCGCTGTCGAGCTTGCCGGCGGGTATCTCGAGGGCCGCCTGACCGAATGGGTGGCGGTACTGGCGCAGCAGCACGACCTGCCCGTCCTCCTCGACCGGCACCACCGCGACGGCGTTCGGATGCTCGACGATCTCCCGGTTGACGACCTCGCCGTCGGGCATGCGCACCCGATCGACGCGAACCCGTGAGAGCTCGCCGTCGTAGGCGATCCGCGACGACTCCACCTCGTAGTCCACGAGGAAGCTCAGCGACCGGCCGGGACGGGGCTCGGCGCCGCCTCCTCCGCCGACTCGGGCACCGGCAGCCGCCCGGCCTGCGCGAGCATGCGCGCCTTGGCCGCCCCGACGAAGTCGCGGAACAGCGGCTGGGGGCGGTTGGGCCGTGACCGGAACTCGGGGTGGGCCTGCGTCCCCACGAACCACGGGTGGTCGGGCAGCTCGATCACCTCGACGAGACGGTCGTCGGGCGACAGGCCGCTGAAAACCATCCCCGCCTCCGCGAGGCGTCCGCGGTAGCGGTTGGCGACCTCCCAGCGGTGGCGGTGCCGCTCGTAGACGACCGGTTCGCCGTAAGCGGCCGCGGCCAGGGACCCCGCAGCGAGCTTGCAGGGGTAGACCCCGAGCCGCATCGTGCCGCCCATGTCGGTGACGTCGCGCTGGTCGGGCATGAGGTCGATGACCGCGTGGGGGGTGTCGGGGGCGAACTCGCTCGAGTTCGCCTCGGTGAGCCCGAGGACGTTGCGCGCGAACTCGACGACCGCGACCTGCAGACCGAGGCAGATGCCGAGGTAGGGCACGCCACGCACGCGGGCGTGACGGGCGGCGGCGACCTTGCCCTCGATGCCCCGCACCCCGAAGCCGCCCGGGACGAGCACGCCGTGCACCCCCTGCAGGGCCCGCTCGGCGGCACCGGGGGCCTGCAGGTCGTCGGCGGGCACCCACGCGACGTCGACCTCCACGCCGTGGTGGAGGCCGGCGTGACCGAGGGCCTCCACGACCGAGAGGTAGGCGTCGGGCAGCGCGACGTACTTGCCGACCACCGCGATGCGCACCGCGTCGCGGGGGTGCAGCGCACGCCGCACGAGGTCGATCCAGCCGGTGAGGTCGGGTTCCACCGTCGGGTCGAGGCCGAGCTTGCGGACGACGAAGCGGTCGAGCCCCTCGTCGCGCAGCACGAGGGGCACGCTGTAGAGGCTGTCCGCGTCGTGGACCGACACGACCCCCTCGAGGTCGACGTCGGAGAGCATGGCGATCTTGCGCTTGAGGTCGTGGCCGATGGGGCGTTCGCTGCGCGCGACGACCGCGTCCGGCTGGATCCCGATCGAGCGCAGCTCCCGCACGGAGTGCTGCGCCGGCTTCGTCTTGAGCTCGCCGGTCGGGCCGATGAACGGCACGAGGGCGCAGTGGACGTAGCAGATGTTCTCCCGGCCGACGTCGTAGCGCAGCTGCCGGATCGCCTCGAGGAAGGGCAGGCCCTCGATGTCTCCTACGGTGCCGCCGACCTCGGTGATGACGACGTCGGCGTCGTCGGCGAGCGCGAGGATGCGCGACTTGATCTCGTTCGTGATGTGCGGGACGACCTGCACGGTCTCGCCCACGTAGTCGCCGCGCCGCTCCTTGGCGATCACCGCCGAGTAGATCTGGCCGGTCGACACGCTGGCGGAGCGCGGCAGGTTCTCGTCGATGAAGCGCTCGTAGTGGCCGAGGTCGAGGTCGGTCTCGCCGCCGTCCTCCGTGACGAACACCTCACCGTGCTGGAAGGGGTTCATGGTGCCGGGGTCGACGTTGACATAGGGGTCGAGCTTCTGGAGGGTGACCCGCAGGCCGCGAGCCTTCAGCAACCTGCCGAGCGAGGCGGCGGTGATCCCCTTGCCGAGCGAGGACGACACGCCACCGGTGACGAGGATGTGCTTGGCCACGCTGATCGAACCTCCGGACTCACTTCGCAACCGTCACCCGAGCGCTGGGCTCGGGCGCAGAGCTCGGGGCTGAGCTCGGGGGGAAGGCGGAACCGCGCTGCGCAGCCTCGGCCACCGTAGCAGCACTGGCGCCGTCGCCTCAACGACCCTGCGCCGCCCCCAGGGCGGGCGCCGCCGCCGGCTCGTTCGGGTCGGGCGGGCCCGGCTCACCCGCGGGCTTGACCTCGATGTGGACGTGCGGCAGCCGGCTGTCGAGCTGCGCGTCGACGGCCCGCCTGAACGGGAGCGGGCGCACGAGCCCGAGCGGTGTCTGGGCTGCTGCGACGACGTCGCCGGGGGCCACGGCGGGGCGCTGGAGGTGGACGACGACGACGTGCAGGCTCGGGCGGTCCGCGGCCTCGATGACGACCCGGTAGTCGCGGACGCCGCCTTCCATCGCGTACTCGCGGACCTGGGCGACCCGGCCCGCGACGGGGGCGAGCACGGTCGCCTCGGGTTGCAGGACGATGTCAACGGCGCTCGTGGCCGCGCGCGGCTTCCCCTCGGAGGCGAGCACGACGTAGTCGGGCCCCCGCACGTCGCGGGGCGGCTCGTACCGGTGATGGTCGTTCGCGAGCAGCCGCCCGACGGGGCGCAGCTCGAGCGCCTCGGCGCGAGTGCCCTCGCCGAAGGCGACGAGGACCGGCTCGAGGTGCGGCAGCGCGAGCGCGAGCTCCTCGCCGTAGGCGAACGTCGCCCCGGGCCTGACCCGGCTTTCGCTGCGCGACGCGCGGACGGATCCTTCCCCGGCGGGGCGGTTGGGGACGGGCTCGACCGCGGAAGCCGGGCCGTCCGATGGCGCGGGCTCCTCGGAGCCGGAGGCGGCGAACCCGAGCCAGGCCAGGGCGACGACTCCCGCCGCGAGCGCCGCGATCATCGTGCGGGGCAGCCGCGGTCGGCGGCGTGCCGGCCCGGGCCCGCGGCGCACGGGGACGCGGCGACGGCGGCGGGTGGGGTTCCCGCCGCCGCCCAGCGACTCGCTCAACCGCCCGAGCGCACGAAGGTCGGTGGACATGGGGAGTAGTCATACCACAGCGGGGCGCCGCAGGCGCCGTCTCAGCGTTCGGTCGTCGCCGCCCGCGCCGCCGATCGCAGCTCGGCGGCGTGGTCGACGGCGGCGGCGCTGTCGGGGTCGCCCGACAGCATGCGTGCGAGCTCGGCGACGCGGCCCGGCTCGTCGAGGCGGCGCACCGCCGCCACCGTGCGCCCGCCCTCTTCGGCCTTGGCCACGACGAAGTGCGCGTCGGCGAAGGCGGCGAGCTGGGCGAGGTGGGTGACGCAGAGCACCTGGCGCCCCCGCGCGAGGCGGGCGAGCTGGGAGCCGACGGCGCGGCCAACCCGGCCGCCGATCCCGGCGTCGACCTCGTCGAACACGAGCACGGGGGTCTCGTCCGCGTCGGCGAGGGCGAGACGCACGGCTAGTGCCACCCTGCTGCGCTCCCCCCCGGAGGCCGCCTTGGCCAGCGACAGGGCCGGCTCGCCGGCGTTGGCGGACAGCAGCAGCTCCACCCGGTCGGCGCCGTGGGGGCCGGGCTCGACCGGCTCGAGCCGGACCTCGAGGCGGGCGGCGGGCATGGCGAGCTCGCCGAGGTGGCCGGCCACCGCCTCGGCAAGGCGTTCGCCGGCGGCCCGGCGGGCGCCGGTCAGCCGCCCAGCGGCCTCGCGCACCTCCGCCTCCAGCCGCGCGGCCTCGGCCGCGAGCAGCCGGGCCCGGTCCCCCGACCCCTCGAGGGCCAGCACCCGCTCACGTGCGGCGTCGGCGTAGTCCGCCACCGCCGCGGCATTCTGACCGTACTTGCGGGTCAGGCGGGCGAGCGCGGCGCGGCGGGCCCGCAGCTCCTCGAGCCGCCCGGGATCCGGTTCGACGGACGCGGCGTAGCGCCGCAGCTCGAGGACGAGGTCCTGCGCCTCAGCCGCGAGCGCCTCGGCACGGGCGGCGAGCCCGTCGAGCTGCTCGTCGATGCCGGCGGTGGCCCGCAGCGCCGCCACGCCCGCCCCGAGCGCGTCACGCGCGCCGCCCTCGTCGGCGACCGCAGCCGCGGCCGTCGCGGCCGCCTGGGTGAGGGTTTCGGCGTGCTCGAGCCGGCGCAGCTCGGCATCGACGGGCCCCTCCTCGCCGGCCTCGGGGGCGACGGCGTCGATCTCGGCGAGCTCGAAGCGCAAACGGTCGAGTTCGCGCGCCCGGTCGCGTTCGTCGTCACGCAGGCTCGCGAGCTGCGCCCCGACCTCCCGCCATGGGCGGTGGACGGACGTGTACGCGTCCGCCGCCGCGGCGACCTGTGCACCGCCGAACCGGTCGAGCAGGCTGCGCTGCACCGCCGGCGCGGACAGGCGCACGGACGCCGACTGGCCGTGCACCTCGACCGCCTCCCCGAGCGCCGTCGCGAGCGCCGAGGCCGGAGCGAGGCGTCCGCCGAGCCGCGCCCGGCTGCGGCCCTCGCCGAGCTGGCGGGTGACGACGAGCTCGTCGTCACCGTCCTCGAGCCACTCGGCCGCAGCCGGCGGGGTTGGGCGCAGGACGGCCTCGACGACCGCCGCGCCCGCTCCGCCGCGCACCCGGTCGCTGTCCGCTCGGGCGCCGAGCAGCAGCTCGATCGCGGACACGATCATGGTCTTGCCAGCGCCGGTCTCGCCCGTGAGGACGTTCAGGCCTGGAGCCAGCTCGAGCGTCACCTCGTCGATGACGCCGAGGTTGCGGATCATCAGCTCGGAGAACATCTCGGGCGCAGTGTAGGAGGAGGCGGGCGCGGGCAGCGCTCACTGCAACCCGAACTTGCGCCGCACCCTCCCGTAGAAGTCCGACGCGCCAAGCCGCACCATCCGCACCGGCGCGGCTCCGCGGTGCACGACCACCGAGCCCCCGTCAGGCACGGCGAGCGGTTCCCGGCCGTCGAGGCTCACGACCGCCGCCGGACCGGCGACGGGGCGCAGCGACAGCGACTCGCGGGGGTCGACGACGAGGGTCCGGTCGAACAGCGAGTGCGGCGCCACGGGCACGAGCAGGATCGCCTCGACGAGCGGCGACAGGATCGGCCCGCGGGCACTGAACGCATACGCCGTCGACCCCGTGGGCGTCGCGCAGATCATCGCGTCGGCGGGCACGCGCGCGAACAGCGTGTCGCCGACCCGGACCTCGATGACGATGAGCCGCTGGGGCACCACCCGCTCGACGGAGGCCTCGTTCAGCGCCCAGCTCGTCGCGACGGTCCCCCCGGACGCGTCGCGCACCTCAACGGTGAGCGTCATGCGCTCCTCGACCGTGAACTCCCCCGCGACGATCCGGCGCAGGGCGGCCGGCACGTCGGCGACCTCGACCTCGGACAGGAAGCCGAGGCGACCGAGGTTCACCCCGAGCAGCGGCAGCCCGCGGTCGCGGGCGAGGTAGGCGGCCCGCAGGAACGTCCCGTCCCCGCCGAACACCACGACGACGTCGACCTCCGAGCAGAACGCCGCGGCATCACGAGCGTCGACCGCGGCGCTCACCGGATCGAGCTCGGACGTCCCGGCCAGCCAGCCGTCGTCCACGCAGCCGACGAGCCGCACCCCGGTGTCGCGCAGCGCCTCCACGGCTGCCGCTGCGGCGGTCCGCGCGACCGGCCGCCCTCCGTGGACGACGATGCCGACGACCTTCGGGGGCGTGCCGTTAGCCGGTCCCCGGGGCGCGTTCACGCAGGCGGCCCGCAAGGGGTCACGGCGCGCCGCCCGGCCGGCGCACGCGCCGGGGCGGCCGCCCGGGCCGCAGCCTGTCCGTCGACGCCCTCCACGGCGGACATGCTAACGATCCTCGTCGCGTTCCTGGGGGAGCGACCGGCCGGTGACCGCCAAGCCCGCCTCGACGGCGCCCGCCACGACGGCCCCGACCGGCTGCGCCGCTCCGACCCGCAGGTGGACGAAGAACTCGACGTTGCCCGACGGTCCCGGCAGGGTCGACGCCGCGGCGCCGGCGAGCCCGAGACCGGCCGCGCCACCGGCGGCCACCACGCCGGCGAGCGCCTCCCCCCACACCGCCGGGTCCCGCACGAC
>Ga0247713_1000222_pt1 | contig 40684 bp, 38 predicted proteins | sample 21E_NmetaG_FD_189936 | JGI IMG/M metagenome (GOLD analysis project Ga0247713, IMG submission 189936) | Soil microbial communities from hillslope of Landscape Evolution Observatory, University of Arizona, Oracle, AZ, United States - 2-1-E_N | ecosystem: Engineered > Artificial ecosystem >...
GACGGGCACGCCGACCATGTCCTCGCGCGCGGCGAAGTCGGCAAGGTCGGAGTGCCCGTCTGCTCCATCGACGACATGCGGGCGCTGTTCGACGGCATCCCCCTGGGCGAGATGAACACGTCGATGACCATCAACGCCACGGCCCCGTGGCTGCTGGCGCTGTACGTCGCGGTCGCCAGGGAGCAGGGGGCGGACCCCGCATCGCTGGCCGGCACGACGCAGAACGACATCCTCAAGGAGTACCTGTCACGCGGCACGTACGTCTTCCCGCCCGGGCCGAGCCTGCGGCTGACAGCGGACGTCATCACGTACACCGTCCAGCACATCCCCAAGTGGAATCCCGTCAACGTGTGCAGCTACCACCTGCAGGAGGCGGGGGCCACGCCGGTGCAGGAGGTCGCCTACGCGTTGGCGACCGCGACGGCGATCCTGGATGAGGTGCGGGGTTCCGGGCAGATCCCGGAGGCCGACTTCGGCAAGGTTGTGGGGCGGATCAGCTTCTTCGTCAACGCGGGGATCCGGTTCGTCGAGGAGATCGCCAAGCTGCGCGCGTTCAGCCGGCTGTGGGACCAGCTGTGCACCGACCGCTACGGCGTGCAGGATCCCAAGCTGCGCCGCTTCCGGTACGGGGTGCAGGTCAACTCGCTGGGCCTGACCGAGGCGCAGCCGGAGAACAACATCACCCGGATCCTGCTGGAGATGCTCGCGGTCACCCTGAGCAAGGACGCCCGCGCGCGGGCCGTGCAGCTGCCGGCGTGGAACGAGGCACTGGGGTTGCCACGGCCGTGGGACCAGCAGCTGAGCCTGCGGATGCAGCAGATCCTGGCCTACGAGACAGACCTGCTCGAGCACGCCGACCTGTTCAACGGCAGCCATGTGATGGAGGCGCTGACCGACGAGATCGCCCAGGGTGCCCGCGCCGAGTACGACAAGGTCTTACAGATGGGCGGTGCCGTGGAGGCCGTCGATTACATGAAGACGGAGTTGGTCCGGTCCAACGCGGAGCGACTGCGCCGCATCGAGGGCGGCGATCAGACCGTCGTAGGCGTCAACCGCTTCACCGAATCCGAGCCGTCCCCGCTCGTCGGCGGTCTTGACGCCGGCTTTCTCAAGGTCGACCCGGGCAGCGAGGCGGAGCAGGTCGAGCGGTTGGCCGCTTTCCGCGCCACACGTGACACCGGGGCGGCGTCAGCGGCGCTGGACGCGGTGCGCCGCGCGGCCCGTGACGGCGACAACATCATGCCGGCGTCGATCGAGGCGGCGCTGGCCGGCGTCACGACCGGCGAGTGGACCGACGCCCTGCGCGAGGTGTTCGGCGAGTACCGCGCCCCCACGGGCATCGGCGGCGCCGCCGCCACGGGGAACGACGACGAACTTGACCACGCCCGGGAGCGGGTCGCCGCGGCGGAGCGGGCCGTTGGCCGCAAGCTGAAGCTGCTGGTGGCCAAGCCGGGTCTGGACGGGCACTCCAACGGTGCCGAGCAGGTCGCCGTCCGCGCCCGCGACGCCGGCTTCGAGGTCGTGTACGACGGCATCCGGCTCACGCCGGCGCAGATCGTGCGCGCCGCCGTCGACGAGGATGTCCACGTCGTCGGTCTGTCCATCCTGTCGGGGTCGCACGTCTCCCTGGTGCCCGAGATCGTCAAGGGGCTGCGTCAGGAGGGCGCACAGGCTCCGGTCGTCGTGGGCGGCATCATCCCAGCGGACGACGCCGAGGCCCTGCGCCGTGAGGGCGTGGCTGCCGTGTTCACGCCGAAGGACTACGAGCTGACTCGCCTCATCGGCCTGCTCGCCGACATCGCCGCCGAGGGTCACGCGGGCGCCGGCAGCTAAGCAACGGGGTAGCGCTCGGCGCGCAGCAGCGCGATGAGCTCCTCGATGTGCTGCTGGCCGCGCGTCTCGAGCTCCAGTGCGACTTCGACCTCGAGGATCCCCAGACGCGTGCCAAGACGGTGGTGCTCCACCGCCAGGATGTTGGCGCCGGCGTCGGCGAGCAGCGTCAGCAGGGCGGCGAGGCTGCCGGGTCGGTCCGTCACGCGGGTCCGCAGCATGAGGTAGCGGCCCTCCTCGAACAGACCCGATTGGATGATCCGGGTCAACAGCAGAGGGTCGACGTTACCGCCGCACAGCAGCACCACGACCGGCTCCGGGCAGACGGCCTTCGCGTTGAGCAGGGCCGCCAGTCCCGCGGCGCCGGAGGGCTCCACGACCTGCTTCGCACGCTCCACCAGCAGCAGCACCGCGCGCGCGATCTCCTCGTCGGTCACGGTGACGACCTCGTCGACGTGCTCCGCGACGTGCGCAAGGGTGAGCTCACCGGGGGCCTTCACCGCGATCCCGTCGGCGATGGTCGAGACGTCCGTCAACGGGACAGGGCGGCCCGCGTCCAGCGACGCCTGGAACGCGGCGGCACCGGCTGCCTCGACGCCGATCACCTTGATCTCGGGCCGCCGGGCCTTCGCGACGGCTGCAACGCCGGCAATGAGACCACCACCGCCCATCGGAACGATGACCGAACCGGCCTCGGGAACCTGCTCGAGGATCTCGAGGCCGACGGTGCCTTGGCCGGCGATCACGTCGGGGTGGTCAAACGGGTGCACGAACACGGCGTCGTTGTCGGCAGCCCACTTCTGCGACGCCTCGAACGCGTCGTCGAAGGTTGCTCCGACGAGCTCGATGTGGGCGCCGTAGGAGCGTGTCGCCTCGATCTTGGGCAGCGGGGCGGTGGTGGGCATGAACACGGTGGATGCGACGCCGAGCAGCGACGCGGACAGGGCCACGCCCTGCGCGTGGTTGCCCGCGCTGGCGCACACGACGCCGCGCGCGCGCTCATCCGCGCTCAACCGCGAGATCCGGTTGTACGCGCCGCGGATCTTGAACGAGCCGGTGCGCTGCAGGTGCTCGCACTTGAGCACCGTCTCCAGGCCGATGAACTTCGAGACGGCGCGGGAGACCTCGACCGGGGTCCGCTGGGCGATGTCTTCCAGGCGCCGCTGCGCTGCCAGCACGTCGTCGATCGTGATGAGGTCGGGTCGCACGCATGCGATCCTAGGACCATGACCGCCGGCGCGGACCGCACCGTCTCCGGCCGCGCCCTCGTCATCGCCGCGGCCGCAGTCGTCGTTGCCGTGACCGCGGCGAGCCAGATCTTCGGGCCGGATCTCCGCGAGCAGGTGCTGCAGGAGCAGCAGCCGCGCACCCTGCGCGAGCCGATCGCCACGGGCCGCCACGACGGCCAGGTGTGGGAGGCCATCGCGCGGTTCGACGGCACCGCGAACTGCGTCGAGCTGCGCTACCGCGCCGAGGTCCTGGATCGCGCCTGCGACACGGGCCCCCCGCGCCAGACGACGCGGATCCCGGCCGGTGGTCCCGCCGTCGTGTACGGGACCGCTGACGAGGACGCCGACCACGTCGTGTTGCAGCTGGCCGACGGGCAGCAGCTCGACGTGCCGGTGCGAGCGGGCGAGCTGGGGTTCCCGGTGGGGTTCTGGGCGACCGAGCTGCCGGCCGGCGCGGAGCTCGCCGGCTCTTAGGCCCGCCGCCCCGCACCCTCGGACTGCTGCGCCGGCTCCAGCACCTCGGGCGGTGACGCCTGCCCGTCCGCACGCGGGGGCTGCTCGGCGGATGGTGAGCCATCCACGGCGTCCGATGACCCTGGGGAGGGCGCGTCCGCCGGCGCCGCCTGGGCCGTCGCGGCGGTCGGTAGCCGTGCCTCGGCGGCCGCCTGCTCGAGCAGCTCGCGCTGGCGCCGGACGCGGGCGGCGCGCCGCTGCGCCCGCTTGCGCTTCTTGCGACGCATCCCCCGAGGCGGGCGGCCGTCATAGCGGGCGGTGACCTCGTCGGGATCGCCGTCAGCCCGCAGGACGCCGTCTTCGATCCACAGGACCCGGGTGCAGTTGGTGCGGATCGATTTCATGCCGTGACTGACGATGAACACGGTGCCCGCCGACTCGCGCAGCTGCTGGATGCGCTCCTGCGACTTCTGCTTGAACTCCCGGTCACCGACCGCCAGCGCCTCGTCGATGATCAGGATCTCCGGGCGCACGGCCGCGGAGATCGAGAACTGCAGCCGTGCCGACATGCCCGCCGAGTACGTGCGCATCGGACGGTCGATGGCGTGGCCGATGCCCGCGAACTCGATGATGGCGGATTCCTTGGCCTTCACCTCGTCGGCCGTCAGCCCCAGCGCCAACCCGCCGAGCATGATGTTCCGGCGCCCAGAAAGCTGCCGGTTCAGCACCGCTCCGACGCCCAGGAGCATCGGGGTGGACCGGGCGTAGACCGCACCCTCGGACACCGGCTGGAGGCCGGCGATGGCGCGCATCAGGCTCGACTTGCCCGAACCGTTCGAGCCGATGACTCCGATCACCTCCCCCGCGTGCGCCGTGAAGGACACCCCCTTGACCGCGTGCACGTACCTGCGGTGCCGGCGCCGGCCGGCGGTGGCGAACAGGTCGCGCAGGGAGCGGCTGGCGTCCTCGTCGACGCGGTAGTGGATGTGGACGTCGTCGGCCTTGACCGTCACGACACCCTGGTCGAGGACGACCTCGTCGGCGGCGGGGGGCGGGTAGCCGGCCTCAGCCACGTCCGTACTCGTGCTCGCGGCGCAGGAAGAACAGGAACCCGATCAGCAGCGTGCCGACCGCCCAGGCGCTGAGGATCATCCAGTCCCGCGCGGGCGCCACGGTGTTGTCCAGGATCGCCAGCCGGGCGATGTTGAGCAGGATGAACGCCGGGTTGTAGTCCATCAGGATGAAGCGCAGCGTCGGCAGCTCGGCGAGCCGGTCCTCGATGGGGATGATGACCCCCGAGGCGTAGCCGATCACCCGCAGGGTGTAGGGCAGCACCTGCAGGATGTCGCGGAAGTGGTGTGCGATCCGTGCGAAGGTGAATCCCAGGCCCAGGTTCCACATGAACTGGATCAGCACCAGCGGCACGACCATCAGCCAGGTCCAGGACAGCGTTTCTCCCGTGGCCAACGCGGTGGCGTACATGACCAGCACGCCCACGCCGAAGGCAGCGAGCTCGGCGAGGACCGCGGCCAGCGGCAGGATGGCCCGCGGGAACGCGATCGCGCGGACGAGGCTCTCGTTGTTCACCACCGACTTCCCGCCCGCCTTGGCGGACTTGGAGGTGAACTGCCACATGAACACGCCGATGGCGAGGAAGCCGACGACGTTGGTCCAGCGTCCCCGTGTGACGTCCGGGAGCATCACGCCGAAGATGAGGTAGTACACGGCGATCAGGAACAGCGGGTCCAGGATGTGCCAGACGCCGCCGAGCACCGAGTTGCGGTGCTGCGCCTGCAGCTCGGCTCGCGGGATCGCCAGCGCGAAGCCGCGTCGCACCCACAGCGAGCGGAGGTACTCCCCGATCCCCGGGCGCGTCCCCAGCCGGATCAGCGGGGGGAGCGACGTGGTGGCCATACGGCTTCGGTGTCCTTGCAGTCAGCGCGCCGCAGCGCAATACGACGGCCCGCCGTCCGAGCGGTGCCCCGCCGAGGGTATCGTGCGAAGGCGTGCAAGCCTCACCCACATCGCCTGCCCAATCGTCCCCGGCCAAGCGTGCGTCGGACCGGCCGATCTTCGTCGTCGGCTGTCCCCGCTCGGGCACGACGCTGCTGCAGCTGATGCTCCACGCCCACCCGCGCATCGCTATCCCGCCCGAGACACGCCACCTGCTGGAGGTGTACCGACGGCGCGAGCGCTGGGGCGACCTCCGCCAGGACGACAACCACGAGAAGCTCGCGCGCTTCATCGTGCGCCACCGCAAGTTCCCCGACCTGAAGTTGGACAAGGCGGCGACGCGTCGCAAGATCGTCCAGGGCCCCCCGACGGTCGGCTCCGCGCTGGGCATCGTGCTGGAGGAGTACGCGGCGCGGTTCGGCAAGCCCCGGTGGGGCGACAAGCGTCCCCTGTACCTCAACCACCTTCCCGTGATCTTCGCGCTGTTCCCCGACGCGCAGGTGATCCACATCATCCGCGACGGCCGCGCCTGCGTCGCCTCGCTCAAGCGCATGCCCTGGTTCCACGGCGGCGCGATCCAGGCCACCTCCCGATGGGTGCAGTCGATGCGGATGGGCGACCGGGCCCGGCGGACGTACCGCCCTGACCAGTACTTCGAGCTGCAGTACGAGCAGCTGGTGGCCGATCCGCGCGCGGAGCTGACCCGCCTGTGCACGTTTCTGGGTGAGGACTTTGCAGAGACGATGCTCGAACCCAGCGAGGTTGCGCCCGAGGCGGTCCCCGACCGCAAGGCCTGGCACGCCAACACCCACGGCGCCGTGTCCACCGCACCGGTCAAGGCCTGGGAACGAGAGCTGGAGCGCTGGGAAGTCGCCGTCTTCGAAGCGCTGGGAAGGCGCTGGCTGCGGCGCTACGGCTATCCGCTGACGACCTCCCGGCGCCAAGCGCCACCGCATCGGCTGGCCATGGCCACGGTGCACCTGCTCAAGCGGGAGCGCAGCGTGTTCATGGACAACCGCAACGACGGCAAGCGGGCCAAGCGATACGCCCATCCCGTGGCAGCGCAGCTGACGCGTGGCCAGCGCGCGCTGGCCGAGCAGCGCGGCGAGCTGCTGCCGGCGCCCAACCCGCCGGTCAGCTGACGTCGGCGGCCGGCCCGCGCCACGCCCGCAGGCTGTCGACCACGAACACCGGCGCCAGCACGGCGGCCAGTCCCCACGCCACGGGCGCCAGCACGCCGAACGCTGCGGCGACGGCCACGACGATCATGCGCCCTTCCCACCCCAGCCCCGCCAGGGTGACCCACGGTGTGGGTCCGGCGCCCCGATGCTGCAACCGGTAGATGACGTCGTAGTGGTGGAACGCGACGACCGCGAGGAAGGTGAACACGGCGGGGCCGGCACCGCCCCCGGCGACGAAGGCCAACCACGCGGCAACGCCGTACTCCAGCAGCCGCAGCAGCGGGGGAACCGCCCACGCCAGCCGCGGTCGTCGGTCCGAGCGCGGTCGGCGCGCCAGCGCACGGACGAAGGGCCCGTCGTCGCGGTAGGCCGCCAGCCGGTCGGTCATGCCACCGACCGCAGGACTCGGCCCGCCGACGCGTAGACCACCGCGACGGCGGCCCACGCCAGCAACGCCACGAAGGTCACCCGTCCGTCGAACAGCGCCGCGGTCACCGAGATGAGCGCGAACCGCTCGCCAATCGGCAGGATGATCATCCGCTTCAACCAGACCGCCGGCCCGTGCTCGGACGCCCGCGACACGCGGCGCGCCGCATCCGCAGCGGCCCCCAGCGGCCGCGGGGCGACGTCGTCCTCGGCGATCGCTGCGGGGGTGTGCTGCTGGGCCGCGAAGGAGAAGTCGGCGGCGTGGCGCGCGGTCTGCACGAGCATGGCGGTCGTGGCCAGCAGCCAGATCATCTGCGGTTCGGCCCCTGCCGCGATCGTCCCGACCGCCAGCCCGGCGTACATCAGGTACTCCTTGGCCCGGTCGAATACGGCGTCCATCCACGCGCCGAGCGGCGAGAAGGTCTGCGTGTAGCGCGCGAGCTGCCCGTCCACGCAGTCCGCCGTGAACGCGGCCTGCACGAGCACGGCGCCGGCAACCAGCGCCGGGCGGGTCCCGCGCGCGAACGCCCCCGCCGCGGCCACGCCCAGCAGCAGCGACGCGACCGTCACCTGGTTCGGGGTCAGCCCGCGCCGTGCGCACCAGCGGGCGATGTACTTCGAGTACGGGCTGACGAAGAAGGTGGTGAAGAAACCGTCCTGCGCCTTGACGGCACGGTCGAGGCGGGCCCGCTCGTCCTCCGCCGGTTCGCTCATCGCCGGCGCATGGTAGGCCCCTAGATCGGTGGCCAGGGGTAGGGCCGCTCGTCCTCGGCCACGTCGGGCAGCACCCCGGCCGAGGCGACGGCGGCAGCGCGGCGCGCCAGCATCTCGATCTCGTTTGGTGCGATGAGCGGCGCCAGCCGCCGGGTGAGGCCGGAACCAGGGGCGACTGCGTCGGCGCTGAGGCGGCGGAGGTCGTCCTGCCACGCCCGGTCCACCGGCGTGCCACCGAACTCCCAGATCACCGTCCGCAGCTTCGGCTCGACATGGAAGGTCAGACCGTGGTCGCAACCGAAGATCCGTTGGTCAGGTGACCGCAGCACATGCCCGCCCTTGCGGTCGGCGTTGTTGACCACAAGGTCGAACGCGGCCATCTGGCGCAGCGCCTCGTGGTGGCGCGGGTCGTCGAGCAGCGCGAAGTAGTGACAGCGGGGGTCGTGGTCGATGAAGCGCTGCACCGACCCCTCGCCGAACGGCCCGTCGCGCAGCACGGTCTCCGGCACGAGGTCCCACCCGAGGTGATTGCTGACCTCGTAGGCGGCCACCTCGCGAAGATGCAGGGTGCCGTACGCGAAGTCCCACAGCGGTCGCTCGCCCGCCAGCGGCTTGTACACGGCCAGGACGGCCCCGTCGTCGGTGCCGACCTCGACGAGCATCGCGTTGTTGCTGGCGTTGACGATGCGTCCGTGCACCGTCATGTCACCGGTGGCCAGTGACGCAGCGATGGCCTGGCTCACGCGGTCAGCGGCCCGTGTCCGTTCGCAGCAGGGCACACGTGCCCGGCCACCGGGTCGATCGGGCGGCCGCAGAAGCGGCAAGACTCACGCGCTCCGGCCTCCACGATGAACGCGGCGTACGCCACCATCGCCACGATCTGCTCGCGCGAGCACACCAGCCGGACGTGTCCGGCGTCCTCGTCGTCGTCGACCAGCTCCTCGGCCTCGAGCAGGAAGCGCTCCCCCGCGTCGTCCATCCCCAGGCCGACCGAGCCGGCGCGCCACACGGGCACGACCGGCTCCTTCAGCTGCTGCGCGTCGGCGTCGAGGTCGTCTGGCGTGACGGTCACGCCGACGGAGGCGAGCAGCTCTTGCGCATGGCCCGTCAGCCATTGCACCTGGGTCTTCTCCACGACCACCGCAAGCAGGTCGTGGCCGCGGAGCGCCTGGAGGTAGAAGATGCGCCGTCCCGGCTCGCCCACCGCGCCGGCGGTGACCCAATCGACCGGGTCGAGCTCGAACGACTCAGCCACGGCGGCGCCTTGTCGTGGCGGGGGCCGGCGGCGGTCGCAGCGGCCCGTCGTCGTTGAACCGCGACAGCATCGGCATGTCACCGTCGGGCGACAGGTGCAGCACGGTGGCCGACGCCGGGCTGACGTGCAGGCGTTGGAACAAGTCGAGCGGCTGCCCCAGGTAGAACGCGACGACCGCCTTGATGACATCCGCGTGGCTCACCGCGACGACCGTGTCACGTCGGTGGCGCGCGACGATCGCCTCGATCGCCTCCACCGCCCGCAGCTGCGCCTGCCGGATGGTCTCGCCGTTGGGGAAGCGGACGAGCGAGGGGCGCTGCTGGATCACCGGCCAGCGCTTGGTGCGCGTCAGCGGCGCCAGTGGCCGGTCCGTCCAGTCGCCGTACTCCACCTCCAACAGCCCCTGCCACGGCGTGACGTCCACCCCGTGCGGCCCGGCGACGATCGCGGCGGTCTCCGCGGTCCGTGGCAGCGGGCTGGCATAGACCGCCTTGACCGGCAAGCCGGACAGGCGCTCGGCCGCAGCGGCAGCCTGTTGGCGTCCGGCGTCGTCCAGCGGGGCGTCGGTCCGACCGCCCAGGCGCTTGCCCGTCGACGCGGTCGTGGCGTGGCGCACGAGCACCAGTGTGGTCATGTCGGCCAGACTGCCACGGTGGGCCCTCGACGGCGGCGGGGTGGGGTGGCCGGCGGGGGCCGTAGGCTGCACGCTGGAGCCGCTGCGACACCGAGATGAAAGTGACACCGACGATGGCCGACACCCGGACCGAACGCGACTCGATGGGGCCCATGCAGGTGCCCGCCGGCGCTTACTACGGGGCCAGCACCCAGCGCGCCGTCGAGAACTTCCCGATCTCGGGGCAGGGCATCCCCGCAGAGCTCGTCCGCGCGCTGGGGATGATCAAGGCGGCCGCGGCGACCGTGAACCACGCCAAGGGCATCCTCGACGACGAGCAGCTTCGAGCGATCAGCCAGGCGGCGCAGGAGGTCATCGACGGCGTCCACGACGAGCACTTCGTGGTTGACGTCTTCCAGACGGGGTCGGGGACGTCGTCGAACATGAACGCCAACGAAGTCATCGCCAACCGCGCGATCGAGCTGCTCGGCGGTGAGCTGGGCTCCAAGGACCCGGTCCACCCCAACGACCACGTCAACGCCGGGCAGTCGTCCAACGACGTGTTCCCCACCGCAGTGCATCTCGCCGCCTATGTCGCCTGCGTCGAGCAGCTGCTGCCCGCGCTGGAGCGGCTGCGGGAGTCGCTGGCCGCCAAGGCGATCGCGTGGACCGACGTGGTCAAGCCTGGCCGCACACACCTCATGGACGCCGTACCCGTCACCCTGGGCCAGCAGTTCGGCGGCTACGCCCGGCAGATCGAGCTGGGCGCCGACCGGGTGACCGCGGCGCTGGTCCGTGTCGCAGAGCTGCCGCTGGGTGGTACCGCGGTCGGCACCGGCCTGAACGCCCCGGAGGGGATGACCGAGGGGGTCATCGCCGAGCTGCGGCGCATGACCGGCATCGACGAGCTGCGCGAAGCGGAGAACCACTTCGAGGCCCAGGCTGCCCGCGACGCGCTGGTGGAGCTGTCGGGGGCGTGCAAGGTGATCGCCGTCTCACTGACCAAGATCGCCAACGACATCCGTTGGATGGCGTCGGGGCCGCGGACGGGGTTCGGGGAGCTGCGCCTGCCCGAGATCCAGCCCGGCTCGTCGATCATGCCGGCCAAGGTCAACCCGGTGATCCCGGAGTCGGTGAGCCAGGTGGCGGCACAGGTGATCGGCAACGACACGGCGGTGACCGTCGGCGGCCTGTCGGGGGCCTTTGAGCTCAACGTGTACATCCCGATGATGGCGCGCAACGTGCTGGAGTCCATCCGGTTGCTCTCGACGTCGTGCACCAACTTCGCTGCGCAGGCGATCGACGGGCTCGAGGCCAATGAGGAGCGCTGCACCGAGCTGTCGGAGAAGAACCTGTCCGTGGTGACGGCCCTGGTGCCGGCCATCGGCTACGACAAGTCGGCGGAGCTGGCGAAGAAGGCCCTGGTGGAAGACCGGCCACTGCGCGAGGTGGTCAAGGAGTCAGGACTGCTCAGCGACGAGGAAGTTGACCGGATCCTGGACATCAAGGCGATGACCCAGGGCGGCGTGCGCTGACTCAGACCGTCGGCTCGGTCGGGTTGGTCGGCGGTAGGACCGTCGGTCTGGGCTTCGCGGCGGGGGTGGCGCCATCGCCAGCCGTGCGCGACCGCAACCAGCGGTCAAACTCCGGCGGCGTGACCGGCGGCGAGAGGTAGTAGCCCTGCGCCATGTCGCACCCAAGCGTGGCCAGCGCGGTCCACGTCTCGGCGTCCTCGATGCCTTCGGCGACGACCTGAAGGCCCAGGTTGCGGCCGAGGTCGACGGTCGATCGGACGATCGCCGCGTCACCCTCGTCGCGGGACATCCCCATGACGAAGGACCTGTCGACCTTGATCTCGTCCACCGGTAGACGGCGCAGGTAGCTCAGCGACGAGTAACCCGTGCCGAAGTCGTCGATCGACAGCTGTACCCCCATGGCGGACAGCTCGTCGAGGACGCCACGCGTGTTCTCCGGGTCGGCCATGATCGTCGACTCGGTGATCTCCAGCGTCAGCGCACTAGCCGCGACACACGTCTCGGACAGAATCCGCTCGACCTTGCCCGGCAGCTCGGGGATCAGCGAGCGGGCCGACAGGTTCACGGACACGCCAAGCGGCAGCCCCGACAGCCGCCAGGCGCGGCACTGTGCCAGCGAGGTCCGCAGCACGTGCCAGGTGAGGTCGTTGATCAGCCCGCTGCGCTCGGCGACCGCGATGAACTCGTCGGGTGGCACGAAGCCACGTTCCGGATGCTGCCAACGCGCCAGGGCTTCGACGCCGACGACCCGTCCCGTGCGGAGATCCGCCCGGGGCTGGTAGACCACGCGCAGCTCCCCGCGGTCGACCGTGGTGCGCAGCTCGCTGGCCAGTGCGAGCCGTTCGGGGCTGTGGAAGTCCTTGCCCGCGTCGTAGATCAGGAACTTCGCGTGGCTTTCCTTGGCCGCGTACATCGCGACGTCGGCGCGCCGCAGCAGCGTCGTCGCGTCGCGGCCGTGCAGCGGGCACAGCGTGATGCCCATGCTCGCGGCGATGTCGACGCGGACACCCTCGACGGTGGCGTGCTGCTCGACGACACCGAGGACCTCGTGCGCCACGGTCTTGGCGGCGAGCTCGCCACCTACGCCCGGCAGCAGGACCGCGAACTCGTCCCCACCGAGCCGTGCCACCGTGCCGTTGCCCTCCAGGGCGCGGTGCAGACGCCCGCCGATGTCGCGCAGCAGCAGGTCGCCCGCCTTGTGCCCGAGCGTGTCGTTGACGTCCTTGAAGTGGTTGAGGTCCAGCAGCAGCACCGCGGCCTTGGCCCCCGACCGTCCGATCACCTCGGCCAGCTCGCGCTGGAACAGGGTGCGGTTGGGCAACCCCGTCAGGGCGTCGTGCAAGGCCTCGTGCTCGCGTTCGGCCACCTCGTGGGTGAGGCGTTCGACGAGGTGACCGTTGGCCAACGCCACACCGGCGTGGTTCGCCAGCGTCTGCAGCAGCCGCGCGTCCTCGGGCCCGAAGGTGAGCACCTCCCCACGACGGTTAGCGACCACCGCGGTCCCCGCCAGGTCGTCTTCGGCGCTGAGTGGGACGAGCACGGCGTCTTTGAACCCGCACTCGGTGAGCAGCTCGCGCTGGTGGGGGTCACGGGTGGTCCGGGCGATGGCGACGGCGCCGTCGCCGGCAACCTCGCTGCGCAACCGTCGCGCCGCCGGAGTGTCGGCCACGCGGTCGACCTGGTCATCGGCCGTCAGGACGAGGCGGATCGCCTCGCCACTGCCGTCGGCGTTGGACAGGATCAGCTCGGCGTGCTGCGCGCGCAGCAGGTCACGCGCGCGACGAAGCAGCCGCAGCCCGATCGAGTCGACGTGCAGCGCCCCGCCCACGGCCCGGGTGAACTCGTACAGCAGCTCGAGGTCCTCGTGACGCCGGTGCAACGTCGAATAGCCGCGGTACGCCGCGAAGACGATGAGCGTGACGACCAGCAGGTACCACACCCCGGTGACGTCGGCCTGCAGCACGGTGACCGCCACCAGCCCCAGGCTGGCGTTGGCGATGAACGTCAAGGTGCCGGCCACCACGATCCACCGGGTGGCCCCCGCACGCAGCCGCTCGTGGAGCGTGTTGACCATCAGGATGAGCGCGGTCCCGAGCAGCCCGGCCCCGACCACCGCCACGAGTGCGGCCAACCGGGCGGCGCCGCCGGCCAGCGACGCGTCGGCGAGCACGGCGCGGAACAGCAGGATCGCGACCATGGTCTCAAGCGCGAGGCACGCGATGTTGAAGATGAGCTTGACCGAGCGCTGGCGAGCGTGGAAGTACAGGGTCGGGGCGGCGGCCAGCAGGCGGGCGAGCACGAGCAGCTGGGGATCGACGAAGAACAGCCCCATCACCAGCGGCACCTCGCTGAGCGAGAAGGCTTGGGGCCGCTGACGGATGTGCAGATGGACCACCGCCATCTCCGCGGCAGCGAACGCGCCGATGAACACCCACCACGGGATGATCGGCGTGCCCGGCGGCGCGGGCAGCGGGGCCAGGTGGTGGACTACCGACAGGTACAGCGCCGCGGCCGACAGGGCGATCGCCACGGTCAGCAACATCACCCAGTTGGTGTCGGTGCGTGCCGGAAGGCTCCGCGTGGGGCTGGCGGTCATCCGTCCCCCCGCCGGGCGTGCGCCGGCGCCGTCAGCCGGATCCCGCTCAGTATGGCGACGCGGGGGTGCGAACACGCGCAAGTACGGCCGTCACCGGGGGCGCGGCCTCGAGCGGATGCTGCCCGTGGAGTCATGTGAGGTGGCCGCGCGGCCAGGGAGCCTGCGACCCGACCAGTGTCCAACAAAGCCCAGAGTAATGCTATAGTTACTTTTCGCTATTTCCTGCGTCGGCGGCCGCGCTGGACGTCCAAGGTGAATCGGTACCGGGCGGCCTCGTAGGCCGCCGACACGGCCGCCATCGCTGGGCGCACCTCGTCGGCGTCGGCTGGCGTGGCGACATCCACCGCGCCCCGCTTCGTCGGGTGGGCGGCGTGCAGGCGGCAGCGCACGCGCAGCAGCGTTTCGTTGGCCGCGGCGAGATCCCTGCGCGCGGGCGCGGCGACGTACCCGGCCGCCACCAACGCGTCCAGGGTGGCATCGCCCAGCAGCCACGCTCCCGCCCACCGCAGGCTGTGCAGGTCGCGCAGACCGCCGTGCGCGTTCTTGATGTCCGTGCGACCGGCTGCCCGGTCGTGGCGCTGCCGGTCGGCGATCAGGAGGTCGCCCACCAGGCGCCGGCCGTTGCGCCGGCTCCAGCGGGCCACCCGGGTCGACAGACCGTCGACGAGCCCGACGTCGCCGGCGACCAGGCGCCGGTCCACCAGCGCGGTGGCTGTGGTGATGTCCCGGCCCGCGTCTGCGGTGGCCTCGGCGGGCGTGCGCACCGCATAGCCGACCGTCAACCCGGCGTCCCACAGCGGGTAGCACAGCTGCTGCACCAGTCCCTCCAGGTCCCGGCGCCCCCACCCGTTGTGCAGCAGCAGCAGGTCGATGTCGGACGCCGGGCACAGCTCGCGGCGCGCGTAGCCGCCGGTCGCCACGACCGCCACGCCGGCGCTGTCGGTGAGCAGATCCCGCAAGGCCGCGTCGACCCGCGCGGTCCACGCGCGGCACCACGCCGTGCCGTGGGCCGCATCGACGACCGCGCGGTCCAGCACTGCTACAGCGCGGAGGGGCCCCGCTCGCCCGTGCGGATGCGGACCGCCTCTTCCAGCGGCAGCACGAACACCTTGCCGTCCCCGATCTTCCCGGTGCGTGCGGCTTTGACGATGGCGTCGATCACGCCGTCGACCTCGGCATCGTCGACCATCACCTCGATGCGGGTCTTGGGGATGAAGTCGACGGTGTACTCCGCGCCTCGGTACACCTCCGTGTGGCCGCGCTGGCGACCGAAGCCACGGGCCTCGGAGATGGTCAGGCCGGTGACACCGACGTCGCCGAGCGACTCCTTGACGTCTTCGACCTTGAACGGCTTGACGATCGCTACGACCAGCTTCATGGCTACCTCCATGCGGTGACGTGCGCACAGCATGGACGGCCGCCGTTTCCCGGCAATCGCCGCCGCGTTACCGGCGGGTTACGTCAGCTGGCGGGCCGCAGCACGTAGTCGTCGGCGCCGTCGTCCCACTCCATGTCGATCAGCCCCCGTGCCCGCGCAGCCTTGCAGAACTGCAGGAACCCGCCGAAGCCGAACTCCTTCTCGCTGAACTCCGGCTGCCGGTTGCGCAGCTGGTCTTTCAAGCCGGACAGCGGCGGAGGTCCGTCCCGCTCGGACAGCTCACCGACGACGGTGCGCAGCAGCTCGAAGGCGTCCTCCTCGCTGGTGGACTCCTCGGGAAAGCCGACCTCCGGGTCCCCCTTGGCCGAGCCGGTGGACAGCTCGATGACCTTTCGGGACTCCAGGTTGCGCAGCAGCTCGCCAAAGGCGCGGAACCCGTAGTCGGCCTCGGAGAACGTCGGGTCCTTGCGCAAGATGGCGCGCTTGAGCGTCGAGGCGAGCACCGCTCCCCCGGAGCTGCGCTGCAGGCCTGACAGCGTCTGGGTCACCAGCCGGGCGAGGTCGGCGGGCTGGTCCGGCTTCTCCTGCACTTCCTCGTCGACGATCGGCTCCGGCGGTGCCGGCGCCTTCGCCGGCTCAGCCGGCTTCGCGCTGCGGCCGCGCCCGCCCCCGCGCCCCCTGCCCTTCTTGGTGCCGGTCGGGACGTTGACCCCTTCGAGCCGCTCGTAGAACAAAAACTCGTCGCACGCCGGCGGCAGCATCCGCGAGGTCGACGCCTCGAGGCCGACGCCGATGACCCGGCGGTTGAGCTCACGCAGCTTCCCGACCAGGGGTGTGAAGTCGCTGTCACCGGTGCAGATCACGAAGGTGGTGATGTAGTCACGCTGGAAGCACATCTCCATCGCGTCCACGGCCATCTTGATGTCCGCGGCGTTCTTGCGGACCGCACCGAGGCGCTGGGGGATCTCGATCAGCTCGACGTGGTGCAGGGTCAAGTTGCGGCGGTCGGACTCGAAGTACGACCAGTCCGCGTACGCGCGCCGCACGACGACGCGTCCCCGCTCGGCCAGCGCGTCGGTGAGCGGGCGCAGGTCGAACTCCATGCCCCCCAGATCGTCGCGCGCGCCGATCGCAAGGTTCTCATAGTCCAGGAATAGGGCGATGCGTTCCTCGTCAGCCATTGCGAGAAGGCTAGACGGTGCGACCGGCTTGACCCGCACGCAGACCGCTTGCACGCTGGCGCACCCGTCCGCGGCGCCAGGAGGCTGTCGTGTCCTTCTTCCAGTCACCGCCGGCGTTGCCCGACACCTGGGCTGCGGACGCCCCGCTGGCCGAGCACCTCGAACGTGTTCTGCCCGCCGATGTGCTGGCCGAGGTGCGACCCCAGCTGGCCGACCTGGGCGCCCGCGCCGTCACGACGCTGGCCGAGCTGGCCGCACAGGCCGAGCGCGAGCCGCCCGAGCACGTTCCCTACGACGCGTGGGGCCGGCGCATCGACGAGATCCGCACCAGCGCGGCCTGGGACGCCTTGCACGTCGAGCAGGTGCGCATCGGGCTCGCGGCGGTGCCGTACGACACCGACCGCACGGGTTTTGACGAGCATGCGCGAGTGGTCCAGCACGCCCTGCACCACCTGTACGGCCCGTCCTCTGCGACCTACACCTGCCCCGTCGCGATGACCGACGCGGCCGCCCGGGTGCTGCTCGACCACGCCCCGCCACAGCTGCGTGACCGGGTCGTCCCCCGCCTGACGTCACGCGACCCGGAGACCGCGTGGACCAGCGGCCAGTGGATGACCGAGCGCGAGGGCGGATCCGACGTCGGGCGGACGGCGACGGTCGCGCGCCGCGCTCCCGACGGCACCTGGGCGCTGCACGGCACGAAGTGGTTCACCTCGGCGACCACCGCTGACTGCGCGCTCGCGCTGGCCCGCCCCGACGGCGCGGGAGAGGGCAGCCGGGGCCTGGCGCTGTTCCTGGTCGAGCGGATCGACCCGCGCGACGGCCGGTCGCAGGTGGGCGACACGATCCGCATCAACCGGTTGAAGGACAAGCTGGGCACGAAGTCGATGCCGACCGCCGAGCTCACCCTCGACGGCGCCTTTGCGACTCCGGTCGGTGACCCCGAGCACGGCGTCCGCAAGATCAGCGGCATGCTGAACATCACGCGCTTCCACAACGCGATGGCCGCCGCTGCGGGCATGCGGCGGGGCGCGGAGCTGGCCGTGGCGTACAGCCGCGTGCGCGAGGTGTTCGGCCGGCCCCTGGCGGAACAGCCGCTGCACGTCGAGACGCTTGCGACGATCACGGTCGACGCCGAGGCGGCCTTCGCGCTGACGCTGCGCCTCGCCCAGCTCATCGGCGCTGCCGAGCACGGGCGCGCCACCGACACCGAGCAGCTCGTCCTGCGCGGGCTGACGCCGGTCGCCAAGCTGCTGACGGGCAAGGACGCCGTCGCGGTCTCCAGCGAGGCGCTCGAGGCGTTCGGTGGCGCCGGTTACATCGAGGACACCGGTCTGCCCCAGCTGCTGCGCAACGCGCAGGTCCTGCCGATCTGGGAGGGCACCACCAACGTGCTCAGCCTGGACCTGCTTCGCGCGGCGGTGCGCAACGACGTGCTGCCGGCCATGTTCGAAGACATCACCCGCGCGCTGTCGGACGCCGACGTCGTGGCGCTGGCCGACACGGTGCGGCTCGTTGCCGGCGAGGGTGACCGCCTCGCGGCGGCGGCCGGGGCATGGGCCGGCGCCGACGTGGCGGTGGTCGAGGCAGGGATGCGGGACTTCGCCTTGCGCCTGGGCAGGGCGTACGCCGCCGCCCTGCTATGCGAGCACGCGTCGTACCGGCTGGCCAAGCACGACGACGACCGTGCCGCCGTGGTGGCCCGCCGCTACGCCCAGCGGTGGCTGGCGGACCTGTCCCACCGGCGCCCGCCTGACCCCGCCGAAGCGGCGCGCGTCGTCGCCGGCGCCCACCTCGCCGGCGCCTAGGGATGGATCTCGAACCGCTGTGGCGGGTGCTGATCGCGGCCGGATTGTCGCTGCCGGTCGGGATCGAGCGGGAGCTGCGTGGGAAGGCGGCGGGGCTGCGGACCCATGTGGTCGTCGCCGTCGCCTCGGCAGCACTGGGCTACGTCTCGATCGCGGCGGCGGGAGGACCCGGCAACGACGCGACGCGGATCGCGGCGCAGGTGGTGTCGGGCATCGGCTTCATGGGCGCAGGCATCATCTTCGCGTCCGGCGGCCGCGTGCACGGGCTGACCACCGCGGCGGCGTTGTGGTCGTCGATGGCGATCGGCCTGTGCGTGGGCCTGGGCGGCTACGCCATCGCCGGTGCTCTCGTCGTCGTGACGGTGCTCTTCCTGGCACCGGTCGACCAGGTGTCGTCGTGGCTGAACCGCCGGTTCGGCTACGACGAGCGCCCCGTCCAGTTCGTCGCGGCGAACGTCGACGCACTCGTACAAGCGCAGCGCGCCCTGGCGGAGATGCACACGGAGATCCGCCAGCTGCAGCTGTCGTCGCTCGGCCAGGCGGTCGCCGCGAGTGCCATCCTGCGCTGCCGCGCCCCGCAGCTGCCGGAGGTGTACCGCTGCTTGGCGGCGGTGGACGGCGTGGAGTTCGTCTCCGAGCAATCGGTGCACGACGGCGAGGCGTGACGGTCGCGTACCCCCGGTGGGACTCGAACCCACACTGAAGCGATTTTAAGTCGCCTTCCTCTGCCGATTGGGATACGGGGGCTCGAGGGCGAGGCTACTCCGCCCACGTCCCGGTGGCGGGCTGCCCAACCACGCGCGCCAGGGGCGGCTGCGAGGGATCCAGCCCGGCGACGTAGAGGTCACCGACAAACGGCGCGAGCCCCGGCAGAAGCAGCCCGGGACGCACACCTCCCACGGCGATGGTGACGTCGGCCGACAGCGCGTCGCCGATCAGCCCCTCGTCGGCGTGCACGCCACTGGGAACGTCGACCGCCACCAGTGGCTTGTCCTGCAGCCGCAGGGCGTGGACCAGCTCCAATACGCTCCCGCGCAGTGGTCCGCGCAATCCGCGGCCGACCAGCGCGTCGACCACGACGTCGACGTCGCGTGGCAGCGTCGCCGGCGGGTCGTTGGGAGTGACCAGCACCACGTCGGCGCCGGCGGCTCGCAGGGCGTCCGCCGTGGCCCTGCCGACCGCCCCCGTACCCCCACGACCGGCCAGCACCAGCACCCGAGCGGACGGGGCGGCAAGGAGGCGGCCCGCCTCGGCGACCGCCGCGCCGGCGCGCGCCACCCGTTCCGGCGTCAGCGCCGGCGGGTCGAGCGCGGGGTGCGCTTCGGTCGTCTGTGGCACGCCCGGCAGACGGGGCGGCAGGCGACGGTCGGTGACCCGGCGGTCGCGCTCCCACGGTCGCACCTCTCGGTCACGCAGGTCACCGGGGCCGACACCGTTGCTCCAGGCGGGGTCAAGCAGGCCGAGCAGGACGGTGGTCACCACGGCCGTCGCGCCCCACAGCAGGTGCCCGTCGCCCAGGTCCCACGCCCACGTCCACCCGGTGCTGCTCAACCGGACCGCGCGCCATGCCTGCGGGTCGCGCAGCCGGGACAGCGCGACGTGCAGCACCGTGGCGACCTCGGCCTCCGACGGTGTCAGGGGGTGGGGTTCGGTCCAGTGCGCGACGATCGGCTGCAGCCAGAACCGTGACGGCGGTATGTAGAAGGCCGGCAGCCTGCCGACGACCCGGACACCGGCAGGGTCCAGGGCGACCTCCTCCCGCGCCTCCCGGACCGCTGCCTGCTCCACCGTCTCGCCTGCGTCCACCCGCCCGCCGGGAAATGAGATCTGCCCAGGGTGGGACCGCAGGTCATCGCGGCGGCGGGTGTACACCAGCGTCGCGTCGCTGTCGCCGTGCGGCTCGACCAGCACGAGCACGGCGCCGAGCCGCTCCGCGTCAGGCGTGGCCACCGACTCCGGTGGCAGCGAGCCCAGGGCCGCCGCCAGCCGCTGCACGACCTGCACTACAGCAACAGGGGGGCGACCAGGGAGACCACCATCGCGAAACCGACGATCACGGCGAGGGCGACGACGATCCGGCGTTGCTGCTGGGGGGTCATCATGGTGCTGCCGAGTCTATGCCGTGCTCCTGGTCCCCCTGCAGGTGCGCATGGAGGCTGGCGAGCTTGTCGGACCCTCGTTGGTCGGGTTTGTCCGTGCGCAGATCGAACTTGCACGTGAACGACACCCGCGGCGCGGTCGACAGGACGGCTTCCCCGGCGGCGCGCAGCGCGGCCATGCACGCGTCCCAGTCGCCTTCGAGCAACGTCCCCGACGCATCGGTCTCGTGGCGGATGCCCGTGGCCGCGACGGCGCGGACCGCCCGCGCGACTTCGGCCGACACGCTGGCCGAACCGGTGCCGATCGGCGTCACCGAGAACCAGACGAGCATCGTGTCCTCCTGTCGGTGTTGGCGGCGGCCTCTAGGCTGCGGGCGCAACCGCCTCCGACGCAAAGGCTGATCCACCATGCCCAGGGACCTGCCTGTCACGACGATCATGTCGAGCCCGGCGTTCACACTGACCCCCGAGACGACGGTGGAAGAAGCCATCGGCGCCCTGGTCGAGCGGGACATCGAGGGCGCCCCGGTCGTGGACACCGACGGGCGGCTGGTGGGCCTGCTCGACAACGGTGACCTGATCATCAGCGAGGCGCGGCTGCACGCGCCCACGACGATCGAGATCCTGGGCGCCTACATCCCGCTGCCCGGTGACCTGCGCCGGTTCAACGAGGAGGTGCGCCAGGCGCTGGGCCGCACCGTCGGTGACGTGATGGAGCACGACCCACCGAGCATCGGCACGCACCAGACGGTCGAGGACGCGGCGACGCTGCTGCTCGACCGCGGCGTGTCCCGCTTGGCGGTGGTCGGCGACGACGGTGCGGTGGTCGGCGTCATCACCCGCGGCGACCTGGTCAAGGCGCTGCGCCGGCGCGAGGCCTAGCTCCGCAGCAGCTGCAGCGCGAGCCCGTCGAGGATGTCGGACTCGCTGACGACGACGCTGTCGAACCCGTAGCGTTCGACCACCCGGTCGAGGATGAGCGCGCCGGCGACGATGACGTCCTCGCGCCCGGGCGCCATCGGTCCGAGGGCCGCACGCTGGCGACTGGTCATCGCGGCCAGGCGCTGGGTGATCTCGTGCACGCCCGCTGCCGGCACCCGGGTGCCGTGGATGCGGTCGGGCAGGTAGGCGGGCAGGTCCAGCCACAACGCCCCGACGGTGGTGACCGTGCCGGCGACCCCGATGAGGGTGGCCGCCGACCCTGGCGTCATCACCTCGTCGGCGGCGGTGATCTCGGCGTCGATCACCTCGACGGCGGCGGTCAGCTGCTCGGAGGTGGGGGGATCGTCGTGCAGGCACCGTTCGGTCAGCCGGACGCACCCGAGCTGACGGCTGGTCATCGCCTCGGGCCCGGTGCTGCCCAGGATCAGCTCAGTGGACCCGCCGCCGATGTCCAGCACGAGGTAGGGCCGGGGGTCGTCGACGCCGACGGTGGCGCCGAGGAACGCCGTGCGGGCCTCCTGCTCGCCGCTGAGCACCTCCGCGTCGACGCCCGCGCGCCGGCGGACCCCGTCGAAGAACCGGTCGCGGTCGGCAGCGTCGCGGACGGCGGAGGTGGCCGTGATCCGTACCCGCGACGCGTCCAGCTGCGCCCACCGCTCGACGTAGTCCGAGATGCACGCCAGCGTCCGCTCCAGCGCCGTGTCGTCGAGCCGCCCGCGCGCGTCGACACCGGCCCCCAGACGGGTGATGGTCATCTGGCGGTCGAGGATGCGCAGTCCCCCGTCGTGGTCGGGTTCACCGACGAGCAGTCGCACCGAGTTCGTGCCGACGTCGACGGCGGCAACCCGGGTCACGCCTGCTCCACGGTGACGCATGGGGCTGGACAGGGCATCGGCTCGACCTGCTCGGCCACCCACGCACCGATCGGGTTGTCCCGCGTCGCGAGGTGGTGGGCGTACAGGGTGTGCAGGCACTTGACACGGACCGGCATGCCTCCGGCGCTGTCGTCGCGGGGGACGCGCCCGCCCAGCTCGTCGCGTGCGGCGACGTAGCGCTCGCTGGCAGCGGCGTACTGCGCGGCCAGCTCGGGCTCGTCGCGGAGCCGCTGCGTCAGGTCCTGCATGACGCCGGATGCCTCCAGCCGCCCGACCGCCTTGTTCGCCAGGGGACAGCTCAGCCAGTACATCGTGGGGAAGGGCGTGCCGTCGGCCAGGTGGGGGTCCACACGCAGCACGGCCGGCATTCCCCAGCCGCAACGCACGGCGACCGCTGACCGACCGCGCAGGGGGCGGCCGATCATCGCCGCGGCGCGGGCGGCGTCGACGTCGTCGATCGGTTCGCGCCGGCGCTGGGCCTCGTAGGAGGCGTCCGGTGCGGGGCGGAGGGCATCGTCGAGCCCCGAAGACGTGGTGGGCATGCAGCCCAGACTAGGGTCGATCAGCGGCTGAACAGCCTGGCGAACGCCTCACCCACGCGTCGCAGCAGCGACGGCGGCTCGTCGCGGGTCAGGGGCCGGCCGTCCGGACGGACCTGGTCGCTCTCCGGGGCGCCGTCGGACACCACGAACGGGACCTCGCCGGGTTTGACCAGTCCGAGGCGCTGCCGCGCCAGCAGCTCGATCTCCTCGGGATCTTTCAGCCGTTGGCGGCGCTCCTGCAGCTCGAGTACCTGTGCGTGCAGCTCGGCGCGCGTCAGCTCCAGGTCGTGGACCCGTTCTGCGGCGGTGGTGTAGCTCTGCAGCGGACCGACGACCATGGTGGCGAGCACGGCGAGCAGCACGAAGAAGGCCACAACGTAGGGGCGGTCGCCCGAGACGACGCGACGCAGCAGGCCCGGTGGTCTCACGTGTCGCCCCCCGCCCGCCGCCGCGGAAAGGCGCGCCGGCCGGCGTAGCGCGCCGCATCGCCGAGCTCTTCTTCGATGCGCAGCAGCTGGTTGTACTTCGCCACGCGGTCGCTGCGCGCCGGGGCGCCGGTCTTGATCTGGCCGGCATTGGTGGCGACAGCGAGGTCGGCGATGGTGGTGTCCTCGGTCTCGCCAGACCGGTGGCTGACCATGCACGTCCAGCCGGCGCGGTGCGCCAGCTCCATGGTGTCCAGCGTCTCGGTGAGGGTGCCGATCTGGTTGACCTTGACCAGTACGCTGTTGGCGGCGGCGGTGTCGATCCCCCGCTGGACGCGCTCTACGTTCGTGACGAACAGGTCATCGCCGACGAGCTGGCAGGTGTCGCCGACCGCGTCGTACAGCGCGCGCCAGCCGTCCCAGTCGTCCTCGGCCATGCCGTCTTCGATCGAGACGATCGGGTAGCGGTCGACCAGCCCGGCCAGCCGGCTGACCATGTCCGACGACGACAGCGTTGCGCCCTCCCCCGCCAGCCGGTACTCGCCGTCGGCGTAGAACTCCGTGGACGCGACGTCCATCGCCAGTGCCACGTCTGCCCCCGCCTCGTACCCGGCCTCGGCGACGGCTTCGAGGATGAGGTCCAGCGCGGCGTCGTTGGAAGGCAGATCGGGGGCAAAGCCCCCCTCGTCACCCAGCCCCGTGGCCAGGCCGCGGCCTTTGAGCACGCCTTTGAGCGCGTGGTAGATCTCCGCGCCCATCCGTACTGCCTCGGCCAGGGTGCCGGCGCCGATCGGCGCGATCATGAACTCCTGGAAGTCGACGTTGGAGTCGGCATGGGCGCCGCCGTTGACGATGTTCATCATCGGCACGGGCAGCAGATGGCCATTGGGGCCGCCGAGATAGGCGTACAGCGGCAGCCCGCAGCTGTCGGCCGCGGCCTTGGCCACGGCCAAGCTGACGCCGAGCAGCGCGTTGGCGCCCAGGTTGCTCTTGTCGTCCGTGCCGTCGAGCTCGATCAGCAGCTGGTCGATCTCGCGCTGGTCGGTGGCAAGCCGACCCAGCAGCGCGGGCCCGATGACGTCGTGGACGTTCCCCACCGCCTGCTGGACACCCTTGCCGCCGTAGCGCTTGTCGCCGTCGCGCAGCTCGACCGCTTCGAACGCCCCGGTCGAGGCCCCACTGGGCACGATCGCACGACCCAGCGCCCCGTCGACGAGCAGGCAGTCGACTTCGACGGTGGGGTTGCCCCGCGAGTCGAGCAGCTCACGGGCGGACAAACGCTCAATCTCAACCACAGCTTGACCTCCGGCGGCCGCCACTGTAGGTGACCGCTTCAACACAAACAACGACAGTTCACAGTTTCAACGTCAGCGGCGGGCCTTGCCGAGCAGACGCAGGATCTCCAGGTACAGCCACACCAGTGTCACGATCAGCGCGAACGCCCCGAACCACTCCATCCGCTTGTCGGCGCCGGAGCGCGCGCCCCGCTCGATGAGGTCGAAGTCCAAGACGAGGTTCAGCGCCGCCACGATGACGATGAACACGCTGACACCGATGCCCAGAGGGCCGCTGTCGTGCAGCAACGGGACGGCCAGCCCGAACCACCGCATGGCGATGGACACCACGTACAGCAGCACGATCCCCAGCGTCGCGGCGACCACCACGCGACGGAATCTCGGTGTCGCGCGTATGGCACCGCTGGTGTACGCCAGCAGCATGCCGGCGGCCGTGCCGAAGGTCGCCACGACGGCCTGGCTCACGATGCCCTCATAGGCCTGGTGGTACAGCGCCGAGATCGCGCCGAGCAGCACACCTGAGGCCAGCGCGTACAGCGGACCGGTCACGATCGCCCACTGCGGGCGGAACGCCGTGGCGATGGCCAGGCCGAGCAGCAAGAAGAACGCCACCCCCACGCCCGGGAGCAGCAGCACACCCTGGTCGGCCATACGCCAACTGACGGTCGCCGCGCCGACGACCAGCAACAGCAGGAAGGCGGACTTGTAGACCGTCCCTTCGATCGTCATGGTCGCCGGCGGTGCGGCGGTTGGGGTGTGCAGGACCGGCGCGGACTGCGCGCGGGCGAAGGTGCGCTCGTTGAGCACGGGATTGGCTGATCGCATCAGGCGTCCTGGCGTCGGGCGGCCGATGCTACAAACCGCGGCTCAGGTCTCGGCGGTCTCTGCGGTCTCGGCGGCCTTGGCGGCGTCCCAGCGCGCCAGCCACTCCTCGCGGCTGCGGTCGCCCAGGTCCTCACTCACCTCGGGCACCATCGCCTCGAAGCGCCGGCGGAACCGGCGCGCCGCAGCCCGCAGGGCCATCTCGGTGTCGATGCCGTGGCGGCGGGCAAGGCTGACCACGCTCATCAGCACGTCTCCGAGCTCGTGCTCGCGCTCGGCGTCGTCCCCGGCGGCGAGGAACTCGTCCAGCTCTGCGCGGATGCGGTCGACTGCCTCGGCGTCCGTCGACCACTCGAAGCCGACCTTGGCGGCGCGGCGCTGCAGCTGCTCGGTGTAGGCCAACGCCGGTTGCGCCGGAGCGACCCCGTCGAAGACCCCGGTGCGGTCCGGTTTCTCCGTGGCCTTGAGCGTCTCCCAGTTCGCGACGACCTCGTCGGCGCCGGCCACCGTGGTGTCGGAGAACACGTGGGGATGGCGGCGCACCAGCTTGTCGACGATCCCGCCGGCGACATCGTCGACCGTGAACGCACCTTCGTCAGCCCCGATCTGCGCGTGGAAGACCACCTGCAGCAGCACGTCACCCAGCTCTTCGGCGATGTCCTCGGGCCGCCCGCCGTCGATCGCCTCGAGCAGCTCGTAGACCTCCTCGACGGCGTAGCGGGCGAGGGTGCGATGGTCCTGCTCCCGATCCCACGGGCAGCCGTCCGGCGCCCGCAGGCGCTGCATCACCTGGACCAACGCCAGCAGCCGCGTCCCGGCGGGTCTGGCGGCGAAGTACACGACCTCCACCTCGACCGACGCGCGGGCCGCCTCCATGCCCAGAGCGCGAGTGAACGCCTCCTGGTCGCCGGCTCCCAGCAGGTAGACGACCTCGCCCTCGTCGCGAGCGCGGTCCACGATGTGCTCGGCTCGCGCCTTGTCGACAGGGGTGACCCCCGACAGCAGGTCCGCGCGCGACAGCGCCTTGGACTCCTCGGGGTCGCCGACGACCTCGTGGCGCAGTTCAGCCAGATCCAGGTGGGGCAGGAACGGGTGGTCCGGGGCGCCCACCAGCACCAGGTCAGATGACATGAGCGCCGACCATGCGTGCAGCGGCAGCAGGCCGGGCAGCTCGTCGGCGGTGTCGACCAGGACGAGCCGAGCCATCGCTATTCCGTCGGCGCCTCGATCGGCGGCATCTCTGTCGCTGACGGGTCGCCGGTCTCCGTTCCGCCGGCACCCGGCGTCTCTGTGGTGTCACCCAGCGGCGACTCGGGCTCGACCTGCCCCGTCTCCGGGTTCCAGGTCCCGAAGCGCGGGTTGACGGTGACGACAGCGTCTTCGGTGCGCTCGCGCAGCTGCTGCTGGAGCAGGTCACCCTCTTGCGACTGGGTCAGCTCGTCGCGGATCTCGTCGCGTACCTCGTCGAGGTCCTGCGCCTCCTGGCGCGACGTCACCTCGATGATGTGGAAGCCGTACTGGGTCTGCACCGGCCCGACGAGCTCGCCCTCCTCCGCGGAGAAGACGGCCTCTTCGAACTCGGGGACCATCTGGCCGCGGCCGAACTCTCCCAGGTCGCCGCCCTGGGCGCCGCTGCCCTGGTCCGTGGAGTGCTCCTGCGCCAGCTCCGCGAAGTCGGCGCCGTCCTCGAGCTGCGACAGCAGCCGGTTGGCCAGGGCACGGTCCTCGACGAGGATGTGGCGGGCGCCGGCGCGCTCACCGAAGCGCTCGTCGGCGTTCTCCTCGTAGAACGCCGCGATGTCCTCCTCGGCGATGTCGACGTCGGCGGTGACGGAGTCGGCGATCTTGTCCTGCAGCACCCGCTGGCGCATCTGCAGCTCGACGTCCTCTTCGGACAGGCCGCTCTCCTCGACCGCCTGCTGGAAGGCCTCCTCGCCGCCGAGCTGCTCGACGAGCTCCTCGCGCTCCTGCTGGACCTCTTCCTCGGTGGCGTCGATGTCCAGGTCGTCGGCCCACTGCTCGAGCAGCTCGGTCACGACGAGCTGCGACAGGATCTGCGCCTGCACCTCCGTGCGGAACGTGCCGTCGGCGTCGGCTTCCAGCTGCTGGGCGAGCTGCGGCTGGTTGCGTGCCTGCTCGAAGCGCTGCTCGACGGCCGAGACCGGGATCTCGGTGCCGTTGACGGTTGCCGCGACGTTGGGATCGCCGGTGCCCGCGAGCTCGCCGCACGCCGCGAGGGCGAGGACTGCGAGCGCGGCCAGGATGACGCGGAAGGTGGTGGGGATGTGCACAGCCGAAACCGTTCGAAAAGGAAAGGGGGTGACCCCGTAGTCTAGGTCAGCCGGGCCCGGCTGCCGCCGCCCCTGCTGGCGGCGGCTTCTTCCTGGGTCCCAGGATCGCTTGCAGGGTGCGCGCCAGCCAACCGACCAGGTCGCCCGAGCGCGGCATCGGCACCTCCAGGGCCTGCGCCGCCGCGTTGTAGATCGCTCCCTTGTGCTCGCGCTGCAGGCGCACCTCCTGCCAGTCCGCCAGGACGACGGGGACGCACCGCACGGTCCGCCGGGGGGTGGTGGTGACATCGGTGATGCCCCAGCGCCGGACCATGGCGCGCAGCGCGGCCACCGCGAGCAGCCGCTCGGCCGGCTCAGGCAGCCGGCCATAGCGGTCGACCAGCTCCTCGCGGACGGCGCGGACGCCGCCGGCGTCGCGGACCGCGGCCACCTTCCGGTAGGCCTCGAGCCGCAGTGCCTCGTCGGGGATGTAGCCGGTGGGCAGGTGCGCGTCGACGGGGATGTCGAGCTTCACCTCGGGCTCTGCCTCGGAAGAGCCGGCGACCTTGCCCTGACGGAACTCGTCGACCGCCTGCGCCATGAGCTTGGCGTATTCGTCGAAGCCCACGGTGGCAACGTGGCCCGACTGGTCCGCGGACAGCACGTTGCCGGCGCCCCGGATCTCCAGGTCGCGCAGCGCGATCGACATGCCCGACCCCAGGCCGGTGAACGTCGAGATCGTCTCCAGGCGCTTGTACGCCTCCTCGGTCATCGAGCGCTGCTCCGGATAGAACAGGTAGGCGTACCCGCGTTCCGCCGACCGTCCGACGCGGCCCCGTAGCTGGTACAGCTGCGCCAGCCCGAGCAGGTCCGCGCGCTCGACGATCAGCGTGTTGGCGTTGGGAACGTCGAGTCCGGATTCGATGATCGTGGTGCACACCAGGACATCGAACTCGCGCTGCCAGAAGCGCACCATGAGCTTCTCGAGCGCCGCCTCGTCCATCTGCCCGTGGGCGAACTCCACCCGTGCGCCGGGGACGAGCTCCCGGACCGACTCGGCGGCCGCCGCGATCGTGCTGACCTGGTTGTGCACCCAGAACACCTGGCCTTCGCGCAGCAGCTCGCGGCGCACCGCCAGGGCCGCCATCGACTCGTCCCACTCACCGACGTGGGTGATGACCGGCTGCCGCTCTTCCGGGGGGGTGTCGATCGTCGACAGGTCGCGGATGCCCGTGATGGCCATCTCCATGGTGCGCGGGATCGGCGTGGCGGTCATCGTCAAGACGTCCACACTGGTGCGCAGCTGCTTCAGCTTCTCCTTGTGCGCGACGCCGAAGCGCTGTTCCTCGTCGACGATGATCAGGCCGAGGTCTTTGAACACCACGTCCGCGCCGAGCAGCCGGTGCGTCCCGACGACGAGGTCGACGGTGCCGGCGGCGAGCCCGTCGATGATCTCCCGCTGCCGTTTGGCACCGGCGAACCGTGAGAGCACGGCGACCTGGACCGGGAACCCCGAGAAGCGCTCCGTGAAGGTCTCCCCGTGCTGCTGCGCCAGCAGTGTCGTGGGCACGAGCACCGCCACCTGCTTGCCGTCGAAGACCGCCTTGGCGGCCGCGCGCACGGCGATCTCGGTCTTGCCGAAGCCGACGTCGCCGCAGATCAGGCGGTCCATCGGCAGCGGGGTCTCCATGTCCTGCTTGACCTCGTCGATGGCCGCGAGCTGGTCGGGTGTCTCGTCGTAGGGAAACGCGGTCTCCAGCTCGCGCTGCCAGGCGGTGTCGATGGCGAAGGCGTGGCCGGGCGCGTGCATCCGCGCCTGGTACAGCCGGACGAGCTCGCCGGCCATGTCCTGCACCGCCTTGCGGACCTTGGACTTGGCGCGCTCCCAGTCGCCGCCACCCATCCGCATGACGCGCGGCTCTTCACCGCCGACGTACTTGGCGATCGCATCGACCTGGTCCGACGGCACGAACAGCCGGTCGCCACCCGCGTACTCGACGACGACGTAGTCACGGGTGACCTTGCCGGCCTTGCCACCGCCGACGGTCGTGGCGGGACCGGCCAGCTCACGGGTGACCATCCCGACGTAGCGGCCGACGCCGTGGATCGAGTGGACCACGGGATCACCGGGCTGCAGGTCGACCACGGTCTCGGAGGCAGCGCGCTTGCTCGGCAGCCGGCGAGCGGCGCGGGCGCGGCGCGGCCCGAACAGGTCCCACTCGCCCAGAACGGCGACGCCGAGATCGACCGAGCGGAAGCCCTCGCGCAGCGGCGACTCAGTGATGACCACGGCGCCGGGGGTGAGCTGCTCGAGGCTGGGCACGACAGGGGCGGCCAGGCCCTCATCGCGCAAGACCTCGGCCAGCCGCAATGCGGGACCGTGCCCGACCGTGGTCAACACGACGGACAGCCCGTCGGCCGACAGGCGGCGGACGTGGCGCGCGGCGGCGGCGATGTCGCCGCGGAACGTGTCCCAGGGCATCCCCGGCACCTCGAGGACCGCACCGGGGGTGGCGAACGGGGTGATGTCCCAGCGGGGGCCGGCGATCCGCTGCTGCACCGCGTCCCACTCGGCGAAGCCGACCGTGTCGGCGTCTTCGTCGCCGGCCAGCAAGAAGCCGCCCTCGGTGGCGCCGTGCGCGCCCCAGCCGGCGACGAGCAGCGCGGCGGCCTGGTCGCGCAGCTCGGTGGCGCGGTCGGCGACGCGGACGGGGTCGATGACCGCCACGCCGGCCTGCGGGGGGAAGAAGTCCGGGAGGTAGGCCGGCGTGGGGTGGATGGCGGTGACCAGCGACTCCATCCCCTCGAATCCGATGCCGTCCGCAAGCTGCTGCAGCTGCTCGGCGAGGGCGGGGACGCGCTTTGCGAGCAGGCGCGCCGTGTCTGCCGTCTCGGCATCGAGCACCAGCTCCCGGGCGGCGTCGATGGACACGCTGTTGACCGGCTCGAGGGTGCGCTGGTTGACGGCCGCGAACTCCCGGATCGAGTCGACGTCGTCGCCCCAGAACTCCACGCGCACCGGATGGTCGGCGGCCGAGGGGAACACGTCGACGATGCCGCCGCGGACCGCGAACTCGCCGCGGTGCTCGACCATCGTGGTGCGGGTGTAGCCCAGGGCCGCCAGACACTCGACCAGAGCGTCGAGCCCCTCGCCGTAGGCGGCGTCCAGACGGATCGGCTGGCGTTCGTTCAGCCGCGGGTCCATCGGTTGCAGCAGCGCACGGACCGGTGCGACCACAGCCGTGATGTCGCCGGCGCGCAGCCGGTCGAGCACCCGCAGCCGCTGACCGACGGTGGCGGGCTGGGGACTGAGGCGCTCGTGCGGGAGCGTCTCCCATGGCGGGAAGACGGCGACGGCGTCCGCACCCAGGTAGGCAGACAGGTCGTCGGCGGCGCCGTCCGCGTCCTTCTCGGTGGGTACGACGACGAGCAGCGGCGTGGACCGCTCGGCGATCAGCGCGGCGGCGTAGGCGCGCAGGGACGGCCCGGCGTGGATATCCCCGGGCTCGTCAATCTCAGCAAGAAGCTCCCGTCCCGGGCCGAGCAGGGGCCCGAGCGGAGCGAGAGGTGCGTCGCTCACAGCCGCCCACCCTACTTCTGCCCAAGGCCCCCACAGCAGCCGCGTTCGGACTTTCGGACCCCCTCACTGATGCGTTCGGCCGGTTATCCGGGCGACCGCATCGGTGAGAGGGGAGGCAGTGACCGGCGAATGCCGGGCGCGGGCGGCGTCAGCCTGCGTGGTGGCGGTTCTGCGCGGCTTCCAGGCCCTGGGCGATCAGGTCGAGGGTGGCGTCGGCGGCGCGCTCGATCGTGCCGTCGATGACCTCGCGGTCCTGCGCGGAGAAGCGCCGCAGGACGAAGTCGGCGGGGTCCTGCCGACCGGGGGGGCGGCCGATGCCGATCCGGCACCGCAGGAACGACGGACCGCCGCAGCGGCGCTGGATGTCCTTCAGGCCGTTGTGCCCCCCGGTGCCGCCGCCCATCTTCAGCCGGAGGCGGCCCAGGTCGAGGTCGAGGTCATCGTGGACCACGACCATCCGGTCGCCCGGGACCTTGTAGAACGCCATCGCCTGCTGCACCGGGCCGCCCGAGGTGTTCATGTAGCCGAACGGCAGGATCAGTGACAGCGGCGTCCCGCCCGGCCGGTCGAAGGTGTCGGCGACCTGCGCCTGCACGCGGTGGGGCTTGAACGACGCGCCCAGCCGCTGTGCGAGCAGCCGCACGACGTCGGCACCCACGTTGTGGCGGGTGCCGCCGTACTCGGCTTCCGGGTTGCCCAGTCCGACGACCAGCCAGCGGTCTCCCACCTCAGGCGTGGTCCGTCGGAAGCGTTCGAACAGCGACAGCTAGGCCTCGTCTTCGCCGTCGGCGCCGCCCTCGCCCTCGGCGGCCGCCTCAGCCTCCTCGGCCGTCGCACCCTCGGCCATGTCGCCTTCCTCGCCTTCGACGACCTCTTCGGTGGTCTCCGGCACGTCCATGGTGGGCACGACGCACGTGGCGACGGTCGTCTCTTCGTAGACGGTCACGTCGACGCCGCTGGGCACCGTCAGGTCCGCCACGCGCAGCGTGTCGCCGACCTGCATCGCCGAGACGTCCAGGGTGATGGCGTCGGGCACCTCGAGCGGGAGCACGTCGACCGGCAGGGCGTACAGCTCCTGGCTGATGACCCCGCCCTCCTGGTTGCCGGGCGCCTCCTCGACGCCCTCGAGGTTGATGGGCACCTCGACGGACACCTTGACGTTGCGCGAGACCGTCACGAAGTCGACGTGGAGCACGTCACGGCGCACCGGGTGACGCTGGATCTCGCGCGCGAGCGCGAGATGCGTGTCGCCAGCGACGTCCAGCCGCAGGATCGCGTTGGCCCCGGCGTCGGTGTGCAGCGCGTGGTACAGCTCCAGTGCGTCGACCGAGATGGGGGTGGGGTCGAGGTCGGTGCCGTACGCGATGGCCGGCACGCGACCCTGCCGACGGAGGCTGCGGGCCTCGCCTTTGCCGTTGCCCTGGCGGGCCTGAGCGGCGAGTGCAACCTGCTTGGACATGGCGGAACGCTCCTGGGTGCGGAAATGTGAAAGGGCGCGCCGAACGACGCGCGGTGGGTGGCGCTGCTGCACAGTGCTGCAACGCCGGCCCGCCATGGTAGCCAGGCCCGCGCGGGCCTGACAATCCGAGGGCGTCAGCCCTGGTTGGCGTCGTCGAACAGCTCGCTGACCGACTCGTCCTGGAAGATGGCCTTCATCGTGCTGGCCAGCAGCGGCGCCACCGAGACCACCTCGACCTTGTCCAGGTCGCAGTCTTCGGGCAAGGGCAGTGTGTTGGACATCACCACGTGGCTGAGCGGCGCGTCGGCGAGGCGCTTGACGGCCGGGCCCGACAGCACCGGGTGGGTGGCGACGGCGATGACCTCCTTCGCCCCCCGCTCCATCAACGCCTCCGCGGCCCCGCAGATCGTGCCCGCGGTGTCGATCATGTCGTCGACCAGCACGCAGGTGTGGCCCTCGACGTTGCCGACCACGGCGAGGGTCTTGGCGACGTTGTGGTCGGTCCGGGTCTTGGCCAGGAACGCGACCGAGGCGTTGGGCAGGCGCTGCTGGAACTTGGTGGCGAGCTTCACCCCGCCGGCGTCAGGCGAGGCGATGACCAGCTCCTCGTCGCCGTAGTGGTCGATCAGCCATCCGACCAGCAGCGGCAGTGCGGTCAGCGAATCCATCGGCTGGTTGAAGAAGCCCTGGATCTGGCCGGTGTGCAGGTCCACCGACACGACGCGGTCCGCGCCGGCGATGGTGAACATGTCCGCCAGCAGCTTGGCGGTGATCGGCTCACGCGAACGGGCTTTGCGGTCCTGGCGCGCGTAGCCGTAGAAGGGCACCACGGCGATGATTCGCTTCGCCGACGCGCGCTTGGCGGCGTCGATGAGCAGCAGCTGCTCGAAGATGTTGTCGTTGACCGGCTTGCAGTGCGTCTGGATGACGAACACGTCGCTGCCACGGATGTTCTCGCGGTACCGCACGTAGACCTCGCCGTTGGCGAACTCGTGGATGTCCACGTCACCCAGCCGCATCCCCAGGTGCTCGACGACCTCGCGGGCCAGCTGCGGATAGCCGCGCCCCGTGAAGATCTGCATCCGCTTCCGCGTGACGAGCTCCATCAGCTATGCCTTCCCTTGGCCATCGGCACTGTCCCGGGTCGAGCGTGCTCGGTGGCGCTCGGCGTATCCCTCGATGATGCGCTGCTCGGTGCGCTCGACGGCCAGCGCGCCCGGTGGCACATCCTTGGTGATGACGGAGCCGGCGCCCGTGTAGGCGTGGTCGCCGACCGTCACCGGCGCGACCAGCATCGTGTCGCTGCCGACCCGCGCCCCGTCACCGATGACCGTGCGGTGCTTGTTGAACCCGTCGTAGTTGACGGTGACGGTCGCGGCGCCGATGTTCGCGTCACGGCCGATCGTCGTGTCACCGACGTACGACAGGTGGGGCACCTTGCTGCCCTCGCCGACCGTCGAGTTCTTCATCTCCACGAACGCCCCGACCTTGGCACGCTGCTCCAGGCGGGCCCGGGGCCGCAGGTACGCAAACGGGCCCACCGAGGCGCGAGGCCCGACCGACGCCTCGAGCACCACGCTGTAGGTCACCGTGGCGCCGGCCTCGACCGTGGCGTCGACCAACCGCGAGTCCGGGCCGATGGCGGCGCCGGCGCCGATCGCCGTCGCGCCTTCGAGATGCGTGCCGGGCAGCAGGGTGGCATCCGGCTCGATGCGCACCTCCGCGCCGACGTAGGTGGACGACGGGTCCACGATCGTGACGCCGGCGACCATGTGGTCGTTGAGGATCCGCCGGCGCAGCTCCGACGCCGCCGCGGCCAGCTGCGACCGGTCGTTGACGCCCGCGACGACCTCAGCCGGCGCGGACACGGTCGTGGCGCCGGCGGACGCCAGCGGCCCGACGACGTCGGTGAGGTACTCCTCGCCCTGGGCGTTGTCGGTCGTCAGCGCCTGCAGCGCAGGCCTGAGGGCCTCGACGTCGAACACGTACATGGAGGTGTTGACCTCCGTGATGGCGCGCTCCGCGTCGGTGGCGTCACGTTCCTCGACGACCCCGGCGATCGCGTCACCGTTCCGCAGGACCCGGCCGTAACCGGTGGGGTCCGCCAGCTGGGTGGTCAGCAGGGTCACCGAGGCGGCGCGGTCGCGATGACCGTCGAGCAGCGCCGCCAGCACGTCGGTGGTGAGCAGCGGGGCATCACCGGGGACGACCAGCACGTCGTCGATGCCGTCGAGCACCCCCGCCTCGGACACCATGCGCACGGCGTGACCGGTGCCGTTCTGGTGCTCCTGCCGGACCGTGACCAGCGCCGGGATGCCTGCCGACTCGGCCTCTGCGGCCACGTCCTCACCCTGGTGGCCGATCACCACGACGATGCGCTCCAAAGCCAGCGGACGCAGCGCTTCGAGCACCCAGCGCAGCATCGATCGGCCGGCGGCGGCGTGCAGCACCTTGGCTCGGTCGGACTTGAAGCGGGTGCCCTGACCTGCGGCCAGGACCACGGCAGCGGTGGTCACGCGGGCAGCACCACCGCGGATGGCTGGGAGGGAAGGGATCGAACCTTCAACTTCGACTCCAAAGGACGACGTGATGCCATTTCACCACCTCCCACCGACCCGACGCTCACTGTAGCCCAGACGCGGTCACCGCTAGCACGTGCCGAGCTCCGGGCCGCCGGCGGGTGACACGGCGGTGCGCACGCCGTCGAAGTCGTTCTGCACCCGCTCGGCGAGCGCCGTGGCCGCCGCCGCCGACTCGCACAGCGCCAGCATCGTGGGCCCGCTGCCAGACAGCACGGCACCCAGGGCACCGGCGTGCAACAGCACCCGCTTGGCGTCGGCCAGCTGGGGCCGCAGCGCGAAGGCTGCAGGCTCGAGATCGTTGTGCAGCGCCGCGCCCAGGGCCTCAGCGTCGCTGTTTCGCAGTGCTTGCACCACGGCGTCGGGTTGCACCTCGTTGACGGCGCAGACCCGATCCCAGGAGCGGTAGACCTCTGCGGTGCCCAGCGGCTCCGCGGCGGTGCACACGACCCAGTGGAAGGTCCCGCGGCACAGCACCTGCGCCAGCGCCGTCCCGCGCCCCGAGGCCAGTGCGGTCCCCCCGACGACGCAGAACGGGACGTCGCTGCCCACCTCGGCGGCGACGGTGCGCAGATCGTCACGAGACAGGTCGCAGTGCCACAGCTCGTTCAGCGCGACCAGGGCCGCGGCTGCGTCCGCCGACCCGCCTGCCATGCCGGCGCCCACCGGGATCGTCTTGCGCAGGTCGAGCACGGTGTACGGCGATGCCGCGTGGTCGACCTCGGGATCCGCCAGACGGGTGGCCCGTGCGTCGACGAACGCCAGGTCGATGACGCCGGCGGCGTCGCCCAGCGCCCGTGCCGCCCGGACCGCGAGGTTCTCCGTTCCCGACGGGACATCCGGCCCGCCGTCGTGCCACAGCGCCACGCGCATCCGGCGCCGAGCGGCGGGGTGGTGCCCCTGACCCGGGGGTCCGATGAGCCCGGCGCGGACCCGGTCGAACAGCGACACCGACTGGAACACGGTGACCAGCTCGTGGTACCCGTCGGGCCGGCGACCGCGCACCGACAGGAACAAGTTCAGCTTGGCGGGCACGCGAACGGACACGCACGGTGAGGTGCTCCGCTCCCATCTCACGGGTCGCCCGCGCTCCTCTCGCATCCCCATGGAGAAGGGTCCCGCAGGCCCCCCCTGCCTTCACCGCAGGCGATGCTAGGACTGCACCTCGCCGGGCGGCAAAAGCGCCCGGCACACGGCCACCCAGGTCTGCAGGTCCAGCTCCTCGGCGCGCGCCCCACGATCCCGCCCGATCGACTCGAGCGCCGTTTCGACCTCCGCGGGGCCGTGGCCCACGGCGCCCAGGGTGTTGCGCAGTCGCTTGCGCCGCTGGGCGAAGCCGGCGTCGACGAGCGGCAGCAAGTGGGCGATGACGTCGGGTGGCGTGCCCGGTGTCAGCCGGACGGTGACCGAGTCGACATTGGGCACCGGGTAGAACGCGTTGCGGCTGACCCGAGCGGCGATCTCCGCCCTGGCGAACGCGGCGACCTTCACGCTGACCCCGCCGTACAGCGGTTCACCGACGCGCGCCGTCCAGCGTTCGCCCACCTCCCGCTGCACCATCACCAGCAGGCGCTCGAACGCCCGGCTGCGCAGCGCGGTCATCAGGATCGGCGTGGCGACGTTGTAGGGGAGGTTGGACACCAGCAGCGCCGGCCGGCCCTCCGTAAGCCGCTGGAAGTCGACCGTCAACGCATCGGCGTGCACGATCCGCACACCATGGCGGTCGGTGGTGACGTGCTCCAACGCACGGACCAGACCTGCGTCGATCTCGACGGCGACGACGTCGGCACCGGCATCGGCCAGCGCCAGCGTCAGGCTTCCCAGCCCGGGGCCGACCTCGACGACGAGGTCGCCGGACTGGACCCCCGCATCGCGCACCACCTTGCGCACGGTGTTGGGGTCGACGACGAAGTTCTGGCCGAGCGCCTTGTGCGGCGCGAGGCCGAAGGTGCCGAGGAGCTCGCGGACCTGCCCCGGCGTGAGCATGGTGCTACCAGGTGATCCGCACGTTGATCACGCCGGTCCGCTTGGACGCGATCTGGGTGAACGCCTGCTCGTTGAGGTCGATGATCCGCCCGTCGATGTACGGGCCGCGGTCGTTGATCGTGACCGTCACCGACTTGCCGTTAGCGGTGTTGGTCACCCGCACCTTGGTCCCGAACGGCAACGTCCGGTGCGCCGCCGTGAGCCCCTCCTCGGGGTGGTGGTAGTACGAGGCCTTCCCGGACTCGGTCTGACTGGCGGCCTGGTCGCCGGCGTCCTGTTCGGGGGTGGACCTCGGGGCCGGCTGCTCGGCCGGCTCGGCTTCGCGGGGTGACGGGGCTGATGGCTGCGTGCGCGCCGGCGGGGTGGCGGTGCCGACCTCGACGATCCGGTCGCGCGCCGGCGTCACGACGCGGCGGTCGACCACGTCCCGTTGCTGCTCGACACCGTCGACGACCCGCAACCGCTCGACGACCTCCACGACGCCCTCGCGCCCCTCCTGGACCTCGCGTGTCTGCCCGCGCTGCAAATCATCAGTCGGTCGCTCGACGGTGTCGAACGGTACGGCGATCTCCCTGGTCTCCCGGCGGATCCGGACGCGCTCGACAACGATGCGCATGCCCGCCTCGACACGGCGACCCAAACCCGGCATGACGACATCGTGCCGCCCGAGGTCGATGTTCAGGCGAGCCAGGACGCCGGCGACGTCCGCGGCGTCGGTGACGACCTCGCTGGTGTCACCGTCGGCGACCACGGTCACACCCACCGGGTTGATCACCTCGACGGTCATGCCGTCCTGGATCGGCATGAGCCGCGAGGGACGCACCTGCGACCGCCGGGTGACGTCCTGACGGTGGGCGATCTGAGCGATGACGTCGTCGACGGACAGGGCGGTGACGAGGATCGTGGTCTCCTCACCCCCGATGAGCAGCGTGATCTCGCGCGCGCGGATGAGCTCGACGACCATGCCGTCGCGCAGCGGGGTGTCGGCGTCGGGAACGAGCTGGTCGTCCGGCGAGTATTCGACCCCCGCGCGGTCCAGGAGCTCGGCGACGGTCCGCGCGTGCGTCGTCAGCGGCTGCGGTTGGCCATCGACCTGCAGGGTGACGTCATGGCTGGCGACCAACCACGTGAAGCCCAGCAGAGGTACGAGCACCCCGATGAGGATGCGTGCCAGGAAGCGGACCGGAGGGCGCGTCGCCCGCGGGACACGCCGAGGTGCGGCGTGGCGGGGCGCAGGGCGCCGCCCCGGCGACCGGGGCACCCCCGGTCGACGAGCGACAGCGTGCATTGGCCGAGAACGTAGCAACGCTCGCGAACCGCCCCCAAACCCGCTGCTAGGACAGGGCGAACAGCCGGTAGGCGTTGTCCGTTGTGGTCTTGGCCATCTGCTCGAGGGACACGCCATGCAGCTCGGCGAGCATCTCGACGACCAGCGGCACCCGCGCCGGCTCGTTGGGCTTGCCCCGGTACGGGTGGGGCGACAGGTACGGCGAGTCGGTCTCGGTCACCAGCAGCTCGAGCGGCGCGGCCGCAGCGGCCTCCCGCAGCTGCGGGGCGTTGCGGAAGGTCAGGTTGCCGGCGAACGACATGTACCAGCCATGCGCGGCGCAGGTCTCCACGAGCTTGGTGTCGCCGGAGAAGCAGTGGAACACCGTCCGCTCGGGCGCGCCCTCGTCGAGCAGGATCGACACCACGTCGTCGTGCGCGTCGCGATCGTGGATGACCAGCGCCTTGTCCATGTCCTTGGCGATCCGGATGTGGTCGCGGAACGAGTCCTGCTGGCGGATGGGCGGGGCCCCTTCGCGGAACCAGTCGAGCCCCGTCTCACCGATCGCAACCACCTGCGGGTGCTCGGCGAGAGCACTGATCCGGTCGAGCACGTGCTCGGTCGCTTCGATCGCGTTGTTCGGGTGGATGCCGATCGAGGCCCAGACGCCCTTGTGGTACAGCGCCGTCTGCACGGCCTCGGCCGAGGACGCGAGGTCCACACCAACGGTGATCAGCGTCGTCACACCGGCCTCGTGCGCGCGGTCGATGGTGCTGTCCTGGTCTTGCCCCTCGAACAGCAACTCGAGGTGGCAATGGGTGTCGGTGAACACGTCTGCTCTCACTGCAGGGGACATAGCAAGGCCCGCGATTACGCGGGCCGGGACCGCCCAAGGGTATCGCGACATAGCCTGGCGCGCGTGCCTGTGACCGTCCTGTGGTTCCGCCGCGACCTGCGTCTGGCCGACAACCCCGCGCTCCTCGCCGCGGCCCGCAGTGGGTCGGTTGTCCCGCTGTTCGTGCTGGACCCGTCCCTTTGGGGTCGCGCCGGTACGCCCCGCCGAGCGTTCCTGGTGCGCTGCCTGCGCGACCTCGACGAGCGCGTCGGTGGCGGCCTCATCGTGCGGGCCGGTGCACCCGCCGAGGTCGTCCCGGCCCTGGTGTCGGAGGTCGCCGCCGGGGAGGTCCACGTCGCGGCGGACTTCGGCGTGTACGGGCGTGATCGCGACGCTCGTGTCGAGGCCGCCCTCAGGGTGCCGCTGATCCGCACGGGTTCGCCCTACGCCGTCGCGCCGGGGCGGCTGACGACGGCGGCCGGCACGGGGTTCCGGGTGTTCAGCGCGTACTACCGCGCCTGGCAGACGCACGGATGGCGCGAGCCCGCCGGTGACGCCGCCGACGTGCAATGGATGACGGATGTCCCCAGCACCGGCCTGCCTCCCGAGCCGGACCTGGGCGGCGTCACGCTGCCGCCGGCGGGCGAGACCGCAGCCCGCCGGCGCTTCTCGGGATTCGCCGCGGAAGCCGTGTCCCGCTATGCCGAGCGCCGCAACACCCCCGCAGAGGACGGCACGTCCCGGCTGTCGGCGTACCTGAAGTACGGCTGCGTGCATCCCCGGTCCCTGCTGCACGGCCTCGGACGGTCCAAAGGCGAGGAGTCGTTCCGCCGTGAGCTTGCCTGGCGTGACTTCTACGCCGATGTGCTGTGGCACCGCCCCGACACGCTGCACGCCGCGGTGCAGCCGAAGATGGCCGGGCTGCGCTATGACGACGACGCGGCCGCCGACGAGCGCTTCACGGCGTGGGCCACCGGTCGCACGGGCTATCCCATCGTCGACGCCGGGATGCGCCAGCTGCAGTCCGAGGCCTGGATGCACAACCGCGTGCGCATGATCACCGCGTCGTTTCTCACCAAGGACCTGCACATCGACTGGCGCCGTGGCGCCGAGTGGTTCCTGGAGCACCTGGTCGACGGTGATCCGGCGTCCAACCACGGGGGATGGCAGTGGGTCGCCGGCACGGGCACCGACCCCGCCCCGTATTTCCGCGTGTTCAACCCCGTCACCCAGTCGAAGACCGTCGACCCTGACGGCGACTACATCCGCCGTTACGTGCCGGAGCTCCGTGACGTCGAAGGGGATCTGGTGCACGAACCGTGGCGCCTGCCCGCCGGCCCGCCGGCGGGCTACCCGTTGCCGATCGTCGACCATGCCGAGGAGCGGGCCGAGGCACTGCGCCGCTACGCCGAGGTCACCGGCATCTGAGGTGTGTGGGTCTGGGTCAATCCTCGGTGGACCGTGTGGGTCTGGGCGCACGAGCGTGCACCCAGACCCACGCACCCCGCCCGCCGTTTACCCAGACCCACACAGCGCAGTTGGGGGTGCCGGCGGGG